>Ga0224554_1000559_pt1 | contig 29887 bp, 18 predicted proteins | sample 714S22024metaG_FD_180666 | JGI IMG/M metagenome (GOLD analysis project Ga0224554, IMG submission 180666) | Peat soil microbial communities from Stordalen Mire, Sweden - 717 S2 20-24 | ecosystem: Environmental > Terrestrial > Soil > Wetlands > Peat | place: Sweden: Norrbotten County, Stordalen...
TCACCCTTAGGAACCGCAAAATACTGTGTGTAGGCCGCTTTATTCCAGATGTCGTTGTAGTGGTTCCACAACTGCGTATCTTCCCGTCCGTGAATGATTTCGCCAGTCCGCAACTCAAGTCGCGAGATTGGCCGATTACCAATAATGCTCCCATAAACAGCAGCCCAGTTCTTAAAGGAAAATGGGACGGAAAGAGCTATTCCGATACGTTCAAAGAGTCTGGTGGGCATGAGCGATCCTAAAATTGCAATTCCTTCGCGGGTATTTCCTAAACCGCGATCTCCCTCAGCGACTCGGATGCCTGTTCGATCTGAGCGCGATGAGCCATTCTGTTCTCCGGCTCCGGCCTGCCCGGCGTAGGCCAGTTTATTGTGCAGTTAAAGGGTCCGCAGGCAATCTGCAGTCAAACTTTCCGCCTCAATCCGCTCGCCGTGTCACCATGTCATTCCGAGAGCGCGCGAGACGCGCACTCCCATTCCAAAGCCCTGATTCGCCATGCCTCTCGCCAACCGCGTTAGATCGTCACGATCCTGGTCGGCCAGGAAAATGAAATATGCAAGTAAAAAATAAGTAACGGCAAACGGGAGACACTCAGCGATCAACCCGCCAAAGTGATGGGTGCGAATCGTAACGAACGAATGGACAGCCAGCCCAGCCGCGGAAGCCGCCAGCAGCGGAACGGCGGATCGCAGTATGCAACGGATGAGCGTGCTCGCAACATCGATGCCGACGTCATGAGCAAGCTTGTACAGTAAGATCGCTGCCTGGGGAAATACAGACACAACCATCGCCAAGCCGATGCCGTCCAAGCCCATAATGCGGCTCAGATAGAGAGCCAGGCCAAAGCTCCCCAATCCCTGCAAGATGGAAGTCGTCGCCAGCAGCCGCATCCAGCCGAAAACATAAGCATATCTCATGGCAATTCCCTGAATGCCGTTGATGAGGCAATAGATGCTGAGGAAGAATGTCAGCAGGGTACCGGCGTATTGCTGGGGGCCGACCCACGCTGTGACAAGATCACGATTGAAGATGAGCACAGCGACAACGAGGGGGAACCCAAAGAACAGCTGCATTCGTGTAATTCGTGCAAACGCCTGTCGTACTCGATCGATTTCGCCGCGGCCAAATAGCTCATTCAGGGCGGGCGTGGCGCTTTCGTTCAGACGCCCCAGCATGTTGTTCGTCATAACCACGGGCATTTGCGTGGTGTAGAAGCAACTGGCAGCCACGGCCCCCCTGGTCAGGCCGGCCACAGAATTCCCTGAATTGAAACATAGCATATTCCCCACGTTGAGGATCGCGGCGTGTGCGCCAAAATTGAGCATCTCTCGCAGCAGCGCTTTATCCGGCATGCCCCAGCCAGGCATGAGCCCAGGATTCATCTTGCGAAAACGCGTGCGATAGAAGAAAAGTGAAATCGCTTCCGCAGAGGTCCCGGCGAGCATCAGGCCAAAAAGCCCTCCTCCGGCAAGCACATACCCCAAAGAAGCCACTGTTCTTAGCGCGCTGCCGAGTGCCGAGATCATATTTGCCGCGGCAATGTCCTGCGTGGCAATCAGCGCCGTGCTATATGCCATGAGCGGAACGCGAACGATCGACCACACGGCAATAACCCAGAGCGCGTGTCTGGCCTCGGAAGCAATCGCAGGCGACAAGTGAAAGATGGATCCAATAAACACGCTGAAGATCAGCGTCACAATAGAAAAAAGGCCATTGATGATCCAATAGAGAGAACGAGCCGTGGTGAACAGTATCCTGAATCGCGCGCCTCCGTCACTCAGCCCGGTTGCTTGGGCCAGAAAACGCTCCAGCGACCAGTCTCCAACGATATCGAACAAATACAAGAAGCCAAGCGTCTGCATGATCGCAGCGTATGCGCCGAGGGTTTCCCGGCCCGCGACCCGCAGCACAATTGGTGCCAAGAGCACCTGGACCAGCATCTGTGCACAGAACTGGACAATGGAGGCCGCAAATCCTTTGCCGGCTCTTTCGCTGCGGCTCATTCGTCTCCGGGGGCACAATTAAGAGAATGCAGGGTTAAGATTCGTGTGATGTTGTAGTGTCGCCAGGCGAATGCGCTATTTCGGCGTGCAGTCCAGAGAGAGAATCTACGGCGAACACCCGGCTAACCTCTCGTAGAGAATTGCCAGTTCATCGCCGTAATTGCACTGCCTATATTTCGCCCTCGCGCACAGCGCATTGCTCCTGCCAATATCCGCAACTCTACCCCGGTGTTGGTATGCATATTCGATTGCTTCCGCCAACGAGTTACTATCTCCGGGTGGGACAATGGCTCCGTGAACCCCGTCCTCGACGATCGAGCCGCTGTTAGGCGTCGTAATCACGTAACAACCACATGCAAGCGCTTCAAAAACAACTCTCGCCGAACCCTCAGCAAAGGACGGAAAGACAAAGACTTCTGCTCTGGCCATAGCTAATGCAAGGTCCTTACGGGACAATAAACCCAGATATTTTACCCGTGGATTAGAAAAGAAACTCCTGGCTCTATCTGCTACCTCCGGGCTCACGGTTCCCGCGATTTCAAGCCGCCATTGCTTTTTATCGATGCGTTCAAAGGCGTCCATGACGATTTCCGCGCCTTTGCGTTTCTCAAAGTACCCCGCGAACAAAATTCGCAACTCCTCTGACGCACTTTCTCGCCGCGGTACCTGAGCCAGGAAAGAATCATCGACCCCCAGATAAATCACATGAATCGGGGCACGGTCTTGGCCGACCTGTCTAAAAGTATCCTCGACGAAACGTGAGTTTACCAGGACGGAATCAGCCCGCTCTATATCACGAAGAACATGCTCCCAAAAGGGGCTGACGTTCACCGTCTCCTCCCGGTCAGGCATTCTCCCCATGTTCTTGACAAGCGCATCAATGGTCGCGGGATGGGCTATCGAATGGTCACATAACAGGACCATGCCTCGCTTTCTTGCGGACTCAACAGACGCTCCTCCGAATCCCGCCCTATAGTGGTAGATCCGGGCGCCATCCGCTGCCGCACGCTCAATATGGTGAATCGCCGACCATCCGTACAGCCGCATTGCATCGACAGATACCGTTTGACTTTTAACTACCGCTCCAAGAAAATTTACCGCGTCGGACAAGAAAAATGCGCGGACGCGCTTGTCAGAAATCTGCTCGCCTCGTGCACCGAGACGCCTCGCCCAGGCGTTGGTCCGCAGATATGGAAATGAAAGCAACTTGCGAACCAGTGGAGTCGGATAAGCCCCCGTCAAAAAGCTCGATAGTAACTTCCGCCGGTCCGCTTCTGCGGCGGCAACGGCTAGATGGAACTTGGAAAAGCCGTTGGAGATGATCACCATAATCTAACCGAACTCACCCGCATCTTCTCCAAATCCAGGCCGAGTTAACCTGGCCCTTCCGATCCCTCGAAGCGCCCGTGAATCCAGCTCATTCCGGGCAGCTTCCAATACCATCGCCGAGAATCCAAAGCACCATTGATGATCTCTGTCAACCCGCGCTTAGGCTCACCCTCGGGATCCATTGCTTCCCAAATCATCCCCAAGAGAACCGCGATGCAGGCCACAAAAAGCGACAAAAGGGCACCTGACTCGACAATCAACCGCTGCGAAGGCCCGGACTTCCGCCCGGGGATCTCGGCAACATCTAAAACGCGAACCGTTGGAAGCTCCTCGGCCTCCTCCACTTTGGCCGCTTCGTACTGCTTCGTGAGGGCCTCCCATAGCGCTTCCTCAACACGCACTTCACGCTCTAAGTCATAATAGGTAAGTCCCAAGGCAGGCAATTCGTCAGCACTAGGATAGGGAGACTTGGTTGCATCTGTGCTAGAGCCGGATCCTTGAGGCAGCCCGCCCATCTTATTAAGTTGTTGCTGTAACTCCGCGTTATGCGCCTCCAGAGCGCGTACCCTGAGATTATCCTCCGAATAGGTCTGTCGCAGTGCCGCCAGTTGGCTCAGGCCATCGATCAACTCGGCTTGCAGCCTGAGCCCTTCATCTACCATCGATTTTGTCTGGGAGGGCATGTCGATTGCGCCGCTCTTAGCGGAAAACTGACTGAGTTCCTTAGAGGATTCATCGAGCTTTTGTTTAATATCTTGTACACGTCCTTCGAGAAAGACCCGCTCACGGCGAGCAGCCGATGTGGAATTGTCGGTCATTACACGATTAAGTTCCTCTACATACCCCCGTGCCAGATTTGCAGAGAGTACAGGATTCCCGGACGTAACACTAATTTTAATGACTCCACTCTTTTGGTCTACGACGATCTGGGTGGCGCCCGCAAGCGAATTGCGAGTGTCCTCGATGAGGCGCGTTTTATAGTAATGAGCGAGATCGAAGCGATTGATCAAGCCGTCCTGGACGTTCCGGCTTTCCAGAATGCTGATGGATAAATCGCCGGGGGTATACAGCCCCAGCGCTTCACTGCCAAGTCTGGCTTCGGGACTGCTCGAAAGCGCGCTCGCGATGCCGAAATCCGGAGAGGTGCTGTCAGGAGGCATTAAAGATGTTGTCGAAGTATAGAAGGCTGGCTGGCGGAATCCATACAGCAATGAGACGAGGATGCCGGCGGCAACCATCCAAAAGATCATCCATCTCTTTACCCAGCACCTCTGCAGGAAACGAGCAATTTTTGAGCCTAGCGATTCGCCGGCTTCTTCGGCATCGGCGGATTCAACTTCATCTGTCTGCGCGGACAGCTCCGAAGCTGGTGTTGCACTTTGAGAATCGTCCATTTGAAACTCACTCTCTGGCAAACGATGTGGAACCTGATTCGCTAACTCCGAACTGAGTCGACGTTCGCATTGACAGGCTGACGAAGGAGTATCTCGCCGCATACGTCCCAGCTCGCGATCCTATGGGTAGGTGCCGCCCATTGGCCGGGATTCTTGAAACTACCTGAAGGATTGCCTGCATTTGTTAGAAGCTTGCGGCAATAGCAACCGGCAACGCGGCGGCCGCCATGGCCTGCGCCACTGCCGCTATGTTCTGCCAGGCCGTAGAGCCCCCGACAATCCTCTGGGGCACGAAGATGGTGTCGCCGGGCCGCATGCGATCGCTCATAAAATTACTGCTCATCCAGCCATTGTCGCGCGGCATAACTGACCCATCGGCGTGGAGCACATAGATCTGCCGTTTGTCGCCGACAGTTGTCGCACCGCCCGCCTTGCGCAGATACCAGGCGAGATTTCGTCCCGGGATGTAGCTTATTGCGGCCGGGTTATACACTTGACCGCTAACCATGACAAAATTTGGCCGCTTCGGTATGAGCAGAGTGTCACCTGCGCGCAGTTCAATGTCCGCTGGTGTATTTTCCCATCTGCTCACGTCAGAGGAGATGTTGATGACCAGTCGGCCACTGGCGGGATGGCTGCGAAGGCTCGCGAGAATCTCCTGCCGTTGTGCCTCGAGGGATTGCCGCACATCTGTCGCTGCCTGCGTGCCGATCACTCCCGGCTTGACCTCGGGGGGGGTGTTCTCAATTTGTTGAATCATCTGCTGACGCGCTTGCTCGGCAAGTACATGGACCTGCTCCCGCTCCAGAACCGCCGCGGGCGGATACGCATCCTCTCGAAAACCTCCCGCTCGCTTCACCACGGAGCTAAGACGCTCTCCCAGTTCAATCGCATAGCTGCCGGCATGCTCGACTTCGCCGGTTATCGTCACCGACGCACCGATATCCTGCCAGCCGGCCAGTTGCCGAATGCTAACGGCATCTCCCGGCTTAAGAGCTACATCGGCTTGCTTGTCCCCATCCAGTGCCTTCTCCACTGCGACGGTGCTATGGCTCACCAGTACCTTTTGGTCATTTTGCACCACATAGGTTGAAAGGTCGGCTTCATCTCGATAGGCGGCACGTGTGAATCCTCCGGCCATGCTTACTAGTCCAGCGACGGTCATACCCTCAGACATCGGATAGGGGCCAGGACGAAGGACCTCCCCTTCAATGGAAACAGTGGGTGGGTCGATTTCGTATCTGCCATAGATACGAATCAAATCGAAGGGTTCAAGGAGAAACGAATCATTTCCAATCAGCGCGTCGTGCAAACTAAAACTGGAGGTCTGTGGCCGGAAGTCGGGCGGCAGAAGGCGAACGAGTTCCGCATGGTCAGCCGCTTCAGGTAGCACATCCTGGTACGAACTCAATAGGTCATTAATCGTCATCCCGTCCTTGTAGGGATATGCGCCAGGACGATAGACATGGCCTTCGACGTAAACCGCATCATGGTTATAGGGCAAAATCTGCGAAATGACAACGTCGTCGCCACCCTGCACCTGGAAGTCGGCAAGCTTCTGCGCCACCTCCGTCGGGTTGTCGGGGAGTTGCAGAGTTAACATGGTGCGGCTTTGGTTGGCCACAATGCGCGCAACATTGATTTGCTTCATGCTCGCTGTGCGCAGGACCCCCCCCGCCAGTTCGAGAACCTGATTCAGCGTTTTTTCGCCGTTCAGTTCGTATATCGCAGGACGATGCACCATCCCTTCCACTGAAACCTCCGGACCGACCGGTGGAATCAGGAGAGTATCCCCAGGCATAAGACGCTCGACGTCTGTGCGGACGCCCTTCAACAGAAAGTCGTAAAGATCAATTTCGCGGACCAGCTGATTGCCACGATACTGGCGCAGGATGCGCAGCGATCCGCGGCTGGTTGGGCCGCCGGCGGCGTAAAGGGCGCTCAGCGCCGTTGACAATGAGCTGACATCATAAGCGCCGGGCCGCTGCACGTCTCCCACAACATAGACTCGCACCGTGCGGAGCCGGCCAAGAGAGATTTCCACGTGCTCGTTCTGAAACTGCTTGCTAAGGGCCTGTTGGATGGCACTTTGCGCCTGGTCGATCGTCATCCCGTTAATCATGATTGTGCCCGCTTCAGGGAGATCAATCTGGCCTTGGCGATCGATGATTCTGTTCAACCTCTCCGACTGGCCGCCCCACATATTGACGATCAGGCTATCTCCCGGCCCAAGTACATAATCGGGACCCGCAGGGAGATCCATCGGCAGCACATTCGCATTCCCCGTGCCAAGAAGAAATGCGTCGCTGCCAAACCGCTGCAGCTTGCCCCCACTGGATGGGACCTGGGTGTAAAGATCATGCAGAGACTGCATATCTCCATATGGACTGGGCTGCTGTATCTCTCGGGGCCCGCTTTGCTGGGTCTCGGCGCTCGATCCTGCAGGCGTCGCATGCGCCCCTGTTGCTTGTGCACCGTTGGGCTGAGCTGGCGTTTGGGCATTGCTGCTTTGGGGAGATGATGCCGTCGTGCCGCCATTCTGGGCTGGTGCTTCGCCTCCGCTGTTCGGGGCCGATGTCTGAGCGGGGCTCTCGGTGTTACCACTCTGGGCCGCTCCCTCACCGTTACTCCCAGAGGAAGCTGGTGCTTGCGCGTCACTGCCCTGGTCCGTCCCCTGGCTACCACTACCTGCGGCAGCTGATGCTTGAGCCCCACCGCTCTGGCCACATGCTTCGGCCGAGCCCTCGGCGCTACAGTTCTGGTCCGCTCCCTGAGCGCGACCACTCTCGACGGCGATAACTCCACAAGACATTACGGCCAATCCAAATGCAAACAGGAACCTGCGGATGCCGGTCCGACGCCGCCTGGATTCAGACATTCTTCGAATGTAAAGCAATACGCTGCGCATTTCTTAGCCTTTTGACGGGTGGGTTTTTCGTTTCGTGTTGATGGCGCAAAAGCTGGCAACCGTATACAAGCTCAATTGCTCACTTCTGGTGGAGCTTTCGCCCAAGGGGAATACTCAGACCGAGCGCAAATCTTGCGTGAGCCCTTCTCGACTTTTCGTCCAGCGAAGATGTTAACAAGGCGCTAAGTGGGTGTTACTCAATTCGGCTTGAAGAAGTGGAACTACCAATCCAAGTGCCGCTTGGAGGGCGATATCGTTCACGAACCGCCTTCGCCCTTAGATGTTGTGATTCTTGCCTCTAACTGTTCCACCTTCCTCTCCAAACTCTTCATGTCAGCGCGAAATTCTTCGAGATGACGTCCAAACGGAACCCCTCGATTCACATCTCCTAGAACAGAGCGCATAGCTTCGCGCGTGAGGTGCGATACGCTGCGTGCTCCGGTCAAGGAGCAGACGCGCCTGAGAGTCAAGTACTCCTCTTCGGAAAGACGGACGCTTATGGTGCGTGACCGCGGCTTCTGAACTGTCATAATTGACCCCCCGAACCTGGTTTGAGATGTGGAACTATCTCGTTTACTCGCAGGAATATCCGGTTGGCGAAGGAAGGAATGAGAACTCTGGAGCCCTTTTCGAATCGTCGAGACTCAACGTGACCTTAGGGTAGGCTCTGCCCCCGTGAGTCCCAGGCTATCGGTGCAAATTTAACCTAAGCAGATACGCTTATCCGAATGGGGGACGCACTTTGCCGTACCAATGGGCAACACATCTTGCCGCACCCTTGACCAGAGGGCCACAACGCCCCGATGGCGTTGAGTCGAAGTCAGAATATCCTAAAAATAGCACGAGGGGCGGTGAGCCATGCAAGGAAAACTGTGCGACAAATGCTTGACACTCTTGAGTCCGCGCCATTGTATATCATTTTCATTCCACATACGTTAGTCTGCTCTGGCAGTCTCTGTGGGGAAATCGGACGTGAGACGCGGTAAGGCAATTGTAGAACGCCTTGCGCCTGTTCCCAACCCGATTTCTGCACCATCGATAATGGCCGCCGGCATCAGCGTTACAGGAGCCCACCAAGGGATGTTCGCACCATATGCCAGCCGGCGTGGCGCGCTCGAACCCCACCCGCTGGCCGATAAAGTCGCGCTGGATTTGTTGCCCCAGCGAGCTATACTTTTCCTGTTCTCGTCGGCGGGAACGTTCGCACTACGAATTCGATTAGATTTGCCGCCTCCCCCCTTGTAGAACGAGTTTTCATTGAAACCCTTGCGCCTCGGTTTACGTCGATAAAATGCAAGGGAACAAGCCTCGACGCACACCTTTACTTGCGGCGCTGGTTGAGCGACTTCCTGAAAAAGGCACTGCCTCATCCGGCGTAAACCGGAGCGATCCTCGAGGCCCCGTCGCTGGATGATCGCGAGATGCGTGGTCCTTCCCTATCGAGGTCGCCACGCCCGGTTTTGGGGTCCGCGGATGCCACCGCGAAATGGGGGATCTACCCCGCTTGCAGTTTGCAATGGGAGCTCGGATGAAAGCGCACCTCGCCGGATTTTCTGCCTTGGCCTTCATGCTCGCTGGCCCGCTTACCAGCCCGCTCGCAGTTGCCCAATCCCAGCGAGCACTCCTGATCGGCATCAATACATATCAACCCGCGGGAACCACGGCGGATCATCCTGCCGGCTGCATCTACGGCCGCTGCGAGTTGGGGACATTCGAGAATCTCGATGGCTCCGTCAACGATGCGCAGGCCATGGCCGACCTCCTCACCAGTCCCAAGTTTGGTTTCCCCGTCGCAAACGTTGTTTTGCTCACCAATCCTGCTCCACCCCATTCGAGTCCAGGAGTTGTTCTCCTTCCCGCCGAACAAACCACGCATGACGGCATTCTTGCCGCAATGCAGAAATATCTCGTGGATATTCCGCAAAAGGGCGACACCGTTGTCTTTTACGACGCCAGCCATGGCTCGCTCCGAGTCAACAGCAAGGGCAACAAGCTAACCGTGCTGGTCGGCGGTCAGTATGTTCACGCCGACAGCACAATGGTTCCCTCTGACGCCTACAAGGGCGGCTACGACGTCCGCGACCGCGAGATGACGCGCATTTTCAACGCCGCTCTCGATAAAGGCGTCCATCTTACCGTCATCTTTGACAGTTGCCACTCCGGCGGTATCAGCCGCGGCATCGGCCCGGTTTATCGCGAGCGCGCTCTCGCCTTTGATCCCCGCGACATCAATGAGGCTCCAGACTCGCTGCCCAACGGCCAGCCGCGCCCCGCGCCAACCCAGCGCACGGACAATTCCGCGCTGGTCTTTTCCGCCGCGCAACAAGATCAGACGGCCAAGGAGATGCCGGCCGGCACCGAGCCGCACGGCGCGTTCACTGCCGCGCTGCTTCAGGCTCTGCAGGCATTGCCTGCCGACACTCCCGCCTCCATTGTTTTCGAGCGCGTCAAGGCTGTCCTCGAGGGCAGCAACGTGCCCGATCAGGAGCCTGACCTTGACGCTACGGCCGCGCGGCGCGAACAGCCGCTCTTCGGTGGCGCCGCCGCCAAATCTGACAAGGTGCGCGCCGCCGCGCTCGGCACAAACGATGACGGATCTGTCTCGCTCGACATCGGTCGCGCTTCCTCGCTCGGTGTCGGCAGCGAATTCACCGCCACCATCGCCAACAGCGCTGGCCAAAACGTTCTGCTTCGCATCGCCAGCCTCGACGGCCTCGCCCGCTCCTCGGCCGAAACCGTCAGCCCCGCGGGCGCGAAAGTTTCTCCTGGCGACCTTTTCGAGCTGACCAAATGGATTCCGGCCGATAATCCTCCGTTGCTTGTCTGGCTTTGGCCTTCGAATCTCTCCGAGGACCAGATCGACGCGGCAGCTGCGCAGGTGCAGGCCTCCGGTGCCGCTTTAGTCTCCGATCCTGCCGAGCAGCAGTGGACCCACGTCCTTAGCTGGGACGGCACGAATTGGACGCTGCAGCAGGCCGGTTCGGCCACTTCGACCAACCTCGGTGCACCGCTCACCGCCGACGCAATCAAGAAAAACCTTCCTGCCGGCGCCAAGTTGTGGGCCAATCTTCCGCCCTCGCAGGAGTTGGCCGCCAAGGTCAAACCAGTCGGCGCCGACAGCGCGGTTCAAGTCGCCAGCAATATGACGGCCGCGCATTACGCGCTCACCGGCGTCCTCACCGCCAACGGTCCCGCTTACGCGTGGTATCACAAGAGCGAGCTGGCGGCTGGGCCGCCCTCGTCCAGCGCGCCGCCGCACAGTCCGGGCTGCTCGGCCACTTCTCAGTATCCGATCCGCACTGACTGGGTGCCCATTGGCAGCGCTTCCGCTATCGACGCCGCAGGTGACAAGCTGAACCACTACTCATCGCTGCTGGCCAAGGTGCACGGCTGGCTTGAACTTGCTAACAGCCCCGCCGACGCGTCTACCGATGAGTTCTACACGCTCGCCCTTTTGCCCTCCAACGCCAGCTCGCCGCTCCCGGCCAATCAGACCACGCATCAGGGCGATCAGCTCAAAATGGCCCTCGCCTCCAATGACCGCATCATCGATCATCGCTGGGTCTATGTGCTCGACATCGATTGCCACGGTCAGGGCACCGTTCTTTACCCGCGCGACTATTCTGAGAATCAGTTTCCCAACGATTCCGAAAACGGCCGCCAGTTCGTTCTGCCCGGCGCGCCCGTTCTGCGCATCGGTCCACCTTATGGAGTCGATACGCTCATCATGCTGAGTACCGAGCAGCCGCTCGCCGACCCATACGTCCTGAACTTTGAAGGCGTCGCTTCGCGCAGCACTCGCGGCGTCTCGTCGCCCTTGGAGAAACTCTTGAATCAAACCAGCGGAGGAACCCGCGGATTTTCTGGCGAGGTCCCCACAAACTGGGGCATTGGGCTCACGACAGTTCACAGTGCCCCCCAAAGTACGACCAATTAGGCTTCATTCATCAACATTTGGTTTCATGAATCGGGCCCACACATCAATTGAGCAGCCGGCAGCTCATTGAGTCACTCCGGCAAGACATATCGAGGGTAAACCGATGCCAGTTTCTCGACGCCTTTTCCTGGCCGACGCTTCCGCGCTCGGAATGATTACTGCGCTGCTTCCCCAGCTCGCCGCCGCACAGGCTTCCACTCCTCCAGCAGTCCCGGCGGAAGACTTGCCTCACGATTCCTACAGCTTCTGGAACGGCTTCTATGACTCCGTCAACCCCTACAGCGGGAACTACGGCAGCAAAGCGGCCTCGCGCGGCCCTACGGACCAGCTCCCCGATCCCGCGGCCCAGACCCAATACCTCCATTACGACAGCGATAACAAGCGCCTTCGCTACGCCTCGGACATTAAGAAGGAAGAGTTGCTCGACCACGACGGCGACGTTGGTGTCAGCATCGCCCTCGCCCAGTTTCGCCCCGGAGCTGGCGAAACCAATCTGAAAGCCTCGCAACTGCGCGTCGACACTACGCAGGTTCACCCTTTCGTGAATATCCTCACGCCTCTCGCCTGGTCGGCCATCGCGTCTGTTTCGCCCAACAATGCGGGCAAAGTCTCTCTCGACGCGCTCGGCTTTCGCTCGCCCCAGGCCATGCAAGGCACCAGCAAGATTCTGCTCACGGAAGGAACCGGCAAACTGGCTGTGAACATCTCCAGAGCCGCCGCGCAATCGATGTTCCTCAAGGCTCTCAACATCATGATTCAGGGCGCCAAAATCGCCGCTCCTATCGTCAGCCTTCCAGCCATAAGCGTGCCCGCTCTCAGCACATTCACTGAGATGCTCAGTTACTGGGAAGACCGCACACGATTCATCATGTCCGGCAACCTCACCCACGCCGTGGCCACGCAACAGGCGTTGGACGATCCCGATCGCGATCCCGCCTACATCGGCCTCAAATCGGGCGACTACCTGATGGTTCCTCAGAGGCACGTCGACGAGTTGGCCAAAGCTTTGCCGAATCTCGATTTGGTCCAGGGCTACCTGGTCGCCAAAGACGCCGATCCCAACCTGCCACTCGCAGAGCGCGCGGAGAATTCGGTTCCCGGGATTACCTATGCCTCGATGCACGTCACGGTACAACCTTCCGACACAAACTTGAGCAAACCTGCCAGCTCCTCAAGCTCATCATCGTGTCCGTCCTCAAGCTCCAAGAAGAGCAGCTCCAGTTCCGGAAGCAAGAGTAAGTAGCGTAATGACGAATTCGCTGCCAAAACGGTATGCTAGGGTTTGTCGGTGGACGTCGGACCCTGGCCTGGCAACGCCGCTGGACCGGTCGGCGCAGCCAACAAAAACGGTAAATCGACGGGGGTCAAGATGAGCCGTTCTGCAAGAATCATCGTATTGACAACTTTGGGTGTCGCAGCGCTTTTTACTGCTTCCGCCGGCGCGCAAGGATTTGGCACCAACAAGGAAAAAGTCACTCTCCAGCGCAAGCTCCCCGCGCTGATTCATATGCCGGGAGAGACCATCAAGGTCACCGTTACCTCGGCCGACGAAGACGGCGCCCTTCCCTACGACTTCCAGGCGCTCCTTGAAACCGAGCTGCTCAAGGACGATCCGAATCTCCGCGACGACGACAATCCCTCGACGCAGATCATTTGCCAGATCACCGAATATTCGCATCCTGAACCCATCTACACCAACAAATTGGGGTCGGGACAAGCTCTTGGCGCGTCCAATTCCCCGCTATCTACGATCTCGAAGACCGCCTCGAAGATCGGAGCCACCCAGCGCATCACTGGAAAACTCGACGTCTCCTTTCAAGCCAAGGACGCGACCGGTCGTGTGCTGATCTCCGACAACATCGATTCGACCTACGATCGAGAGTTCGACAGCGCGGGCAATTCCACCTCTCATGGCGTGTTCGGCCAGGTCAGCGGGACCTTCGGGCACGTAAAGGGTGGAGCAAAGAGTGAAGACGGCCCTCCCACGCCATCGGAGCTGCGCTCGCGGCTCATCATCGATGCAGTGCAGCAGATCGCGGAGCACCTCGTCGACTCGAATGAGAATGTCGACGTCTTGTTGGCGCGCAAGGATGGCCCGCTCGAAGAAGGCGACAAGGACGCCTTGACCGGGCTCTGGGAGCGCGCTCTGGAGACCTACGAGACCGCGCCGCCGTTCCCCAAACCGGATGAGGACGCTTACAGGCTCTACGACATTGGCGTGGCCTACGAGGCGCTTGCCTATCAGGCTGAAGATCAGAAGGCGGCTATGAAGTACCTTGACCAGGCCGCCATCAACTACGGCAAAGCTATCGATGCCAAGCCCGACGAGAAGTACTTCATCGAGCCGCAGAAGCGAATCGAAACGGCCATCGCTCATTACAAGGAGCTGCAGAAGGAACAGGACGATGCAGCCCGCGCCAAGGCTGAACTCGCCGCCAACCCTGGCGGGGCAGCAGGAGCCAAGGGGCTCACTAATGCCCAGGTCATCACCATGATCAAATCCGGCATTGACGAATCCGCTGTCCTTCAAGCCATCCGCGGTGCCTCCGCCGTCAACTTCGATCTCACTCCGGCAGGCCAGAAGGCTCTCAGCGCAGGCGGCGTCAGCCCTCGCGTACTGGCCGAGATGAAGACGCAAGCGGCGAAGAAGCCGGCAACTGCCATGCACAAAGGACTGAACAACACTCAAATCATCACCATGGTGAAATCCGGCATGGAAGAGGGAACCATCATCCAGGCGATTAACGGTGCGAATGCCGTCGATTTCGACCTCAGCCCTGCCGGTCAGCAAACTCTCGTCACCAGCGGTGTAAGCGCCCATATCCTGGACGCAATGAAGGCTCGGTCCGCAAAGAAGCCGGGGCCATCCTCAGGGCACGTAGCCGAAAAATGAACTCTCGCACTCGATCCGGACTTGCCATCCTGTCGTTGCTGGCCGCAACGCTGATCGCATCCCCGTGCGCGCGAGCTCAGGGAATCCGTTGCGGCGCCGGCCAGGACCTCATCGTCCAGGCGCTGGAGCGCATCACGCCGCAAAGCGGCAATGATGCCTTTGAAGATGCCTTGCAACTGCTCAAGTCTGCCGTTGCTGAATGTCCCGAACTGGGCGATGCTTGGTACTACCGCAGTCTCGTCGAAAAGCGCCTCGGCCACGACGCTCTCGCCAAGTACGCCATGGACAAGGCGCACTTCAACGGCTCTGAAGCGCTCGATCAGGATCTGAATCCGCTCGTTCTTTCCACTCCGGCCTCGCGCGGCATTGAAGCTGAGGGCACTGAAACTCCCGTGCCTGTCGCCCCGCCAGCAAAGCCTGGTCCCGTGCAGCAAAAGTGGGCGCTCGTCATCGGTATCGGTCGCTTTACCGACACGCAGATTCCCCAGCTCAACTACACCGGCGCCGATGCCACCGCATTTGCCACAGCGCTCAAAGACCCCTCCATCGGCGCTTTTCCTGCCGACAACGTTCACGTCCTCACCGACGATCAGGCCACCACAAAGAACATCAAGGAACAGCTCAACTGGATCGCGCGCCACGCCGAGCCTAACGATCTCGTCGTGATTTACGTCGCCACGCATGGCACGCCGCGCACTACAGACACTGCGGGCGGCGCAAACTACCTCATCACCTACGACACCGAAGTCTACTCCGGCGGAAAACTCGACGAGGATGCGCTCTACGCCACGGCCTATCCCATGGTCGAGTTGGCCGATGCCGTCTCCACGCGCATGAAGGCCCTCCGCACCGCTGTCTTTCTCGACACCTGCTACAGCGGTGGCGCGGCCGGCGGCAACGGATCCGAACCCTCCGCTCCGCTCGCCAACACCGCTCCCTCGGGCGCCATGCTCACGCACATGTCGGACGGAACGGGCCGCATCGTCATGGCCGCCAGCGAAGTCAACGAAGAGTCGCTTGAAAGCAGCCAGCTCCACCACGGCTACTTCACATACTTCCTGCTCCAGGCTCTCAAGACGGGTAAGGGCCAGACGCCCTTGAGTCAGGTCTACGCTTCGGTCGCGCAGCAGGTCTCGCAAAGCGTCTCGTCGCAGGGCATGCATCAGCATCCCGTCATGAACCGCAGCTCTGCCGACGCCGACTTCTCCCTCCGCTCACCCGCCGCCGCGACCGCCAGCGCTCGCCCCTAATGCGAATGCAGGCCATGAAACCAACCTGCCCATCGAGCCCATCCAGCCCATCCATCATTGCCCGGCTTCGCACGGGCACAGTTTGCCTTGCGGCGATCTTCGCAGTCGTAATGGCTTCCGCCCAGCCCGGCGCAATGGCCTCCCAGATCGCGCAACACGAGCAGAGTTTGGCTCAGGCGCGCTCCAGCAAAAACGTCCGCCAGCAGGTCTCGGAGTTCAACATTCTCGGGGCCCTCTACTACAGCGCAGGCCAACTCGAAAAAGCGCTCGATTACCTGAATCAGGCGCTGCCCATCGAGCAAAAATACTCAAGCCTGCTCGGCCAGGCCACAACCTTGAACACCATGGGCCGCGTTTACACTGATCTTGGTCAGGAAGACAAGGCTCTCACCTTGCTCAATCAAGCGCTGCCGTTCTGGCGCGCCCTCCCGTCGCGCGCCGGTGAAGCCGAGACGCTGAACAACATCGGCAAAGTCTATAAAAATCTCGGACAACACGACGACGCGCTGAGGTATCTGAACCAGTCCCTCGCTATCTGGCACGAAGTCAATGCCCCTCCTGCCGCGACTTCGCCTGCCGCGCCCTCCGCCGGGAACGCGCCATCCAGCCCTGCCCCAGCCCAAACCGCGTCTGCTTCGAGCTTCCTCGCGACCGCCAGCATCAATGGTGAAGCCAGCACGCTCGACAATCTTGGCCGAGCCTCATCCGACATGGGCGACGGCCAGAAGGCTCTCGACTACTTCAACCAGGCGCTTGTCATCTTCCGCAATCTGGGCGAACGTAATGGCGAAGCTCTGGTGCTCAACGACACGGGTCCCGCCTATGCCGCCCTTGGCCAGAAACAAAAAGCACTCGACGTCTACAACCAGGCCATCGCGCTCTGGCGCGAACTGGGCAACCGTCAGGGCGAAGCGCTCACGCTGAACAACCTTGGCCGCCTGTACAACGATCTCGGCGAGCACCAGACCGCGCTCGACTTCTACAACCAGGCGCTGCCCATCTGGCGCGAGGTAGGCAACCCGAGCGGCGAGGCCCTCGCGCTCAGCGATATCGGCCGCGCTTACGCCGATCTCGGCCAGCCCGCCAAGGCTCTTGACTTCCAAACTCAAGCCCTGCCCATCTATCGCCAGACCGGCAGCCGCCGTGGCGAAGCCATGGTCCTCAACAACCTCGGCCGCGATCACTCCGACCTCGGTGAAGCGCAGAAGGCATACGACCTCGACCTCCAGGCGCTCGTCATCTGGCGCGAGGTTAAGGACCAGCGCGATGAAGCGCAGGATCTAATGACTATCGCCTGGGCTTACTCGGATCTGAAGCATCCCGATCTCTCCTTTACCAGCGCCATCGCTGCGCTCGGCCTTGCCAAAGCCACCGGCGATCCCCAAATCAAAGGCAACATTGAGAACTCGTTGATGATCGGTTTCCGCAAGCAGCATCAAACTGAGGAAGCCATCTTTTTCGGCCTCCTCGCGGTCAACGATTACGAGCAGATCCGCAAAAATATTTCCGGAATGGACAAAGAAGTTCAAGCCGGCTTTGCGCAATCGCGTTCCGGCGCTTACCGCATGCTGGCGGAACTGCTCGTTGAGACCGGCCGCCTCGGCCAGGCCGAGCAGATTCTCGATCTCCTCAAGGAGCAGGAGCTCCAGGACGTCGTCACCACCGCCTCGCCCGGCTCTTCGGCGGGCATTGAGCCGCTCAAGCTTTCGCCCGCGCAGCAGGACGCCGAAACCGCGCTGCCCGACTTGGAAAAGAAAGCTCGCGTCATCGAGGAATCGAGCCTCGCCTACGGTCAGCTCCAGGCGAAAGCGTCGCGCACCCCTGACGAAGACGCCCAGCTCAAGTCGCTCGGCGCATCCATTCAACAGGAAGGAAGCGACATCCAATCTGTTCTTACCAACAAAGTCTTCCCCGAGCTCGATGCGCAATTCGCACCCGGCCAGGCATCTACTGACACCACAAAGAGCTTCCTCCAGGATTCGCTTTCTAAACTCGGTCCGCGTGTGATGGGCATTCGCCTGCTCCTCGGCGACGATCACGCCTACGCCATCGTCGTTACTGCCGCCTCGCGCAAAGTGGTCGTTCTTCCCGCTTCATCGGCCGACATACGCGCCAAGGCACTTGAAGCGCTCAAAGCGGTTGGCTCGCCCGCATCCGATCCCCGCCCTCAGTTGAATCAACTTTACTCAATGGTCGTTGCTCCCATCGAAGGCCAGCTCAAGTCCCTCGAATCGGCTCCCGGCCCGAATAGCAGCCCGAAAAGTAGCCAGAAAGGCAACGTCCCCACTCTCCTCTGGTCGCTCGACGATGCCTTGCGCTATGTCCCCATCGGCGCACTCTATGACGGCACACATTACATGGTCGAACGCTTCCACAACGTGCTCTTCACCCCCGAAAGCTACGGCCACATCACGGATTCCCCCCTTCAAACCGGAACCCCGCCCAGCGCGCTCGCCATGGGCCTCTCGAAAAGCTACAACGGCCTCCCTGCCCTCCCCGGCGTCATTCCGGAATTGGACGCTATCGTTCACGATCCCTCCGATCCCGCATCCCACGGCCCTATGCAGGGCAAGCTGCTGCCCGACGAGCAATTCACTCTCGCCGCGTTGAAGTCAGATCTCGGCGCCGGCAATAACTTCTCCGTTATCCACATCGCCAGCCACTTTGTCCTCATCGCCGGCAGTGGCGACGAGCCCTTCCTCATGATGGGCGGCGACAACACTGGCGATCCCAGCGGATTTGAGTGGAATCTCTCAGCAATGGAGAACTCCGCCGTCGCCTTTCACGGCACGCGCCTGCTCACTCTCTCGGCCTGCAGCACGGCCAAGGATTACAAATCGCGCAACGGTCTCGAAATGGACTCGCTCGGTATGGTCGCTCAGCAAAAAGACGCCGAAGCCGTGCTCGCCACGCTCTGGGACGTGAATGACCTCAGCACCAGCCACATCATGAGCGACTTCTACGACCGTTGGGTCAGGAATCCAGCCGATGGCAAAGCCGAAGCCCTTCGCCAGGCTCAGCTCGCATTCATCCACGGCGGCGGAGCCGTGCCCGGCGGCGGCACTGGCCGTGGCTTTGAGACCGAGGACCAGACATCCGCACCCAGCAGTCTCGGCTACGCCCATCCGTATTACTGGGCGCCCTTCGTCCTCATCGGCAACTATCAGTAGCGCCGGTCTCCAGACCGGCTGTCGTGCGGGTCTCCAGGCCCGCACATGAATCCGCTGCCACATTACGCCAGCAGCTGCTTTGCCACCTTGACGTACAGCTCCACCGCCTCCAGCAATTCCTTCTTCGCCAGCTTCTCAAAAGGCGTGTGCGCCACGTGAATGCTGCCGGGCCCCAGCAGCACCGGCTCACCCCAGTTGCTCAGTTGCGGAATGTCCGTCGTAAACTTCGCCACCATCGTCGGCAATCCCTCCGGCGCGCGCAACCGCGCAAAAGGAATCTCCAGCGTGAAGTCCACCTCTGCCAGTCCTTTCGCCGCTTCCAGCAGCGCAGCCTTCACCGGCGCCGAGTCCCCCACCAGCCGCACCAGCACCTGCGCCTCGGCCTTGTCCGCAATCACATTCGGCGCGTGCCCACCATGAATCTGCCCGATGTTCAACGTGCTCGGTCCCACATCCTCCGTTACCGGCAGTTCCAGTTCGAGCAACTTCCCCAACACCTGCACCAGTTTGTGTACCGCACTCTCGCCCAGTTCTGGATACGCCGAGTGAGCCATCTTGCCCGTCGCGCGAAACACCACCCGCAGCGCCCCCTTCGACGCTAGCGCCACGCGATTATCCGTCGGCTCGCCATTGATCAGAAACCGGCTGCCCTTAGGCTTCAGGTTCGCCGCCTTCGCGCCGGCCGAGTCGCGCTCCTCGCCCGATACAAACAACAAACCAATCCGAAAGCCCGCCGCGCGCAGCGCTTCCGCCGCCGCAACCTGCGCCGCAAGTATTCCCTTCGCGTCCGACACCCCTCGCCCATACATCCACTCCGCATCCTCGCTGAACGGAATGTACGGCGGCACGGTGTCCATGTGAGTCGAAAAAACCAGGTCCGGCCTTTGTCCTGCTTGTCCGCCATATACATTCCAGCGTGGCCCATCCGTCTGGCTATCCGCTGGCTGGGCTACAGCCGTCTTCTCTACTTCCCACCCGCGCCCATCGAGAAACTCCGCCAGAAAATCGCCCACCGCGCCCTCGTGGTAGGTCGTCGATTCGATCTCGCATAACTGGCGCGTCAGCCCAATCGGGTCAAAAGGATGCAATTTCGAAGGCTCGTTCATGATGCTGCCAGAATAACGTACAACCGGTCTCATAAATTCCTCTGGTGCCGGAGCGGGCACGCCTGGGACCCAACACCAAGGCGGGTCCCATAATTCCAGCGCGTTGATAAGGATCGTTTATGAGACCGGTTCTAGCGCGGTGCTCCCACCCGTTTCAGCGTAAAATCAGAAATGGAATGATTTCTGCCTTCATAACTACCTTTTTTGAGACACATCTCGCCGGCGCGGCGCTTGGGCGCAAGGAGCTGCTGCCATGACCCCGGCCAGCGACGCTGCTCTCGAGTCCATTCACACCACGGCCACCGGAATCTTTACCGGCGCTCTCAAGGCCTGTAACATCGCTTCCGCATTCGACCGCCGCCTGCGCTTCGAAGGACACACGCTGAATCGCCTCATGCCCGACGGCAGCGGTCCTTCCGACATCAATCTCTCTGCCTACAAGCGCATCTTCGTCGTTGCCATCGGCAAGGCTGCCGGCCCCATGCTCCAGGTTCTGCTTGAGCGCATGAAGCGCCGCCAAGGCCTGCGCGGCATCTGCTGCACCAACCAGATGCCCGCGACTCGCAACTGGCGCTTTCGCTACTTCGAAGGCGGCCATCCCCTTCCCAACGAAGACTCCTTTGCTGCTGCGCGCGCCGCGCTCGCCTTGCTGCGCAAAGCCCGAAAGGACACGCTTGTCTTTTTCCTCATCTCCGGTGGTGGCTCTGCCATTTTCGATCTGCCTCTCGACTCGCACATCACCCTCGAAGACACGGCCGCCTTTCACCAGTTGCTGATTGCGTCGGGCGCTCCAATCAACGAAATCAACACCCTCCGCAAGCATTTTTCCGCGGTCAAGGGTGGTCGCCTGGCCATGGCCGCACCAGAAGCCGTAAAGGTCAGCCTGCTCCTCCCCGACGTGCCGCTGCGCACGCTCGATGCGCTTTCCTCCGGTCCCACCACGCCGGATCACTCCACCGTCGCAGAAGTCCGCGAGCTCCTCGCCAAATACGACCTCGCCCCCAGGCTGCCGCCCTCCATCCGCGCCTTCTTCGAGCAGGAGGATCTGCCCGAGTCCCCCGGAAACAAGAGCTGGCGCACGTCGTTCCTGCCCAAGCTCCCGTGGACCGACCCCATTCGGCCGCGCCGCATCACCTCGGCCGCCAGCATGAGCGGCGAGGATGCAGCTTTTCGCGATTCCGTCTTCGAAATCCTGCTCTCCAGTCACGACCTGGTCGAGAACGCGCGCGCACTGGCTCGGCAGCACGGCTATCACGTCGTGGTCGACAACAGTTGCGACGATTGGGACTACGCCGATGCGGCCCGCTATCTGCTGGAGCGCTTCCACGCATTCCGCGTTAAGCACAACCGCTTGTGCCTCATCTCTGTTGGCGAAGTCACTGTCACCCTCACGCGCGCGCCTGGCGCGGGCGGCCGCAATCAGCAATTCGCCCTCACCTGCGCCCTCGAGCTTGCCAACCATCCTGGCGAGCACCTCGCCGTCTTGAGTGCCGGCTCCGATGGCATCGATGGCAACACGCGAGCGGCAGGAGCCATCGCCGATCCCTCCACTGTCGCTCGTGCTCGCGCCTTCGGTTTCAATCCCGAGCAATCCCTTGCCGAATTCAACGCCTGTCCGCTCTTCACCGCCATCGGCGACTCAGTCGCCACCGGACCCACCGGCCAAAACCTGCGCGACCTGCGCCTTCTCATCTCTGAAAGCGCCTGACTCCGTTCCCTTCCCGCGCTCCAAATCCACATCGAAAAATCGAATGATTTTCCTCTTTGCGCTCCGCCTTGCTGCATTAGGATTGGTTCGTGCCTCGAAGACCAAAAAGCGGGACTGCAGTTAAACTCCCCGACATTCGTGCCGTTGCAGCCGTAGCCAAAGTCTCCATCGCTACGGTCTCCAGAACCATGAACGGCTCTTCGCTGGTGAGTGAACGCCTCAGCAAACGTGTCTGGCAGGCGATCAAGCAACTTAACTACCTGCCCAACACCCACGCGCGCACCCTCGTCTCCGGACGCAGCCGCCTCCTCGGCATCATCGTCGAGAACATCACCAATCCCTTCTTTCCTGAGCTGATCCAGAGCTTTGAAGAGATTGCCGTCGCCCGTGGCTACGAGATTCTCGTTAGCTCCACCAACAGTGATCCTGCCGTGCTTGCCTCATGCGCCCGCCGCATGTTGGAGCGCAAGGTCGACGGTGTGGCCGTCATGACCTTTGGTGAAGAAGAACCGGTCCTCGATCAGCTCACGCACCGCGGCGTGCCCATCGTGCTCGCCGAGTTCAAACCCGACGATCCCAAAGCCAGCACCATTCTCCTCGACTATTCCACCGGCATCCATCAAGCCATTCGCCATCTCGCTTCACTCGGCCACCGCTCCATCGCCTTTCTCTCCGGCCCGCATAGCCTGCACTCCGCCATCACGCGCGAGAACGACTTCCGCGCTGCCATTCAGGCCGCCGGTCTGCAGTTGCAAAAGAAGTGGGTCATCGAATGCAACCACACCCTCAAGGGAGGCGTCTCCGGCTTCGAGCAGTTGAACAAGCTCGCCCATCGTCCCACTGCCATTGTCTGCTCCAACGACATGACCGCCATCGGCGTTCTGCGCGCCGCCTACATGGAAGGCCTTCATGTGCCGCACGATCTCTCGGTCATCGGCCTTGACGACATTGCATTCGCCGAGTTCACGCTGCCTCCACTCACCACCATCCGCCTCTCGCGCATCGATCTCGCCCGCGCCGCCTTCAATGCTCTCCACGCCCAAATTGAAGGCGTCGACAGTACCCGATTGCAGCGCGAGTTCCTGGTCTCGACGAGTCTCGTCGTCCGCGGCTCCACGGCGGCTCCTCCAGCCGGGTCATAAGACAAGGAGCCAGCTTCGCTTCACCACAATGATCGGTTGCAATTGGATGACAGTCTTCTGACCATCGGATAACCCCCGCCACGATATGCTGTCCAAGAGGATGAACAATCACGGCGCCCTGGAGGCCAGGCCATGACGACTGCCTATCTCAATCGCATCGCCACGGCTGTCCCGCCGCACGACATGCACGGCGCCTTCATCCCCTTCGCTGAAAGCCTCCTGCCCGAAGGCACGCGCCGCAATCTCTATCGCCGCATGGTTCGTCTCGCGGCCATCGACCACCGCTATTCCTTCCTCAAGCCCGTCGTCACCTCTAGCGGCTCAGTGCAGGACCAGGACGCTCTCTTCGTGCGCGGCAACTTCCCCTCCACAGCGCGCCGCATGGAGGCCTTTCGGCACTTTGCTCCTCAACTCGCGCGTTGCGCACTCTTGAAGCTCGCTCTCACCGACGCCGAGCGCCAGAGCATTTCCCACGTCATCGTCACCTGCTGCACCGGCCTCTACGCGCCCGGCCTCGACTACGAAGTCATCGAGCTTCTCCACCTTAACCCCTCCGTCGAGCGCACCTTCATCGGCTTCATGGGCTGCTATGCCGCCATCAATGCGCTCAAGGCCGCCCGCCACATCATTCGCTCCGAATCCGACGCCAAAGTCCTGCTCCTCTCGCTTGAGCTCTGCTCCTTGCACATGCAGGAAACCGAGGATCTCGAGCAACTGCTCGCCTTCACGGTCTTCGCCGATGGCTGCGCCGCCTATCTCGTCACCGCCGAGGCCATCGGCTTCGCCCTTGACAGCTTTCTCGCCGTCAACCTCGCCGGCACCGATCAGCTCATCACCTGGCGCATCGGCGAACAGGGATTCGACATGCATCTCTCCGGCCAGGTCCCCGTCCAGTTACGCAACGGGCTTGCGGACGCGGGCACCAGGATCACTCGAGGGCGTGAATTCTCTTCCATCGATCTCTGGGCCGTTCATCCCGGCGGCCGCACCATCCTCGACGCCGCTGAGCAGGGGCTTGCTCTCCCGGCCGAAGCTCTCGCCGACTCGCGCAACATTCTCCTCAACTTCGGCAACATGTCCTCCGCGTCCATAATGTTCGTCTTGCACAAACTGATCGAGCGCGCTCGCCCCGGCCAAATCGGCTGCGCAATGTCTTTCGGCCCGGGAGTCACCGCTGAAACCATGATGTTCCATGCCGTCTGACGCGATCGATTTCCGTCATCGCGCTGAGCTCACCGAACTCACCGAAAAAATCGATGAGCCCTGCTCCCGCGACCAGCTCCGCGCTTGCCTCCGCGACCTCGCGCGCCTCAATCGCTGGTTTCTCGGCTACCGCCCGGTCTTACAATGGCTCAACACCGTCGCTCCGCTAGCAGCCCCCGAGCCGCTCCACATCGTCGATGTCGGCTGCGGCTACGGCGACACCCTCCGCCGCATCGATCTCTGGGCTCGCACACGCGGCGTTGCCGTCGAACTCACAGGCCTCGATCTGAATCCAGACGCCGTCGCCGTCGCCGCCGAGGCCACAGCGGTTCCACAATTGCTATACCCGGGCCCGCAACCGCCGAGTGGCTTTTTCACCAAGAAAAAGCCACCCTGCAAGGCGCCGGAAAGGGCACGTGAATTGTGGAAATGCTCAAGCGCGCCCGCAAGCGCCATTCACTGGATCGCGGCCGACGTCTTTCGCTGGCAGCCCGAAAAGCCGATTCACTTCGTCATCAGTTCTCTCTTTACCCACCACCTCACCGAGCCCGACATCATTCGCTTCCTGCAATGGATGGAAACCCACGCCGAACTCGGCTGGTTCGTTAACGATCTCTCCCGCGCCCGGATTCCCTATCATCTTCTCCGGATCTTTTCCAAACTTGCTGGCCTTCACCCTTTTGTTCAGCACGACGGCCCCGTCTCCATCGCGCGCTCCTTTGTTCCCGAGGACTGGCGAGGAATGTGCGCAGCCGCCGGCCTTCACACCACTCTCGGCGCGAGTATCGACCCCGACGCTGTCTCGATCCAGCCGTCCTGGCCGGCGCGCCTCTGCGTCAGCCGGAGCAAAATCCGATGAGCGCTCCGGCTTGCATCGCCCGCATCTCGCAATCATCGCTTGATTTAACTGGAAATGTACCCGGAGGAACTGTATTCGGGCACACTGTCTAACGCCTGGCGCGCCGCTCCCCGCTCTACTGCATCGCCATCGCGCTTTCGGTCTCCAGCGTGCCCGCCTCGCGCCACGCCGTGATCTCCGCGTGCGCCTGGTCCGCCGCCATGCGCCGATCCGAATAAATCCTCGGCTCGCCAAATCTCAGTTGTGCCGAGAAGCCGGTCACGCCCAGCACCTTCCACAGATGCGTGATGAATTCCTCATCGCCGTACCAGCACAGTTCCCGCTCCTCCACATTGCCTTCGATCACGTAGCGGATCGCCGCCGCCGTGATCGGCGCGCCCGTCGAAGTCGCGGGATCGATCAGCCTTGAATGGAACCTGAGCACCTGCGCGCCATCCGTGCTCGTGCCCTCAGGAAACAGCAGCACAGGAACCGGCAGCTTGAGCCGCTCAGTCATCTGCTCCGCAACAGTCATCGCGCTGGCCAGGCTCGATCGATCCAGAAAAATCGTCCCGCCCGAGCGTGCCGCCTTGCCGAAAAACGGCCAGCCATCGATCTCCATCTTTGCCACAAAAAAGCATGGCATCGTCGCACTGATGATGATGATGTCGAGATAGCTCAGATGGTTCGAAATCACCAGCCCGCACACCGGCGGCTGTCCCTCCACCTGCGATCTGATGTCGAGTACTCTCAGAATTGCCCGCGCCGCCCCTTGCAGCCACAGTGCGCGCCGCTCCAGTGTCATCGGCCCGCGCAAACGATCGAGCCAGTAACGAACCACGCACATTGCGAGAGCGAACGCCAGCGCCACAGCGCGCCAGATAGCCCGCAGCGTCACGTCGTCAACGGTGCCAGAAAGCGGTGGCGAGCCGCGGAAGAAAGCAGATTCAAGTCCAGGAGCGTCAGAAAATCGATGGTGCGGAACTCGCGGTCCCACGCCGGCGGCGCCGCAATGCGCGCGCCAATCGCAAGATAAGTCTTCAACAGCTTGGGAACCTTCACCGCAATTCGAGCTGGCGCCGGAGCAGAATCTTCCGGCCGCCATCGATCGGTCCGGCAGCGCGACGGCTGTGCATCTGCGCTCTGCCGAGCGGGATCGTAGCTTCCTGGGGGGCACGCGTACGCTGCGGTCGGCGTGGTCTCAAACTCCGGTGGAACCCTGAAACTCTCAAGCTGGCGATACATCTGCCAACCCTCCGCAGGGTCGTTGGAATTTAAAGAAGAGCAACCGAGCAAAGTACCAAGCCCCATGCCGGTAGCATACTGCGCGATCCCCCTCCACAACAACATCAAGACCTCTGGCGTACGATGCTCGCGGTCGAATTCCCGCATCACTGCGGCTTCCATAAAATCAAAAAACCGGAGCGGAACTGCAAGTCTCTCTTGAGTTCCGCTCCGGCCGCAGTGTTCTGGGGAATCTTGCGTGTCCTTTTTTCTTACCGCCCTCGCCCGCCTCTCGCAGCGAATCCGCCGCGCGCAGCCATCCCCGTCGTCATCACCGACCCACGTGCCGCGTAGCCTCCGCCCACATATCCGCGCCCGGTATATCCATATCCGTAACTCCGCGCAGCCGGCGCATAACCCCGAGGAGCATATCCATATCCGCGCACCACCGGAACTCCGGCATACGCCCTCGACCCGTACCCGTAAATTTCAACGCGCGGCCCGATCGCAACTCCGACATAAGGCATCACGCTCGGATAGACCACCGGCGGCACGTAGGTCATAGGCGCGGGATACGCCACTGGCGGCGCATAAGCCATCGCCGGAGCCGAAGGCTGCTCATCCGGTGCGGGCTGCTCGGGCGCATAGGACTGCTCCGCTCCCTCATCCGGCGCCTGCGTCGGCGGCGGAGGCTGCGGCGCGTAGGACTGCGGCCCGCGCTGATACAGCCCATACGGATCGCGCTGCGGCTCAGGCACAACGGGAACCTGAATATCGTCCATCATGCGCAGCGTCAGCATCGTCTCCGACTTCAGTGTCGGTCTTGGTCCGCGCCGCGGCAAATTGATCAGATCGAGCGGCCACAACACCGGAATCATCCACAGAACCGTGTCGCGAACGGCGTGGCCCTTGCCCAGAATCCGTCCCTGCGCATCGATCTTGTACCCGGGCACTTCAACGACCTTTGCGCTGATCGGAACCACGGTGTCGCCCACGTACAGCCGGTCGAAGTCCAGTTCCATCCAACCCTTGCCCACAAAGTGGCCGGGATCCTTGTACTCAGCGAACTGTCCGCCCAGGTAGCTTCCATAAGGCAGCATAAAGTCGCCACGCCGGAACTGCACCTTGCACAGCACCGGATCGCCAACAGCAGTTGTCTTCGATGAGATCTTCCCGTCCCCGGTCGTGCACGATACCAGTGCCCCCGCCGGAATCAGCCGCGAGCTGGCGTCCGCAAACAGCGATGGCGTCAGCAGAAGTGAGAACACAACGAACATTGCACGCTTCATACACTGCCCTCCAAGGCAAAGAATCCCTGTGCCTCTCGACGAGACCAGCTCCCGCGAGATGCAATGGACGCAAAATCCCCAATTACACTCACGAACCCTCGGAGGATTCAAAAGTTTCGCCGCGATTCGAATATTTTTCTTGAGGTCCGTAAACAATCGCCGCTGTTAAGTTGGGCATGTTACGTCTGGCAACGGTTCTCGCCCAGGCACTGTTTCTCATAAACGCATGCGCTTACGAACGAGTTCCCCGCCCGCGAATGCGATTCCGCCATCGCGCTCAATCCCGGAGAAGCGTGTCTTCAATTCGTATAGATTCGCACGTAGTCGACAAGCATCTGCGACGGGAAGGGCGTGCCCGCATTCGGAGGGCCCGGCCAACTGCCCCCAACGGCCAGGTTGAGAATGAGGAAGTTGCTTTGGCCGCCGTCAAACGGCCAAACCGCGCCGCTCAAGCCATTCAGGCTGGTCGAGGTGTAGGTCACATAAGGCAGGCTGGGGTTATCCACGTAATACGACACGCTGTCTTTGCTCCAGATCATGCCATATGTGTGCCAGCCCGATGCAGTTGCACCGCCGGTGAAGTCGTAGATCGTCCCCAGATTGGTGCCCGTAAACCCGGCTCCATGAATCGATCCCTCATTCCAATCGGACGTGCCGGCCGGTGGATTCCCCGGTGGCGGCCCCGCGGCGTTGATCCGCTCCATCACGTCCATCTCTCCGCAGGCCGGCCACCCCACCGTGGCTTCCGTGTTGCCCATCAACCACGCCGCCGGCCAGAGCCCCTGGGCCTCCGGCGCCTGCACGCGAAACTCAATGCGGCCGTACTGAAAGCCGAACAACCCCTGCGTGTAGAGGCGCGCCGAAGTGTAGACACCGGGCGACGGCTGCTGCGCGACGATGTGCAGATAGCCGTCGGTGCCCACATAAACACTTGGGCTTGCCGCCGAACAGGGCGCGGCATTCGATGCCCACGCGCAATATGTCTCCAACTCGTTGTTGCCAAATCCGCTGTTGCCGGTTTCGTAGGTCCACACCTTCGGATCGGGTTGAACGTTGCTTCCCGTCGCGTTCGAGAATTCATCGCTCCAGACAAGCGTGCCCGAGGGAATGTTGAGATTGAAGGTCTGGGATGCAACGCTGCTGGCGCTGCCCGTACCCCGCGCAATGGCCTTCAAAGTCAGGTTCGACGTAACCAGGAACGGCGCTTCATAAACCTGCGACGACGGCGTAGGAGCCGATCCGTCGATCGTGTAGTAGATGGTTGCGCCCGGTGTCGGGGACGCCAAACTCACAATCACTGCGCCATTCAACGCTGCGGAAGTGGTGATGACCGGCGCAGCGGCCTGCTGAACCGTATTGGAATTACCCGCGACGCCTCCACCGCAGGCACACAACAGCCCGCACGACAACACAGCCGCTGCCAGCGCCTTTACTGAAGTGCCCCTGCAAATTATCTTCCGCGCCAAGCGATGAACCACATTCATCCCCCGATGCACTTATCTGATCACTGCCGGTTTCCTGAGTCAATGAAATGGACGCGCATTCGAGAATACGGTGGTGAAGATCGCCTATATCGCTTTCCGCTGCTAGCGGAGAGCTGCCGCCCGGTGCTGGCTGCCATTCGGCTTTTCAGTGATCGGCGCAACGCAGCTACGCCGTATCGTAATTCAGGTTCGGCCCCAGCCAGCGTTCCACCTCGGCCACGCTCATTCCCTTGCGCCGCGCATAGTCTTCCGCCTGGTCGCGGCCGATCTTTCCCAAACTGAAGTACCGGCTCGCCGGATGCGCAAGGTAGAATCCGCTCACGCTCGACCCCGGCCACATCGCAAACGATTCTGTCAGCTCGATGCCCGCGTTCTTCTTCACATCGAGCAGCTTCCACAGCGTGCCCTTCTCCGTGTGATCGGGGCATGCCGGATACCCCGGCGCTGGCCGTATCCCGCGATACTTTTCATGGATCAGCTCATCGCTGCTTAGCTTCTCGTCGCGACCATAGCCCCAATCCTCGCGCGCGCGTTTATGCAGGCACTCCGCAAACGCCTCGGCGAGCCGGTCGGCAAGCGCCTCCGCCATGATCGCGTTGTAATCGTCGTGTGCCGCTCTGAACTGATCGCACAATTCCTTCAACCCAAACCCACTCGTCACCGCAAACGCTCCGATGGAATCTCGCAGCCCCGTCTCCTTCGGCGCAACAAAATCCGCCAGGCAGCGGCACGGCTCATTCCCTTCGCGGTCCGATTGCTGCCGCAGAAAATGAACCCGCGTGAGCACCTTCGCGCGGCTCTCATCTGTGTACAACTCCACGTCGTCGCCCGTCGCGTTCGCCGCAAAAAATCCGTAGACGCCGCGCGCTCTCAGCAGTTTTTCCTTCACAATCCGGTCCAGCAGTGCATTTCCTTCTGCAAAAATCTGCCGCGCCTGTTCGCCCTGCTTCTCATCCTCAAGAATCCGCGGATAAACCCCCTTCAGCTCCCACGTGTGAAAGAACGGGCT
>Ga0224554_1000562_pt1 | contig 29865 bp, 26 predicted proteins | sample 714S22024metaG_FD_180666 | JGI IMG/M metagenome (GOLD analysis project Ga0224554, IMG submission 180666) | Peat soil microbial communities from Stordalen Mire, Sweden - 717 S2 20-24 | ecosystem: Environmental > Terrestrial > Soil > Wetlands > Peat | place: Sweden: Norrbotten County, Stordalen...
TCACTTAGCTCATGTTTCAGACATTTGAGCCGCGCCTCCAATTCCGTCCAGGCCACGGCGAACGCCATGGCCGGATCGTTGGATTGTTGAATGGCCGCCAAGGCAGCGTGGCCGAGGTAATGACGCGCCAGGTCTTCCGCTTCGGGAACGGGCTGAACCTTCATGGCGTCCACGCCAATCAACCCGGCGCGGATCAGTCCAATCCAGCCTCCGCCTTCCGCATAGGACAGGCTGATGTCCAACGTCTGCCCGCCGAGCAACCCAGACCAGACCGGGCCGCGCGCGGTCGCGCACAGCGGCAATGGCTCCGGCAAAAAACCGCTCCACACGGCAAGAATCTGGCGCAGAACATTTCGCAATTCCTGGCGCGCGGCCGGGCGCGATGGTGACGTGTCAACCCGGACCAACACCGGCCGGCCCGGCGGCGGCAAGAGCGGCATTTCCGGCCAGTGGAAAATTATTTTTTGAGCGGCATTCATTTTTCATCAATCGGCGCGGCGGGCGAACCTTCCCAGCGCGTCGCGGCGGGCAGGCGCTCGCCCTTGGCGACGAGCGTGAGCGGGCCGAGCTGCACGCGGTCGCCGACGTGCGTGTCGTAGAGAATCGTCGTGCGCGCGCCGACGGTCGTCTGCGCGCCGATTTCAACGAGGCCGATTTTCATCACGCGATCCTCGAACAAATGCGTTTGCGGCCCGCACCAGGCGTTCAACTCCGACTCGTCGCCAATCCGCACGCAATCGAACTCGGTCAGGTCGGTGGTGTTCATGTAGACGCCTTTGCCGATTTTTGCGCCGAGCATCCGCAGCGCCCATGGCAGCATCGGCGTGCCGCGCAACAGATCCAAAAAGTTCGGCACGGCCAGCGATTCATAAACATTGGTGACGGCTTCGCTGAGCCAGACGAATGGCGTCCACATCGCCCGCGCGCACGGACGGTAGCGGCCGATGAGAATCCATTTAAGCGCGACGACGAGCAAAAAAGACGCGAGGCCAAACAAACAACCGGCAACGGCCAAGGCATTGGCTACTTTCATGCCCCAGCCGTTTTCCGCAGCCAGCGGCATCACCATCACCACAATCAAATAACCCGTGGCAATCACCAGCGCCAGCGGCAAAACAATCCGCAACCCTTCGATGAAACCGCGCGCCAGCCGCCGCCGCCACGACGGACGGAACGTGAGTGATTCGGGAAATCCCGTCAAACATTCGCGCGCGGGCAGCAGCATCGCCGGCGAACCAATCCACGTCTGGCCGGACTTGAGCTGCGCGTTTTCTGGCGTGCGCGTTTGCACGCCGATCAAAACATCGTCCGGCACGGTCGCGCCGTTTTGGACGTAAGCGCCGTTGCCGACGAATGAACGGCTGCCGATTTTCGTGGGCTTCAAAATCATCCAGCCGCCGCGCTGCTCCTCGTCGCCCAGCATCGCGCCGTCGGCGATAAAACTGTCGTCACCCAGCTCAAGCAGTTCCGGGGTCATGCCTTCGGCGGTGGAAACTTCGGCATGACGTCCCACCTTGACGCCGAGAAAACGCAACCACACCGGCGCATACACCGAGGCATAAATTCCGTGAAGCACATTGAGGCTGTGATCCAAAATCAAGCCGGTGAATTTTTTCCGCCAATAAGCGTAGCTGTGGACCGACCACGTTCCCGCGCGCTGGCGCGGCAAAATCCACCGCAAAAATCCAGTCAGCAAGCCCGTCGCGCACACAAACAACGCGCTGGCCGGAATGGCCAGAAGCAGAAAAAAACTGAACGCGAAAAACGGATTGAAATCCGAACCCGGAGCGAAAACATCCGTGGTGTTTTCGTCAATCCAGTCAATCAACATGAAGGCCGGGAAACACGGCAGGAAAAACAAAACTGACACCGCGATGGCCGTCACGCCAAACACGACCGCCTGCGCCCAGCGCCAGCCGAACCAGAGTTGCGGACGCGGCGGAAGTTTTTCGCGCGGCCGATCCACGCGGCGCGCGGGCGCGCCGTCCCAGGTTTCGCCGCCGGGAATTTCCCGGCCCGCCGCCAGCGCGGATTGCCCGCACAACCGCGACTGTTCGCCAAGCTTCGTGTCATTTTCCAAAACCGAATACGAATCCACCATCGCATCGCGCCCCAGTTGAACCGGGCCGATGACGAGCATCCCTTTTTCGACGCGCGCATTTTCGATGTTCACAAACGTCCCAATGGTCACGCCGTCTTCGACCGTCAAAAGTTCCGGCGCGCCCAAAGTGATCGTGTCAATCATCACATTCCGTCCGACCCGTGCGCCGAGCGCGCGCAGATAAACCGGCATCCACGGCGTGCCGGCCAGCAGGTAAATGTGCGGCAGCTCGCAGAATTTATTGGCCAGCCACCAGCGGAAATAAGTGACGCCCCACAATGGAAATTGTCCGGCTTTCAAATGTCCCGTCAACAGGCGTTTTCCCACGACAGCCAGAACGAAAGTTGCCAGTTGAATCAGGACAAATGTTCCTAGCGAATACAAAACCGCCAGCGGAATGCTGTCGCCGGGATCGCCGGTGTAATATTGATAGACAAAAAACGGCGTCAGCCAGTCGGCGATGTGCAGCAAAACCAGAAACGGAATGACCACGGCCTGCGCCAGCCCGCAAAAAAATCTCCGGCGCAACGGCGTGGCGGCGCGCGGCCTGGCGGCAGTTTTTTTGCGACGGCTTTGTTGCGCCATCACGCGGGCGATTCCGGCCAACTGCCGTTCGCGATAAACGTCCTGCACGCTCAACGAAGCGTAGCGTTCGTCGGCGCGCAGAATCGAAACCAGCCGCGCGGCGAGCAGCGAATGTCCGCCGAGGTCGTCAAAAAAATTCGCCTCCGGCCGCCAAACGCAGCCGGGGAAAAGTTTGCGGAGCGCGGCGAGCAGCATTTTCTCGTCTTCGCCGCGCGGCTCAATTTGTTCGCCGCCAGTTTGTGCAACCAGGTTCAGCGGCGCAGCGCGCAAAAGGTTCAAGTCAATTTTCCCAGAAGTCAGGCGCGGCAGTTCGTTCACCAGTTCAAAATGCGCCGGAATCATGTAATGCGGCAGGCGCGCGGAAAGTGCCTGCCGCAGTTTTGTCGCTTCCACTTTTTGATTTGCGACCGGCACAACGAACGCCACAACTTGATCTATTTCGGCCAATTGGCGAACAACGACCGCCGCTGCGCCGACGCCGGGCTGGTCGGTGAGCGCAGCCGTGATTTCGTCCAGCTCGACACGGAAACCGCGAATTTTCACCTGGCTGTCAGCGCGGCCAAGGCATTGCACCGTGCCGTCAGCGGCGATGCGCGCCAGATCGCCGGTGAGATACATGAGCAGTTCGCCGGGATTGGCGGCGAGCGGATTGGTGACAAATTTTTCCGCCGTCAGGTCGGGTCGTCCGAGATAACCCGTCGCCAGTCCCGGCCCGAAAATGCACAGCTCGCCGGTTTCGCCCGCCGGCAACGGACGTTGCTCCTCATCAACAATGATCAGCCCGTAATTCGGCAGCGGCACTCCGATCGTCACCGGTTCGCCGCGTTTCAATTCCGCCAGCGTTGCCGTCACGGAGGTTTCGGTCGGGCCGTAGGTGTTGAAAACTTTTCTGCCCGCGCGAATTAATTTTTGCGCCAGCGAATCGGGACAGGCTTCGCCGCCGAGATTAATCAGCCGCAATCCGGCCAGCGGATCGTCAATCAAACTCACCAGCGTCGGCACGGCGTGCAGCACGGTGATGCGTTCGCGCGCCAAAGTTTTCGCCAGCAAATCGGGATCGCCCACCAGCGTGGGCGGCGCGATCCAGAGCGTCGCGCCGGCTAGGTAGGAAATCCAGATTTCCTCGAACGACATGTCGAACGCGACCGAGAAGCCCTGATAAACCTTGTCGGTTTCGCGCACGCCGAGAATTTCATTTTCGCTGCGGAGCAGATGGCAGATGCCGCGCTGGCTGATGACGATGCCTTTGGGCTGGCCCGTCGAGCCGGAAGTGTAAATCACATAAGCCGCGTCGGCGGATTGCGCGGCGACGCAAAGCGGCCTGGCATTTTTATCCGCCAGCAAATCTTCAAACGCCCATGCCGGAATTTTTAACTCCGCCATTCGCGGCAGCCATTCGCGACAGGTCACAAGGCCGATGGCGTTGGCGGATTGCAGGCAGGTTTTTATCCGTTCCAATGGCGTTTCCGCATCGAACGGCAGCCACGCCGCGCCGCTTTTGGTGATGCCCGCCTGCGCGATGAGCAAATCCGCGCCGCGCGGCATGAACAATCCCACCGCCCAGCCCGCCGCCGCGCCGCGCCGGAACAGCGCGCCCGCCAGCGCATCACTCGTTGCATCCAGTTCGGCGTAGGTGACCATGCGTTCGCCCCAGATGAGCGCCGGGTGCTGCGGACACCGCCGCGCCGTGGCGGCAAGGATGTCCGCAAGACATTCCGGGCGGAGCAAGTCAGGACGATTCGCGCCGCGCAACACGACCGGATTCAATGTCGCGTCGGCGGAGACCGCGCCCTCGTTTTTTTCGTTGACGGTTATCAAGCGGCAAAAATCCGCGCTGTGCTGGTCCTGCGGTTTTCAACTACAATGACGCTGCAAATGATGGAAAAGTAACGAACGACGCAGGTTAATTGCGATTCCCCAACTTTTGCTACCGTCCCGCCCAAAAGCCGCTATCTTTATCGGCGTGTGTGCAAAAAAAGCCCGGTCTAAAACCGGCTGAACCCATGAAGCGAATTCCGCCGGGAAAAAATTTATGCCGTTCACTTTAGCCCATCCGGCGGCGGTCTTGCCGTTCCGGCGGTTCTGCCCGCGATTTTTCAATTTTCCCGCGCTGGTTGCCGGCAGCGTCAGCCCCGATATTGGCTACTGTTGCGGATCGTTGCACCTGGAAGATTTTTCGCACTCGCCCGCCGGAAGCGTTGAATTCTGCCTGCCGGCCGGACTGGTGATGCTCGGATTTTTCTACGCACTCCGCCAGCCCGTCGTGGAACATCTGCCGGAGCGGCAGCGGAAAATGTTCGAGCCGTTCTGCCTGCGCCCGATGGGTTCACCGGTTATCGTCGTCATCTCGCTGCTGGCCGGAATCTGGATTCATCTCCTGCTGGATTCATTCACGCACAAGCAGGGCTGGCTGGTGGAACATCTGCTGGTTTTACAAACGGTGATTTTTTCCGTGAGAATCCATGACTTAACCCATGACTTCAAAATTTTCCACCTGCTCTGGTATCTTGGCTCGTTTGCCGGGATTGCGTGGCTTTATTTCGCGTGGGAGCAATGGCAAAATGAAATTGCCGGCCGGGCCGCCAGCCGGGGACAATTAGGCCGCGCGGTTTTGGCGGGCGCGTTGATGCTGCCGGTGGCATTGGCGCATCATCTTGTCCACGGGCCGTTGGGGTTGTGCCTGACCGCCGGATTGAGCGCAATCTTCGTCAGCGTCATCGTATTAAAATTTGGAAATAAAAAATCATGAACGAACAAATCATCCGGCTGCTGGCGCAAAAAAATTACGTCCCGGCCAACGTCCCGGAACTGCTGCGCCTGCTGCGCCTGCCGCCGAACCGCCAGCAGGAATTGCAGGCCGTCCTCCAAAAATTGGAGCAATCCGGCGAAGTCGCGCGCATCAAAGGCAACCGCTACGTCTGCCCGCGCGAAGCGGATTTGATTCCCGGCCGCATCCGCATGAACCGCGCGGGCAAGGGTTTTCTCACGCCCGACGATTCCAGCCTCAAGGAAATCGCCATCGCCGAAAGCGCCACCGGCACGGCGTTGCACGAAGACCGCGTGCTGGTGCGCCGCGACGTGCGCCGGAATAATTTCCGCGACGGCGACCAGGAAACCGGCACGGTCGTCCGCATCCTCGAACGCAAGCGCACGCAAATCGTCGGCACGCTGGCGCAAGGCCGCAACTCGCTTTACATCATTCCCGACGACCCGCGCATGCCGCACGATGTTTATGTGCCGCCCGCGCGCGACACGGGCCGGCCCGCGCGCGTCGGCGACAAAGTTGTGGTTGAATTGCGCGAATGGGAATCGCGCCACACGAGTCCCGAAGGCGAAATCGTGGAAGTCCTCGGCGCGCCGGACGCGGAAGGCGTGGACATGCTTTCCGTGTTGCGCCAATACGATTTGCCGCTGCATTTTCCAAAAAATGTTTTGGCCGAGGCGCACGCGATTGGTTCGATGGTGGACGCGAAAGATTTTGCCGGCCGCGTAGATTGCCGTAGTCATCAAGTCGTCACGATTGATCCCGACAACGCGAAAGATTTTGATGATGCCATTTGTCTCGAAAAAATTTCGCCGGAGCAATGGCGGCTGTGGGTTCACATCGCGGACGTGTCGCATTACGTCAAGCCCGGCACCGCACTCGACGAAGAAGCGCACAAACGCGGCAACTCGACTTACCTCGTGGACCGCGTCATCCCGATGCTGCCGGAAGCGTTGAGCAACGAGCTCTGCTCGCTCAAGCCGAACGTGGACCGGCTGACGAAGTGCGTGGAATTTGTTATTTCAAATGATGGTCGCGTCCTGAACACCAAGTTCCATTCCGCCGTCATCCATTCAAAACGCCGCTTCGCCTACGCGCAGGTGCTGGAGATTTTGCAACGCGCGCCATCCGCTGAAGCTGGTAGGGACGCGCTGCCGCGCGTCCGGGCTGACCAGCAGGTCAGCCCTACCAAGTTTGTGGGCAGGCAGCCCGAAGCGTTCTCCACGGACGATCCGATTGAACAGATGCTGCATCAGGCGCACCAGCTCGCGCAAAAAATCCGCCGGCACCGGTTCAAGAACGGTTCACTCGAGCTGGATTTTCCCGAAACGAAAATCCGGCTGGACGAACAAGGAAAAATTTTGCGCATCGAAAAAAACGAGAACGACGTGTCGCACCAGTTGATCGAGGAATTCATGCTGCTCGCCAACGAAGCCGTCGCCACGCGCCTGATGAGTTTGCACACGCCCGCGATTTACCGCATCCACGAAGAGCCAGACGCGCGCCGCTTGCAGGAATATCGTCAGGACGTTTTGAGCCACAACGTGGCGTGCGGCAACCTGAGCCATCCCGCCGAAGTCCAAAAATTATTACAGAAGCTCGGCACATTGCCGATTGGCGCAGCGCTGAAAATCGGGTTTCTCAAATCGCTCATGCGGGCGTGTTATTCCATTGAGCCGCTCGGCCATTACGGATTGGCGAAAAAGAAATACACGCACTTCACCTCGCCCATCCGCCGCTACGCCGACCTTGTGGTGCATCGCGCGCTGTTTGATATAAACGCGCTGAAAGAAGCCGCGCTCAAACCGATCGCCGAACACATTTCCGTGACCGAACGCAATTCCGCCGACGCCGAACGTGACAGCAAGGACGTGAAACTGTTCGCGTTTCTGAAGGCGCAGCTCGCCTCCGGAGCGCCGATCAAATATCCCGCGCTCGTGACCGACGTGCGGAACTTCGGTTTCTTTGTGGACGTGCCGGGCCTGGCGATGAGCGGCCTCGTGCCGCTTTCGACGATTGAAGACGACTTTTATGTCTTCGACGAATCACGCCGTAATCTCGTTGGCCGTCGCACGCGCCGCGTGATCAAGCTCGGCGACAAACTTACCGTGCAAGTGGCGAAAGTGGACACGTTCAAGAAGCAGGTGGATTTCTGCCTCGCGGTCGGGGAAGGAAAATCAGCTTCGTCGCGTTTCAACACCGCACGTCCGCAACAATATCAACCGCACGCAAAACGCCAGCCAGATTCACGGCGCGATTCAAAACGCCCGCCGTCATCGCGATCAGAAAATCCGCGACGGAAGGATTCGCGTCCGGGCAAATCACAGAATGCCCGCCCGGCAAACGAACGTCCGCAAAACGCCAAACCGGCCATGTTTCAAACCTCCGGCTCAAAGTTTTCCACCACGCAACGCCCGCTCATCAAATCCAGCAGCAGCCGGCGATTCTCAAAACATCGCCGAAGATAAAACCAAAATTCACCGTCGCGCGTCGCCGATGGTTTCAACCAAATCTTCCACTACCCAGTTCGCGCGCGTCGCCTGCAATTGATCCGCCGCGTTTCCGTGCTGCCAGACGGCGTAACGGATTGTTTTTCCGGCGTCCGTTTGCAACTCCGGTTGCGCGAGCAATCCGGCGATGAAACCAGCCAGCACATCGCCGCTGCCGCCTTGCGCAAGCTGCGGATTGCCGGACGGATTCACAACAATTTCCCCGGTGCTGCAACCAACGAGCGTCTGATGGCCTTTCAACACGACCCAGCAATCGCCAAACCGCCTTGAAAGTTCCCGCAGCGATTCGACGCGGTTTTTTTGAACCGCCTCCGTTTTTGTTTTTAACAGCCGCGCCGCCTCGCCCGGATGCGGCGTGATGACACGGATGGCGTTCTTAAAAAATTTGCCCGCCGGCAGCCAGTCGAGCGCGCTCGCATCCACAATCATCGGAAATTCCAGGTCGCGCCACAGCCGGCGCGTCAGGGCTTTCATCTCTTCCGGCAAGTCCGGTGCCGCCAGTCCCGGCCCGATCAGGAACGCGCTGGTGCTGGCGGGAAATTTCATTTGCGGCCTCCACAAATTGACCATCACGGCCTGCAATTGCGCCGCGACCACGCCATAAACTTTTTCATCCGTGAACAGCGTGACCAATCCCGGCTGGGCGCGTTGCGCGGCGCGCGAAGTCAAAACACCCGCGCCGTGAAAACCGAAACTGCCCGCGATAATCGCCAGATGCCCGAAAGTGCCTTTGTTTCCGGCAACGGCGCGGCGTGGCGGAAAATTTTGAAAATCTCTCGGCAGCGTCCATTGCATTTCAGATTTAATCGGACACGGAATCAAGCCGACGTCCTCCGCGACTTCGAGTCGCCCGACAAACGGCCACACATTTTGCGCCAACATTCCAAATTTTGGCGCACCAACGGTCAATGTAATTGCCGCTTCAATCGCCGCGCCGAAAGATTCGCCGGTTTCGGCATTCAGGCCGGATGGCACGTCCACGGCGAGGACGGGAATTCTAGTCGCGTTGACCGCCGCGATGAATTTTTTCCAGCCGTCATCCAGCGCGCGGTTCAGGCCGATGCCGAACAAGCCGTCAATGATTAACGTAGGACAGGCGTCGCGCCTGTCTCCATCTGAAAAAGAAAAGTTAGAGACAGGCGCGACGCCTGTCCTACGTTGAAATTCCGCCAGCGCCGCCTTTGGAACGCTCACGTTCAGCAAAATGACTTTCCGGTCGGCCAAAAATTCCTGCGCAGCGCGGGCGTCATCGCCGTTGTGGCCTTGGCCGGCGAGGATCAAAATCGCGCCGCCGGGGCGCGTGAGTTCGCGGGCGCGGGCGGCGATTTTCTGGCCGACCCGGCGGATGACCCCGGCTTCGGTCTGGCCGGCGGCCCAGGTGGCGCGTTCCCATTCGCGCATCTGGGCAAGGTTGACGACTGGCACTGGCATGGCGTCAGCGTGGCAAAATTTTCCCCGGCGCAAAAGGAGAATGTCGGGCGGCGAAGTTTTGAGACGGAGTGAATTTTAATCCGTGTGAACATTTTCCGGCGGGCGAAAAGAGGCGGTGAACCGCCGCAGTCCAGACGCTTCGCGCCAGCCGATAATCGTCCAACCGCGCGAAGCGTCTGGACTGCGGTGGCTTTAGCACCGCTTTGGAAGGCGAAGGAATTATCGTCAGCGCCATGGGCGCGGCATATTTGTAGAAATCCAGATCAAAATAAATTTTAGCTCCTTCAGGAGCGACATCACAGGTTGGAGTTCAATCCCGCCATTGCGGGATTGTGCGGGCGGCGGACACGCTAAAGCGTGAACTCCAACAAAGACGGAATATGCCGCTCCTGACGGAGCTAGTTATTTTTTGGCTGATGAACTACAAATATACCGCACCTACGGCGCTGAAATTTCCAACGCGTCTGTGGAGTAAAAAAGTTGGACAGAAATCTGCGGTGGGAATACGTTTCAAACATGAAACAAAGCGGACTGCACAACGCGTGAAAAAGATTCTAAAATCAAACGGTGTGCGTAGATGCCTAAAAATCTTTTGTGGATTAGTAATTGTTTATGTTCTCGCCTATTCGGGATTAAGCGTATTTGGTCGTTATCAACCCATTGCCGTCGGGACTTTCGGTGTAGAAGAATTTGCGTGGGCTCCATTTGGATTCTACGACCCAGACCATGCTTGGGAAGGTTCTTCGTATGCTGCCCATCATCCAGCCGAGAAAACTGGTGGTTGGCACGATTCAATGTTGATAACCTTCTTTCCGGTATGGATGCTAGACTGTCAATTCATTCACAGAAAACCAACTGGTGCTGAAATTGAAAGTCGGTTTCCGTCATCCCCCTTCGCGTGGAGCACACCTGGAATCTCCGTAACCCAATCGTCACACGTTTGTCGCCGGATTGAAATTGTGTGACGAATTCGCGCGTGCCATGATGCCGCCGTGAAGCCGAAGATTTTGGTCGTGGATGACGAGCCGGAGGCGGTGGAACTCGTGGAGTTCAACCTCAAGCAGGCCGGTTACGCCGTGACGACGGCCGCCGACGGCGCGGAGGCGTTGAAAAAAGCGCGCTCGCTCGTCCCCGATTTGATCGTGCTGGACGTGATGCTGCCGGAGATGGACGGCTTCGAAATCTGCAAGACGCTCCGGCTCGACCCGGCCACGGCGCGCGTGCCAATCCTCATGCTCACGGCCAAGGCGGCGGAGATTGACCGCGTGCTCGGCCTTGAACTCGGCGCGGACGATTACCTGACCAAGCCGTTCAGCCCGCGCGAACTGCTGCTGCGCATCAAAAAAATCATCGCGCGCGGACAGATCGAAGAAAAGCCGGATGACCAGATGCGTTTCGGCGACCTGCTGATTGATTTGCCGCGACACCTGGCGAGCTGGAAGGGCAAGCCGATTGAACTGACGGCGACGGAATTCAAGCTGCTCACCATCCTCGCGCAACGCGCCGGGCGCGTGCAGTCGCGCGACCAGTTGCTCCGCGACGTCTGGGAATACGACAGCCTGATTGACACGCGCACGGTGGACACGCACATGCGGCGGCTGCGCGAAAAACTCGGCGCGGCGTCGAAGCATCTGGACACGGTGCGCGGCGTGGGCTATCGCTTCGTTGAATGAAGAATTAAAAATGAAGAATGAAGAAACGGATTTCGCAAAGTTCAACTGGTAAAAAAAGTTTCTTCATTCTTCATTCTTCATTCATCATTTCCCCATGTGGCCTTTCCTGACCATCGTTGCGGTCGCCGCCGCCGTCGCCATCCATTTCGCGTGGCGGCAAAAATTCCGCCGCCAGCAGCAGCAGGTTCACGCCGAGATGGAAGACGCCCGCCGCCGCCAGCAGCAAACGACCGTTGACGCGCAGGCGCAGCAGCAGGTTTTGTTCAACTCGATGCTCGAAGGTTTGCTGCTGCTCGACCGCCACCGGAAAATTTATCTCGCCAACCGCAATTTCAAAAACCTGTTCGGCCTGAAAACCGAGCTGCGCGGCAAGACCATCATGGAAGCCTTGCGCCTGCACGAACTCGCCGAACTCGTCGAGCGCGTCGAGACCGAGGGACAGGTTTTTGACCACGAACTCAAGCTGCCGGAATTGAGCGGGCGCTGGCTGCGCGTCAACGCCGCCGTCATCTCCAATTCCGCCGGCGAACGCGAAGGAACCATTTTGGTTTTCCACGATCTGACGCGGCTCAAGCAGCTCGAGCGCACGCGCGAGGATTTTGTCGCCAACGTCAGCCACGAGCTGCGCACGCCGCTTTCGCTCATCAAGGGCTACGTCGAGACGCTGCTTGACGGCGCGCGCAGCGATCCCGCCATCGCCGAGCGCTTCCTCAAAATCATCGAGCGCAACACGCAGCGGCTTGATCTGCTCATCCAGGATTTGCTGACGATTTCCGCGCTCGAATCGGGGCGGATGAAATTGAACCTGCAACCGGTGGAATTGCGCCCGCTTGCCGAGAAAATTTTCACGGACCTGAAGCCGCCCGCCGAAAATAAAAACACCGGGCTGATCAATGCCCTGCCCGATTTGACGACGATGGCGGACGCGAACCGGCTCGAACAAGTCCTCGCCAACCTCGTGGACAACGCCATCAAATACGGCCGCGCGCAAGGCCACGTCACCGTCGGCGGAAAACAACTGGATGACGGCAAGCTGGAAATCTTCGTGCAGGACGACGGGCCGGGCATTCCCGCCGAAGCGCTCGACCGGGTGTTTGAAAGATTTTATCGCGTGGACAAGGCGCGCTCGCGCGACCAGGGCGGCACGGGCCTGGGACTTTCGATTGTGAAACACATCGTGCAGGCGCACGGCGGCGAAGTCTGGGTGAAAAGCGAACTTGGCAAAGGCGCGACGTTTTTCTTCACGCTACCGGTCAATGAAACGACCCATCAATTGACGCCGTAACTGGCCGGCGATTCTACTTGCATCCGGCGGCATCCCCTGGAATACTTATTTCGTCATTTGGCGAAATGTAAATATGAGCGAGTTCATGACCATCACCAAGGCCTTGTCCGACCCGAACCGGGTGCGGGTTCTCCTTGCTTTGCGGCGCGGCGAATTGTGCGTCTGCCAGATCACCGAGCTGCTCGGCCTCGCGCCGTCCACCATTTCCAAGCATCTCTCCATCCTCCAAAACGCCGGGCTGATTCTTTCCCGCAAGTCGGAACGCTGGGTTTATTACCGTTTGCCGGACAAGTCCGTCCCGGTCGTCGTGCGCGAAGCGTTCGATTGGACGAAAAAATCCCTGGGCAAATCGGACGAAGCCGTTGCCGACGCCAGGCGCCTTCGGAAAATCATGAAAATGGATTTGAAGGAAATTTGCCGGCGGCAATGCCGTTAGAAATTTATGAGCAACGCAACCGCTTCGCCCAGACGCCTCGCCTTCTTCGAGCGTTACCTGACGCTCTGGGTTTTCCTGTGCATGATTGCCGGAGTTGTCGTAGGAAAACTGCTGCCCGATCTAACGGCGGCCATGAGCAAAATGCAATTCGGCCAGGGCTCGCAGGTCAACATTCCCATCGGCGTGCTGCTGTGGCTGATGATTTATCCGATGATGCTCAAGGTGGATTTCGGCGCGATTGGCGGCATCGCGCGCAAACCCAGGGGCCTGATGGTGACGTTGTTTGTCAACTGGCTGATCAAGCCGTTCAGCATGGCGCTGCTCGCCTGGATTTTCATGCAGCACATTTTCGCGGCGTGGATTGACCCGGCGACGGCGAAGAGCTACACCGCCGGCCTGATCATTCTCGCGGCGGCCCCCTGCACGGCGATGGTTTTTGTGTGGTCTTATCTCACGGACGGCGACCCTGCCTACACGCTCGTCCAGGTGGCGGTGAACGACCTCATCATGCTCGTGGCTTTCGCGCCGATTGTGATGTTTCTCTGCGGAGTCGCTCATGTAATCGTGCCGGCCAAGGTTCTCATCACTTCCGTCGTCGTGTTTATCGTGATTCCGCTGGCGGCGGGCTGGCTGACGCGCACAGCGCTGCTCAAATCGCGCGGCAAGGATTGGTTCGAGCAAAAATTTCTGCCGAAATTTCATCCGGTGATGATTGGCGCATTATTGCTGACACTCGTTCTGATTTTCGCGTTTCAATCGAAGAATCTTACCAGCCGCTGGCTTGCCGTGCTGCTTGTCGCGGTGCCGATTGTGATTCAAGTTTATTTCAACTCCGGCCTGACCTATCTGCTCATGCGAAAGTTGCGCGTGGAGCACAACGTCGCCGCGCCCGGCTCGCTCATCGGCGCGAGCAATTTTTTTGAACTGGCGGTGGCCGTCGCCATCACGTTGTTCGGCGCGGACTCTCCCGCCGCGCTCGCCACCGTCGTCGGCGTGCTCGTGGAAGTGCCGGTCATGCTGTCCGTTTGCAATATCTGCAACCAGTCACGCGGCTGGTATAACCAGAAACCACAAACCGCATCATAAAATTATGAAGAAAAAAGTTTTATTCGTCTGCATCCACAACAGCGCGCGCAGCCAGATGGCCGAGGCGTTCCTGAACCAAATCTGCGGCGACGAATTTGAAGCGCACAGCGCCGGACTCGAACCGGGAAAATTAAATCCAACGGTCGTCGAGGCGATGCAGGAGATCGGCATTGATATTTTCGGTAACCAGACCAAGGCGGTGTTCGACATCATCAAGTCCGGACAGATGTTCGCCTACGTCATCACCGTTTGTGACGAGACGAGCGCGGAACGCTGTCCGATTTTCCCCGGCGTCACCACGCGGCTGCACTGGGGCTTTCCCGACCCGTCAAAATTTCAGGGCGCGGAAAAGCTGGCCAAGACCCGCGAAGTGCGCGACGCCATCAAGGATAAAATCGAGCAATGGTGCGCGGAGGTTTGCTGCTTGGAGATGGCTTAAACAGCGGCGAAGTCTGAATGAAAAGCGAACTCGGCAAAGGCGCAACATTTTTCTTCACGCTGCTGGCAGCCGAGACCAAGTCACAAGAGAAAAAGCAATTTTTTTTCAAAGCTGGCCGAAAAGTGATGCGATTGGAACTTTTAACGCGCGAGCGATAGCTGCAAATTCATAATCCATAACGCAGCGTGATTGGCTTTCAATTCTGGAAATCGCACTGCGATCAAGCAGGATTCCTTGCGCCGCTAGTTTTCCTGCCAAGTCATCCTGACTGACGGCTGGCTTGCTTTTTAGACGCGCCTGACGAATCCGCCCACCGACCAAATTTCGTTTTCCAGACTTGAAAGTCTTCTTCATTTAGCGTGTGATTTCCGCACGCTTGACATTTATCTGAAATTAACTAGAAATGTGTGTGAAGTTCACACGGTTTGTTTTTATGAAAAATTCGGAAAAATCGAAATCGGGCTGCCAAGCGATGTCGTTCCCGCGACGGCTGCACCGTAATTAAGAATCCCTTTATGAGCGTTTGGATAATGCTATTCGGGTCGCCTTCCTCCAAAATTCTTTTGGCGGCTCGTGGAGGCAGTTTGGAAATGGTTAAGATGCTGCTCAAGCGCGATCCTGACCTGGTTTTCACCAAGGACAACGAAGGCGCGACGCCGTTACACATGGCGGCGTTAGGTGGGCACACGGATATAGCGGAATTTCTGCTGGCTAACAAAGCTGACATCAATGCCAACGACAACAACGGACAGACACCTTTGGACTGTGCGGCGAATAACATTGCTGATTTACTGCGCCAAAAAGGTGGAATTGCTAATACCTTGCCTATGGACACCTCCATGAATACTCAAGAAGCAGAAGTTCAAACAGAAGAGGAAAATGTATCAGACCCAAATCGTAAATCACAGCCAGCGAAAGGCGTGTGGTGGTGGGCTGGGTTCTTTGGATTTGCTTTGTTCAGCCAGGGACCGCTCGGAGCGATCGGGATGCTGATTCCATATCTTGTAATGCTCGCAATCTGTGCGTGGTGGTATTCAGCGTCCAAGCGGAGGCAAAGGAAGTCACTCGGTTTTCAGGTGTGCGGTTATCTTATGTTCGCAATTGGCAGCTCGTTACCCATTTCATTGTGGGTCGCCATGCTCTTGCCCGTTGTCGCAGGCCACAGTGTCAATGTCAATTTTGGCAAAATATTATTCCAACTGGTCGGCGGCGGAGTTTTTTGTGCAGCATTTATTGCAATCGCTTTTTTTTCGGTCTTTGAAAGGAAGCAGAAGACATCAGATAAATAAAAGGCTCCAACTATTGAACCAACATGAAAATACAACGCACGAAATTCTTTCTTATCCTTCCAGTTTTCATGGTTTGTATCTTTTTGACCGGAGGCTGTGGTAAAGAACCTTCATCTGATTCAAAGATTGCCTCACAGTCATCGGCTTCAGTGCAAGCAACAAACCAGCCAGCCATACAACTTGACACGCTAAAGCAAGCTGCAAAGCCCAACGAGTCCAAGAGTGAATTTGCTGATCTCAATGGCTTAAAAATTGAACGAATCGACGAAAACACCGTTCGGGTCACAGAAGGTTTCGATTATGAGAGCAATGTTGATCTTAATGATCACTTTGTAATCCGAATAAAAGATTTTTTGGGTGACATTATTATACCAGAACCTGACTCGCTTGTGCCAGCCGGTCACCCAACCGCCGTTGGTGTAACTTACATATTTCCAAAAAGTGGGATGGTTTGGCCTGACAGAAAATTTACATACACGTCTCTGGCCACGAATGCGTCCATGGAATTTACCAAAGAAGGCGTAGTGCTGAAGTCATTTAAGATTCAAAAATCACATTAACAAAACGTAAGGAAAAAAAGCAGTCAGTCCGAAACATTAATACAAATTTTAACAAAGCCGTTGCGAATAATCGTGGCGGCTATTTTATTTTTCAGCCGTGTTTAATCCGTGGCTGAAAAGGTTTCGGAAATTTCTTTTTAAGCGCGCATAAAAAATTTATAGTGTGGCATGGTTCACGTTGGCATCGGTTACGACGTTCACGCGCTGGTCGCGGGACGCAAACTCATCCTCGGCGGCGTCGAGATCCCGCACACGAAGGGTCTCGACGGCCATTCGGACGCCGACGCGCTCATGCACGCCATCTGCGACGCGTTCCTCGGCGCGCTCGGCGAACCGGACATCGGCCATTTTTTCCCGAACACCGACCCGCGCTGGAAAAATGTGCCGAGCAAAATTTTTCTGGAGGAAGCCGCGCGCATCATCGCGCTGCGCAATGGAAAAATTGTGAACGTGGACGCAACCGTCATCGCGCAGGCGCCGAAAATTTATCCGCACATCAAGGATATGAAGCTCTGCATCGCGGACGCGCTGAAAATAAATTTCTCGCACATCGGCATCAAGGCGACGACGAACGAGTTGATGGGATTCATCGGTCGTGAAGAAGGCATCGCGGCGATGGCAGTGGCGAGCGTGGATTTGCCTTAATCTTTATGGCCACCAAAGCTGAAATCAGTTGGAAGCGCGTCACCGAGGACGGGGAGAAAATCCAGGTCAACGCCCAGCGCGTGAGCCGCGAATGGAAATTCTCCCAGCGCGCAAAACGGTTTGACCAGTGGCAGCCGGTTGAAAACCCGCCGCTGGAAGACTGGCTGGAATTGCTCGACGCCGTGCAACGGCTCATCACGCGCCGCCGCCTGCAACCGGAACACGAGGAGCGTGTCCGCCAGCGCATCCGCGAGCGCTTTCCCGATGCAAAAATTTAACGCGCAAACTTTGTTGGACAAATTGCCGTCATCTGGGTTACAAAACGTCGTGCATAAATATTTTTTCCACGCCGCCGCCCTTTTGCTCGGCGCGATTCTTTTTGCCGGCTGCGTTTCAAATCAATCAAGCCTGTCCTGTTGCGACCCCGTAAATAATTGTTTCCAAAATTTGCCGGCGAACTGCAACCCGAAAGCCGTCGGCGAACTGGTTTCGTCAAACCTGCTCAAGCGCAACATCTACATCACCAACGGCGCGATCGTCTATCCCGAAATCTGCATGGGCTTCGGGGCGCTGCGATTCGCCGACGGCGCGGGCGACAAAGCGCTGGAGCAAAAGCTCATCGGCCGTTACGCCTTTATTTTGACGCCGGACGGACGCAAGGTGATCTCGCCCAACCGCCACGTTGATTTTCACGTTTTCGGCGCGCTGCCGCTGGAAATTTATTTGTTGAATGGCGACACCAATTATCTCGCGCTCGGTTTGCAAAAGGCCGACGAGCAATGGGAAAATCCCCTGCCCGACGGCACTGCGCGCGAATCGCGCTACTGGGTGGACGACTGTTTCATGGTCGGCATTTTGCAGATTCAGGCTTATCGCGCGACGCACGACCCGAAATATGCCGACCGCGCCGCGACCGAACTCGCCGCCTACCTCGACAAATTGCAGCAGCCGAACGGACTCTTTTTTCACGCCGACGTGAGCCACCATTTTTGGGGGCGCGGCAACGGCTGGTTCGCCGTCGCGCTCGCGGAAGTGTTGAGTTCGCTCCCGCCCGACCATCCGAAATATGCGCGGCTCATGGATGGCTATAAAAAAATGATGGCCGCGTTGCGGCTTTACCAGTCGCCGTCCGGCCTCTGGCGTCAGCTCGTGGACAATGAGCAGGCGTGGGACGAAACGAGCTGCACCGGAATGTTCACCTACGCGCTGATCGTCGGCGTGCAACACGGCTGGCTCGATGCGGATGAATTTGGCGACGTGGCGCGGCGCGGCTGGACCGGCCTGTGCGGTGAAATCAATCCCGACGGCAACGTCCGCGAAGTCTGCATCGGCACGAATCAAAAGGACGACACGCAGTATTATCTGGACCGCCCGCGCGCCGTCGGCGATCCGCACGGGCAGGCACCGGTGCTCTGGTGCGCTTGGGCGTTGCTGCAAAAATGATTTGGCAAATGGCGGTGCGGCTTTACATTTTATGGCGATGGCCAGACTGCCTTTGATCCTGATCACGCCGAGCGTCGAGAAGCGCGGAGTCGAGTTCCACGATTTGTCCGCCAGCCTTTCCATCAAATACGAAAACGCCGTGCTCCAGGCCGGCGGCATTCCGCTCACCGTTCCAATTTCATCCGACAAAAAAATTCTCGCGGAAATCGTCCGGCGCGCGGACGGCGTTTTGCTGACCGGCGGCGACGACATCAATCCCGATCTTTACACCAATACATTGCCGAAAAAAATCCGCGCAACCATCGCGCCGTCTCCCGACGGCGGCAAACGCGACCTGCTCGAACTGATTTTGATTTACGAAATTTTCCGCCAGCGCAAGCCGCTGCTCGCGATCTGCCGCAGCCACCAACTGCTCAACGTCGCGCTCGGCGGGCAACTGATCGCCGACATCCGCCGGCAGGTTCCCGGCGCGTTGAACCATCAGCGGCTGGACTTGGCGGGCGAACTGGTGCATGAAGCGGCGTTGACAGCGGGTTCGCTGCTCGCCAAGATTACCGGGCAGCGGATTTTGGGCGTGAACAGTTCGCATCACCAGGCGGTTTGGCAGCCGGCGGAACCGCTGGTGGCCGTGGCGCGAAGCCGCGACGGAATCGTCGAGGCGATGGAATTGAAACCGGACGCGGCGCGGCGGATGCCGTTTTTCTTGAGCGTGCAGTTTCACCCCGAACGGCTGACGGAAAAACACGCGGCGCATCGCGAAATTTTTGGAAAATTCATCGCGGCCTGCGCCGGAAAAAGGAAATCATGAAAGCAAAAGTTCTCATTGTGGACGACGAGGCGGATGTGCGCGAGCTGCTCGCGGCCGTGCTCGGAGATTATTACGACACGGCGCAGGCTGGCAGCGCGGCGGCATTGCAAAAATGTTTTTTGCAGGACCCGCCCGACGTGATCCTGCTCGACGTGAAACTGCCCGACGCGCACGGCCTCGACCTGATCCCCGAAATCAAAAAACGCTGGCCGGAAACCGAGGTCATCGTCCTGAGCGGCCAGGGCACCATCACCATGGCCGTCGAAGCCGGACGGCGCGGCGCGTTCAATTTCCTCTCCAAGCCGTTTGAAAACGAAAAGCTCCTCGCCGACGTGAAGGTCGCCATCGAGCGCAAGGAGCAGAACGCGGAAAACACCACGCTCCGCCGCGCGCTCGAAACCATGAGCGGCGCCGCCTCGCCGGTTTTCCGCAGCGTGGCCATGCAGCAGGTCGTCCGCACCGTCGAACGCATCGCGCCCAGCGACGTGACCGTCCTCATCACCGGCGAAAGCGGCACCGGCAAGGAAGTCATCGCCGACCTCATCCACGCGTTAAGCCCGCGCAGCAAAAACAAGATCATCAAGGTCAACTGCGCCGCCCTGCCCCGCGAGCTCATCGAAAGCGAATTGTTCGGCTCCAAAAAAGGCTCCTTCACCGGCTCGAATTCCGACCGCATCGGGCTTTTCCGGCAGGCCGAAGGCGGCACGCTGGTTCTCGACGAAATTTCCGAAATGCCGATCGACACGCAGAGCAAGCTGCTTCGCGTCCTGCAGGATCAGGAAGTCCGCCCCGTCGGCGACACCTCGAGTTACAAGACCAACTGCCGCATCATCGCCGCCACCAACCGCAAGCCCGAGGAAGCCATCGCCGACGGCAAGCTGCGCGAAGATTTATTTTACCGCATCAGCGCGATTTCCGTCCACCTGCCGCCGCTGCGCGAACGCCGCGACGACATCATGCCGCTGGCGAATTCATTTTTGAAACGGTTCGGCGCACAGGCCAACCGCAACCTGACCGGCTTCAAGGCCGACGCCATTGAACGGCTCACCGCCTTCGACTGGCCGGGCAACATCCGCCAGTTGCAGAACGAAATCCAGCGCGCCGTGCTGTTGAGCGAAGGCGACGAAGTGGCCGCCGCCGACCTTTCCATCACCTACGTCAAAACCAATCCCGGCGCGGCGGAAGAAAGCGACACCAGCTTCACGCTGCTCGAAGGCGTCGAGCGCAACGCCATTGTCCAGATGCTCAAGGAAACCAACGGCAACAAGCTCGAAACCGCCAAACGCCTCGGCATCGGCCGGCAGACGCTTTACAACAAGATCAAGGCTTACGGGATTGAGACGTAGCGGCGTCTCGGCAGAGCGCCGCAATTCAAAATGAAAATTTCGGCGCGCATTCTCGCGAGTTTCGCCTTCGTCGGATTGTTTGTGTGTGCGGGATGCGGTCTCGTGCCAATTCCAGTCTCTCGCACGCTCCCGAACCCAATCCGGCAGATTGAAATTGTTCGGGAAGATACAAGCCAGACGATTTCCAATGCCGAGGTCGTCATCTATGCGGATCGTTTCAAGAACTGGACGCGATCATTTCCGCCCTATTACACTGTCGCCTATATGCCCCCAACCAAGAACAGTCTAATCATTCCTTTGAAGGAAGAATCGTCAGGAGTGTTCACGAATGGCAAACTGCAAGTATGGCGTTTCATCCGTCCGTGGGGAGTCGGCCCGCTTGGCACTACCATGTATGAAGATTACAAGCTTACGGTTAGTGTCCGTGCCGACGGCTTCAATTCGGTGACGGCGACATATTTTCCGGCCGGTGGCTTCCATCCACAGTTTGTGCCGCAGACAAACTTTTCATTCCCTCGCTTGGGCACAAACGGCAGTCTGACGATTTACCTGCGGAGAAGTGATGCAGAATAACCAAACAGGTTGGAAATTTATTCACACCAATCCGCCCAGTTCGCCTTCAAAGTTTCTTCAGTTCTGAATTCGCCAGTTGAATCAACGGCTTGATGGTCGCGGCATCGAATTGAAATTTGCCGCCTCAATCCCGGCTCCCCTTTTACGTCGTCCCGGGCTAAATCCGCTTCTCGTCCGCGTCAATGTAATCCACGAAATTTTTGATGTCGTCGCGGTGCGCAATGCCGGCCTGTTCTTTCCGCAGCTTGAACCGCGCGCAGGCGGCCTCGTCATTGGCCAGCGGGCGGCTCAAGACATCCTGCCAGTGCGCGGCTTTTTCGGCGGCAGTGCGCTTCACATTCTTCCGCACCCAGTCGCACACTTCGCCGTCGGTGATGGAGCTTTTTACGACCGCGACAAATTGTTCGTGCGTCAGTCCGGCGGCCTTGAGCCAGAAGCCGTCAAAACCCTTGCCGAGGTTTTCCTGATAATCGGCGTGGAGCCTGCCCGCGAGGTGCAGTCGGATTTTGTCAACGTATCGCGGCAGGTAGCTCCAGCCATCCATCGTTTCGCGCGGGCTGCGGGGATAAATGATTTCGCTCATAAAGTAATTCGTTGAATGGTTGAAGCGTTGAATCGGATTGTCAAATTTGAAATGAAGCGCATCTTTTACGCATGAAACGATTTGATTTTGACGTGGCCGTCATCGGCGGCGGCAGCGGCGGCTACGCGGCGGCGCGCACAGCATCGGGCGCGGGACTGAAAACCGTCGTCATCGAAGGCGGCGCGGAAGTCGGCGGCCTGTGCATCCTGCGCGGCTGCATGCCCACGAAGGCGCTGCTTTACGCGGCGGAAGTGAAACATCTCGCCGAACACGCCGCGACGTGGGGCGTGCGCGCGGACAAAGTTTCCTTCGACTTCGCCAAAGTGATGGCGCGGAAAAATCTGATGATAAAAGATTTCGACGACTTCCGCGTGCAGCAGCTTAATGCGGGGAAATTCAAGTTCATCCGCGCCAACGCAAGTTTTCTCGATGCCCACACGGTGCAATTGGATTTATCTCGTAGCAGCCGACGTGAGTCCGCTCCATCCAATCAGAGCCGACTCACGTCGGCTGCTACGATTACCGCCAGACAATTCGTCATCGCCACCGGTTCCCGCGTTTCGCCGCCGCCATTGCCTCAGCTTGATGCAGTCGGCTTTATCACCAGCGACGAGGCGGTGGCGCTGAAAAGTCTGCCCAAGTCGCTCATCCTCCTCGGCGGCGGGGCGATTGCGTGCGAGTTCGCGCAATTCTTCGCGCGGTTCGGCGTCAAGGTCACGCTCATCCAGCGCAGCGGACATATTTTGAAGGAGTTCGACACCGATGCCGCAATTGAAATTGAAAAAGTTTTCCGGCGCGAAGGAATTCAAGTTTTCACAAACACAAAACTTCTGGACGCGCGAATCGTAGGACAGGCTTCCAGCCTGTCCAAACAACCGCTTAAGCGGAAAATGAACAGGCTGGAAGCCTGTCCTACGATGAAGGAAATTTCGTTCGAGCACGAAGGCAAAGCGGTTTCCGTTGTCGCTGAAGAAATCCTGTTCGCGCTCGGCAGAATTCCGAACACGGCGACTTTGGGTTTGGAAAATGCGGGCGTGAAAACGGAAAATGGCCGCGTCGTCACGAACGACAGGATGCAGACGAGCGCGCCGCACATCTTCGCGGTGGGCGATTGCACCGGGCCGCACGAGATTGTCCACATCGCGATCCAACAAGGCGAGACGGCGGCGCACAACATTGTTGGTGGGGCGAGCGTCCTCGCGAGCCGCTTGACGAAGCGGCTAAATTTTGGCTCGCGAGGACGCTCGCCCCACCGCATGGATTACCGCCTTTTGATTTCCGTCGTGTTCACCGAACCGCAGGTGGCGTTTGTCGGGCTGACGGAAAAGGAAGCATCAGCGCGCGACATAAAATTTCTCACCGCGAGCTATCCGTTCCACGACCACGGCAAATCGCTCATCATGGACGCGAAGGACGGCTTCGTGAAATTGCTGGCGAATCCGAAGACCGGCGAAATTCTCGGCGGCAGTTGCGTCGGTCCGCTCGGCGGCGAACTGATTCACGAAATCGTCACGGCGATGGCAAAGCGCATGACCGTTCACGAACTGGCCGCGACGCCGCATTATCATCCGACCCTCGCGGAAATCTGGACCTATCCGGCGGAGGAGCTGGCGGAGAAAATCGGTTAGTTAATTTTTTTTAGCGGCATTGACCGAATTGCTGCTTTGCGTGCCCAGACAAGAATTCCGATGAATGCGAGATACGCCAATGCCACGGCAAGGTTGAAAGCAAAAACTTCCGTCGGCGATGCGATGCTTGAGGTATCCGAAGCTACTCGCGCCTGATATTGGTGAAGGTTGAAAGCGAACAGCATCATCAAGCCCATCGCGACCGGAAAGCCGATTACCCAGCCAGATTGCAGGGACAGGTAACGCGGGCGATTTTGCCAAAGGTGGAGGCTCCAAAACAAAGCCAGCACGAAACCTGCCGACCACAAAATGGCTTCACTCAAATGTTGTTTCCATGGCAACTGGAATATCAATATCGCCGACAAGACCATCACAAATGCCCGGAATTTTACCGCTTTGAGATTGAAGTCCAGTTTGGTGTCGCGAGGATTCGCCGCAGGATCGGTGTTTTTTCTGGGCGTTGTCCATTCGGCTTCCGCAAATGTTTTATCCTCAATCTGAATCTGCCGCCGACGCCGGCTGCTGCAAGCGAACAGGCCCGTTCCCAGGACGTAAATTGAAAACATATACGCCGCCTTCAAAAATTCGCGGGCCACAGGTTGATGCGAGAAATCGAGTTTCAAAATGCCGTAAGACACTCCAAAGACTAGCGAAACAACCACGACACGAACGCCGATCATCTGGAGCATGAATTGCCGCTCGCGCGGCGATTTGGTGTCGTCGGCGTATGCCCTCCAAGTGACATAAGCGCCACCCAGCATTGCAAACAGGCCGCCCAGCGTCCCGACCGTCGCGACTCCTTTTGCCGCCGCGCCGCCTTTGGCAAGCGCCGCGCCAACCGAGGCTGCCTTGGCCGTGGTCACCGCCATCGGCAGCGCGGCCACCACCGCAACCGTAAAAGCTTTCCCCGGCGCGGTTCTTTCCAGCGCGCCTTCGACAAAGGCGATGACCTGCTCGTGCAATAATTTTCTCCCGCGCGACAACCGCTGTTTCACCGCGTCCTCGCTCAATTCCAGATTTTGCGCCACGCTTTCTATGGATTGATGCTCGCGATAGAACAAAACCAGAGGCTCGCGGTAAATTTCCGGGATGCGTTCCAGCGAGCGCCAGAGAATCCCGGCCTCCTCGTTGCTGATGGTCTGGTCAACCGGCAACGGTTCCGGCGAGTGCGATCCGGCGATCTCATCCAGCGACTCGGCGCGATGGCTCGGCTCGCGTCCGCTTTTGCGCAATGAATTGTTGATGAGGTTCCGCGCGATGCCGCAAAGCCACGCGCGCAATTTTTCCCGTTCACGCAAATCGGAAAGCTGTTTCCACGCGGTGACAAACGTCTCCTGCGCCAAATCCTCGCTCTGGCCCAGGCTGCCCGTGGCGCTGTAAGCGAGCGAGCAGACGAGCGGTTGATAGCGCGCGACGATCTGGCCGAAGGCGTCGCGGTTGCCGGCCAGGCTCGCGCCGACCAGTTCCGCATCGTTGTCTGCCGCCACGGACATCATTCTGGTGGTCATCATATCGTCGCTTATGTGGCGGAAAAGCGAGAAAAGGTGACAGAATACTTTGTGGCGTTGAGCCTGTGGCTCAATTGGTCGAGCCGCAAGCTCGACACTACAATTTTATCTGGCGGAGGACCGGCGAATCAGCTCAAGACCGCTTCTAAATTTTCCACCGGCGGCACGATGGGTTTTTCCACCACGCCCAGCAGCAGCCGGACGACGTCGGCGGCGCAGTAGGAGTCGCGCCCCGGTTGCAGGAACTTGGCGACGTTGGCGACTTCGTTGCCGGCGGTGACGAACGGCAGGTCAAAAACATTTTCCGCGCTCAACTGCGCGAGGCCGATGGTGGCCGTCAGCCCGTTGCAGACACATTCACGCCCGACGGTTTCCTGCAACGTGCCGCCTTTGCGGATGAAATCGTCCACCGGCTCGGCGGGGCAACGGTAGCCGGTCGAGCCGTCCGCCTTGCGGTAGGCGCGGCGGAGATAGCCGAGATCGCAGAGGCGTTTGCGCAGCGGCACGGACTTGGTGTCGGACAGCGTGCCGGGCAGTTGCACGACCTTGAACGGAAAACCGGTGGGCGACGCGAGCGGGTCGGTGAACACGCGGAGCGTCCCGGCGCGGCTCAACTGGAAAACCTGCTGCTTGATGGCGGGCGCAATGCCGGATTCCGCGCAGAACGCAAACGCGGTGCCAACTTGAATCCCGGCGGCGCCGAGGCTCAACGCTTCAGCGAGCTTGCCGGGGGCGCCGTAGGAACCGGCGAGCCAGAATGGCAAATTTAATTCTCGAATTTTTTCCAAATCCACCACGTCACGCGGCCCGTAAATCGGTTCGCCCTCGGCGTTCAACTGCTGCACGCCGCGCGGCGGGGCGTTGTGGCCGCCGGCGGTTTCGCCCTCGACGACGAAGCCGTTGACCTGGCCGTTGGATTTGCGAGCGAGCGTGATCGCGAGCGTGGCCGAGGCGACGATGCCGAGGAAATCCGGGCGCTTCAACACCGGCGCGGAGCCGCCGCAAAAAGCCGCCGGGTCGAACTTGGAATGGAATTCTTCGCCGGGCAGCGCGCCTTCAAAATCAATTTTCAACTCCGCCGCCTCGCCGCGCGCGAACCGGTCGAGCACGCCGGGGATCGAGCGCGGAATGCCCGCGCCCATCAGCACATAATCCACGCCTGCCAGCATCGCGCCGAAAATCGAGGGCAGCGTGGGGAACTGGATTTTTTCCAGAAAGTTGATGCCGACCAGCCCGGCATGGCCTTCCTTCGCGAGAAAAACTTCCACAAAATTTGCCGCGACGGTCAGCGCCACAAAATCCGCGCCGGGTAGGAGGCCGGGCAGCGGTGTGAGCTTGAACGGCGCGTCGTCGGGCTTGCCGCCGGGGATGAAATGTTTGGCGAGAATTTTTTCCGCAACGCCGGGGATGGGAAACTGTCCGAGCGCGTGGCGCATCTGGCCGCCGGGGTCGCCGGTCTGCAGCCGCCGGGCAAGGATGACGGCGAGCGCGGTGCCGGAGACGACGCCTAGCTGGCCGGCCTGCGAAACGGCGCGGGCGAGCCGCCAGTTGGAAACGCCGGCGCCCATTCCGCCCTGGATGATTTGTGGATTTGCCATGATTTTCAACCAACAATATCCGCCCGGTTTCCGGGCTGGTTGCGGTTGAAAACAGGATGTGCCAAGCAGATGAACTCAAAGTCACACCGGGCGGGTTTTTCCAAAGGAAACAATCGCAGTCAAACATTAGGCTCCAAAGCCGGGAATGGCAAGCGCAAGTTTTGCCGGGCAGCGTCCTAATCCAGATTCGTAATCAATCCAGCCCGGATTAGGATTAAGCGAGCGGGATGCTTTGTAGAAAACTTCTCATTAACACCCGGCTTCAGCCGGGTGTGAAAGGTGCGCGAAGGGAAAAACCGTTTAAACGGTTTTTTTTTCAGGCGCGTTCGTGGTTCACCGCGTTAAAACGCGGGGTTAATGAAATGGTTTCTACAGAGCAAGAGCGGGATTAAGATTAGGACAATGCCTTTTGCCGGACATCCGCCGGTTTGAAACCGTGCAGCATGACGGTCTTGTGCCGCGAAACGTGGCCGCGAACCAATTCGACTCGACTGCGGGCGCAGTCGAGTTTTTCCGCGAGCAATTTCACCAGCGCTTCGTTCGCCGCCGCGTCCACGGGCGGCGCGGTGACTTTGATTTTCAGTTCGCCGCCGAGTGGCGCGCAAATTTCATTGGCGGAGGCACGCGGCTGGAGTTTCACGAAAAGCAAAGTGCCGCCGGGCGTTTCGCGGAGAAAGGTCGCAGGCGGCACGTTGCGGAAAATGATAAATTATTTGTCGTCCGGGTTGACGAATTTGAACGTCAGCGCGGCGACCGCCCCACCGGCAAAATTACCGGCAAAATAAATCCAGATGTTCGCCGCCTTTGCCAGGTGCATGACCGTGATGCCCGTGGCGACGGCGGGATTGAACGCGCCGCCGGAAATGCCGCCCAGCGCGAAGGCCATCACCATGACGGTGAAACCGATGGCGAGGCCGTAGTTGGAATTGCCCGCCGTGGCCTTGGCGGTGGCGACATTCAGCACGACGTAGCAGAGCGCGAAAGTCCCGACCAATTCGGCGATGAGCGCGGGAACAATTTTTATGTCCGCCGACGTCACCGTTGGATTGCCTTTGAGATAAAGCGCCAATGTTGCGGCGGCCAATGCGCCGAGGATTTGCGAAACCCAGTATGGAATGACATCCGCCGACGCACACCGTCCGCGCAGCCACACGGCGAGCGTGACGGCGGGATTGTAATGGCCGCCGGAAACATGGCCGCCCGCATAAACCATGATCATCAGCGCCGAGCCGATGGCCAGCGGCGGAAGAAAATTGTTCGGGTCGCAGCCAATGACCGTCATGCCGGCGGTCAAAACCAGAAAGAACGTGCCGATGAATTCAACGAGATATTTTTTCATGCGCGGCGAAGTTTAGGTGGGCGGCGGATTGTTTTCAATTGTGTTTTGCGGCGGCGTGGCGGAAATCCGTTTCAAGATTTTGATGCCGAACAGCCCGCTTTTTAGCGGCTCGCTGCCGAACAATTCCGCCCGCGTGTAATTTTTCCAAATCCACTGCATGAGTTCCACGCCGTAGCCGGGTTCACTGCCAAAATAACCGGTGCCGAAGTCGTAGGATTTCCACTCGACGAGCAAAACGTAGTCAGGCGGATTTTTTTCAAAAGCAGCGGTCATTTTTTCCTGGCCGAAAACGTCGAACATGGTCGGGTTCCAATCCAGGTCGGGCGTCGGGTTGATGCGGCGGCTCAAATAATTCAGCAACACACCTTGCGGCAATGCGGCGATGGTCGCGCCGGGCGGGACATTGGTTTCAATCCATGCCAGCGCGGCGGCGACAGTTCTTGCTTCCACGGAATTTCCGTCGGGACCGAAAGCCATGATCTTGTCGCCCGCCCGGCCCACCGCGAAATTTTTCGAGTCATAATACTTTTTTGATTGCAAGAACAGGCTTCCAAATCCGATCAGCAACACCAGCCAGACGGTGGCGCGAAAAAATCGGGCGGGGACTTGAAACCTGTTTTCCAGCAAGCGCGGCAGCAGCCAGAGCAGCAGATAAACCGCGCTGGCAAAAGCCGGCATGGCCAGCGCAAAACCGTAATGCCAGATGCGCGGGAACAATCCCAGTTTCAGCAGTAGCACCAGCCCGAACACGCTCCACAAAAGCGGAAAGGCGGCCGCCCCCGCAACCGGCAATTTTTTGTAGTTCTCGCGCAGCAGGACGCAGGCGGTGATACCCAGCAGCGGCAGCGACGCGCCGCAATCGCCCCAATCGAACCGGCTGGCTAAAAATAAAATCGGCGCAACGAGCGGCAAGAAAACAAAAAATGCCGCCCGTCTGGATTTCAAATCCCGCACGAACCGGAAGATGATTGAATAAAACGCAATTGCGATGACGGCAAAAATAAATTGCCCGGCCATGTCGCGCAGATGCGCGAACGGCTCGTCAAACCCCATGCACCATTGGTAATAGGGATTTTTCGCAATCGCCGTTTGAAACAGCGGCAGCCAGCCGAAAACCACCGAGCGCAAACTTTCCCGCCAATTCTCGACGCCTAAAAAATAAAGAAAAAAAATGGACGCTGGAATTATTCCGGCAGACAGAAATGCCGCCAGCGATTTCGCCGCGAAATCAATCCGCCGACGGGTGACGAAAAAAATCACGAACGCGGCGACACCAGCCGCCGCGAGCGCGATGAAAATGTCCGGCTTGGTCAGGAATACCAGCCCGCTGCAAAATCCGGCGGCGAAGGCAAAACTGATTTTTTCCTTAACCAGCCAGTCCGTCAGCAGCGCGACGGCCAGGATGGAAAGGAGCAGGCCGTGCAGCACTTCGTGCGAATACGGCGCGAGGTAATTGTAATTGCCGATGTTCGTGTATTGGCCAAACGCGAAGACCAGCACGATGCCCAGGCAAATGGTCGTGGCGGTCAAAACATCAGTGGCAGCGGCGAAGCGGCGATAAACCAGGAACAGCATGGCCGCAACCAGCGTCAGGTTCGCCACGACGAGCGTCAGAAACGACGCGCCGAAAATTTTGAAGAGCAGCGCGTTGAAATATTGCGACAGCGGGCCGCCGGCGAAATAAAACAAATCGCGATACAAGACCGCGCCATGGGCCAGTCGCCACGGAATGTAGAGCTGCCCGCCGAAATCCACGATCAAATCCGGCCAGCGCCGCCACGAAATCGCGGCGGCAAAAACAAATGCCAGCGCGACAACCGCCAGCCCGGCCCAAAAAAAACGCCGCGCCGAAAATTTTTCCGAGCGGCGTTCCTTTGAATCAAGGCTGGTCACGGCGCATCATCACACATTGTAGGTGCTGGACGAAGTCGTGCCGCCCTTGCCGGTCCAGTTCGTGTGGAAGAATTGGCCGCGCGGCTGGTCCACGCGCTCGTAGGTGTGCGCGCCGAAATAATCCCGCTGCGCCTGCAACAAATTCGCCGGCAAAACCGCGCTGCGGTATTGATCGTAAAACGCCAGCGCCGTGCCAAACGCCGGAACCGGTATGCCCTTTTTCGCCGCCGTCGCCACGACGTTGCGCCAGCCTTTTTGCGAGCGCTTGATCTCGCCCCGGAAATAATCGTCCAGCAGCAGGTTCGTGAGCTTGGGATTGTGGTCGTAGGCTTCCTTGATCTT
>Ga0224554_1000566_pt1 | contig 29819 bp, 33 predicted proteins | sample 714S22024metaG_FD_180666 | JGI IMG/M metagenome (GOLD analysis project Ga0224554, IMG submission 180666) | Peat soil microbial communities from Stordalen Mire, Sweden - 717 S2 20-24 | ecosystem: Environmental > Terrestrial > Soil > Wetlands > Peat | place: Sweden: Norrbotten County, Stordalen...
GTTTTACGGATTCCGCTACGCCTCCCGCCCTGCCGGCTTGCATCTGGATTCGGATGTGGACAGTGCCGCTCACGGACTCAAGCCATTGCTGGCGCAAGGCATTGTCTTTTTTGCTCATCATCATCTGCTGCCTGAGAGTTATCTTTTCGGCCTCTGCGACGTGATCAACGTGGGCAATTGGAGTCCCACTTACATCTTCGGAAAAGTTTATACGCACGGCGTTTGGTATTACTTCCCGGTGGCGCTGGCGATCAAGCTAACGCTGGGTTTGATGGGACTACTCCTGATCGCCGCCGCGGCAGTTTTCTCTGGCCGATTCCGTCCGGCGCGGGAGATATTTTTTCTAGTAGTGCCGGCAGCGATCTATCTTGCTATTGCCATTGCATCGCCGCTCAACATCGGCATTCGCCATATTTTGCCGGTTTTTCCTTTCCTGATTCTGCTGGCGGCGGGTGGGGCCTGCGCCTTGGCGCGCAACAGCAAACGATGGCTTTACGCAGTCGCGGCACTCGTGACCTTTCACTGCCTCAGTTCGCTGATGGCCTATCCCAACTATCTGGCCTACGCCAATGAGGCCTGGGGCGGACCCAGCCAGACGCATCGTTACCTGACCGACTCCAATACCGATTGGGGGCAGCAGTTGATCGCCGTCAAGGCTTATGTGGATGAACACCACATCCACGAGTGCTGGTTCGCCTATTTTGCCGCGGACGTGATCCTGCCCAATGACTACGGCATTCCCTGCAAGCTGCTGCCCACCGCGGATACGTCCTGGGTTGGACCGGAGATTGAAGTGCCGCCCGTGGTTCATGGCCCGGTATTCATCAGCTACGGCGATCTGGTTGGATATGAGTTTGGCAGCGAGAAGCGAAACCCATATCAAGCGTTTATTGCACGCACACCGGATGCAGTGATTCAGGATGGCGTCGCCGTCTATAACGGCGACTATTCCATCCCCATGGCGCGGGCGATCAAGTACGTCAACGATGCCTGGCGGCTGCGCCAGAGCAAAGACCTTGCGGGAGCGCTGCAAAGCGCCGAGACCGCCGTCAGCATTGATCCGGAGTTCATCAATGCGCAACGTGTGCTGGGGCGAATGCTCCAGGACCAGGGAAGAAATGAAGAAGCTGCCATCCACTACAACCAAGCCTTGGCCATCGCGCGCACCATGGAGCCATCGGCTCAGGAGGAGCCGGTCAACTGGATCAACCAGCGGCTTGCCGAGATCTCCAAATCGACTGCGCCGGGAAAGTGATGGAATATACTGCGGTCGGCTAAGGCACCCGCAACGCACCAGCTTGGTTCGTCGCTGCGTCGCTTTTGACGATCTCAAAGAATTGCGCCAGTGCTGGTTGCAGAGATCCCATGTGATCGCCGTTAACCTCCCTGATTTCGAGCTGCGACCCCGCAGCGAGTCGTCGGAATTCGGCCACTCGCTCCACCGAGTATTCATTGCGTCCGACAAACGTCACATGGCGATGGCCCATCGTCTGGATGAAATCGATCGGCGTTCGCATCCGGCGCTCTCGTTCGTCGTTCACGTCGAATGGCGCGTTGGTCCATCCTTTCAGACTGTCCTCGGTATACAATCCAGCCGAGCTACCGCTCAGCCGGACTGGCACATCGTCGCGCAGCGAGAGCAACAGGGCCACGGCGGCGCCCGTGCTATGCCCGTAGGTGTAGATCCGCGATGGATCGACGAACGGCTGCGCGGCGACCCAGCGAACGGCCGCTGCCGCATCGTCGATTTCGCCCAACAGGGATTCCCATACGGCGGGTGGCCCAGACCTGAACCATCATAAAAGTGGGTGCCCCACATCTCGATTCTGAGATGTGGGTTCAGCCCCAACCCGCCGCCGCAATTTTCTTTCCCCAAAAACCTCAGCAAAATCGCGTGTCAAGTCCCTGCGCACCCAAAAAAATCCACTAACCAACACCGCATCAATCACTTCCCTCCCAAAAAGAGTTGGCATAGTAGTTTCCCTCCACGGCGTATAATTAAATCAGTAAGTAAAACCAAACAGACCCGGCCAACCAGCCGGGCCTTCGCATTTAACCCTCAACCGTCTCCACGAAGTCCAGACTTAGTCCAGACTTAGTCCAGATCTAACCATACCAAGTCCAGACTTAACATGCCTTTTTTGAAGACTTTGATACTTTTTCGCACACAAAGCGAGAATCCACATGACCGAAAGCGCCGCAACCACCCGAATCTTCGCTTTTAATACGTCTCGCGCGCTTAGCGCGTACTTAACTTACATTTTTTGAATACTTTACGCTGTTAGCACGGGGGGGGAGGGGGGGATACTAATTAACAAACAGTCTTCACCATTGCACCGGAAGATCGCGCTGGATCATCCAACAAGATGAGCCACATGCGTTACCCTTAATCTACCCATGAGCGAAAAATCACCCCTCAAACTTCTTTGCGTCACCGCCCATCCCGACGATGAGTGCTTCGGCTTCGGCGGAGCGCTGATGCTCGCCGCCGAGCGCGGCATCGAGACCTCCGTCCTCTGTTTCACCGACGGACAGGCCGCCACCAATCGCGGCACCGCAACCTCTGCCGCCGAGCTGGGCCAGATGCGCCGCGCCGAGTTCGCCGCATCCTGCAAGATTCTCAACGTCACCCACCACGAGGTCCTCGACTACCAGGATGGCCAGCTTGAGTTCGCCAACTTCTCTCAGGCCGCGGCCCTGCTCGTAGAGCGCATCCGCCGCACCCGCCCCGATGTCGTCCTCACCTTCGGCGGCGACGGCGCCGGCAACACCCACGCCGACCACTCCATGGTCTCCTTCTTCACCACCGCCGCCTTCCAGTGGGCCGCGCTGGCCAAACGCTTCCCCGCCCTCGGCCCCATTCACATCGCCCAGCGCCTCTTCTATGCCACTCCCAGCTTCTTCTTTCCCGGCCGCGCCGCGCCGCTTCCCGCGCCCTGGACCGTCACCCTCGACGTCAGCCGCGTCCAGCACCGCAAGTTCGAGGCCTTCCGCGCGCACACCTCGCAGCTTCCGCTGATGGAGCGCTTCCAGTCCTTCTTCGAAAAGCGCGCCAGCCAGGAGTACTTCGTCCTCGCCGCCACGCCCACGCCCCAGCCCGCGCAGCAATCCACTGATCTCTTCGCCGGCCTCTGATAGATTTTTCGCCGCAGTTGTTCATCAGCGAAATAGCGACGACAATGAGTTGCATGAATGTGAACTTTGCCGAGCGCGCGCACAACCACAACTTCAAGCTGGACCCCATCGTCCGCTCGCTGCTCGACACCGACTTCTACAAGCTCCTCATGCTCCAGTTCATCTGGAAGAATTTTCCCGCCGTACCCGTCACCAGCGAGGTCGTCAACCGCACCGAGCGCGTGCGCCTCGCCGACGGGATCGACGCGCCCGCGCTGATCGCGCAGATGGAGCATCTGCGCGGTCTGCGTTTTCGCCGCTCCGAACTGATCTGGCTCGCCGGCAATACCTTCTACGGCACGCGCCAGATCTTCGAGCCAGCATTCCTCGCCTGGCTCGAATCCGACTTCCACCTCTCCGACTACACCGTCACCGAGCAGGACGGCCAGCTCATCCTGCGCTTCACCGGCCTCTGGACCGAGGTCACCCTTTGGGAGGTCTACGCCCTCGCACTGGTCAGCGAGATGCGCACCCGCGCCGCGCTCGCACACCTCAACGAGATGGAGCTCGATGTCCTCTACGCCCGCGCCAAGACGCGCCTCTGGCAGAAGATTGAGCGCCTGCGTACCGTCCCCGAGGTCAGCATCTCCGAGTTCGGCACCCGCCGCCGACACAGCTTCCTCTGGCAGGAGTACGTCGTCGAGACAATGCGCGCCACCCTCGGCGAGAGCATGGCTGGCTCCTCCAACACATTCCTCGCCTACAAGCACGACCTCGAAGCCATGGGAACCAACGCGCACGAACTTCCCATGGCGATGGCCGCACTCGCCGGCGACGACACCACCCTCTACTCCGCGCAATACCGCGTGCTGGAGCTGTGGCAGAAGAGCTACGGCGGCGAACTGCTGATCCTGCTGCCCGATACCTTCGGCACCACCCAGTTCCTCGACGGCGCGCCCGACTGGGTCGCAGACTGGACCGGCCAGCGCGTCGACTCCAAGGACCCCTTCGTCGCCGGAGACGAGTACATCCGCTGGCTCCTCGCGCGCGGCCGCGACCCGCGCAAGAAGCGCCTCATCGCCTCCGACGGCCTCGATGTCGAGGAGATTCTCAAGCTGCATGAATACTTCAACGGCCGCATCCGCTTCTCCGCCGGTTGGGGCACGCTGCTCACCAACGACTTTCGCGGCTGCCATCCGCGCGGCGAGCGCGATTTCGACCCCATCAGCCTGGTATGCAAACTGATGACCGTCGAAGGCCGCCCCGCCGTCAAGCTCAGCGACAATCCCCGCAAATCCACCGGCCCCGCCGCCGAGATCGCCCGCTACCGCCGCGTCTTCAACTCCCCCGCATCCAACCCCACCGAAGTGGTAGTCTAACCACCCCCCGGTTTGTCATTCCGCAGCGTAGAGGAGGAATCTGCTTCTCGCCGTCAATCGCTATACTTTCCTTATGCGCCAACTCACCCACTCCGCTCGTCTCACCGCCGCTCTCCTTCTGCTTCCGCTGCTCACCGTCCAGCCCGCATTCGGCTGGGGCGCGGACGGCCACATGCTCATCAACCGCCTCGCCGGTGCCTCGCTGCCCGCGGACGTTCCAGCCTTCCTGCGCACGCCCGCCGCGCTCGACGCGCTGGAGTACTACGGCCCCGAGCCGGACCGCTGGCGCTCGCCAGCCGAGCCGGAGCTGAACGCCGCGCAGGCACCCGAGCACTTCATCGACCTCGAATACGCCGACCTCATCGGTCCGCTTCCCCGCCGCCGCTACGACTACATCCGCGCGCTCGCCGCCGCGCAGGTCAAGCATCCCGATCTTCCGCTGACCCCGGAGAAGGTCGGCCTGCAGCCCTACGTCACCACCGAGGTCTTCGAACGCCTGGAGAGCGCCTTCCGCGACTATCGCGCCCTCGCCGCCGCCAAGCAGGACACCAAACCCTCCGAGGCGGAGATCGTCTTTCTCGCCGGATGGCTCGGCCACTACGTCGCGGACGGCTCACAGCCGCTGCACACCACCATCCAGTACAACGGATGGACCGGCCCCAACCCGCACGGCTACACCACCGAGCATCGCATCCACTCGCAGTTCGAGACTGCTTTCGTCCACGCCAACGTGAAGCCTGCGGATGTAGCTCCGCTGGTCGCCGCCACAAAGCCCGTTGTCCTGAAGGATGTCTTCGCCGATTACCTCGCCTATCTGCGCCACTCCAACTCGCTGGTCGAGCAGACCTACCAGTTGGACAAGCAGGGCGCATTCACCGACTCGGGAACCCCGGCAGGCAAGGCGTTTGCCGATCAGCAACTCGCCGCCGGTGCCATCGAACTGCGCGACATGATCTACACCGCATGGATTAAATCCGCCGATCCGGTCCCCGACTACCGGGGAAATTGAAGCGCAAGAATGTGTCGAGAGCTACAAGTGCGTTGTGACAATAGGGTACTGATGCCTCCGGATGCGCTCATGCACCCGCCGCAACAGCGGAGTGAGCGCCAGCGCCAGCAGCGGCGCGGCAACCAACGCGATCGCCGCCCAAACCACAAACGCGTGCCACACCCACATCCAAAGCTGGCGCGTCAGCGCGAGCGGCGCGCTGCGCGCCATCTGTAGGAACACGCGTGGCGCAAGCGGCATGGCTGCGGTGCCAAACACGCGCGAACCCAGCCGGATGAACGGCACCACCAGCGCCAGTTCCAGCGGAAACATTGCATGGTTCGCTATCTGCGTGGCGATAACGTTCAGCCGGAAGCGAAACGACACTGCCAGACAGATCAGCGTTGTGCTGCCCACCACGGGGTTGATCCCGATCATCAGTCCCGCGGCGACGCTCCATGCCAGGCTGCGCGGCGTCGCTCCCATGCGCAGCAGCGCTAGAATTGGCAGTACACCGTGGCGATAGATCCAGTTATGATGGGCAGGCGGAGCGGAATCTGGCACACCGACAGGATAAACTGTGGCCATGGACTTCGCATGAAAGTCCGGTTCTGAAAGAGGTGGGCCTGGTGCACTTTGGACGGTCTGTGGGCAGAACTCTGAAGCTGGCGGCGATCTTCGCCTACGCCACGCTGGAGCTTATCGCAAAGCACCCTTCCACGCGCCAGCAGAGGGCCGAATGGCTGCACCATTTCTGCCTGCGCGCCCTCCGCTGGATGGGCATCGCGGTACGATGGCAGGGAACGTTCCCCGAGCGCGGCGTCATTATCGCAAACCATCTCGGCTATCTGGACGTCATCGCGCTCGCAGCCGTGCACCGCTGCGTCTTCATCGGCAAATCGGAGATTCGCCGCTGGCCCCTGTTCGGCTGGATGACGACCATGTCGGGCACGCTGTATGTGAAGCGCGGACGCGGCGGTTCAGCCGAGCGCGCGAAGAAGGATATGCGCGCGGTCTCGGACGCGGGACTGCCGCTGGTCTTCTTTCCCGAGGGCACATGCAGCCTTGGAGACACGGTGCTGCCCTTCCACAGCGGTCTGCTGTCGAAGGCAATGGAGGCTGGACAGCCCATCACCGCAGCGCTCATCCGCTATCGCCTCACCGAGGACAACGGCCCGTATCTCTCGCTGGCCGATGTCTGCTTCTGGGACGACACGCTGCTTGTGAAGCACATCTTCCGCATGCTCGCGGTGCGCGGAATAGAAGTGGAGCTGCGCTTCGCCGATGCGCCCATCTCGTTTTCTGCCGCCGCCGCCGGCGAGCGCAGGATCGCCGCGCATGAGGCCCGCGCAGCGGTAATGCAACTCCGCGCCACCGTAGAGGCTGAGGCGCTCGTCCCCTAAAGTAGGCCGCCACGACCGGCGAGACGGCGCGCCAACAACCAGGAGAGCAGCGAGACGCCGAGAGCCATCGCTATCCAGCCAGCCTGCTCGATCTGGCCAATGACGGCGGAGGAGAGCGGCGGTAGTGTGAATCGCAACAAAGCTGGGGTTAACAGATCGAGGCGAATCAGCTTGACCGTTCCCCAACTGAAGACTCCGGCGGCCATCAGAATGCCCGGTACGGCCCGCTTCCAGGGAAAGGGGACCGGCGGTGGCGCGGCGGCCTCTTGTTCGATACGCTCCAGCACCGAGGAGAGAAAGCCGGAGGAGGGAAGCAGCTCTTCTTCGCCAGCCAGAATGGCTTCGATTTCGGCGTCGATCCTGGCGCTTTGTCCGGTCTGCCTGGTGCGAATTGTTTTGAGCTGGTTCAATTGACTGCCTCCTTTCCTCTTTCGAGTACCGCTGCTTCCATGGAAACACATTCCTCTTCGAGCCGCGGGAATCGCTGTCGCAGGAGGGCCCGTGCGCGGCTGAGGCGAGCCTTCAGCGTTCCTACCGGCAGGGCCAGCGTCGCGGCGGCGGCGGCCACGTCCATCTCATGAAAATAAAACAAAACCACCGGCTCGCGGTAGCGCAAAGGCAACGCCAGCACGGCACTTCGTACTGTTTCCCGGCTTAACTTTGCCGCCAGTTCGCAGTGTTGCGACGCGGGTCCGGAAGGCTCGGGGGCGGCATCCAGCGGCAGCGTCTCGGCAGGAAAGCGCTTCAGTTCGGAGCGATAGACGTTGGCCGCCAGAGCAAACAACCACGTCGAAAAGCTGCTCTCTTGCCGCCAATGGGCCAGTCCGAGCCATGCGCGGAGGAATGCCTCCTGAGCCATCTCCTCCGCGCGGCTCCGATCGCGGCAGTAGCGCCAGGCCATATTGACCATCGGTCCCTGCCAGCGGCGGACGATCCCCTCGAAGGCGGCAACGTCGCCGGCCAGCACGCAGGCAACATCCTTAAGGTCGGGGTCGGCCAGGTCCTTCTCGGCGCGGATTGCGGCGTTCATTTCAGACGGCCTTCCTGCACAGCGGGTACGACAGATTCTCCGCTCTTCCGGTTGCATTTTCTACAGAAAACCTTCTTTGGCAGATAATGCAACCTGTCTCGCAATCCTGCTGTCCTACCGGACGCATGGGGAAAAACCCTGGCAAGGAGGAGATTATGCATCCAGGAGTAATAGACGTGTTTGTTCCGATAGTGGGTAGCGTGTCGATGTTTACGTTTCTCACCTTCGCCGTTTGGTTCGGCGACCGGCGTAAGGAGCGCGAAGCCTTCTACAAGTCGGAGACCCTCCGACGGATCACTGAGTCCTCCGGCGAAGGCGCCAAGGAGGCTATCGATCTGCTGCGGGAGGAGAGCCGGCTGGGGCGGATCAAGAAGCGTGAAGGCATGAAGATCGGCGGCCTGATCTGCATTGCTGTTGGCGCGGGCATGATGTTCTTCATAGGACAAATGCACACCACTGACCCAGATGCTCCCGTTTTCCTCGGCTTGATTCCCGCCTTCGTCGGCGTGGCCCTGCTGATCTACGTGTTCTTTATGGCTGGGCCTGTGGAGTAGATCGCGGCGGCGGTGGGAAGGGGGCCCGTCGCCATCAGCCCGGCCTCGCGCAGCCGCTTCAATATCTGTTCGACCGACCAGTCCAGCGCATCAGTTCCCTCAACCGTAATCGAAGCGCGCGCCGCCGACGGCACCACGTACAGGTCCGCCATGGGCCGCGCGGTCGCGGCAAACTGCGCGCGCACCGACTCCTCCGTGCGCCCCCGCTCGCTCACGTCGCGGTGAATCCGCCGCACCAGGCACACGTCGTGCGGCGCATTCACATAGATGGAAAACCCATAGCAAGGCAGCAGCTCCGCGTAGTGCAGCGCAAGAATCCCTTCCACAATCACAATGCCCGTGGGCACCACCGTCTCAGAGACGCCCGCAACGCGCGTATGCGTCTTGAAGTTGTACACCGGCCGCTCGATCGCTTCGCCCATGGCCAGCGCGCGCACATGCTCCACAATCAGCTCGCTCTCCAGCGAGTCGGGATGGTCGAAGTTGAGCTTCGCTCGCGAGTCCAGCGGGAACTGCGACAGATCGCGATAGTACAGGTCCAGCGGAAACAGCGTCGCGTCCAGTTGTGTCGCCAGCTCGCGCGCCAGCGTCGTCTTGCCGGAGCAGGAGCAACCGCCAATCCCAATCACAAGCGGTTGGCGCGGTAGCGATAGCTGTTCGGGAAGATGCATTGATTTCGCTAAGTTTAGTGCATCGGCCACGCGCCGTCATTCCCATCCATGCGCCGTCATTCTGCCCTGAGCGTAGTCGAAGGGCAGAATCTCTGTATTTGCCTTTGTCTGAAAGACACCCTCCTGCATATTTCAGTCCAGAGCGATCTGCGGCACCAGCGCCGTCAGCAGCCCGGTGAACTGCCGCTCCACGCGCCGCCCAATCTCCATCACCTCTTCGTGGTGGATCGGTTCATTCAGCACCCCCGCCGCTGCATTCGTCACCAGCGAGATCCCCAGCACCTCGATCCCCATGTGCCGCGCCACAATCACCTCATGCACCGTGGACATCCCCACCAGGTCCGCGCCCAGTGTGCGAAACGCGCGAATTTCCAAGGGCGTCTCGTAGCTCGGCCCCAGCACCGCGATGTACACCCCCTCGCTCAGCGGAATCCCCTGCCTCTCAGCCTCCGCGTGTGCCAGCCTGCGCAGCCTTGGCGAATAGGCCGCACTCATGTCGAAGAACCGCTCGCCCGCACCCTCCACGCAAGCAAACCTCGGCTCGTTCGGCCCCAGCGCCGCGTTCGTTCCAGTCAGGTTGATGTGGTCGCTGATCGCCACCAGCGATCCTTGCGCAATGTCGGCGCGAATCCCGCCCGCCGCATTCGTCACAATCAGCGTACGACATCCCAGTAGTCCCAGCACGCGCGTCGGAAACGTCACCTGCTCCATCGCGTAGCCCTCGTACGCATGAACGCGTCCCTGCATCACGGCCACCGCAACACCGCCAATCGTCCCCATCACCAGCTTGCCCGAGTGCCCCACCACGGTCGATTGCGGGAAATGCGGAATCTCCGCGTAGTCAATTGAGATCGCGCCCTCGACCTGCGCCGCAAACCCGCCCAGCCCCGAACCGAGAATAATCCCCACCCGCGGTGCAATCTGTGTGCGCTCGCGAATCGCCGCCACCGCAGCCTGTGCCATCCCAAATAGATCGCTCATCATAGCTTCCGCGTTCTCCTCCAGCTAGTGTACGAGAGCCCGCGCCATTCCTCCATAACCGCTAGAGCGGTTTCACCGCAGGTCTTTATAGGAGCGAAGAACGTTTGCGTGGTTTTTCCTCAAGAAAAACCACTTTAATAATTCTCGCGCGATACCAGTTGCGGTGAAACCGCTCTAAGCCAACAGAGAATCCAGTTCCGCCTCGCCCGTTATCCACGAGCGATCGAGTTTCCCAAGCCCACTTGCAGTCCCTTGGACGCGAAGTCGGCTTCTTGTACATATGGATTTTTGAAGCTCTCATCTGCGGGGTGCAGGCATCTCATATACAGCAGGGCTTGTATCCCTGCCACTGAGGTCTTGAAACAATGAATCAACCCGCCGGTCGTCGGCTCACCTTCGCCATTTGCCTCTCTCTGGCTTTCCTGGCCGCCACCATGACCGCGGCCGCGCAATACTACCCCCCACCGCCGCCCCCCTATCCGCCGCCATCCTCCCCTCCACCCCAGTACCCACAACGGCCAGACTATCCGCCACAACCAGGCTCCTCGCCGGTATACCCTCAATATGGCCGCAATGCCGCCTACTTCTCGCCCTACCTCATGTTTAATGCTGGCCACTACTCGGGCCTGGCCGTTGGCAACGGTACTGCCGCTACGCAAAGCGGAGGCATGACGGCCCTCGGTGGCACCTTCGGCGGCTACGTCCTCTACCCCTCGCCCGGCCCGGTCCATCTTGGCATCGACGCCCGCCTCATCGTCGATAACAGCGCCAACTCCACGACCTACGGCAACAAGGTCCTCGGCGGTCTGTTCGGCTTCCGCATCGACGGCTCGGACGCCCAGCTCCCCATCGTTCCCTACTTCCAATTCGAAATCGGAGGAGTCGGCACCAACAACGGAACCAGCGCCACCCGCACAGGCTCCTTCGCCTACCAGGCCCAGTTCGGCGCCGACTTCCCATTCGCCAACCGGCAGGTCGCCGCGCGCCTCGAATACGGCACCGGCCAACTCACCGGGATCGACAACACCAACCACACGCTACAAACCTTCTCCGCCGGCATCGTCTTCCACATCCGATAGCAGATGTTGGCTATCGGCCCTCGAATCGTCTTATCTTCGCGCTTGTGCGCTACTCCTCTTCCTCGTCGTGAACGGGCTGCTTTGAGGCTGCCAGTATCTTCTCCGCGATCAACTGCGGCACCAGGTCGTAGTGGCTCATCTCGATGCGGAAGCTGCCCCGTCCCTGCGTAATCGCCGTCAGCGTCGTGCCATAGGTCAGGATCTCGGACATTGGCACCTCGGCGCGAATGATCGTTCCCGCGCCTCCGCTCTCCATCCCCTGCACGCGTCCGCGACGGCCGGTCAGGTCGCCCATCAGCGCTCCGGCAAAGTCGTCCGGCGCCTCGATCTCGATCTTCATGATCGGCTCCAGCAGCGATGGCTTGGCCAGCTCCATGCACTTGCGGAAGCCGATCCGCGCCGCCATCTTGAACGCCATCTCGCTCGAATCCACGTCGTGGTAGCTTCCGTCGAAGACCGTCACCTTGATGTCCACCACCGGGTAGCCCGCCAGATACCCGCGCGCAGCCGACTCGCGAACCCCCTTCTCCACCGCCGGAACGTACTGCCGCGGGATCGCTCCGCCGAAGATCTCGTTGCCGAAGACGACGCCCGTGCCCCGCGGTTGCGGCTCGATCCGCAGCTTGCAGTCGCCGTACTGCCCGTGCCCTCCGGACTGCTTCTTGTGCCGCCCCTGCGCCTCGGCCTTGGCGCGCACCGTCTCGCGGTACGGCACCTTCGGCTCGTGCAGGATCACGTTGGTGTGGTAGCGCCGCTTCAGCTTCGACACCAGCGCCTCGATGTGCGGCTGCCCCGCGCCGGAGACCAGAAAGTCGTTGGTCTGTGGATCGCGGTAGAACTTTACCATCGGGTCGTCTTCCACCAGCTTGTGCAGCGCGGGCGCCAGCTTGTCCTCGTCGGCGCGTGTCTTTGGCTCGATGGCGTACGTCATCGCCGGCTCCGGCATCGACACCGGCTCGATGAACATCTCATTCGCCTTGTCGCCCAGCGTGTCTCCGGTCAGGGTCACGCGCAGCTTGACCGCCGCGCCCAGATCGCCCGCATGAAGCTCAGAAACCTCCACCGGCTTGCGTCCCTGCATCACATACAGATGGCCCAGGCTCTCCGGCTCCTGCCGCGTGTAGTTCTGCACCGTGGCGCCTGCGCTCATCTTGCCGCTGATGACCTTGAAGAACGTCACCCTCCCCGTGAACGGGTCGGTCATCGTCTTGTAGACGTAGATTGCAAGCGGCGCCTTGTCGTCCACCGAGCGCATCACAATCTCGTCCTCTCCTTCGGCGGCAACGCCATGGATGCCGCCTCCATTGCCCGCCGTCGTCTGGATCCTGCCTCTAGCCGCCACCGGCTCGCGCTCCGTTGCGGCGGGCGCATACTCCTTCAGGAACTCCAGCAGATGGTCGGTGCCCACGTTCCTCAATCCACTGACGTACAGCACCGGGAAGATGTTGTCCTCGCGAACGGCCTCGTGCAGTGCGGCCGTCAGGTGCTCCTCCACCAGCGTCCCCGAGTTGAAGAACTCCTCCATCAACTCGTCCTTGCCCTCGGCCACCAGCTCCACCAGGGCCTCGTGCGCGACCTTCGCGTCGCCCTGCACCGCCTCCGGGACCTTGATCTCCTCCCCGCGCCCATTGCCGTCCTGCTCGTACTGAAACGCCTTCATCGTCACCAGGTCGACCACGCCGTGGAATCCCTTCTCATCCACAATCGGCAACTGCACGGGAACCACCTGCCGTCCCCACTTCTCCTGCAACAGCTCGATCATCTGATGCCGTCCCTGCCGGCTGTCGGCCTTGGGATGGTCCACCTGGCTGATCACCACCATGCGCGGCAGGTTCACCTCGCCGGCGTACTTCCACACCCGGTCGGTCACCGCCTCCGCGCCCGTCTGCGCGTTCACCACCACCAGCGCCGCCTCCACCGGCAGCATCGCAGCGCGCGTCTCGTGCAGGAACATATGGAACCCAGGCGTGTCCAGCAGGTTGATCTTCACTCCGTTCCACTCCGCGAACGCGGCCGCATTGGCCATCGTCGTCCGCCGGGCCACCTCTTCCTCGTCGTATGCCGTCACCGCCGAGCCGTCTTCCACGCGCCCCTGCGTGGCCGTCATCTTGGCCGTCTGTAGCAGCGCCGCAATCAAGGTTGTCTTGCCGCTGTGCGCATGGCCTATCACCGCTATGTTCCGGACGTCCCGTCCGAGATAGTTCTTCATTCCCCGCTCCTCTTTCCCCTGTGACCCGGATCAATCATTCAATCTTTCAAACAGCTTTCCCCTCGCGTTCAGAGCGCGCAACCACCCGCACGCCACGGAAGGGGCATCCTATCACAAACGCAATGTCCCTTTCCTCTGGGTTGTTTTCCGTTTGGTGTATCAAGTCGTCATTCTGGCGAAGCGTCATTCTGCCCTGAGCGTAGTCGAAGGGCAGAATCTCCGTATTTGTCTTTCGGGCTGCGATAAACCATATGCAAGACGGCTAAACGAAAGTGAAGGCCCCGTCTTCAGGAATAATGTCTGCTCTTCCTCCAATCAATGACGCAAAAAAGCCGTCCCCGAAGGAACGGCCTTTCTGCGTTGATGCTTTCCGATTTCCCCCGAAAAACATTGCGGGAAGTTACTCGCCTTCGCGTTCCGAGCGCTTCCAGTTGATCAGATCGCCCAGCGTGGTACTGCTGCTCGATGAGGAAGAACTCTTGTGGTCCTTTTGGTCCTTGTGCCCCTTCTCGCCGCCGCGCTCCTTGTAGCTCTCCACCTCGGCCCGGCTTGCCTCTTCGCCAACCGCGCGAATGCTCAGCCCAACCTTCTTCTCTTCCTGGTTCATCTTCACGATCTTGAACTCGTGCTCGGTGTCCACGTCTATCTTCACCGCGACGTTGTTCTTGTCCACCGCCTCGGAGACGTGGCACAGTCCCTCGACTCCCTCGGCGATCTCCACAAACGCGCCAAACTGCGCCGTGCGCAGAACCTTGCCCTTGATCACGTCGCCGATCCGGTGCTGCGCGAAGAAGGTGTCCCAAACGTCCGGCTGCAACTGCTTCACGCCCAGCGAAAGACGCCGGTTCTCCGGCTCCACGCCGAGAACGATCGCCTTTACCTTCTCGCCCTTCTTCAGCACCTCCGACGGATGCTTGATGCGCTTGGTCCAGCTCAGGTTCGACACATGCACCAGACCGTCGATCCCGTCCTCGATCTCGATAAACGCGCCGAAGTCCGTCAGGTTGCGCACCCGGCCCTCGATGATCGCCCCGATCGGGTACTTCTCTTCAAGCTGCTCCCACGGATTGTCCTGAAGCTGCTTCATGCCCAGCGAGATGCGCCGGTCGTTGGGGTTGACCGACAGAATGATCGTCTCCACCTCGTCGCCCGGCTTCACCATCTTCGACGGGTGCTTCATCCGCTTCGACCAGGTCATCTCGGAGACATGGACCAGTCCCTCGATTCCCTGCTCCAGCTCGACAAACGCTCCGTAGTCCGTCACCGACAACACGCGCCCGCGCACCTGCGCGCCGATCGGGTACCGCTCCGTTGCATCCAGCCACGGGTCGGGCGTCAACTGCTTGAAGCCCAGCGAGACGCGCTGTTTTTCCTTGTCGAACTTCAGGACCTTCACCTGGATCTCGTCGCCCACATTGACCAGGTCGCGCGGATGCGTCAGCCGTCCCCAGCTCATGTCAGTGATGTGCAGCAGCCCGTCCAGCCCGCCCATATCGACGAACGCGCCGTAGTCGGTCAGGTTCTTCACCGTCCCGGTCAGCACACTGCCCTCTTCCAGGCTGGCCAGCGTCACCGCCTTTTTGGCGTTCTGCTCCTCTTCCAGGATCTCCTTGCGGCTGATCACCACGTTGCCGCGCTTCTTGTTCAGCTTGATGACCCGGACGTCGATCTCCGTCCCGATGTATCCGTCCAGGTTGCGCACCGGCCGGACCTCGATCTGCGATCCGGGCAGGAACGCCTTGATCCCGATGTCCACGGTCAGTCCGCCCTTCACGCGGCTCACCACCATGCCCTTCACCGGCGTCTTGTCGTTGGCGGCCTTCTCCAGCTTGTCCCAGATCTTGTGCCGCAGCGCCTTCTCGTAGCTCACCAGGTAGCCGCCCCCGGGCTCCTCGCGCTCCACCACAACCTCGACCGAATCGCCCGCGGCAAACTTAGGATTGCCCTCGTGGTCCAGCACCTGCTCCAGCGGGATCAGCCCCTCGGACTTCAGTCCGATGTCGATCACCACGTGCTTGTCTGTGATTTTGACCACGGTCCCGGTCACCACAACCTCTTCGGTGGTCAGGTTCGCGGCGGCAGCCGTCTCGGCAGCCTGCTCGCGGTCGAAGTTGGCCAGCGCAGCGGCAAAGTCCGCCGCATCGTAGTCCGGCTCGGCCTCCGCCACGGAATCAACGGATGTTGTTTCCGGCGAGGTCTCCAGGCTGCTGGATGCAGTCCTCTCTTCGCTGGACGCGGCAACGCTGTCCAGTATGGCCGCGGCCTCTTCGACCGGCTCTTGCGTGGTTGGGGTGAGTTCAGTAGACAGCTCGGCTTGCTCCGCTGTCGCTTCGGGCGCTTGGGTTTCCAGTTCGGTAGTCAGGGGTTTACTCTCGGTTTGGTCAGGATTGGGGATTTCAACGGTCATTGTGATTGCGTTACTCCGGGCCCCAAGCTTCATCCAGCTTCATTCCATCCGCGCGTCAATGCTGGCATATCACGCAACGCCCGGTGAAAGACGCGCTGCTCGCAACACCGAAGCAGATTCGGCAGGGTGGAGATGAACCATCTTGCAGAGAAGAGGCTGCACTTGGGTCCCACACACAGCCTCTCCACTAAAGAATATAGCTTCGCATGGGCAGAGTCAATCCAATTACGCCCGCAATCACAGCCGTTCTCGCGTCTCCGGCCACGCCGCGCAATTCCCCGCTCCCGCACCTTGTATACTTCGACCCATGGACCGTCTCTGGACCCCCTGGCGATACGAGTACGTTACCCACACCCAAGATTCCTCCCGTCCCGGCGTCCCCGCCGCGCTCGACGCCTGGCCAGGCTTCCCCGCCGAATCCGCGGAGAACGAAAATAACTGCGTCTTCTGCAACAGCATCGCCGCCGTCGACTACGCCATCGCGCAAGGCATGGCCCGCGACGACGCCGAAAAATCCGCGCACCTGCTCGCCCGCGGCTCCTCCTGCTTCCTCTGCCTCAACGCCTTCCCTTACACCACCGGCCACATCCTCATCGTCCCCTACCGCCATCTCGACTCGCTCGCTGCCCTCCCACCCGTCGAGGCGCAGGAGATGATGGCGCTGGCCCAGCGTACAGAGTCCGTCCTGCGCGCCGTCTATAACCCCTCCGGCCTCAACTTCGGTCTCAACATCGGCCACGCCGGCGGCGCAGGAATCGCCAGCCACATCCACATGCATGCCCTGCCCCGCTGGATCGGCGACACCAACTTCATCACCGTCACCGCCAACACCCGCGTCCTGCCCGAAGCCCTCGACACCACCTGGCAACGCATCCGCCACGCCTGGCAGAGCTGACCATCCCCATTGCCGGCCCCCTCACCCACCGTCAGAGACACAAGTTCCACAGACTATGGAAGTGCGACGCATTCAAACTCGTTCAGCCCCGCCGCCTCACTCCGGCTTCGCAACCGGAGCAGCCGGTGCATCCGGAACACCCGCGCTGGAACCATTCGCCGGCGGCGGAGGCGGAAATGGAGGCCCCACCCACGTCGCCTCGAAGTTCGTGATCTGCCACGCCCCCGAAGCCGTCCGCGTATACACCCGGGTGTAGCGATAGTTCCCGTGCACCGGCACGCCTTCGTTCGTGCCCTCGACCTCGGCCCGCGAGGTGACGATAGCCGTCTGCCCAATCAGCTTCACCTTCATGTCGTCCAGATTGATCCGCGTCAGTACCGTTCGCCGCCTGCTCATCCACTCCAGCAGTTGCATCTTGGTCACCACCTGGCCGCTCATGTTGATGCCCACGAAGTCGTCCGACAGCAGCTTGCCCATGGCATCCACGTTGCCGTTCAACTCGGCCGTGCGCCACTCCTGCTCCAACTGCTCCACCTGGTGCTTGTATTGGTCGTTCCGCCGCGGATGCTGCGCCCTGGCCGGCGCACACAGGCTGAACAGAATCGCCGCCACAGACGCCAGCGCCACCAAACCTGCGCCGGGCGGAAATACTCGATGCTGAGAGTCAAGTTGCGCCATGGGTCAATTCGTCTCGCAGTCCGTCGTGACGGATACTAGACTGCTTTAACCCATGGAGTCAAAAGAAAGTCGCGTGAAAGCGTTTTTCCCAACGCCCACAGCGTTTTTACGCAATCGCATCGAGATACTTGATCTGCTGCGCGCGCATCAGCCGGAAGAATCCCTCCGCCCCGTACTCGCGGAAGTGGGCCGACTTCTGATGCGCGTCCAGCGCCGCCTCGTCCACATACTGCTCGTAGATCAGCACCGTCGCCGGGTCGCCCGCCAGGAAGTGTGCAACGTAGCTGGCGCACCCCGCCTCCTTGCGCGACGCCAGGGTCAGCTTGCGCAGCATCTGCGCCACCGCATCGTGGTCCGCCTCGGCAAACTTCATCCGTACCGTAAAACTGATCATCGCTCCTCCGTGCTACGCCTTCAGCTCCGCCTCGAACCCCGGCAGCGTCATCGTCTGGTCGCGCTCCGGCCCGGTGGAAACCATCCCGATCTTCGCCCCCGACTCGCGCTCCACAAACTGTAGATACTCCTGAGCCAGCTTGGGCAGCCCATCGAACTCCGTGATCCCCTCGGTGGAACAGTTCCATCCCTTCAGCCTGGTATACACCGGCTCGATCGCATCGAACCCGCGCATGTCCGCCGGAATCGTGTCCGTCTCTTTCCCGTCGATCTTGTACCCAGTGCATACCGGGATCTCCACGCACTCATCCATCACGTCCATCTTGGTCACCACCAGCCACTGGGTCCCATTAATCATGTTGGAGTAGCGCAGCAGCGGCAGATCGAGCCATCCGCATCGCCGCGGCCTTCCCGTCACCGCGCCGTACTCCTGCCCGCGCGCCCGCAGCAGCGTGGCCGAGTCGTCGTGGATCTCGGTCGGGAACGGCCCTTCGCCCACCCGCGTCACATACGCCTTGGTCACCGCGATCACCGTTCCAATCAACGTCGGTCCCACCCCCGTCCCGGTCACCGCTCCACCCGCCGTCGAGCTCGAACTGGTCACAAATGGATACGTTCCATGGTCGATGTCCAGCAGCGCGCCCTGCGCCCCCTCGAACATCACCTTCTCGCCATTCCGGATCGCCTCGTTCAGCAGCACCGCCGTGTCGGTCACAAACGGCGCAATCTGCTCTGCCGCCCGCGCATACTCCTCGTACATCGTCTTCGGGTCCAGCGGGGCCGTGCCAAACAGCGCCGCCGCAATCGTGTTCTTCTCGTCGCACGCATTCTTGATGTGCGTGCGCAGCAGCGCCGTATTCAGCAGATCGACAACCCGCAGCCCGTTGCGATGGATCTTGTCCTCATACGCCGGCCCAATCCCCCGCCGAGTCGTCCCGATCTTGGTCCGCCCCGGCGCCGTCTCCGCCGCCAGCTCGATCATCCGGTGGTACGGCAGAATCACCTGCGCCCGGTTCGACACAAAGAGCTGCCCGTCCGGCCCGCCGGCCACAGGGAGCCCCGCGTCCCTCAGCCGCTTCACCTCGTTCAGAAACGCCATCGGGTCCAGCACCACGCCGTTGCCGATCACGCCCCGGCACTCCGGCCTCAGTACGCCGCACGGGATCAGTTGCAGCACAAACTTCTTCCCCGCGATGATGACGGTATGCCCCGCGTTGTGCCCGCCCGCATAGCGCGCCACCACCGAGAACCGCTCGCTCAACACATCGACGATCTTGCCCTTGCCCTCATCGCCCCACTGCGCGCCAAGGACCACTGCTGTTTTACGCTGACTCACGAAAAATTTTGCTCCGGAAGGGGTAGGTCCGCGCGGCCCGCTTCGCCACACGCCCATAACCGATTCTATACCGCCGCTTTCCCCGCCGCCGCTCCGCCGGACGCAGTATTCTAATCCCTATGCCCGAGCTTCCCGAAGTCGAGACCATCGCCGCTGGCGTCCACGCCCGTGTCCACGGCGCGCGCATCACCCGCGTCTGGACCAGCGGCAAGCCGCAGACCTTCAAGTCCCCCGAAGACGAGATCGCCCGCGTCCTCACCAACGCCACCATCGCCTCCGTCCGCCGCGTCGGCAAGACCATCGTGATGACGCTTCACAGGAACAAAACCCCGACCGAACTCCTCATCCACCTCGGCATGACGGGCCGCTTGCTCGTCTCCGCCCCCGAAATCCCCCTCGCTCCCCACACCCACGCCGTCCTCACCCTGAGCGGCGCGCCAGGGGAAACAGCCCGCCGCGAAATCCGCTTCGTCGATCCACGCCGCTTCGGTCGCATCTCCCTCCACGCACCGCAACCAACAACCGGCAACCAGCAACCTGCAACCTTTTCCGGCCCCGGAAGCGAACCCCTCACCATCTCCCTCGCCGATTTCATCGCTCTCTTCCACCCGCGCCGCACGCCGATCAAGGCTGCTCTGCTCAATCAATCTCTCCTGCACGGCATCGGCAACATCTACGCCGACGAGTCTCTCTTCCGCGCCGCCATCCGTCCCACTCGCCAGGCCGCGCGCCTCACCCGCGCCGAACTCGCCCGCCTGCGCGCCGCGCTGGTCGAAGTTCTCCGCCACGCCATCCAGCTCGGCGGCTCCTCGGTCTCCGACTACGTCGATGCCGACGGCGCCCGCGGCTTTTTTCAATTGGAACACCGCGTCTACCGGCGCACCGGCCAACCCTGTCTCACCTGCTCCACTCCCATCCGCCGCATCACCCTCGCCGGCCGCGGCACCCACTTCTGCCCCCACTGCCAGAGGTAATTCAGAAGGTCAACGGCTATACTCAATGCAGGAGGATGCCCCATGTCGACTCTTTCAAGGACCGTTGTCGTGGACGAGCAGTTGGACCGCGAGGCATCCCAAATCCTCGCGCAGATTGGTTTGAGTGTCGATGATGCTCTCCGCCTGCTCCTCACTCAGGTGGTTCACGACGAATGCCTGCCGTTCTCGATGCACATCCCGAACGCCGAAACCATAGCCGCCATGCGCGCTGCCGACCGAGGAGAGGGGCAGCGCTTTGCAACTCCCGAAGAACTCTTCAAGGAACTCGGCATATAAACGCCATCGTATGGTTCTTTTAATTTATAAAGTAGCGCCCACCATCATTAAATGGCGAACATACTGACTTCCGTACTCTTGACGCAATACCGGCGCGACCTCAAGCGTAGCGAAAAGCGCGGCAAGCCAATGGAGAAGATGCGTCAGGTCATCCTGCTGCTACTCTCCGCAGAACCTCTTCCAGCGCGCTATCGAGACCACACCCTATCGGGAGACTGGGTCGGTCACCGCGAGTGCCACGTCGATCCCGATTGGCTATTGATCTATAAGGTTGACACAGAGAGCCTGTACCTTGTCCGCACCGGCTCGCACTCCGACCTCTTTTCGAAGTAGCTAGCACCGCTCCTGACGCGCTAGCTCCGCACTTATCCTCGCGCCTACACTAACCCCATGCTCCGCTACGCCATCACCGACCGCGCCCGCTTTTCCGCCGAATCCGGGCAGCAAGCCGAACCGGCCCGCCAAGGCGCGCTCCTCCGCCAGGCCGCGCGCCTCGCCGCCGAAGGCGTCGACTTCCTCCAACTCCGCGAGCGGGACCTCGCCGCCGCTACGCTCGCAGACCTCGCTCGCAACCTCCTGGCAATCCTCCGCGCTGATCCCGCGCACCCCGCGCCCAAGCTCTTCATCAACTCCCGCGCCGACGTCGCCATCGCCACCTGCGCCGACGGAGTCCACCTGACTTCTTCGCCCAATGAACTCACCCCCGCCCAGGTCCGCACCCTCTACGCCGCCGCATCCCTACCCGAACCCATCGTCAGCCTCTCCTGCCACACCCTCGCCGAGGTCGCCCGCGCCGCATCTTCCGCACCAGAGAACCGCCCCACCCTCATCCTCTTCGGCCCCGTCTTCGAAAAAGTCGTCGCAGAAATTGCTGTCCCAGAAGTTCAAGCCTCTGAGAAGTCCCCCGGCAACAAAAAAATCTCCGCGGGCGCGGGCCTCGATCTCCTCCGCGCCGCCTGCGCCGCCGCCGCCCCCATCCCTGTCCTCGCCCTCGGAGGCATCACTCGATCCAACACAGACCTCTGCCTCGACGCCGGGGCCGCCGGAATAGCCGCCATCCGCCTCTTCCTGTCGGAATCCGCACCGATACCCCCCTCAATCCCCCATTGACCGCGGCCCCGCATCGCCCTACGCTTAACCCCGTGCTCATCACTCCGCTCCAACTCGAAAAAGAGCCCCTCCTCTTCGACGAATCCATCCCCGCCGGCGCGCTGGACTACGCACCCGACGTCTCTCAGACTGGCCCGCTTCCCGTCGCCGGCCGCGCCGACCTCATCGTCGAGAACCGCGGCCACCGCGAGCAGGTCGCCGACATCCGTCTGCGCGCCGCCTACCATGGCGACTTCGAACTCCTCTGCGCGCGCTGCGTGGAGCCGGTTCCGACCCCGCTCGCCGGCGAATTCGACCTCATCTTCCGTCCCCAATCCGCCGACGCAGACTCCGGCGAGCGTTCCATCACACCCGACGAGACTGAAATCGGTTACTATGAGGAGAGCGGTCTCTCGCTTGAGGATGTCGTGCGCGAACAGGTGCTTCTCTCCCTGCCCTCCCGAACGCTCTGCAAAGAGGACTGCAAGGGACTTTGTCCGCGCTGTGGCCAGAACCTGAACCTCGCATCCTGTAATTGCAAACCCTCCTCCGGGCCGGAACAGAATCCTTTGGGGTGGAATGCGCTTGCGGGCCTGGCCGGCACGATCAAACCCGGTTAGCACGGAATCTCAGCCTCACCGGGCCTCCAATCGCCGCCGCCGTAGCGCAGTCGGCACGGGCCAATCGAAAGGGAACAGAAATGCCGAATCCGAAACGCCGCCACTCCAAGCAACGCACCTCTAAACGCCGCAGCCACGACTTCCTCACTCCGGTCAGCACCTCCGAGTGTCCCAACTGCCACGAGCGCAAGCTGCCCCACCGCATCTGCCAGAAGTGTGGGCAGTACAAGGGCCGCGAAGTCCTCGCCGTGAAGGAAGCCAGCTAAACCCGCTCCGCGCACTCATACCCCAGATGCCGATCGACATTGTTGTAGACGCAATGGGTTCCGACAAAGCCCCCGAATCCGAGATTCGCGGGGCCATCCTCGCCGCGCGCACCCTCGACGTGCGCGTGCATCTGGTCGGCCCGCAGGCCATCCTCCGCCCCGCCCTCGACCGCGCTCTGCGCAGCCGCTTCCCTGTCCGCTACGGACGCAAGCGCCCGCAGATCGAGATCGTCCACGCCTCCGAGTGGATCAGCATGGAAGACAAGGCAGCCCAATCGGTCCGCGCCAAGCGAGACTCCTCCATGCGCGTAGGCCTGCGCATGGTGCGCGATGGCACGGCCGCCGGCTTCTTCACCGCGGGAAACACCGGCGCCGCCATGGCCACCGCCAAGATGGTCCTGGGAATGCTCGCCGGAGTCCATCGCCCAGGCCTCTCCACCATCCTGCCCACCTCGCAGGGCATTCCTTCCATCCTGCTCGACGTCGGCGCCAACGTCGATTGCGACCCCGACAACCTCGTCCAGTTCGCCGTCATGGGAGACATCTACGCGCGCAATGTGCTGCATATCGCCAACCCGCGCGTCGGCCTGCTCTCCATCGGCGAAGAGGACAGCAAGGGAAACTCGCTCACCCGCGACACCTTTCCCCTGCTCCAGGCCCTCCCCGGCATGAACTTTATCGGCAACATCGAGGGCCGCGACCTCTTCGACGGACACGCCGACGTCATCGTTTGCGACGGCTTCGTCGGCAACGTCGCCATCAAGACATGCGAAGGAACGGCCCGTCTGGTCAGCGTCCTGCTGCGCCAGTCCCTCAAGTCCACCGTCACATCGCAGGTCGGCGCTCTGCTCTCCCGCCGCGCCTTCCAGGACTTCAAGAAGCGCGTCGACTACTCCGAGTACGGCGGCGCGCCCCTGCTCGGCGTCCGCGGCGTCTGTATCATCGGCCACGGCGCCTCCAACGACCGAGCCATCATGAACGGCATCCGTGTCGCCGCCGAGTTCGCTCAGGCCGAGGTCAACTCCGGCATCGAAGCCACTCTCCGCACCGCCTGACCACCCCCTTCCCCCATGAGTCGTCATTCTGGCCTGAGCGCGTCTCTGTTCTTGCTGTCATCCTGAGCGCGTCTTTCGAGCGCGAAGGACCCCGATGAACCTCATCCAGCCACAACCCTCCATCTCTTTCTCCCACGGAACTCCCTGCATTGTCAGCCATCCATCCAAAAAATACCCCATCCTCCCTGAATCATCATCTTTCGTGGCCGGATGTGTTAGAACCAATGTACCCAGCGTCCTTCATCCAACTGCCGATCGCCTTGGCATCTCCAGGAGACAGTCCCATGCTGACCCCACAAAATCTCACCCTCAACCATCCAGCTCTCACCCTCCTCCACTCCGTCCCGCGGCAGGACTCCATTCTCTTCCCGCCGCTCGCCTGCCTCTTTCGCGAAGCTCTCTTCGCCGCCCCCATCGACGAGGACGAGGAAGACGACGAAGACGACCCCGAGGAAGACGAGGATGATCTCGACAATCAGGAAGAGAAGGAGGACGTGGACGACGGCGAGGACGACGACGAGGAAGACGACCGCATCCCCGGTCCCGGCGATGAAGAGGATGAGGACGACGACGACGAGGAGGATGAGGAGGACGAAGAAGAAGACTCTTCTGAGAGTTTCTTCCTGCGGCCCTCCCAATCCACGCCCCGCAACCGAGCAATCCAGTAACGCCCTTCTCGCCGCCTGCGCCCAGCGCCCTCAAGAATCCTGTTGTCCCGTCTTGCTTAAGCCGCTCTGTAGGGGCAGTATGGTTGATGCTTGGCGCGCCGCGATCCGTTCGCAACGTCCCGGGAATAAGGAGATTCCATGAAGCGCAGGATTCTGCTTGTAGACGATGAAGTGGCCGTGCTGCTCACCCTCAAGGCCGTGCTGGAGATCAGCGGGTTCGATGTGGACACCGCAGCCTCGGGCCGCGAAGGCAGGAGCAAGCTGCGCGCCCACCAGTACCACATGGTCATCACCGACATGCGCATGGAGAGCGACGCTGCCGGCATCGAGGTCATCTCCGCGGCCCGATCGGCGAGCTATCACCCGGCCGTCGCCCTGCTCACCGCGTTTCCCATCGCCGACGAAGACTGGCAGACGCTGGGCGCCGACAAGATGCTGGTCAAGCCCATGCACACCCGCGTCCTGCTGCAGCAGATCGAGAAGCTGCTCGCCTCCCACGAGTCCAAGCTGAGCATTTGGAGCGTTCCGCCGCCCGCCGCATCGACCGCAAGCAAAGCCGCAAAGCCTGCCCCCGCCAAATTCTCCAAGCCATCCAGGCCATCCTCAAAACAGCCATCCGCAAAACAGCCAGCCGCAATAAAACCAGCCGCGAAGAAACCACCCGCCGGGCGCAGCGCGAAGAATGTCCCCACAAAAAAATCCTCCGCTAAGCGAGCCGTCAAAGCCGCCAGGCCAGCAACCAAATCCGCCAAGCGATAGTCCCTACCGCGGCGCGTGCTCCTTGATGTAGCTGCGCAGCGCCAGGTTGATCTCCAGCGCCCTGTTCACGCCATTGTCCAGCATGCGCAGCCACTCGCTCGCCGGCTCCTTCAGCTCCACCGTGCCCAGCAGGTAGTTGGTCTGCACGATGATCTCCAGCGCATTGGAGAGGTCGTGCGCCAGTTTGCGAATCTCCAGCGCAAGCTCTTCGGGAATCTCCGGAGGGCCGCTCTGGGGCGTTGCATGCGTTGGTTCGGTCATGATCGTGCGAAATGCCTCCCGCAGATGGTGTTGTCTGAAGCCGTTTCAGTGTAAGACATACGGCGCGCAATTGACAGCAGACTCCGCGTTTGAAAGACTAAGGACTCACGACTGCCGTGTCCAACCGCAAGGTTCGAGACATACAGGGAGTGCCGTAGTGGCGGAATTGGCAGACGCGCATGGTTCAGGTCCATGTACTCGCAAGGGTGTGGGGGTTCGAGTCCCCCCTTCGGCACCAAAAGTTTTTCCAACAATTCACAAAATGTCCACGCAGCTTGAGCAGATTCTCGCGCACACTCAGCTCGAAGTGACGAGCCGGCGCGCCGTGGCCGACACCGCGCTTCTGGAGCAGAGAGCTGCCGCGCACACCCCACGCGGATTCGAAGCCGCCCTGCGCAGGGCTGATCCAGCCATCATCGCCGAGTTGAAAAAAGCCTCGCCCTCGCGCGGACTCATCCGTCCAGACTTCGATCCAGCGGCGCTGGCCCGTTCGCTCCAGGCCGCCGGAGCAGCCGCGCTCTCCGTGCTCACGGACGAAAAGTTCTTTCAGGGCTCGCTCACCAATCTCACCCTGGCAAGCGCTGCCGTCTCAATTCCCTGCCTGCGCAAGGACTTCATCCTCGACCCCTTCCAGATTCTGGAAGCCCGCGCCGCCGACGCCGACGCCATTCTGCTGATCGTCGCTGCGCTCTCCGACGCCGAACTGAAGCGCCTGCGCGAAGAGGCCCGCCGCATGGAACTCGACGTCCTCTGCGAGGTTCACGACCGCGCGGAGCTGGACCGCGCCGCCGCCCTCGGCTTCACCGTCATCGGCGTCAACAGCCGCAACCTGCATACCATGCAGGTCGAGCCGCGCACCCAGATCGAGCTGGCCGAGTGGCTGCCGCGCACGGCCGTACACGTCGCCGAGAGCGGCATTCGCACCGCCGCCGACATCGCGCGGATGCGCGACGCGGGCTACCACGCCTTTCTCATCGGCGACTCGCTGATGAGCCAGCCCGACTCCGCCGCCGCGCTCACCAGTCTGCTCAGGCAAGCGCGATGAGGCCGACTCCATGTGGATAAAGATCTGCGGCAACACCACCCTCGAAGACGCACAGCTTGCCGCACAGCTTGGCGCGGACGCCGTCGGCTTCGTCTTTGCGCCCAGCCCGCGCCAGGTAACAGCGGCTCAAGTCGCGGCCATTACGCCGCACCTTCCGTCCAGCGTCGAGCGCGTCGGTGTCTTCCACTCCAGCGACGCGCAGCAGATCGCTGCCATCGCGCTCCAGGCAGGTCTGACCGCAGTCCAGCTTCACGGCGCTCTCGATCTGCCGCTGGCCCGGCAGCTCGCGGAAGAGTTCAAAGGCCGCATACGCATCATCCAGACCCTGCACTGGACGGTCAGCCAGCCGTCGCCGTGTGACGCGATCAGCCCCGCAAAAGAATCGCCCGCCGCGCAGCTCACAGCCCAGATCGAGCGCATCGCACGGCTTGGATTCGCCGACCGCATCCTGATCGACTCCAAGGTGGGCGCGGCCACGGGAGGCACCGGCGTCGCGTTCGACTGGATCGCCGCGCGCGCCCTCTTCGCGTCCGCGCCCACTGGCGTGAGCTTGATCGTCGCCGGCGGCCTCAACGCGGAGAACGTCGCCCACGCAATCGCCCAGCTCAAGCCCTGGGGCGTAGATGTCTCCAGCGGCATCGAATCGTCCCCCGGCCGCAAGGACCCCGCGCTCCTGGCCCGCTTCATCCAGTCCGCGCGCGAGGCTGCTGCACGCACTGGGTGAGTTCGGCGGCGGACGGATTGGGCTGCTGGCTGGTATACCCCCGTGCTAATAGCGTAAAGGTAAATATCCCCGCACGTAAGGTATACTCTAATTGCCGTGACAGGGCAGTGCTCCCACGTGGGAGGGATTGAAACGCGAGGTGCCGGGGAAGAGTCTAATGGAAGAGAGGGGGGTGCGGGTTTAGCCGATGTGTATATAATGGACATCCGTGAACGTCCGCCTTATTGCCGAGATTGCAGGTACGGCGATGGTAGTAGGGGTGACGGGTACGGCGATTTGGCATTGGAGATCAACATTAGAAAAAGGGCTTGGGGCGGTTTTGGACTGGTCTATAAGAACCAGCGAGTTCTGGGAGCTTGCCGAGACTTTTCTCAATGAAGCTGCTGTACTGTGGTTCGTTTTTCCAGTGTTGGACGACTTCTATGATAGAGCTAAAGACAAGCCGCCTCTAACCATTGGGGAGATTTTGCTAAGTTTTGCAGTGGCCTTGTTCGCTTTTTTAATGGCTGTCTATTGCAATAAGAAAAGTGGAAAATTGAAGAAGAAAACAGAGAAAGGAGAATAACAATGGAAAAGGTAGCAATTTTAACCATTGTGGCGATTAGCCTTTTCGGGGTTTTGGGCCGTCTTTCCTCCTATCTGGAGAAGTCGAGCGCGACCAAAGTTGCGGGAAGGCCCTCTAGTGTGAGACCGGTTGTATTGATGGCGGGAGTCGCCTCGGTCAATAAATCGGGGTTGAGTGGGGTATCCTTAGGCGAGACTGGAATTGGCAGTTTCACAAGCACCTCAGCCGGGAAACAGGCGGCACTAGCTGGAGAATAGACTATGAGCGAAAGAGAAGAACAGCCGAAAGAAGAACAGCCAAAACTGCCTTGGGTCAAATCCCAAGCAGGGGTAACTGAGATTTACGCCAACATGTTCCACGCAACATGGACACTAGACGATGTGCGAGTGCGAATAGGTCAAATTGTCGATAGCCCCGATACTCCAAATCCTGGCACTGGGTTCAAAGGAATTGCTCAGGAGAGGGCAGCTTTAACATTTTCTTGGCGGAACGCGAAAATACTCAGAGATCAGCTAATCAAGCTTATCGAGTATTACGAAAAGGTGAACGGAGAAATAAAGATTGATCTCGTGTTGCCCTCCGAAAGAGACAAATGAGTCCATCAGCCAAACTGACGGACGAAGAGAAACAGAACGGCAGACGTGCCGTCCTGATCCCGTCTGCTGACATTCAAGAGAAGATGCACCCAATGACGCGCGAAGAATTCACGCGATTGGTAAAGAGGGCTATTCCGCCTTCGCCACAACTTGAGACAGCAACGAAGTAAACATTGGTTCGTTTCCAGCGCGGCGGTTGTAGCGGAACGAGTATTCATCGCAGTAAGACTGCAAATACTTGGTGCTAACTGAGTGGTAGACGCCTCCGATGCCGCGTTTTAGCAAGCTCCAAAAGCCTTCGATTGTCTGTGTGTGAACCTGTCCCATGACGTAGATTCCAGCCGTATGGTTGATGCGCTCATGCTTGTAGTTCTTGCCCATCCATCGCACGTTGTCATACGAGGTATAGCTGTCTGTATAAACGATACTGGCAGGCAGTACGCGCTCCACAACGATTGGCAGCAGCGTCTTTTCCTTAACGTTGGCAACTACCTTGGTCGTTACGCGGCCCTCGCGTTCCACAACTCCGAAGATGGGTTGCTTGTCCTTGTGTGTTCCAACTTTGCGCTTGTTGGCGTGCTGGTTCTTTTTAGGAGCACCATAGAATGTTTCGTCCATTTCGACTTCGCCTGAGAGCGTGAGGTCTTCCTGCATCAGGGTACGAATCTGCTTGAACATGCGCCACGCAGTCTTGTAGGTAACGCCACACTCGCGCTGAATCTGCTTTGCAGAGATACCGCAGCGGGTTGCTGACATCAGGTACATCGCGTAGAACCAGAGGCGCAGCGACGTGCTGGACTTCTCGAAGATCGTCCCGGCCATCGGCGAGATGTATGTCCCGCAGTGGTCGCAGGCGTATGCTTTCTTAGTCGTAATCCTGTGATGTTTGCGCTCCACTTTGCAATACGAGCAAATCGCGCGGCTACCGGGGTATCTTTGCTCCATAAGCCAGCCTAAGCAGGCGTCATTGTCAAAGAACTGCTCATTGAAGTCATTGATAGTAAAGCGTCGAACGGTCGGAATTGGCTGAGGAATTTTCATGGCAAGAATAGTGTCGCATGAATCCTACCTTATGTCAAGGGATACTTACCAGCGTAAAGTATTCAAAATATACTGTTTAAGCTCGTGCTAAGCGCGTGAGACGTAGTAAAGGCGAAGACGCTGCTGGTTTCGGTAGCGCCGGTCATGCGGAATCTCTCTTGTGTGCGAAAAAATATCAAAGTATTCATAAAAGGCATGTTAAGTCTGGACTTGGTCTGGAACAGGTCTGGACTTGTCTGGACTCAGTCTGGACTTCGCGGAGTTGGTTGCGCCGGTCATGATGTAGACACCCCCCCCCGGGGTAAATAGCGTAAAGTATTCAAAAAATGCAGGTTAAGCTCGCGCTTAGCGCATGAGACGTATTAAAAGCGAAGACCCGGCGATTGGCCGGGTCTGTCGGTGGTTTTGCTTACTGATTTAATTATACGCGTTGGAGCATAACTACTATGCCAACTATTTTTATGGGATAAGTTGATGATATTGCTTTATTTAGCTGCGAAGATCAGGCGCGAGGGCCTTGACACGCGATTTTGCCTGGGTTTTTGAGGGGTAACGAGACGAATATCTGACGAGATGCCCGTGGCTAAAGCCACTTTATTGTCGGGCTGCATTCAGGGGGCTTTACAGGCTGCGGAAAAACTCTATTTTTTGTTCTGTGCGAGGGACTGTTTCTCCACCGCGAATTAATTTATGACAGAGGTATGCGTGGATCAGACGAGAAGCAGGCGGCGATGTACAGTTA
>Ga0224554_1000568_pt1 | contig 29703 bp, 28 predicted proteins | sample 714S22024metaG_FD_180666 | JGI IMG/M metagenome (GOLD analysis project Ga0224554, IMG submission 180666) | Peat soil microbial communities from Stordalen Mire, Sweden - 717 S2 20-24 | ecosystem: Environmental > Terrestrial > Soil > Wetlands > Peat | place: Sweden: Norrbotten County, Stordalen...
CATCGCCCCCATCGCAGAAATCCTCCCGCCAAAGGCCCTCAAACCCCGCCTCAGCCTCATCGACCTCATGATCCAGGAATTCGGCCCCCCCACCCCCATCCCAACCCCCAACCCCACTGACCCCCAACCAACAACCAACAACCTGCAACCAACAACCGTCCTCCACTCCCTCCAAGCCGCCACCGAAGCCGAACCAAACCCGCAACCCGCTACGTCGTATGCTCGAGAACGATCTTCCAGCCCTCCCCGGTCTTCTCCAGCACCAGCGAGAACTGCCCGTACGCTATGCCAGCCCAGTGGACTCGGCCTGCTCCCGCGCGTGGTAGCTCGAGCGCACCAGCGGGCCGCTCTCCACGTGGCGGAAGCCCATCGCCAGCGCCTCGTGCTTCAGGAACGCGAACTCGTCCGGCGTGTAGAAGCGTTGCATCACCAGGTGGTCGCGCGAGGGCCGCAGATACTGCCCGATGGTCAGGATGTCCACCCGCCGCTCGACCAGGTCGCGGAAGACCGCGAGCAGCTCGTGCATCTCCTCACCCATGCCGACGATGATGCCGGTCTTGGTCACCTGCGTCCAGCCGGATTCTGCCGCAATCTCTTTGGCCCGCCGCAGGAACTCGAGCGAGCGTTCGTAGCGGCCGCCGGACTTGGCAATGCGATAGAGCCGCGGCACGGTCTCGATGTTGTGGTTCAGGATCTCCGGTCGCGCCGCCACCACAATCCGCAGCGACTCGTCGTTGCCCTGGAAGTCCGGCGTCAGCACCTCGACGCGTCAACCCGCGGCCTGCGCGCGGATCTCGCGAATCACCTCGGCGAAGGCGCGCGCCGAGCCCAGGTTGTCGTCGTCGCGGTTCACGCTGGTCACCACCGCGTGCGCCAGCCCAAGCTGAGCCACCGCATAGGCCACGCGCCGAGGCTCGTCCAGGTCGATCGGCTCCGGCCTGCCCTTGGGCACCGCGCAGAAGCCGCAGCGCCGCGTACACAGGTTGCCCAGCATCATGAAGGTGGCGGATTTCTGGTTCCAGCACTCGCCCAGGTTGGGGCAGTTCGCGCTCTCGCAGACCGTGTGCAGGTGCAGATCGCGCGCCAGCTTCTTCAGGTTGTGGAAGGTCTCGCCGCCCGGCGCGCGCGCCTTCAGCCACTCCGGCTTGCGCTCGGCGCGGCGCGGCGTGAGGTCGATCTGCACAAGCTCCGAATTCAGTCCTTCAGCAACCGGAGGTGTCATTGGCTAAATTGTATCGCCCACGCCGCTGTTCCTCGAACCTCGAACCATGAACCGCCGTCACAGCGTATGCAGATACGCCATCAGGTCTGCGCGCTCCTGAGGGGTCATGGTACCTCCCAGCGCGGGCATCATCGACCGCCCGTACAGCACCGCGTCCATCACGCGGTCGTCGTTGGCCGGAGCGCCGCTGGCCAGGTACTGCTTCTTGAAGATGCCGCGCAGCGACTGCCCGTTCAGCGGATCGTTGGTGCGATCGTTGTGGCACTGCGCGCAGCGCACCTGGTAGACGTCGTACCCGCGCGTCTGCTGCGCGTTCAGCTCCGAGAGTGGAGTCGGCGGAGGCAGCTTGGTGCATCCCACCGCCGCCGCTATGATCATCGTCACGCCCAGACAAAACAGTCCCCTTGCAATCCGTCTCATATTCACCATTCTCGCATCTGCCTCTGCATTCGTCTGTACCGGATCGGTGCTTCCTCCGCACCGATTGGCGCTAAGTCTTTGCTCTTGTCTTTGCAGTTGCTTTTGCCTTTGCAGTTGTCTGTGCTGTTGTCTGTGCTGTTGTCTTTGCTGTTGTCTTTGCTGTTGCTGTTGCTATTGCCTTTGCAGTTGTCTGTGCTGTTGTCTTTGCCCTGCCTACTCCGCCGCCGCAATCGCCGCCACGATCTTGTCCATCGCATCGCGGTCCGCGCTGTCGCCGGGCAGATGATGGTCCACCAGAATGGAGAAGATCACCGTCTGCCCGCTAGCGCAGTCCAGATAGCCGCTGAGGGCGCGCGCCTCGCCCATCGTGCCCGTTTTGGCGAAGACATGGCCCTTCAGCGGGGCCGTGGTAAATCGGTCTGCCAGTGTGCCATCCACGCCACCGATGGGCAGGCTGGCCTTCCAGTCCGCAAACCACGGCTGCGGCGCTCCGGTCTTCGGATCGTGCGCCGCAAACGACAGCAGCTTCGCCACCGCCCGCGGCGTCACCAGGTCGTATCCACTCAACCCGGAGCCGTCATAGAACACGAAGTCATCCTTGTCGATACCAGCGTTGATGAGAAACTGGCGGACGGCTTTCGGATATGCGCCGGACTCGTCGCAATCAATCTGCGCGATGTTGCGGAGCAACACCTCCGCGTGCAGATTCTGACTGATCTTGTTTGTGAAGGTCACGTCAGCCGCCAACAACGGCGAGCTGTGTTGCGCGATGACGTTGACATTGGAACCGTCGTTTACGGTCGTCAAACACCCTTTTTCCCCTGACCCTGGCGATGGATAGGTGGCCGGCGGGGCATCTATCGAGATAGCGGAACGCACTCCTGCCTCTGGATCGTTGTGCCATGCCTTTGCGGAACCTGAGACTCGGATTCCTCGCTTTTCCAGTGCTGCCTTGAGTGCCATGGCTGCGTACTCGGCAGGGTCGTCGATCGAGATTGTCTCGGAGCACGGTTCAGCTTTGTTGGGAAGAGATCCTTCAAGGGTTAGTTCCTTCGAGCCGGGAGAACGCGAGAAGCGGATCGCGTCACAATCACGCGTGGGCGCCGAGGTGATCCCCACATGATTGGAGATGGTGTAGTAGGACAAATCCGGGATGATGGCACTACTGCCAGGTGCCACATCAATATGCATAGCGTTGTCACGGATGGTCAAAGCGGATACCGGCGCTCCGTAGCCCCAGACCAGATCGTCCCAACTCCAGCCTTGAGGATAAGCATGCCATTTGTAGACCGAGTCATCGCCGAGAATGTCGCCCTCGATTCTACGAATGCCTTTTGCGCCGATCTGATCGGCGAGGTTCTCGATGTCTGGGATGCCTGTCTGGGGCTGCAGCGGTGTCTTGGGGCGGTCAGCGGGGCGCACGTACGGGACATCCTGCGCGCCAAAGTTTGCGTCGCCACCGCCCACAAGATACAGGTTCCCGTGCAACACTCCTCGTTTGATTGGCGAGATGATTGCGACTACCGTCTGAAATGTCTTGGCTGGACCGAGCAGGGCCATCGCGGCAGCGGTGGTGAAGAGCTTGGCGTTGCTGGCGGGCTGGAAGAGCTGAGCTTCGTTGTGCGCGTAGATTGGCTTGCCGTCGAGGGTGGTGACGAGGATGCCCCAATGCGCTCGCGCGACGGCGGGATCGGCTACCAGCGCGGCAATCTGTAGATCCAGTGTTAACGGCTTCTGATCACTTGCAGACGGCTTCTGTTCGACAGTCAACGGCTTCGTTGCGTCGACCGCCGTCTGGCTCATCGCAGAGACGCACACGGTTGCCATCGCCACCGCGCAAACTGCCGCACGAATCGTTCGCTGCAATTGAAACCTCCATCGAATCCTGCGCGCAGTCTAGCATCTGGCGCGGGCGGGCTGATAGACTTGTTTGGTTGCGCCGCAGACCGGCGCGCCCGCTTCGCCTTGCACGGCGCAAGTCCTGCAAGTCAGCCGGCGCGAGGCCTGGAGCAAGTTCAGCCCGAGCAGAAGATCGGCTCGCACAGAAGATCAGCCCGAAGATGGGAGTGGCCTGAGAACAGGATTCGTTCTCGAGCACGTTCCGTCCGGGCACAAAGGAAGACCAAAGACCGTGGACCAACAGACCAAGGCAGCCCTCAAGAAAGACAAGTTCGTCACCACCACCACGCACGGCCTGGAGTGGGCCAGCGAGAACCGCCAGTCGGTCCTCGTCAACGGCGGGATTCTGCTGGCGGTGATTTTCGTCGCCGTCGTCAGCGCGGTGGTATACAACAACCGGTCGGAGAAGGCATCGGTCGCCTTCGGCGCGGCGATGCAGGCATACCAGACGCCGCTGGCGCAGCCCGGCGAGGCTGTGCCTCCGGGCGTCGATACCTATCCCTCCATCGCGGAGCGGGCCAAGGCCTCGGGCGCGCTCTTCGCGGCCGTTGCCGACAAGTACGGCATGACCCCCGACGGCCAGAACGCGCGCTACTTCGCCGGGCTGACCTATATCGAGGCGGGCGAGAACCAGCAGGCCGAAGTGACGCTGAAGAAGGTGGCCGGCGGATGGGACAGCAACCTCGCCGCCCTGGCCAGGTTCGCGCTCGCCCAGCTCTACCGCAACACCGGGCGCGATCCCGAGGCCATCGAGCTCTACAACAAGCTCAGCGCCAAGCCAACCGGTACAGTCCCCTATGGCCTTGCGCAGCTTCAGCTTGCCGACCTCTACCAGTCGGAGGGCAACGCGGACGCAGCCAAGACGATCTACGCGAACCTGAAGGACAAGGACCCCAAGGGCGCGGCCGGCATGGCCGCAGCCGAAAAACTGAATCCCGCTCAGGCCCCGGCCACCGCTCACTGACGCCTTCGGAAGCAGGCAGCAGCTACAGATTGGCATGAAGGAAGCGCTTACGCGGCTTACTTACGGGTTGCGGCGAGGCGCTTCTGCGTGTCGAGGAAGCGGCGGAGGCGATCCAGCGAGCGGGCCTTGCCGAAGACGATGAGGCTCTCCAGCAGGGGTGGGGAGGCGGTCTTGCCGGTGAGGATGGCGCGCAGGAGCATGAAGTTGTCCTTGACTGACCACTCCTTTTCGGTGCCGAGTTTTTTGAGCGCGGGGTCGAGGTCCTCCTCGGTGAACGGTGTGGCTTCGAGGACGGCGAGCTGCTCGGCGGCGAAGGCGAGGGTCTCCTCCAGCGAACGATTTTTGGGGAGGAAGACCTCGGGCGGGGGCATGACGTCGTCCTTGAAGAAGAAGTCGGTCATCTCGCCGAACTGGGCGAGGGTCTCGATGCGGGTCTGGACGAGGGGAGCGATGCGGCGGAGGCGGTCGTCGGAGAAGAGGGTGGCGCGCAGGGCCTGGAAGAAGGCGTCGGGGGTGAGGGCGCGAAGGTACTCACCGTTGAGCCACTTGAGCTTGGTGAGGTCGAAGACGGGCCCGCCGAGGGAGATGCGCTGGAAGTCGAAGGACTCGATCATCTGCGGAAGCGAGAAGATGTCTCCCTGCTTGACGCTGATGCCCTTGGAGACGATCTCCTCTTCGGTGGGCTGGGCCATGCCTCCGCCCATGAGTCCGAGGAAGTTGAGCAGCGCCTGGGGCAGGAAGCCGGATTCGCGGTAGTAGATGAGGGAGACGGGATTCTTGCGCTTGGAGATTTTGGATTTGTCCAGATTGCGCAGCAGCGGCATGTGCCAGAAGCGTGGCAGCGGCCAGCCGAAGGCCTTGTAGAGCAGGACGTGCTTGGGCGTGGAGGAGATCCACTCCTCGGCGCGGATGACGTCGGTGATCTGCATGAGGTGGTCGTCGACGACGTTGGCGAGGTGGTAGGTGGGGAAGCCGTCGGACTTGAGAAGGACCTGGTCGTCGACGTTGTTATGGGAGAAGGTGATGGGGCCGCGGAGCTCGTCGCGGAAGCTGGTCTCGCCCTCGACGGGAACCTTGAGGCGGACTACAGACGGACGGCCTTCGGCCTCGAATGCGGCGATCTGCGCGGGGGTCAGTTCGCGGTGGGCACCGTTGTAGCGCGGGGGGAGCTTGGCGGCGATCTGCGAGCGGCGCATGGCGTCCAGTTCTTCGGCGGTCTCGAAGCTGCGGTAGGCATGGCCGGACGCGAGCAGAAGATCGACGTGAGTGCGGTAGATTTCGGTGCGTTCTGATTGCCGATAAGGGCCGAAGGGGCCACCGACATCAGGGCCCTCGTCCCACTCCAGGCCGAGCCAGCGGAGGGCGTCGAAGATCATCTGCTCGGAGGTGGAGACGAAGCGTGCGCGGTCGGTGTCCTCGATGCGCAGGACGAACTTGCCGCCGCGCTGGCGGGCGTAGAGGAAGTTGAGCAGGCCGATGTATGCCGTGCCGACGTGCGGGTCGCCGGTGGGCGAGGGTGCGATGCGGACGCGGATTGGGGCGGTGTCGGGATTTGTGGGGATGGTCATGATTGAGTCAACGGTTAATGGTAGCAGGGCGGAGGGCGGAAGTTGGACGCAGCAGGTGCTCGGCCGGATTTCGCGGACGAGGCCCACATCTCAGGAGCGAGAGGTGGGGCAGCAGGCTGATCTAACCTCACGAGTCCTCGTCTCCTATGACGAGATGGAACGGAAACCCTTCGTGTGTAGTAAGAATCGACTTCAGTTCATCCCACGATAAGAGATTTCCGTCGACAACCAGCCCGCTCGCCGCGATTCTCCCGTCGAGTACATCGTGAGTAAGACAAGTTCCGAATCTATTTTTTGCAAGATACTTGCATGCAAGCGCTCGTCTAATCTTTTTTCGTAGTCCACCCAAGCCATGAAACGGTACTGCCTCGGATATATCAAATTCATAACCGTACTGACGATCTGTAATCTCGCGCGCGTGCAGCACGGACCCTACACCCGCATCCCTAATGTGGATTTCAAAGGTGTGGGTCACGCCAGCGCAGTCGATATAATCTTCGCGTATTGGAAATTTCTCGCGGAGTAAAGGTTCAATGCCATTCATACGTCCTTTTTCCGGTTATTCGAATACGTCCTCTTGTGGAACCTTCACTCCGACTTTTCTGAATTGATCCGGATCAAAATTTGGGCAGATATCACAGCCATGTTGAACGCCCGCGGCCTGTATTTGATCTTGCGGACTTGAAAGATGGTAACGCTCAAGTCGGAAGTATCGTGACAAGAATTTACATGGAAAGGCATATTGATCGATCTCTATGTTCCGCTTCAATCGGGGCGCATCGCTGAGCCTTATTGTAAAGGCCATGCTTATGTTTTGTGGACGTTCCAAGTGAGGATCGTCGATGACGGATTGACAATATGCCTTCGTGTCTCGACACGAGCATGATTGCATATAGCATTCGAGCACAGGCATGATCAGATAGCCTGACTGAACCATCTTGCCACGAGAAAATATAAGGGTGCCCTTCCAAGTTGCAGTGAAGTTGAGTAGCACAACCGCTCGTCCTGCGTCTGCTGGATTCATCCCAAAGGCTACAACATGCATAGGCTTGCCTCCGATAGGGATGATCGCGTACTGATCCGCAGTTTCCGCAACGCTCACTGCGAACGCATAGTTCTTGGAATTGCTGCGAGCAAATGCAACGACGAGTAGCGCATCTATCGAAGCGCGAAATGGATCTGTTAATTGGAGAGGAGGTCTGGTATTTGCGATTTGATTACTATCCAAAATGCCCTCCTACTTACTACGGAGAATATTTGTCATAGGCTGTAGTGTATTCGACGCGTCTTAGTATATTCCCTACTGTGGTTAGATCTTGCCTATAGTTCCATGGCGAATTGGTGGGTGGGGGAGTGGGGGGTGGGGGTGGGTTCGGCGGCGAGGGCGAGGATGAGGCGCTCAAGGACGAGGAGCTTGTTGGCGGGGGAGCTGCGGAGTTCGAGGTCGGCCTTGGCGACGAGGCGGAGGGCGCGGGTGAGGTCGCGGCGGGATTTGTAGCGTCGGGCCTGGCGGATGAGGTCTTCGGCGGCGAAGGGCGGCATGCGGAAGCCCTGCCAGAGGACGGCCCAGATGGCGCGCGAGTCGCGCACGTTTTTTTCCAGGATGATGAGCATCTGGCGGAAGGTGCGGGCCAGCATGTAGAGGTGTCCGATGGCCGCGTCTTCGCCACCGTCGGAGGCGTTGAGCAGGCCGTGGAGGAGAAGCAGCGCGCGAGTGCGGTCGTGCTGGCTGATGGCGTCGGTGAGCTCGTAGAGGGAGCGCTGCTTGGCGGCGAGGACGAGGGTTTCCACGTCGCCGAGGGTGATGTGGTTGCGGGCGATGGGTGCGGTTGAGTTTTGTGGCGCTACGGACGAAATGCGGGGGTCCCTCGACTCGCTGCGCTCACTCGGGATGACGGATTCATTGAGCTGAGCAGGGGCGGAGACGAAGAGGCAGAGCTTTTCCAGCTCGCTGGCGACGAGCATCATGTCCGCACCGAGGGCGTCGACCAGCTCGCGGGCGGCGTCTGGGTCGAAGCGGATGCCGCGCGATTCGGCCTCGGAGGTGACCCAGCGGACGGCGTCGGCCTCAGCCACGCGGGCCAGTTCAACCATGCCGCAGGCGTCGCCGAGGGTCTCGCGGATGCGGTCGTAGCGGTCTTTATCCTGAAAATCCATTCGTCGCAAATCCGTGGGGATGCGCAGGTGTTCGGCGACAAAGAGCAGGACGGCCTGGGGGTTGGGGCTGCGGAAGTAGGCGTCGATGGCGGCGAACTCGGCCTTCTTCGAGCCGCGGCCGTAGAGGAGCTTCAGGTTGCGCACGAAGAGCACCTGAAAGGGCGACATCAGCGATGGCGTCTGCGCACAGTCGAGGACCTCGAAGATGGGGGTGTCGGCGAGGTCGAAGTCGTGCAGGGAGAAGTCGCGGGCCTCAATGGGTGCGAGCGCGGCGAGGATGCCCTGGCGGCAACGCTGATAAAGGAATGCTTCGTCGCCGAGGAGGACGTAGCCGGGACGCAGGGTCGCGGGGGCAGCGATCTCGGCAAGAAAGCGGTCGGACGAGGCGAAGCTCTTGAGGGGCGCGGGCATCAGAAGGACTCCAGCATATCGTCTACGAGGGCGTGGGCGAAGCTGCGGGCGATGCGGTTGACGGCGGCGGGGTCCTCGCGTATGAAGCCGTTGAGGTCCTGCGTGGACTGGTACTGCTCGCGGTAGCTGAGCGCATCGTTCTGGTAGAGGATGCGGCCATCGCGCGCGGTGAGGACGACCTTGACGGTGAGGGTGACCAGGTAACTGGAGGTCTCGCCGCTGGTGGAATCGTAGGTGAGCGGGACGGAGGTCTGGGTGAGGATGGTGCCGCTGAGGACGGCGTCTGCGTCGGCGGTGTTGCTGGTGATGACACGGTAGCGGGTGCGCGTGTCCAGCTCGCGGACGACGGCCTGGGTGAGCGCCATCTCGCTGTGGTACGCCTGAGAATGAGTGGCAAAGACAGGCACCGCGATGGTGCGGACGCTGGCCGGAATGTGCGTGGCCGAGCCGACAGTGTGGTAGCCGCAGCCGGTGACGAGAAGCGCAAAGGCGACGGGCAGCAGACGAGTGAGACGGCGCGCCGCGGTGGAGGACAGGATGCGCATTCGAGGTGGTTCTATTGTCGCACTGAGGGGAGGGGTTTCAGGGGAGTGTCTTTGCAGTGTGCCCAATTATTCAATGTGAAGCGGGGGTCTTTGGGGCAAGCGGATGAGGCGGCGCGAAGGCCGCCTCATGGGTATTGTGGGCTGGAATGGTTCTATGCGGGGCTGGGACGGCCTTCGCCGTAGCCTGGCTTGCGGCCTGCCTCGGGCTTGATGACCTTCTGCCCTTCGCCTGGGCCGGGGTCTGCGTAGGCCAGCGGCGACTTGAAGGGCGGCAGTTCCTTGCCCGCGATGATGAGGTCGATCTCCGCCCGGTCGAGGGTCTCGCGTTCCAGCAGCGCGGCCGCCATGCGGTGCATAATGTCGGCGTTCTCCTCGAGGATCTGGTAGGCCGAGCGGTAGCCCTCGTCGACGAAGGCGCGCACGGCCACGTCGATCTGCTTTGCGGTGTCGTCGGAGTAGTCGCGCATCTGGGCGATGTCGCGGCCCAGGAAGACCTCCTGCTCCTTCTTGCCGTAGGTCAGCGGGCCGAGGTCGCTCATGCCGTACTCGCAGACCATCTTGCGGGCAAGCTCCGTGGCTCGGACGATGTCGTTGCCGGCGCCGGTGGTCTTGCGGTTCATGAATATCTCCTCGGCGCAGCGTCCGCCCATCAGGATGGCGAGCTGGGTGTCGAGATAGTCCTTGGTGACGGTGTGCTTGTCCTCCTCGGGCAGGTGCATGGTGACGCCCAGCGCCATACCGCGCGGTATGATGGTGACCTTGTGCAGCGGGTCGGAGTTCTTGCGCTTGGCGGCGACCAGGACGTGGCCGGATTCGTGGTAAGCGGTGTCCTTTTTGTCGTCGTCGGAGAGCAGCATGGACTTGCGCTCGGCGCCCATCAGGACCTTGTCCTTGGCCACCTCGAAGTCGAACATGTGGACGGACTTGCGGTTGTAGCGCGCGGCCGTGAGGGCAGCCTCGTTGACCATGTTGGCGAGATCGGCGCCGGAGAATCCCGGAGTCCCGCGGGCGAGGATGTTCAGGTCGACGTCCTCGGCCATGGGGACCTTCTTGCAGTGGACGACGAGAACCTCTTCGCGGCCACGGATGTCCGGGCGATCGACGACGACGCGGCGGTCGAAGCGACCGGGACGAAGCAGGGCGGGGTCGAGAACATCGGGGCGATTGGTGGCTGCGATCAGGATGACGCCGTCGTTGGACTCGAAGCCGTCCATCTCCACCAAGAGCTGGTTGAGGGTCTGTTCGCGTTCGTCGTGTCCGCCGCCGAGGCCTGCGCCACGGTGACGCCCGACGGCGTCGATCTCGTCGATGAAGATGATGCAGGGGGCGTTCTTCTTGCCCTGCTCGAAGAGGTCGCGGACGCGGCTTGCTCCGACGCCGACAAACATCTCGACGAAGTCGGAGCCGGAGATGCTGAAGAACGGGACATTGGCCTCTCCAGCGACGGCGCGGGCGAGCAGCGTCTTGCCGGTTCCGGGAGGTCCGACGAGAAGCACGCCCTTGGGGATGCGGCCTCCCAGGCGTTGGAACTTTTGCGCCTCGCGCAGGAACTCGATGATCTCCTTGAGCTCTTCCTTGGCCTCATCGACGCCGGCGACGTCCTTGAAGGTGATCTTCTTCTGCTGCATGGAGAGCAGGCGGGCGCGGCTCTTGCCGAAGCTCATGGCCTTGTTGCCGCCGGACTGCATCTGGCGCAGGAGGAAGAACCACAGACCGAGCAGCAGGGCGAAGGGCGCGATGTTGATCAGCGCGTTGACCCAGGCGTTGGAGTTCGGGTCCTTGATGGTGATGGCGACGTGGTTGTCGTCCAGAATCTTGTATAGGTCCGGGTAGTTGGCCGGAATGACGGTGCGGAACTGGTCCTTATTGGTGTAGTGGCCCACCAACGTGGTGCCGTCGATGGTGGCTTCGGCCACCCTGCCCGCGCTCGCATTGGCCAGCAGGTCGCTGAAAGTGACGGCGGTCTCCTTGGGGGCACCCATGTTTTTGCCGACAAAGGTCCACAGGCAGATGACGCCCGTGATCAGGAAGACCCAGATAACGAGTTGCTTGACGGTCGAGTTCAATCGCGTTTCCTCTATTTCCGGCCTGAAGCGCCCGGTTTCAGCGGCGCTGCGGTGCGGCCATCGACCCGGCAGGCAGACGCTTATGCGCCAACCTGCTCTTTGTTAGACGCTCCCATGAACGGTATGGTTCCAGGTCTTCCGCAGGAGTTGCCCTCCCGGCCCGGCGCCGACGAGCGTCAGATAGAGAGATTCTACTCTGAGCGGGGCGAAATGATGTAGAGAAACGGAAACAAACAAGCGGGAACCCACTGCGGATCTGTCCCAATTTGACCACTTCGTGGCGTGCTCGATGCCTCACGCAACCACTTCGTGGCGTTCTGGACGCCTCGCGCCACTTCGTGGGGTTCTCGACGCTTCGCGCCACTTCGTGGGGTTCTGGACGCTTCGCGTAAAAGCAAAACCTTCGCGAGTGCGCGTGTGGGAGTGGTCAGAGGTTCTTCGGGCTCTTTGACGGCGCCTCGCGGTAGAGGCGGAATTCGCGCGGGGAGCGTTGGGCGCGCAACTGGCCGGCGAGGTGAAGGGCGGAGCCGATGCGCGCGGAGGCGGCGGGATCCCCTGGGTTCGAGTTCGGGAGGAGGCCGACCAGGGCGAGCAGGCGGGCGGTCTCATCGAAGGTAAGGCGCGCGCCCAGAGTCCGCGCGGCAGCGCGAACCACGCGGCGGCGCAGCGCGGGGTCGAGCGGGCGGAGGCGGTCGATCTCGATGGCGACGGAGTTGGCGGCGGATTCACCGGGTGCAGTGCTGACCGCGCGTCCCCCTCCGCGGACTGGTTTGCCGGGGAGGAGCAACTGCGGCAGGATGCGGCTGAGCTCGGACTGCCAGCGCGCCTCGTCCTCGCGGGCCAGCTCGGCCAGGTTGGCCAGCGCCTGGTCGATGGCGGGATTCTCTGCACGCAGCACGGGCAGCACGGTGTGGCGAATGCGGTTGCGGGTGAAGGCTTCGTCGGCGTTGGAGAAGTCGGTGCGCCAGGGTTGGTGGTGCGATTCGAGGAAGGCTACAAGTTCGGCGCGGCGGATACCGAGCAGCGGGCGGAGGATTTTTCCGCTGCGCATTGGGCTGTGAGCCGGAGGATGTGCGCTTTGAGGCGTGAGCATTGCGCCCGAGCCAGTGGTGAGGCTTGCTCTGGATTCGACGAGGAGGACGGGATGGATGCCGCTGAGGCCCTCGGTCCAGGCTCCTCGGAGGAGCTTCATCAGGACGGTCTCGGCCTGGTCGTCCAGGGTGTGCGCGGTGAGGATGGAGTCGGCGCGGCCATCGGCGATGAGCTGCCGGAAGAGATCGTAGCGGAGGTTGCGCGCGGCCTCCTCGACGGTCTCGGGCTGGCCGGCGGCGCGCGAGTGAATAACGCGGTCTGGAACGCTGGCGTGAACAATGTGCAGCGGAACTTCGAGTCTCAGGCAGAGCTGCTGGACAAAGGCTAGATCGGCGTCGGCCTCGTCTCCGCGCAGGCCGTGGTGGACATGGACCGCCGACAGCCCGACGCCAAGCGAGTTGCGCGACTGGGCGTTGGCGGCGTGTAGCAGAAGCAGCAGCGCCACCGAATCCGCGCCTCCGGAGACGGCGGCGCAGACGCGGTCTCCGGGGCGAATGTGGCTGCGGTCAAGCGTGGGCTCGGGGTTTGCCATCGTGACTTATGGTACTGCGCGATACCGCTGTGGGGGTGGCTGGCGGCATATTTGCGCTCAAATCGCGGCTGTCTTGTTATACTTCGTGGGCTATGCGAGTATTTGTCATTCTTCCGGCGGCTGGGATTGGGACGAGAATGTCCGTGGGTAGTGCGGTGGGCGCGGGCGCGTCCACTCCGAAGCAGTTTCTAACCATTGTAGGCGTGCCCGTGCTGGTGCACTGCCTGCGCGCGTTCCTCGCGGTCGAGCGCGTTGCGGCCGTCTACGTCGCGGTGCGCGGGACGGAGATCGAGCGCGTACAGGCGCAAGTGGCCGAGTTCGGACTGGGCAAAAAAGTTCATGTGGTCGAGGGGGGCGATCAGCGACAGCAGTCGGTCGCGAACGCTCTGGCGCTGCTGGTCGCCGAGAACGGCTGCGACGACGACGATGTGGTGCTGGTGCATGATGCGGCGCGGCCCCTGATCGACGCAGCCACCATCGAGCGCACCATCGATGCCGTCGCCGAACATGGCGCGGCGATCGTCGGCCTGCCCGCAGTGGATACCATCAAGCAGGTGGAGCGCACGGCGCACGGCGCGATTGTGACCGCGACCATTCCACGGGAGAGGATCGTTCAGGCGCAGACGCCGCAGGGAGCGCGCTGCGGGCTGCTGCGCCAGGTCTTCGCCGAGGCGGCCGCGGACGAGTTCGTGGGTACCGACGAGTCCAGCCTGCTGGAGCGCGCAGGCATCGTGGTGGCCGTGGTTGCCGGCTCGGCCAAGAACTTCAAGATTACGCAGCACGGAGACCTGGAGCTGGCCGAGTTCTACCTGCGAACGGCTGCGGGCGGGCCGACGGAGGGAGCGAATCGATGAGTATGCGGATCGGGGTTGGCTTTGACTCGCACGTCTTCCAGGCGGGCTTGCCGCTGGTGATCGGCGGGCTGGCGATCGAACACACCGAGGGGCTGGCCGGCCACTCGGACGGCGACGTGCTGCTGCACGCCATCACGGATGCGCTGCTGGGCGCGGTCTCGGCGGGCGACATCGGCAGCTTCTTTCCGCCCAACGATCCGCGCTGGAAGGGCGCGGCTTCGAGCGTCTTCCTGCAGACGGCGCTGGAGGAGGTTGCCACGGCGGGCTACCGCATCGTCAACGTCGATACGGTGCTGATCCTGGCGCGGCCCAAGATCGCGCCCATCGCGGGCGAGCTGCGCGAGCGCGTCGCCCAGTTGCTGGGCGTCAAGCCGGGCGAAGTGGGCATCAAGGCCAAGACGCCCGAAGGCCTGGGGCTGGAACACACGGCCATGGCACACTGCACCGTGCTGCTGGAGAGCCTGCAGGCGCCCGATGCGCTGGCGCATATGGTCGCGAGCGAGGAGGCTGGATCGGAAGAGGAACTGAACGCCGTGGTGGAGGGGCTGGTCGGCGGGCGGCACGACATGACCGCGCTGGGACGAAAAGTGAAACCGTTCGACACGGACGATCTGACATGACGGATGCAGTCGAGTTTTCAGCCGTAGTGACGGACATCCGACTGGAGTCGCGCGAGGGCGCGGCGGTGCGCTGGCGGATGACGCTGGATCGCAGCGAATTTGCCGCGGGCGACGTGGGCGTGCTTCATGCCGTCTCGCGCGGCGGAACCCGCATCGAGGTGCCCGTGCTGGCGGTGGTCGCCGACGAGGCAGGCGATCTTTGGCATGTGGTGGAGAAGCCGCTGGCCGCCGGAACCGATGTTGTCGGCCAAGTCACGAGGTAACAATCTGCATCGGAAGTTGTGCAGATCAACGGTGTAGGGGGGGTGTACCCCTACCAAGTAAAATATCTGGAATCATATATTTATGCAATTTTACCGATAAAATCTCCAAAACAAACGGGTTAGAGATCAAGTAATAGATTCTGTTGGACTTATTCGCAGCGAGTCAGGCTGCTAAGATGCGCAATTTTTTCCTCCTGCTTTAATTGTACGCGGTTGGGGATAACTACTATGCCAAGTATTTTTTGGGGCTAAGTTGCTGTTGCTGCATGGGTTGGAGGCGCTGCGGAGGCTCGAGGGGCTTGACACGCGATTTTGCTGGGGTTTTTGGGGGTTCAGATTCAGAAAATTCTTGTGACGGGTGGGAGGAAGGCAATTCAGTCGTTCCGGCTGCGCCTGCACTCCGGCCCTTCGACTGCGCTCAGGGCAGAGCGGAAGCGCCTTCGGCGCGGCTGTTTTTTGGCCCGCGTGAAATCACCCCAGCGAGCAAACTAGCCGGGGACTAAGAGATAGGGGCACCCGGCTTGACGGCGTTCCTGCGATTGGCGTAACTTCTGCATTACTTACCCGGGCCAAATTTAGATTTGTTCGCCGACATACGAGCGGCGAGAGGAGATATTTATGCGCATGATTCTGCACGTTTACTTCCCCAATGATGCATTCAACGCCGCAGCCAAGGATGGTTCCGTGGGAGCCAAGATGCAACGTATCCTTGCACAGCAAAAGCCTGAGGCGGCGTACTTTAGCGAGTACCACGGGCAGCGGTCGGGCATTCTGATTGTCGATCTGAAGGATGCATCGCAGATTCCGGCGTTCGCCGAGCCGTGGTTCCTGCTGTTCAACGCCAAGGTGGAACTGCATCCGGCGATGACGCCACAGGATCTTGCTGCGTCCGGACTGGACGCCCTCGGCAAAGAGTGGTCGTAAGGGCGGGAGTGGTGACGGAAGCGCGGGGCGGGAGGAAGGCAATTCGGTCGTTCCGCGCTTCGCCTGCACTCCGGCCTTCGCGCGATTACCCCAGCGAGCAAGCTCGCCGGGGACCCCATTCAGAGCGGAAGCGCCTGCGGCGCGGCTTTTACGGCACGGCTAAAGCCGTGCCCTTAACAAAACAGGGTTTGTCGGCGGCGCGTGAACGCGGGCCCTTCCGGGGGTTGGCGGTTGACGCAGGTGTCCGAGGTTGCGCGGAGGTCCGATCCCACATCTCAGAAGCGAGATGTGGGGCACCCAGTTTTGGGGAGGGTATCAGATGTGGACCACCCGCCCTTCCTACTTTGGATCTGTGTCTTGGTCTATACACACACCTAAGACTAGAATCGCCTGCTCAACAGTAACAACTTGTATTTCTAACTCAGTACGAAGATATTTGCACACTGACCCTTTGCTGCCCTCCATTAATTCACGACGGCGTTCTGATGAGCAACCCTTCTCTTTCGGCTCCCAAAAGTGCAGATCACCTCCGACTAGGATGTGTGGAAACGCTTCTGCGGCAATGCATATGTATACTCCTTCATGTCTCACAGTAAACGGAAAGCCACATTTGATCATCAAATGTTTTTTATGTTTTTCGTGAAGTCTGCCTGAATAATACTCTATTTTCCCTTCTCGTAACCACTGAAAAAACAGTTCGCCAAAAACATCTTTGCCGCACGTCTCTATCCATTGGTGTTGCATCTTGCCACCAATATCCATTGCGAAAGAATGTTGTTCTGCAATACATTCAATGAGTACTTGAACATTTCTGCTCTGGCTAAGTATGACAGACTCAGTGAACTGCTGCATTACACAGGAATCGCAAACTACTGCACTCATCTATTTATCCTTTTCGGATAATATGTAAGGAGCTCTTGCTAGATTCAATGCTTCAGATAGTCTTTCATCAAAGAATCCACTTGGCCATTTCTCTTTGAAGAGTCCCTTATCATTCAACGTGAGAGTGACGATCCGCTTTCCTGTAGCTGTGGGATCTACATAATGAAAGACTATATCTTCTTTGGGGATTTCACCCAAAGCTACCTTCGTTTGCAATCGCATAATTAGATGCTCACTGTGAGTTTCAACTATGCATTGAACATTACGTCTGTATATGTCAGCAAAAAGCTCTCCTAGTTCAGACTGAGCCTTTGGGTGTAAATGTATTTCTGGTTGCTCGACCATCAATAGTGAATTTTCTGGGATATCGTAACCTGCGACAAGTATTGGTAGAACTTGAGAAGCGCCATATCCGACATCTAAGATGTTCGAAAGCTCACCTGTAATCGGGTGTTGTAACCTTACCTGGTAATGCCGGTCCCCTATAGCGTCGATTTGTATGTCTTCCGCTATACTTGCTCGTTTTAGCCAAGACCTAACTCGACTAGTCAGTTGTCCCTTCTTCCTGCCTCGCCTGAAGTAGTCCGTCATTAAAACATCAGAGGCTCCTTTTCCTGATTGTCCAAGTATCGATGGTCTCTCACCAGCGAATGGGTATACACGAGATGGAGTTTCTCTGAATGGACCAAGATATTGCAGCGAAAGCAGTAAATGGCTCAATCTTATTAGGGATCGATTTAACTCAAAGTAGATTCTGGCAAACTGCATCGATCTGACTGGTTGGGCTTCTTTATTTGCAGGTTGTGGCTTTATCTTCTTAAATAAACGATCTATAATCACTGCGTTTAGTCGTGGTATGAAATGCATGAACGCAATCGATGCCTTTGCTCGACCTATATCGGGAGTTCCTCGCAATTCGCGGATCAGTTGCTTTCCCTTAGGCATTGCGTAGGTCGTTCTCAGAAGGAGCTCCTGCGGCCCTCCTTCTCGACTATCAGATGCAATGAATTGCTTTAGGACTACTTCTCTTCGCTGTACCCGATATCCATATGTGAGATCTAAGCTTGTTATTCTAGAGTCTACTTCAAAGGTCAAATTGAACCCAATAGACCGTTTTGTCTCATGCTTGTAAACTGCATCCTTATACGATCCGAGTTCTTCTAGTAAAAACGACGTCTCAGGGTCTACACTATTTAATGTTTGCGAAAGAGTCCTAATAGCGCTTAGTACCGAGCTCTTACCTGCGTTGTTTGGACCAACCAAAATCGTAATGGGGGCCAATGCAATTGTTACATCTTCGAATGCGCGGAAGTTTCGTAACGTCAGTGAACGTAGTGTTGGAGTTGAGCGGGGCATCTTTCTTAGAATCTCCTCGATGCAGATGACTGTTGTAGCTCTCTTTTACTCCACGGTGACGGATTTGGCTAGGTTGCGGGGCTGGTCTACGTCGCAGCCGCGGCGGACGGCGATGTGGTAGGCGAGGAGTTGCAGGGGGACGACCTCGAGGATGGGGAGGAGCAACTCCGGGGCGGGGGGGATGTAGATGGTGTGCTCGACCTGGGAGGCGATCTGGCGGTCGCCCTCGACGGCGATGGCGATGACGCGGCCGGAGCGGGCGGTGACCTCCTGAATGTTGCTGAGGGTCTTCTCGTACTTGAGGACGGAGGTGGGGTCGGCGGGGTCCTTGGTGGCGATGCAGACGACGGGCAGCGTCTCGTCGATGAGGGCGTTGGGGCCGTGCTTCATCTCTCCGGCGGGGTAGCCCTCGGCGTGGATGTAGCTGATCTCCTTGAGCTTGAGCGCGCCCTCGAGGGCGATGGGGTAGTGGATGCCACGGCCAAGGAAGAGGAAGTCGTTGGCGGAGTAGAAGGACTTGGCGAGGAGCGCGCACTGGGCATCCACCGAACGCAAAACCTCCTCAAGCTTGCCGGGGATTTTGTTGAGTTCGGCGACGAGCTGGATGGATTCGGCGTCGGTGACTGTGCCGCGGAGTTGCGCCATGTGCAGGGCGAGGAGGAAGAGCGCGGTGAGCTGGGCGGTGAAGGCCTTGGTGCTGGCGACGCCGATCTCCGGGCCGGCGTTGGTGGTGATGGTTCCCTGGGCCTCGCGGGAGACCGCCGCGCCGACGACGTTGCAGATGGCGATGGTGCGGGAGCCGAGGGCGTGGAGTTCGCGCTGGGCGGCGATGGTATCGGCCGTCTCGCCGGACTGGGTGATGAGGAGGCCGATGGAGGCGGGGTCGGCGATGGGTGAGCGGTAGCGATACTCGCTGGCGTAGTCGACCTCGGTGCGCAGGCGGGCGAGGCGCTCGATCATGAACTTGCCGGCGAGGCCCGCGTGCCAACTTGTTCCACAAGCCGCGATGGTGATCTGGGTGCAGGCGCGCAGGTCGGCGTCGGAGAGCTTCATCTCGGCGAGGAAGACGCGGCCCGTATCGGCGGAGACGCGGCCGAGGATGGTGTCGCGGACGGCGGTGGGCTGCTCGTTGATCTCCTTGAGCATGAAGTGCTTGTAGCCGGACTTTTCAGCCTGGATGGGGTCCCACGAGATGCGCTGGATTTTGAGCGGGAGAGGCGCGCCGTCGAAGTCGGTGAGGGTGATGCCGGAGGGAGTGAGGATGGCGAGTTCGCCGTCGGCGAGGAAGTGGATGTTGCGCGTGTGATGCAGGATGCCGGGGACGTCGGAGGCGAGGAAGAATTCGCCCTCGCCGATGCCGAGGACGGCGGGCGGGCCAAAACGCGCGGCGACGAGTTTGTTGGGCTCGTTGGCCGAGAGGACACCGATGGCAAAGGCCCCGGTGAGACGCTTGACGGCGCGGCGGACGGCTTCTTCGAGTGGGATGGCGGGCTTGCGGCGGGGGAGGGTGAGGACGGCTTCGGCGGGGTTGGACTCGGGGGAGTCGGAGTTCTGTGGAGGAAAGGTTCGAGCTGTTGAGGTGGTGCGAGCTGCGTCGGGGTCCTTCGCTGCGCTCAGGATGACAGACTCTGTGGAGGGTGCGTTCTTCGAAGCGGCGGCGGCGAGGTTGAGCTCGTTCTCGATGAGGTGGGCGATGATCTCGGTGTCGGTTTCGGAGACGAAGCGGTGGCCCTTGGCGGTGAGTTCGGCCTTGAGAGCTAGATAATTTTCGACGATGCCGTTGTGTACTACGACGAGGGTGCCGGAGCCGTCGCGGTGCGGGTGGGCGTTCTCCTCGGTGGGACGGCCATGGGTGGCCCAGCGGGTGTGGCCGATGCCGAAGGTGCCGGAGATGGGACTGGCGGCGATGACGGCTTCGAGGTTGCACAGCTTGCCGGGGGCACGGCGCAACTCCAGGCCCTGCGGGCCGCCGGCGACGGCGATGCCGGCTGAGTCGTAGCCGCGGTACTCCAGGCGGCGAAGGCCGTCGAGAATGATGGGGACGGGAGGCTTGGGGCCGATGTAACCGATGATTCCGCACATGATTAGAGTGTAGATTGTCCGCGTGGGATTTTGTGAGTTGAAGAAGATGGGAGTTATGGGGAGAGCGAGGTACAGCTAGTTTGGCGTAGGCATCTCGGCGGAGTCGATGACGAGGGTGTCGAGTGGGGCGGTTGATGGTTCGAGCTTGAGGCCGAACTGCTCCTGGACTGCGGTGAAGATGTCTGGTGCCGGAGTGTCGGAGGCGGCGGGTGCAGGGGCGTTGTCGGGGGTCCAGCGAAGGGTGTAGTTGTACACACCGGTGAGCCCGGTCTTGTCGATGACGGTGCGGCCGGTGATGTCCCTGAGTGCGTCGACCACGTTCTTCATGGAACAACGCGCAGCCTGGGCATAGCCGGGGCCACGAGAGTACTCGCAGGTAGTGCTGATCATGTCATCGGCAGGGGCCCCGGGGGCGGATTGAAGTTTGGAGCCGACTTTTGCGGTGACTAGGTTGAATACGGGGAGGTCTTTGGTCTCATGGTGGAGCTTTAGGTGGAAGCGATCGGCGAGGAGGGGCTGGAGCATGGCGGCGCGCTGGGCGTGGGTGAGATCCTTTGCGTTCGGGAGCTCCGATGGATCGAATTTGGCTTCGAGATCGAACTTTTTCTTGTCGATCCATGGCGGGCCGCCGGAGAGAAGCTTGGGGTCGACGACGCCGTAGGCTTCGCCAATGAGTTGGAGCAGAGAGACATTGGTGGCGGTGTAGCCGTCGGGTGTGGGCAGCGGCAGACGCCAGCTATCAGTGGTTGCGGTGGGTTTGATGGTGGCGACCTCGAAGGTAATTGGTTTGGAGGTTTGATCGACGGTTTGTGCCGGTACTGTGTTTGGTGGAGCATTTGACTGGGCGAATGCGGAGGGGATGGCGAGGGCCGTCGATGCCGCAGCGACGAGCAGGATTATGCCAGCACAGCTCAGTTTGAAGGTGGCATGGTTGTTCGTCACTGTGACAATCCTTTCTTGTGCGTACATATAGGGTTCCAAGATGCAAAGCCGGAAGAAGCAGCCAGATTTGTAGACCTAAACAGTAGACGTACAACATTTGAAATCGCTCGATTTTTTTTGAGGGCTGCACTGGAAGTATTGGCCCTAGCGGCGCGGAAGATACTGTTCGAGACCGCGCAGGCTCGCGGAGTGGTAGCTTGGTGGTGGCTGCGGAGTGGCCTGTACGAATGCATATTCTGGTGCTGAATCCGGGTTCGTCGTCGATCAAGTTCTCCATGCATGAGGTGGGTGAGGAGTCGAATGCGGAGGGCGCGGCTGCGAATGCGGAGGGCGCGGCGGGGCTTCGCACACTGTATGAGGGCGAGCTGGGCGGCATTGGGGGGCGGCGGGAGAAGCTGGTGTTTCGCGATGCTGCGGGAAACGACCTGACCGGCAGGCTGGGCAAGGTGAAGATCGGAACGATGGAGGAGGCCTTTGGCGTGGTGGAGCGCGCGGTGGGGCTGGATGGGCTGCCGCCGCCGGACGCGGTGGGCTATCGCGTGGTGCATCCGGGGGCGCATCTGCGCGGACATCAGAGGCTGACGCCGGAGGTGCTATCCGAGTTGCGCGAGGCGTGCGAGTTCGCTCCGCTGCACGATCCGGAGGCGCTGGAGATCATCGAGGAGATGATGCGGCGGTTTGCGGAAGTGCCGCATATTGCGTGCTTCGATACGGTCTTCCACGAGACGATGCCGGAGGAGGCGACGGTGTATGCGTTGCCGTACTCGGTGCGCAAGCAGGGCGTGCGGCGGTACGGATTTCATGGGCTTTCGTGCGAGTCGGTAGTGGTGCAGCTACGCGCGGCGGCAGGCGTGGAGTTTCCGCGATCGATGCTGATCGCGCACCTGGGCAGCGGGTGCAGCGTGACGGCGTGCATCGACGGCAAATCGGTGGATACGACGATGGGGCTGACGCCGACCGGCGGCGTGATGATGGGAACGCGTACCGGCGATCTCGATCCCGGCGTCGTTCTCTTCCTGATGCGTCAGGCGGGCGCGACGGTGGATTCGGTGGAGCGGATGCTGGATGGCGACGCGGGGTTGAAGGCTTTGGGCGGCGTGAACGATATGCGCGAGCTGAGGAAGCGGGGCGCCGACGGGGACGCGCGGGCGGAGCTGGCGATTCGGGTTTTTTGTCGCAGCGTGGTGAAGGCGATTGCGGGATTCATTGCGCTGGATGGCGCGGATGCGATTGTGTTTACCGGGGGGATTGGGGAGCGCGATGCGGCTACGCGCGGGGAGATTGCCGGCGGGCTGCGCGGGCTTGGCGTGGAGTTGGACCTTGCGGCGAACCAACTGGAGCATAAGGCGACGGGGCAGATTGCGAGCCAGACGGTGCGCAAGATCAGCGACGAGGACTCGGCCGTCGCGGTGTACGTTGTGCCCGCCGAGGAAGACCGGATGATTGCGCGGCATGTGGCGCGCATCTGCCGCGCGGCACCGGGGAGCGAGGGGAAGTCAACGTAAATTGATCTGGCTGGAATGCGGGCGTACGGCGGATGGACGCGATCGACCGCGTGCCCAAGCGGCGGGACATGGCGGCGCATACCCGCGAGTGGCTGAAGGACCAGATCGTGGAGAGCGTGAACTACGCGCACCAGAACGGGATCGACCGGCCGGAGATCACCGGGTGGAAGTGGCCGCTCTAGTTGGCGGTTCTCGCTGCGGCGGTTTTTTGCCTACGGTGAGGGGAATCTCCAACGAGCCCACTTTTTTGGAGACGCTGTCGAGGATGCCTACGCGCAGCGTGAACTTGCCCGGCGGCAGGTCGAGCTGCTGGTTGAACTGGAACGGCGTTGCGATGAACATCCGATACTGTTCGTTTGTCAGCGGCAGCATCCGCGTCCGGCTGACGCTGGTGACCATCTTGCCATCGGAGTCGAAGGCGGCCACGTCGAACTTGACCGCACCGTTGTGGTTGCCATCGCCATCGTCGGCGAAGGCGATCTGCTTCTGCGGCAGCATAAAGAAGATGGCGTAGCGTGTCAGTTGCCATGGCATCTTCTTGAGCTTTGGATCGAGAAATCCCATCACAGGCGGATCGCCAGGATTCTCAAGTTTGGGGATGGGCTCCACGCGCACATCGAAGAAGAGCTGAATCACGGGAGGCGCTGTGGGCGACACGGCGTCGGCGAGAGTGTCATTCGCCGGTACGGTTGGGTGTATACCGCGCTTGGCGCGATCAGGAACGGTCTTGGGCACGCTGGCGATCTGCACGGGGTCCTCGGCGTTGTAGCCCTTGCGATAGAGCATTTGGAGGTTGGGCCGGTCTACCTTGATGCCGATCTTGTGGTATCTGCCATCGTATGGGACGCCCGGAGGGATGTAGGAGAGAGTGTAGTAGCTGGCCCCGGCATCGACCGCCTTAGCCATCAAATCATCCAGGAAGTTGTTTCCGTACAAGGCCACGCCGCCGGTGGCTTGGGCGACGACCTCCATCGCCGAATGTCCAAGTTCCGTAATCCCCGCTCCCCTTGGACCCGTAGCCGCCACTCCGTTTGGGTCCAGCGGATATACGGTGACCTGCGCGTCCGCCAGCAGGTCGTAGGTCTTGTGGAGGTTGGTTTCGAACCACGGGCAGAGGGGGCCAACGGTATACGGGGGTGGGAAGACGAGGGACGGAATGCCACCGTTGATCCAGATTAGGTTCTACCTTCCTTTGATTCCAGAGAGATAATTGGCGATCTCTTTGAACTGATCGATGACTGCATGGTTCCTTGCGATGCTGTCTTCACAATGGTCGTTTGCCCAAGATTCAAACGGCTCAACGATGGTGTTCACAACCTTCAGGAGCCGGGCCGAGTCAGTGGTCGGCTCCTGCAGGACGGTCAGTCTGGCGCCCATCGCTAGGAGGGCAACCTGTGTCCCGGGAGCCATGTTGTTGATAAACTTTGCGGCCGCCAGCCTGACCTGGCCTATGTCTCCGCCATAGATGTCATCGAGCAACAGGATGTTGAGTGGGCCGGCCACGGCCTGATAGTTGGAATAGGTGTTCGGTGGGAGCTTGAGTTGCTCGGGCGAGGTGTTTGATTGGTCAACCTCCTGGAAGCTGTGAATGGACTGCGGTTTGCCGTCCTGGTCGACGGTAAAGTCCGCCTGCGTCAGCCCATGCACGGTCTTGCCGTTTGCGTCGGTTACGGTGACATCCACGACGGTCTCCCGCGAATACACCTTGATTGTTGGCGCGCCAGACTGCTGTAGGGTCGGCTTTGCGGCCCTCGTGCCGGAGTCCTTATACGCCTGAGCTGGAGCGTGGGCAGCGAAGACCGCAAGGAGCGCGGCCAGATTCAGGGTTGCGAGAGTTGTTGTACGGACTTGGGCAAAGCGAATCGGGTTCATTCTTTATCTCCGCGCCAACTACTTCGCGTCCAGTCTAGTCCGAGTAGGGTTATTGCCGATAGTGAGTGGAATTTCGATAGTGCCGGCGTTACGGGAGACGGCATCGAAGACTCCGGCGCGGAGGGTGATGTCATCGTGCGGAGCCTGCGCGGCGAGTTGGACTGCGGCACGATTGACGGCGGCAGGCGAGTCGAGGGGCGGGGCTACGGGCTATGATGAAGTGGATTGGAGCGGCGATGACGACGCAATACTATACGGGGCCAAACTACGGCGGCAGATTCCTCGGCTTCCTGCTGGCGTTGGTGTTGGGCGCGGCGGCGTTCGCCGTCTTCGCGCGGCACGAGACCACGGGCAGGGCAGGGCGCATGGTTGCGCGCATCACCGGGCGCGGCGCCAGCTCCGATAACTCCTTGCCTGCTGTAGTGCAAAAGATGCAGCGACTCGGCCGCATGCAGACCTCCGTCTACTCGCTGGACACGATGGTTGCGGACGGTCTCTCCGTGGGCACCGCGCCCGGCGCTCCGGGCGGCGACCGCATCCTGCTGGTTGTCCACGGCGCGTCTGTCGCGGGCGTCGACATGGCACAGTTGAAGCCGGAGGACGTGCGCATCGACGCCTCCACACACACCATCCATGTCACACTGCCGCCCGCGCAGATATTCTCGACCAAGCTGGACGACCAGCGCACGCGCCTTGTTGAGCGCTCAAGCGGGCTGCTGGTGCCGATGGGCCAGGCCCTGGGGCCCGCGACCCGCGCCAGGGCGCAGGACCAGATGCAGCAGACCGCGCTGGGGGACGGCATCCTGGACGCCGCGCGCGCAAACGCTCGCGCAAGCGTGAGTGCGCTGCTCTCTTCGCTGGGCTTTGAGCAGGTTGACGTCAAGTAACGCGGACGGGCGGCGCGGGTTCCTCAATCGGTACACATGCACTGAATTTCACACACGGGCCACACTCTGCTTGCGCTATTATGTGGGCATGAGGTTCCTCTCAAAACTCGGCTGCTGTAGAAGGTCGTCCCACGATTGCGAAGAGGCCGGAGCTGTTGGAACGGTCGAGAACTGCAACGGCGAGCAGGAGCAGCAGGCCTGCGGCGAGCCAGAGTGCGCTGAGGAGTCCCACCTGCTGAAGACCGTTGCCTGGGTCTCGGCCGCGCTGGGAGCATTGGCAGTCGGGCTGATCGTGGGCCGCGAGATCCGCCAGCGTTACAAGTTCAATCACCGCACTCCGTACGATCTGTACGCCCACTCCGGCGACGAGCTGCCCGACGGCGACTGCAGCGTTGGCATCTAAGCCGCTCCCGTTCAAGCAAACAGGCTGCACCTGTTCGAGAGGAATGAGTTGCGCCCGTACGGAATTGCGGCTTCGCGGACGCGTCTCTTAGAATTGAGAAGTTAAGTAAGCCGCAGAAGCAAGTCGCGTGGAGGATTGGGAGATGCACGGATGAAGGCTCGACTGCGGTTGGCGGGGACCGTTGTTCTGCTGTTTGCGCTGGTGGCCGGCGGCACGTTTTACTGGAATCCGCTGTGGGTCAACGATCAGCAGATTCGCTATCACCTTTGGCGCGCGGGCGTGCGCAGCGAGTACGTCAATGTTCGCGGCGATCGCATTCACTACTTCGAGGCCTCTCCGCCCGATGGGACGCCAGGCAAGCCGCTTCTGTTGCTGCATGGCCTCGGCTCGCGCGGCGAGGACTGGGCGCCGCTGATCCCCACGCTCGCCGCCGCGGGCTTCCACGTCTACGCGCCCGACCTGCTGGGCTATGGCCGCTCCGAGAAGCCGCAGTGGCCGTGCTGTTCCGTCGAGATGGAGGAAGACGTAGTCTTCAACTTCATGCGTGCAACCGGTCTTGACGCGCAGGACCCGGTAACCGGCCGGCCGAAGCTGATCGACCTCGCGGGCTGGTCGATGGGCGGATGGATCGCCGCCAAACTGGCGCTGGATGAGCCTGACTTCATCGACCGCCTGGTCCTCTACGACAGCGCAGGGATCACCATCCATACCAACTTCCCGCGCGACGCCTTTGTGCCGACCGACGCCGCCGGACTGGCGCGACTTATGGCGTTGTTGATGCCGCATCCGCGCACGCTGCCCGGCTTTGTTGCGCGCGCCACACTGCGCAGACTCAAGAGCAACGGCCGCATCGTGCAGCAGACCATGGACTCGATGGATACCGGGGCCGACCTGCTCGACGCGCGGATTGGAAGCATCCGGCAGCCGACGCTGGTGATGTGGGGGTTGGCCGACATTTTGATTCCGCCCGCCATCGGCGAGACCATGCACCGGGAGATTCCGCACTCGGTCTTCGAGGGCGTGGCGGGCTGCGGCCACCTCGCGCCGAGCCAGTGCCCCAAGCCCGTGCTAGCAGGAACCATCCAGTTCCTCAAGGCGCAACCTCCCATGCAGGACGGCGAACAGATGCTTTCGGGAGATGCGCGCTAGACGGTAGGCTGATCTAATCTGGCTTCCACTGGTACGCGTTGGGCTGGGGCAGGCCGATGTGGGCGAGCACGCGGTCGACGAACTGGCGCGCCATCTGGGTGGTGTCGCGAGGCAGGTTGTAGAGGGTGGGCATCACCGGGAAGATGGTGGCACCCGCGTCGCTGGCGAGCTGCATGTTGCGCAGATGAATGCGGTTGAAGGGGGTCTCGCGCACGCAGAGGATAAGCCGGCGGCGCTCCTTGAGGCAGACGTCGGCGGCGCGCTCGATCAGGTTGGAGGCCATGCCATTTGCAATGCCGGCCAGCGTCCCCATGGTGCAGGGAAGAACAATCATTCCGTCGCTGGGAGTGCTTCCGCTGGCGATGCTGGCCCCGATGTCGGCCTCCGCGTGCTGAGTGATCTTGGAGGATGAGCTGTGGCCGGGGCCGAGGAGTTTTTCTGCGAGGGCGTTGCGTCCGCTGAGCTGCATCTCCTCGGCGAAGACGCGGAGAGATGCCTCGGAGGGAATGAAGTCAACTTTAGCGACGCGCGCGTCGGCGTGGAGGGCGCGCAACATCTCGGCGGCAAAGATGGAGCCGCTGGCGCCGGTGACGGCGAGGGTGAGCCTGATGCCGGGGATAACGCTGTGGCGTGTGGGTGCGGATTTGGCTGGACGAGTCACCAGAGTGATTATCGCCCATCCGGCGGGATTCAGTGCTTAAACAGCATTGATCTGGCTCTGCGAGCGGGAACAGGAAAGAGGGAAACTAGCCTTCGACGATGCTGGCTGAGCGCGCGACTCGCGCCCCCGCTCCCTGGACGGCGGACAGCGCGGGCGACTGGCGGGCGTGCATGCTGAAGAGGGCAAAGATCGCCTGACAGACGGCGTAAGCCAGCAGGACGCCCGAGGCCAACGACGCAAAGACCGCACACACCAGAACCACCGAATCACTCACAGAATCAATCCTCACCTTTCGTCCGCCACTTAGTTGGATGCAAAGCGCCCGTAGCGCGGCTGGACTGTTTTATTGTTACAAAGTTTGCTTTGAATCCAATGAAGCCATCATCAATTACTTATTAGCCAATTGGGTACGCTCTGGCGGCGAAGCTCTGGCCGCGCCTGGTCCGCGGGCAAGACCTGGCGCCCCCCGATGCCGTATCCTGAGGATTGGCCATTTCACCTCCACGCGGCACTGTGGGAGTGCGCGGCCAATTCGATCTGCATGGCAATCACTCACATCACGGTGCGCGGCGCGCGGCAGCACAACCTGCGCAACCTCTCGGTCTCGATCCCGCGCAATACGCTGACGGTGGTCACGGGGCTCTCGGGATCGGGCAAGTCCTCGCTTGCCTTCGACACCATCTATGCGGAGGGCCAGCGGCGCTATGTGGAGACGCTCTCGGCCTACGCGCGGCAGTTTTTAGACCAGATGGAACGGCCGGACGTGGACGCCATCGACGGCCTCTCGCCGGCGATCTCTATCGAGCAGAAGACGACATCGCGCTCTCCGCGCTCGACGGTGGGGACGATTACCGAGATATACGACTACCTGCGGCTGCTGTACGCGTCGGTTGGCCAGCCGCACTGCCCGAAGTGCGGGCTGCCGATCACGCGCCAGACGGCGGAGCAGATCGTCGAGCGCATCGTGGCGCAGGCTCCCGGCGAGCGCATCACGGTCTACGCGCCGCTGGTGCGCGGACGCAAGGGCGAGTTCCGCGAGGAGCTGGAGGCGCTGGACCAGCAAGGGTTCCGCGCGCGCATCGACGGCGCGATGACGGAGCTGACCGAGGGAATGCGCCTGGACAAGCGCAAGAACCATACGGTCGAGGCGGTGGTCGATCGCATCATCCTCAAGCCGCTGGCGCAAAACGTCAACGAGACCGCATCTACTTCGTCTTCCCTCGAACCTCGAACCTCGAACCTTGAACCTCGCAAGTTCGACACGCGGCGGCTGGAGACATCCGTGGCCAAGGCGCTGCAGATGGCCAAGGGACTGGTTCTGATTGGCATTCAGGGAGCAAATCGAGCGCAGGTTGAGACTCTGTACTCCTCGTCGATGGCCTGCCCGGATTGCGGCATCGACGTGCCGCGGCTGGAGCCGCGCAGCTTCTCCTTCAACTCCGCCTACGGCGCCTGTACGGAGTGCAACGGGCTGGGCAGCACATACGACTTCGACCCGGCGAAGACGATCACGGACTGGTCGAAGCCGCTGCTGGATGGAGCGATGGGGCCTGGTTCGGGATCGTCCTATCTGCAGCGGCTGATCCGGCTTGCGGCGGAGAGGTACAAGATCGACCTGAAGCTATCCTTCAGTGAACTGACCAAAGCGCAGCAGGACCTGCTGCTCTATGGGCCGCCCAAGAACGAGCTGGGCCGCACGGGCTTCCATGGGATCTTCGCGTATCTGCGCGCCAACCTGGAAGACACAAAGTCCGATGGCTACCGCGAGTACATGATGCAGTACATGTCCGCGACGACCTGCCCGCGCTGTCAGGGCCGGCGGCTGAGGCCGGAGTCGCTGGCGGTGACCGTGGCAATCGGCGGCGAGGACCGCTCCATCGCGGAGTTCACCGCGCTCTCGCTGGAGCGCGCGCTGGAGGGTGCGCGCGCCATGAACTTTACCGGGCGCGACCGCATCGTGGCGGACCGCTTGCAGCGCGAGATCGTCGAGCGGCTGGAGTTCCTAAACGCGGTGGGGCTGGGCTATCTCTCGCTGGACCGCTCGGCGGCGACGCTCTCCGGCGGCGAGGGACAGCGCATCCGCCTGGCCACGCAGATCGGCTCACGGTTGCGCGGAGTGCTGTATGTGCTCGACGAGCCCTCGATCGGGCTGCATCAACGCGACAACCGGCGGCTGATCGAGGCGCTCACCAACCTGCGCGATCTGGGCAACACGGTGCTGGTGGTGGAGCACGACGAAGACACGATCCGCCAGGCGGATTATGTGCTCGACCTCGGCCCCGGCGCGGGCAAGAACGGCGGCCTGCTGATCGCCGCTGGAACGCCGCAGCAGGTGATGGACAATCCCGCGTCGCTCACCGGACAGTATCTCGCGGGGAAGATCGAGATTGTGGCGCGCGCGCATCCGCGTCCGCTGACCGGCAAGTG
>Ga0224554_1000569_pt1 | contig 29680 bp, 23 predicted proteins | sample 714S22024metaG_FD_180666 | JGI IMG/M metagenome (GOLD analysis project Ga0224554, IMG submission 180666) | Peat soil microbial communities from Stordalen Mire, Sweden - 717 S2 20-24 | ecosystem: Environmental > Terrestrial > Soil > Wetlands > Peat | place: Sweden: Norrbotten County, Stordalen...
CGATCTCACCCAGTTCGTCGTCGAAAACGTCTCCCTCCCAGACGCGCTGCAGAAGTCCCTCGACCAGCGCATCGGCATGAAGATCGTCGGCGACCTCGATCGCTACACCCAGTTCGCCGCCGCCCAGGCCATGACCATCGCCGCCGCCAACCCCAGTGGCGGCGCAGCCATCGGCATGGGCCTCGGGGCCGGTGCCGCCATCGGGCAGGTCATGGCAGCCTCGCTTCATACCGCATCCGCCGCGCCAACCGCCGCGCCAACCGCTGCCCCGGCAGCTTCCACCCAGGACACAAAGTTCTGCATCGCCTGCGGCCACTCCATCCCGCAGCGCGCCAGCTTCTGTCCAGACTGCGGCAAAGCCCAATGAACTGTCCCTCCTGCGGCGCGCCCATGCACCCCCACGGCGACACGCTCGTCTGCGACTTCTGCCACAACGTCGTCGTCCCCGACGCCAACGACGACGGCGTCATTGTCCTGGATGAAGCTCCCGGCCAGTCCTGCCCCATCTGCAGCAACCTCCCGCTCATGCAGGCCACACTCGCCAAACTCCCTCTTCTCTACTGCTCCAAGTGCCGTGGCATGTTGGTCTCCATGGAGGAGTTTCAAACCCTCATCGACGCGTTGCGCGCCACCCAGAGAGGCAGCGTCATTCAGCCATCCATGGACCACGGCGATCTCAACCGCCGCATCAGTTGCCCAAAATGCCATCGCCCCATGGAGGCCCACTCCTACGCCGGCCCCGGCAACGTCGTCATCGACAGTTGCGAACCATGCTCGCTCAACTGGCTCGACCACGGCGAACTCGCCCGCATCGCCCAGGCCCCCGACGACCGCGGTCCCGACGCCGACTACCGCGACCCTGACGCCGATCGATCCGACGACCAGGCCACCGCGTCGGACTCGTCAGACGATACCTTTGGCTCCCTGGGCTGGAAGCTCCACATCTGATCTCCCTCAGCCCCTCGCCGACTCGGCCCGCTCCGACTGCCCCGTGATCTCCGCTGCGCGAGCCTCCGCGTACGCCGCCGCGCCCAGCAACGCGCAGCTCTCGTCCAGAATCACCCGCACTGGAATCGACTCCAGCAACGGAGACAGCCGCCCCTTGTCCAGAAACGCCCGCATGAATCCGCCACTCGCCAGCGTCTTCAGAATCTTCGGCGCGATCCCTCCGCCCAGATACATCCCGCCCGTCGCCAGCACCTTCAACGCGATATTGCCCGCCTCCGCGCCGTACGCCGCCGCGAACGTCTGCATCGTCTCGCGGCACAGCTCACTCGACCCATCTTCTGCGCAGCAGCCAATCACGGCGTTCGGGTCCTCCTCCGACATCCGCTCGCGCAACCACTCCGGCTCGTCGATCTTCTCCACGTCGCGCAGAAACCCATAGATGTTCTGAATCCCCAGCCCCGACACCACGCGCTCCCAACTCACGCGCCCGCCCAACGTCCGCCGCAAGTACTCCAGCAGCGCGATCTCGCGAGCCGTCCGCGCCGCAAAGTCGCAGTGCCCGCCCTCCGACGCAATCGGCCGATGCGCCTCGCCGTCCCAGATCAGCAGCGCCTCGCCCAGCCCCGTGCCCGCCGCAATCAGCCCGCGATTGCCCACCGCCGACGCATCGCCCGCATGCAGTGTCTCCACGCTCTCCGCCGCAAGCTCAGGAATCCCGTACCCGTTCGCCTCCAAATCGTTAATCAGAAAGACGTGCTCGATCCCCAGCAACCGCGCCAGTTCTCGCGCATCCAGCGTCCACGCGAGGTTGGTCAGCTTCAGCCGCCCATCGCGCACCGGCCCAGGACAGCCAAAGCACGCCGCAGCGATCTCCTCTGTATTGCCGTCGGCGAGAAACGTCTTCACCGCAGCGTCCAGCGAGGCAAACCCATGCGCCGCAAACTTCCTCTCGCGGACCGCCTTCAGCCGCCCGCACTCGTTGCTGTATAGCGCAAGATGGACCTTCGTCCCACCCACATCGCCCGCAAGAATCATCTATATCTCCAGCGTCGTTACAAACGACGACCCAGTTCCGGCAGCATCTGAACCCGACGGCCATGGCAGTTTCTCCGCCGCCGCCGCATCCAGCAACAGCGTCAGTCTACCGCTCGCCGGACGAATCAACTGCGCCGGCTTCGCCTCCGGATCGTACGCGCCCAGGAACACATCCTGCACCGCCTGCGCCTTGGCCGCGCCCTCGATCAGGAACGCAACCTCGCGGCCTTGATCGATCACCGGCCACGTCAGCGTGATCCGCCAGGTCTCCTTCTGCGGCACATGGTTCGCCACCACAATCCGTCCCAGCTCAAACAATGCCGACGTATGCGGAAACAGCGACGCCGTATGCCCATCCTCGCCCAACCCCAGCAGCACCAGGTCAAACGCCGGAGTCTCGGCGCCCTCCAACCGGAACGCAGCACGAATCGCCGCCTCATACCGCGCCGCCGCAACCTCGGGATCGAGTTCGCCTTCGATGCGATGAATCTGCGCCGCCGCCACAGGCACATGCGATAGCAGCGCCTCCTCCGTCATGCGATAGTTCGACTCCGCGTCCGTCGGCGGCACGCACCGCTCATCCACCCAGAAGATCTCCAGCCGCTCCCATGGCACCTGCGCAAAGGTTGGAGCGCTCCGATCTGCCAGCAGCGCAAACATTCTCTTCGGAGTCGTCCCGCCCGACAGCGCAACCCGCGCCACTCCGCGCGCCTCAACCGCCGCCGCCGCAACCGACGCAAAGAACTCCGCCGCATCCGTCGCCAACGCATCCGCCGTAGGAAAAACCCTGTATGAAACTGAAACCGGTCGTGGCACTCTCGCGCTCCTCGTCTTCAACCAACAAGCAGCACCTCGCAACGTATCGCTACGGACGCAGCTCGCTCACGCCGTTCTCGCCCGCCACCAGCGCCAGCGTCGCCATGCCGAGAAACAGTCCATGCTCTACCACTCCAACAATCGCGCGAATCGCCGCCGCCGTCCGCTGCGGATCGTCGATCCGCCCGCACGCGCAGTCCACAATGTAGTTGCCTTCGTCGGTGATAAACGCCCCGTCGCCGCTCTTCGCTGGTCTTAGCTTCGGTTTCAGCCCCAGCGCCGCCAGCCTCGGCTGCACCACCGGCAGCGCCATCTGGATCACCTCCACCGAGAGCGGAAACTTGCCTAACTTCTCCACCAGCTTGGTCCAATCAGCCACGACGATGAAGCTCTTGGCCGCAGAGGCCACAATCTTCTCCCGCAGCAGCGCGCCGCCGCCGCCCTTGATGAGCCCAAGCCCAACCCCGGGAACGCGCGCGATCTCGTCGGCCCCGTCGATGTACACATCCAGCTCAGGCAGCTCCGTCAGGGTTGCGACGCTCATCCCCAGCGACTCCGCCAGCGCATGGCTCGCGTCCGACGAAGCAACGCAGCGAATCTTCAGCCCCCCCAACTGAACATGCGCCGCAAGCTCGCGAATGAACAACGCCGCCGTCGTCCCCGTGCCCAGCCCGACCACCATCCCGTCCTTCACGAACTCAACCGCGCGCTTCGCAACCAGCCGCTTCGCCTCATCCTGCGTCATTCCACATCCTTTGAAAACCCAGCGCCGCCCTACTCCGAATCCTCATGCACCCAATCGTTATCGGGAGCCACGCTGTCCTCGTACGTCGCCTGCCGCGAAGAATCGAACGGCTTCCGCTCGCCCAGCTTCGCCTCCTCATTCTTCTCCCGCAGAATCTCGCGCTCTGTCTCTACCATCGCCCTGCTCCGAATGATTTGTCATTCCGCGCTTTTGCTTGTCATTCCGTAGCGCAGCGGAGGAATCTGTTTTTGCCTCTCCTCCGCCTCGCCCGGACAATCTCCTACTTCTTCACCAGCTTCTTCGCGTGCTCCACGACATTCGCCACGCTGATTCCCAGCTTCTCCATCGCAATCGGTCCCGGCGCTGACGCGCCGAACCGGTCGATCCCGATCACCGCGCCGTTGTGTCCGACGTACTTCCACCAGCCCATCGTTGCGCCCGCTTCCAGCGACACCTTCGGCGTCCCCTCGGGCAGCAACTCGGCCTTGTACGCAGCACTCTGCTCGTCGTAGATGCGGAAGCTCGGCATCGACACCACCCGCGCCGCGATCCCCGCCGCCTTCAGCTCCGTAGCCGCCGTCAGGCAAGTCACCACCTCGGAGCCCGCAGCCAGCAGAATCACATCCGGCTTCGTCACCTCCGGCGTCCTCGAATACGCGCCCTTCGGCACGCCCGCAAACGCCAGCGCCGCATCCAGCACTGGCAGGTCCTGCCGCGAGAGCGCCATGAAGCTCGGCCCCTTGCGTTCCAGAGCCAGCCGCCAACACGCCGCCGTCTCATTGGCGTCCGCCGGACGGAAGTCCGTCAGCACCGGCATCGCGCGCATGCTCATCAACTGCTCGATCGGCTGGTGCGTCGGTCCATCCTCGCCCAGTCCCACCGAGTCGTGCGTGAACACATACAGCGCGTGGACTCCCATCAGCGAGCCCAGCCGGATCGCCGGCCTGCAGTAGTCCGAGAAGACGTAGAACGTCGATCCAAACGGAATCAGTCCGCCGTGCGCTGCGATTCCGTTCACAATCGCCATCATGCCGAACTCGCGCACTCCGAAGAAGATGTTCCGTCCCGCCGCATCCACATGGAAGCTGGGCGAGTCCTTGAAGTTCGTCTTGGTCGAAGCCGAAATGTCAGCCGCGCCGCCAAACAACTCCGGCACCGCCTTCGCTATGGCGTTGATCACCACATTGCCAGCGATGCGCGTCGCCACTTTCTTGGCCTCCGGCCCCGACGGGAAGATGGGAATCGCCTTCTCCCAGCCCTCGGCCAGCTTGCCCGCAACCACGCGCTCAAACTCCGCCGCCGGCTCGGGATACGCCTTCTTGTACTCGGCGAACTGCGCGTCCCACTCCGCGTGCAGCTTCTTGCCCTTCGGCTTCACCGTGTTCCAGTTCGCCCGCGCCTCTTCCGGCACATAAAAATTCTTGTCCTCGGGCCAGCCCAGGTTCTTCTTGGTTTCCCTCGCCGCCTCCGTTCCCAGCGCCTCGCCGTGGGCCTTGTTCGTCCCTGCCTTCGGGCTTCCATACCCAATCACCGTGCGCACCCGGATCAGTGTCGGCCGCGTCGTGTCCGCCTTCGCCGCCTTAATCGCGTCCTCGATCGCCACCAGGTCGTTGCCATCGGCCACGCTCAACACCTGCCAGTGGTATGCCTCGAAGCGCAGCGTCACGTCCTCCGTGTAGCTGAGCGACGTCGGCCCATCCAGCGAGATCAGGTTGTCGTCATACAGCACAATGAGCTTGCCCAGGCCCAGCGTCCCGGCCAGCGAGGCCGTCTCATGCGAGACGCCTTCCATCAGGTCGCCATCGCCGCACAGCACATAGGTGTGGTGATCGATCACCGCATGGCCGTCGCGGTTGTACACCGCCGCCAGATGCTTCTCCGCCGCGGCCATTCCCACCGCCATGCCGAAGCCCTGCCCCAGCGGCCCGGTCGTCACCTCCACGCCCGGCGTCTCGCCGTACTCCGGATGCCCCGGCGTCTCCGATCCCCACTGCCGGAACTGCTCCAACTGCGCCATCGGCAGGTCGTAGCCCGACAGATGCAGCGAGCCGTATAGCAGCATCGACGCGTGCCCATTCGACAGCACAAACCGGTCGCGATCGATCCACTTCGGCGCCGCCGGGTCGTGCTTCATCAGCTTGTGATACAGCAGATACGCTATCGGCGCGCAGCCCAGCGGCGCTCCCGGATGGCCGCACCCGGCCTTTTCAATTCCGTCCACAGCCAGAAAACGCAATGCATTGATGGAAAGCTGGTCCAGTTCGTTCTGCCGATCGCTCATTCTCTTCCCTTGTCCCTTGTCTTGATCTGTTGATGCGCCTCCTTATAGTGTACAAGCCAACCCCCATCCTGGTCGCGCAATATCCGGAAGCCAAAACTCCCTCGCACCGTCGCCCGTTCCCTTGCATCCAATAGCACGAAGAGCAGTTCCACTATTTGCACCATGGAGAGCAGTTCCACCATTCGCACCATCATCGACAGGAGAAACCAAAGTGGCCTACGAACTCGCACCCTTGCCTTACGCCTACAACGCCCTCGAGCCCCACATCGACGAGGCGACCATGAAGCTGCACCACGACAAGCATCACCAGACCTACGTCACCAACCTCAACGCCGCCATCGACAAGCACCCCGAGCTGGCCGCCAAATCCCCCGAAGACCTCATCCGCCATCTCTCCGCCATCCCCGAAGACATCCGCAAGATCGTGCAGAACAACGGCGGCGGCCACGTCAACCACAGCATGTTCTGGCAGATCATGAAGCCCGCCGGCGGAGGCGACCCCAAGGGCGCCATCGCAGCCCAGATCAAGGCCGACTTCGGCGACTTCGAGAACTTCAAGAAGCTCTTCAACGAAGCCACCGCCAAGCAGTTCGGCTCTGGCTGGGGATGGCTCATCTTCCAGTCCGGAAAGCTCAAGATCGTCACCACCGCCAACCAGGACTCGCCGCTCTCCGAGGGCCTCTTCCCCATCCTCGGCAACGACGTCTGGGAGCACGCCTACTACCTCAAGTACCAGAACCGCCGCCCCGACTACCTCGCCGCCTGGTGGAACACCGTCAACTGGGACGAGATCAACAAGCGCTTCGCCACCGCCCACGCCAAGTAACCGCGCCGCCCGCCGCGCTCGGCAACGGCTCCGCGCGCGGCGGCAGATTCACGCACATTTAAGGTTGGCGAGCCTATACTCAGTCTCCAGCACGCCGCAAAGTTCACAGAACCACCAGGAGACGCACCTCGATGTCACGCAAACTGCTCGCTCTCGCCGCACTCGCCGTTCTGCTTCCACTCGCCACTCTTACCCACGCCCAGACCCCAAGCCAGTCGGGCCCATACAAGGTCCTCCAGATCGTCAAGGTCGGTGGCGATGGCGGTATGGACTACGTCACAGCCGACTCCGCCAACCGCACCCTCTACGTCGCGCGCTCCGGACCTGCTGGCCACATCGGCGTCTTCTCGCTCGACACTTTCGCCCAGGTCGGCGACATCCCCAACACCAGCGCGCATGGCGCGGTCGTCGACGACGTCACCGGCCACGGCTTCGCCACCTCGCGCGCCATCACCATGTTCGACGCCAAGACCTTCGCCATCATCAAGACCATCCCCGTCCAGGGCAATCCCGACGGCTACCTCAACGATACGGTGAACCACCGCTTTTACGATCTCTCGCACTCCGCGCCGAACATCACCGTCATCGACGATAAGGACGGCTCCATCCTCACCACCATCGACATCGGCGGCGCGCCCGAGCAGGGCCAGTTCGACGGCAAGAACCGCATCTACGTCGACATCGAAGACAAGGCCGCCATCGCCGTCATCGACGCCAACACCATGAAGATGGTCGGCAAGTATGACCTCTCCAGCAAGAGCGGTGGCTGCGCCGGCCTCGCCCTCGACGCGAAGAACAACATCCTCTTCGCCGCCTGCCGCGATCACAACGACATGGTCATCCTCTCCGCCACCGACGGCCACATCATCACCGACCTGCCCATCGGCCAGGGTTGCGACGGGGCCACCTTCAACCCCGCCACCAACGAGGCCTTCAGCTCCCAGGGCGACGGCACCCTCACCGTCATCAAGGAGAACTCGCCCACCAGCTTCGCCGTCGAGCAGACCGTCGCCACGCCGGTTCGCGCCAAGACCATCACCCTCGACACCAGGATCGGCCATCTCCTTCTCATCACCGCGGAGTACGGCCCAGTCCCCGCGCCTCCCGCGCCTGCGGCTGCTCCTGCAACGCCCACACCCGGCTCGTCGGCGCCACCCACTGCCGGTGGACCCGCTGGTTCTGGCCGTCCCGGTGGACCCGGCGGATTCCGCGGCCCGCGCGCGCCCATGATTCCCGGCTCGTTCCAAATCGTCGTCGTCGGCAAATAACCAGTTCGCAACTCTAAATGCCCCATCTCTTCGCGCAATTTTGCGAAGCGGTGGGGCATTCGTGCGTCTGCGCGAACCATCCTGATAACCAATAACATGGAACAAACAACCAGTAACCTGCAACCTTCCACCGGCTACTATCAAGCTATATGCCCGATCTTGCGACCCTCACCACCGAAGAGCGCAACCCGCGCACCACGCACATCGACCAACTCTCCACGCTGGAGATGCTCACCCTCATCCACCGGGAGGATGCGGTCGTCGCCACGGCGGTCGAGTCGCAGTTGCCCGCCATCGCACGCGCCGTCGACGCCATCGCCGAGCGCTTCACCCGCGGCGGCCGTCTCTTCTACATCGGCGCGGGAACCAGTGGACGCCTCGGCGTGCTCGACGCCAGCGAGTGCCCGCCCACGTTCTCCGTCCCGCCCACGCTGGTCCAGGGGCTGATCGCCGGCGGAGACGCAGCCCTGCGCAAATCCTCCGAGCACTCGGAAGACTCGTCCGAAGAGGGCGCCCGCGATCTCGCCGCCGCCGGCTTCGCAATCGGAACCCCAACAGATTCGGGTGCCCCATCCATCGCGGCTTCATCGCGATGGGTGGGTGCGGGCCCCAGTAGCGCCACCGCCACCACCGACACACTGGTCGGAATCGCCGCCAGCGGACGCACGCCCTACGTCCTCGGCGCGCTGCTCCGCGCCCGCTCGCTCGGCGCGCTCACTATCGGCCTCTCCTGCGTCGCCGATTCGCCCGTCGCCCGCAACTCCGACATCGCCATCACTCCGGTCACAGGCCCCGAGGTCATCACTGGCTCCACGCGCATGAAGGCCGGGACCGCAACCAAGCTGGTCCTCAACATGATCTCCACCGGCGTAATGGTCCGCACCGGCGCGGTCTACGGCAACCTCATGATCAACGTCAAACCCACCAACGACAAGCTCATCGACCGCGCCCAGCGCATCCTGATGGCCGCCACCGCATGCGACCGCCCCACCGCCGCGCGCCTGCTCATCGAGGCGGGCTCGGTCAAGGTCGCCATCGCCATGCATGTGCTCTCGCTCGACCGCACCGCGGCCGTTGCACGCCTCGACCGCGCCAACGGAAGCCTCGCCAAAGCCCTCATCCCCAACACCTGAGCCTGCGAACCGCTTCCCTGCCCTTGCCTACCGCCGGACCAGAACCGCGCTCACCCCTGCTTCTGCGCGGCCAGCGGCTTGCGGGCGAAGTAGTACAGGCTGAACGCAAGCAGCGCGAACATCACCACGCTCACCCAGTCGTGGTGCAGCGGGTTGGCCTCACTGAAGCGGAAGAGCTGCCAGTGACCGCCGTGCTGCTCGGAGAGTCCCTCCAGCAGCCGCGCGCAGACGCCCAGCAGCCCGACGATTCCGCCCGCCGCGATCAGCCCCGACGCGTACAGGCTGCCCGGCGAGATCTCGCTCTCGCTGTCGAGGTCGGGAGTTACGCTGCCGGGGATGGGCAGGCCGGTTTCGGGATCGATGACGTCGGGATTGGCTTCTACGCGCGCTCGCTCGCGATGCTGAATCATCGCGCGATCGACCATCCAGCGCATCACGCCGCCGACGAAGATCGCCAGCGTCGTAGCGATGGAGAGATATGCGCCGACCGCGAAGGTCAGCGAACGAACGCCCAGCAACTCGACGACGATCACCAGCGCCACGCCCAGAAGCACCAGCGTCCACGGCAGCTTACGCGACAGAATGCCGTTGATCACGGTCGCCATCAGGCGTCCCTGCGGCGCGGCTGCCCGCTCGCTGCCGATGCCCTGGATCCACTGCACCTCGATCTGCCCGGTGGCCGGGTTGTAGAGGTACTTGCCGTCGTCCAGCGTAGTTGAGCCGATAGCGTTCAGCAGGATGTACTGCCGTGTTCCGCCAAGCTGTTCCTTGGCGTGGTCGTCCGTGTTGTGCGAACTGAGCGAGACGCTGTCACGGTTGAAATAGCCTTTGTTCTGCACACCGTCGGGAAGTTGCGCCAGCGAGAGCGCGACCGGCTTCGGCATCCGCTGGAACTGCTCCAGACCGCGGTTCATCGCGTTCAACGTAGCTCCGATGGAGAAGATGCAGACGATAACGCCGATCATCAGCGCCAGTTGCTGCTTCCACGGCGTCGCGCCGATCAGGTAGCCGGTCTTCAGGTCCTGGCTGGTGTCGCCCGCGTTGGATGCGGCAATGCACACCACTCCGCCGATGGTGATGGCGAGCGCGCCAAAGGCCGGCGCGGTCCATCCCTTCACCAAAAAGATCGCGCTGGTCGCCATCAGCGTGGCGATGGTCATGCCGGAGACGGGCGACGCGGATGAGCCGACGATGCCGACGATTCGCGCCGAGACGGTGACGAAGAGGAAGCCGAAGACGACGATCAGCAGCGCGGCTGCGAGGTTCGCCAGCGGCCCGACGTACGCGCCTGGGATCGGCTTGAACTGGAGGAAAAGGAACATCAGCACGATCAGCAGGCCGCTGCCGCCGAAGACCACGATCGGAGGAAGATCGTGCTCCGTGCGCGAAGGCCGCGCTGACGCCAGCTTTGCGCTGCCCTTCTTCAGCCCCTGCGTCAGCGCGCTGAAGATCGTAGGCAATGTGCGGACCAGCGTGATGAGTCCCGCCGCCGCAACCGCGCCCGCTCCCATCGGCCGAACGTAGGTTCGCCACAGATCGGAGGGCAACATGTCTTTCACCGGGACGGTACCGGGATAAAGCGGGCCGGAGAGGTGCGAACCGAAGAAGTAGATCGCAGGCATCAGCACCAGCCAGGAGAAGATGCCGCCAGCCAGCATAATCGCCGACACGCGCGCGCCGATGATGTATCCCACGCCAAGATACTCCGCCGTGCAATCCGCGCGGACCGAAGCGCCTTTGAGCAGATGCTGCGCGCCGAGGTCGGGATCGTACTTCGGCGTATCGGGCCACAGGCCGAAGAGACCGTCGTTCTGGAAGAGTGTGTAGATGCCGCCGAGGCCGAGACCGAGAAAGACGCGCGAGGCGAAGCTGCCGCCGCGCTCGCCAGCTATCAACACATCGGCGCAGGCCGTGCCTTCGGGATAGATCAGCGTTCCGTGTTCCTCGACGATGAGCTGGCGGCGCAGCGGAATCATAAACAGAACGCCGAGCCATCCGCCGAAGAGCGCGAGAGCAAAGATGCGGCTCGCCTCCAGATCGAAGCCGAGGAAGATGAGCGCGGGCAGGGTGAAGATGACGCCGGAGGCGATGGACTGGCCTGCGTTGCCCGTCGTCTGCACAATGTTGTTCTCCAGAATGCTGGCGCGACCGAAGGCCCGCAGGATGGAGATCGACAGCACCGAGATGGGAATGCTGGCCGCAACCGTTAGCCCTGCGCGCAGCCCGACGTAAACCGTCACCGCGCCGAAGAGCACGCCGAAGACCGCGCCGAGAATGAGCGCCCTGGCCGTCAACTCCGGTCGTGATTCGGTCGCGGGAACGAAGGGCTTGAAGGCTGGCTTGATGGGTGTCGATGCGGCCATGTGGTTGGAATCTCCCGCGAAAAAACAGCGTTAAAGGCTTCGATGGGAGTGTATCAGCGGCAGCGGACTTTCGCGCGGTCTAGAGCTTTGGCACAGACGCGAATAGGCGTTCCTGTTGGCGAATCGAGTCGCCAGGATTTATACTTCGACCATCGGCGCGGCCCAAGCGGCCTGGAGCGCCGTGCGAGCGAGGTGCATCTTCAGCGAATGCCTGAATGAGAGTACGCTCCATGTTTCCACCGGCGCGCCGCCAGGTTTAAACGCCGGTTCGGACGATGTTCGCGCGCGAATGCGCCTGCTGCAAAGCCTGGCTGTTCGCGCAACCGCGGCCTTTCGTTCTGTTCTCGACGATCTGGTTACGACAGCATTTCCCTCGGACTGCCGCGTGTGCAACGGTCCGCTGCTGCGTTCCACATTCCTTCCCATCTGCGACAACTGCCGGACTTCTGTTCCGCCGCAAACTCTGGCGATGTGCCGCATATGTGGCGAAGTTCTCGACATCGACATGGAGAGCGCTCGCTTCGCCAGCCAGTTCATGGACGAAGGTCTGCTGTGCGACGACTGCCGCAATCGTCCGCCGAAGTTCGCGCGCGCCGTTGCGTACGCTGTCTACCGGAAAGAACTACGCGAGATGATTCACCTGCTCAAGTACGAGCGGATGAGCGGTGTTGCCAAACTGCTGGGCCCAATGCTGGCCGCGGCAATCCTGTCGATCGAAGCCGAGACTGCTCAGACTGAGACTGCTCAGGAGTTGATTGTCGTTCCGGTGCCGTTGTTCCCGAGCAAGCTGCGCCAGCGCGGCTACAACCAGTCCGAACTGCTGGCCAAAGTCGCTCTGGCCGAGCTGCATCGGACGCGTCCTGACTGGCGCCTTCGTCTACAGCCCGCAATCCTTCGCCGCCGTCGCGACACGCGAAGCCAGTTTGCACTCAACCCGACCAGCCGCTACTGGAACGTTAAGGGCGCCTTCGAGGTGGATCGGAACTCCCTTCGGCCCGGATGCGAGGTGCTTCTGATCGACGACATCTACACCACAGGCGCGACCGCACGCGAGTGTTCGCGAGCGCTGCGCCGGGCCGGAGCAGGCAAGGTCTGGGTCGTCACGCTGGCCCGCGCACAGACCCCGCGCATTCCGGTTGCCATGTGGGACGAAACTCGGTCGCACTCTCCGCAGGGATTCGGATAGAGGCAGCGCGAATGGGCAAGTGAGTTCAGCGGTCTTGAGTGTTCAATGGCATCAATGCAGCGTATTCGGATGAGGATCGAAAGCGGAGGGTCTGAGCAATGCAAGCGTCTCACGGTTCGTCGAAGGTGCGGAAGCAGCGGGTGAGCGGGAGTCGGCACGCGAGCGGACACGGCTCGCCGCGGCTGACCACGGAGCTCGATGTCCGCATCGGCGTCTTTCGCCAGCCGGCGATGCAGACTCCCGTGCTGGTGCTGAACGCCTCCTACGAGCCGATTAACATCTGCGGCGCACGGCGCGCGCTGGTGCTGGTGCTGAAGGGCGTCGCGCGCACCGAAGAGGAGCAGGGCGCGGTGCTGCACGCGGCGCGCATGAGTGTGGCCATGCCGAGCGTGATCCGGCTGCTGGAGTACCGCAGGATTCCGCACCAGACGCGCGCTCTCTCGCGCAAGAACATCCTGCTGCGCGACCGCAACGCCTGCCAGTACTGCGGCCTCGTGCTGACCGCCGGCGAACTGACGCTCGACCACGTGGTTCCACGCTCGCGGGGCGGGCTTTCGACCTGGGAGAACCTGGTCGCCTGCTGCCACGAGTGCAACCGGCGCAAGGGAAATCAACTACTGCACGAACTGACCGAGATGCGACTGCTGCGCCAGCCGCAGCCGTTCACCCTGCATACATCGCGCCATATCATGCGCATGATCGGCTCGGCCGATCCAAACTGGAGGCGCTATCTCTATTTTGAGTCGGCACCGGAGTTGCAGTTCGTCGCGTGACGCTCACATTCGTCCGCTTCATTTTTGCGGCACCGCGGGAGCTGGCGGTTGGCCGCTGTTCTGCTTCTGCTTCTGATCGTCCGTGTCCTTTTGGTTGGTGATGTCCTGGCCGTTGTATATGATTCGGCTGGTGGCGCGGAATCGCTTGTAGTCGGTGTAGCGCACGGTTGAGCGGATGTGGACGTCCTGGCTGAGCGCTCCGTTCTGCGCGGCGAAGTGCAGCTCACCCTCGGCCTTGGTGTAGGTGGGGAACCAGTATTTTCCGTCAACCTGCTCGTAGTACGTGGTGAAGGGCGGCTGCAGGTCTTCGTGTCCGGGGCGGGTGTCCTGGGGGACGGTCTTGCCGTTGATGAGAACGATCTGCAGGTCCTGCTGATCGACCCAGACCTTGCCCTGGAAGTAGTGGTGATTTTTGACGAGGGTTTTCGGGCCGGCCTCGAAGACGTAGGTGTCGATCTCATCCACCTTCTGGCGGCCGAGGTACTTGACGTCGTATTGGGGCAGGTCGTCGGTGGTGAGGATGAAGGGCAGTCGGTGCTCGATCTCGTCGAAGTCGGCGGGCGTCATCATGATGCGGTCGAGGGTATTCTGCGGGGCGAAGACGACGTGCTCCTCGCGGCGGCCGTCGGGGGAGAAGGTGATGTCGGTGACCTGCTGGTACTCGCCGTCGATCTTGCCGGTATCCTCGTCGAGGGTATCGACCTTGACGGCCTGGCGGAAGACGTAGTCTTCGCGGGCCTGGGCGAACTCGCTCTCGCGGGCGGCGAACTTTGTAATGATCTGATCGACAGTGAGGCCGGTGGGCGGCGCGGTGTCGAGCTTGCCGAAGCCGGAGGAGTCTTGCGCGGCGGCGAGATGCAGCGGCGCCGCAAGTGCGAGAGCGAGGAGGGCGGCGGCTTTGGCGGGCAGATTCATCGGTGCTGTACTCCGTCTTCGGTTACGGTGCGATCAACTCCTGCTGGAGGTTAGACGCTTCGGTTTGCTGTGCGGGGGGGGTGTACCCCTACCCGATAAAATCTCTGAAATCATGAAGATGTGAGTTTTTATCCGCATGTTCTAGATTCTAAGGAAGTTTACAGCTATCAAATAGAAAACAAATTGGTTATATGGCAGTGATCTTCGGACTTTGTTGATCCCGGCACTGGCTTGGCGCTGCACTCTGCGATAGATTTCCCCCTACTTTAATTATAGCGATTGGCGATAACTGGAATGCCAACTATTTTTTGATGGTAAGTTGTTTGTGCAGAGTTAGTTAGGGATATTTTCGAGGGCCGAGGGGCTTGACAAGCGGATTTGCTGGGGTTTTTGAGGGATTTTTTTTGCGGCCTGGATGGCTGCGGGGGGTGGGAGAGAGCGGTGGGTTGGATGTAGACTGGCGCGATGAAGAAAATGCGTGTGGTTGGGATTGCTTTGGCGTGTTTAGGGGCGCTGGTTGCCCAGGGGCAGGTTGCCGGACAGACGGCTGCGAAGGCTGCGGAGCCGGTCGCGGCGAAGAGGCCGATGACCTTTGCGGATTTGATGGCGATGAAGCGGGTGAGCGATCCGCAGATTTCGCCCAGCGGCAAGTGGGTGATGTTCTCGGTGACGGATGTGTCGCTGGAGAAGAACACCAAGGTGAACCATCTGTGGGTGGTGCCAATCGATGGGAGCGCACCGGAGCGGCAGATTACGTTCGGCGATGGGGAGTCGTTTGGGCGGTTCTCGCCGGATGGGAAGTCGGTGAGCTATTCGGCGAAGGACCAGATAACCCTTGCGCCGTGGGATGAGGCGGCGGCCAAGGTTGGCACGGCGGTACAGGTAACAAATGTGGCGGGCGGTGCGGATGGCGCGATCTGGTCGCCGGATTCGAAGCGGTTGATGTTTACCGCGCAGGTCTATCCCGCGTGCAGCGTGAAGGGTGGGGAGAGCGTAAAGACAAAAGCAGATTCCTCCGCTTCGCTGCGGAATGACAAACAAATGGGGCTGCGGAATGACAAAGTAACTGTGATGGAGCCAGTGACTTGGGCGGAGGAGGATGCCTGCGACAAGGCGAAGGACGATGCGGCGGCGGCGAGTCCGGTGAAGGCGCAGGTTTGGGATGCGTTGCTGTACCGGCACTGGGACCACTATACGGGAGAGAAGCGGAGCCACATTCTGGTGGTGGATGCGGATGGGGGCGGTTCGTCCAAAAGCAACGACGGGGTGCGCGATCTGACGCCGGCGAGTGCGGTGGGGGATGCGGAGACGCCGACGTGGATGCTGGGCGGGCCGCTGGAGTATGCGTGGGCGCCGGATTCGAAGGAGATCGCGTATGTGACGAACCTGGACAAGGTTCCGGCTGCTTCGACGAATAACGACGTGTTTACGCTGCGGCTGGACGAGCCGGGGGCGAAGGCGGTGAAGGTTTCGACCTCGCCGGGGAGCGACGATGAGCCGGAGTACTCGCCGGATGGGAAGTGGCTGGCGTTCCGGTCGCAGGCAAGGGGTGGGTTTGAGTCGGATAAGTTCGATCTTCTAGTCCTGGATCGCAACACGAGGAAAGTCCGAAGTCTCACGGAGAAATTCGAAAATTGGGTTGACGAATTCACGTGGCTACCAGGTTCGTTCTCCATACTCTTCACGGCACCCACTAAAGGTGAGGAAGACGTCTATAGCGTTTACCTGCCCGCTCCAGACGTATCACCCAAGGACGTGGGACGAGTTGACTTGGAAAACTGGGGAGGCGAATTCAGTGATCTCCATCCTTTTTATGCGGGATTGATTGCGATGAAGATGAAAGTCGACTCCCCAGCAGAGGTCTTTGTATTGCCGGGCCACGGCAAAAATAATCAGTCCCAACTGACGAACCTAAATTCCAGCATTCTTTCCTCGGTTGATCTCACTCCTCTCGAACCCTTCTGGTTCGCGGGGGCTGAAGGGACGAAGGTTGAGGGATTCCTTATCAAGCCACCAAACTTTGATCCGGCGAAGAAGTATCCGGTGAAGTTTGTGATGCATGGGGGGCCGCAGACGGCGTTGGGCGATTCGTGGAGCTATCGCTGGAACTGGGAGCTGCTGGCGGCCGATGGGTATGTGGTGGTGGGGATCAATCGGCGCGGGTCTACGGGGTATGGGCAGAAGTTCGTCGACGAGGTGAGCGGGGACTGGGGCGGGCGGGCGTACGAGGACCTGATGAAGGGGCTGGACTATGCCGAGGCGACGTATCCCTTCCTCGACAAGACGCGGGAGTGCGCGCTGGGGGCGAGCTATGGCGGCTTCATGGCCGACTGGGTGCTGACCCATACCAACCGCTTCCAGTGCATTGTGACGCACGACGGGATGGTGGACCCGGTGAGCGCCTATGGGACGACCGAGGAGATGTGGTTCAACGAGTGGGAGTTCCGCAGGCCGGAGGACTTTCCGAAAGGGTGGGACGGATTTAGTGCTAGTTACAATCCGATGGCTGGGATAAAAGCAGATTCCTCCGCTGCGCTACGGAATGACAAACAGGAGGGGGGACACGCGGCGGAGCCGTGGCGATACCAGAACCTGGCGGCGGACCAGGACCCGTTTCGGAAGTGGTCGGCGCTGCGGTCGATTGAGAATGCCAGGACGCCGACGCTGATTATCCATTCGCAGAGGGACTACCGGCTGGATGTGTCGCAGGGCTTTGAGCTGTACACGGCGTTGCAGCGGCGGGGTGTACCTGCGCGGTTTCTCTACTTCCCGGATGAGGGGCACTGGGTGCTGAAGCCGCAGAACTCGCAGCTCTGGTATGAGACGGTCAACGACTGGTGCGACCGCTGGACGAAGTCGGGGAAGTACGCGGAGACAGGGAACAGGGATCAGGGAACAGGGAACAGGTAGGCGATGGCGTTCAAGCGGGCGAAGCGGCGGGAGCCGGTGGGCGAGGCTGGGCTGATGGAGTACGCCGTGCGAATGCTGGCCTCGCAGATGCGCACGGTGCGCGAGCTGCGGCGGTTGATGAAGCGGCGCGCCGTCGAGGGAGACGAGGGCGAGCGGGCGATGGATGCGGTGGTCGCCCGGCTAAAGGAATTGAATTACCTGAGCGACGCGCGCTTTGCGGCGGAGTACACGCGACTGCGCAAGGAGGGCGAGAAGTTCGGGCGGCGGCGGGTGCAGCAGGACCTGGCAGCCAAGGGCGTGGCGGCGGAGACGGTGGGCGCGGCGGTGGGCGCGGCGTATGAGGGCGTGGACGAGGTCATGCTGGCGCGGGAGTACATCGCGCGGAAGAGAATGAAGCAGCCGGCGGGCGAGAAGGCAAAGCAGGAAGCGGCGCGGGTGATGGGGCGGTTGCTGAGGGCGGGGTTCTCGGCAGGCGCGGTCTTCAAGGTGCTGAAGGAGTGGGGCGTGGAGGTGGAGGAGGTGGATGTCGTCGGCGATGCGGAGTAGCGGGGTGGGATGGAGGATGGACGCCGAGCGCGTGGTTGCTGAGCGCGTGGTTGCGGTGGACTGGTCCGGCGACCGGAGCGCGGCGGGGCAGAGGCGGAAGATCTGGGCTGGGGTTTGGACAGCTTCGTTGACGGGGCAGGTTGACGGCGGGCGCGTCACGCTGGAGGGTGGACGGACTCGGGCGGAGTTGTGCGAGTGGCTGATCGGGATGGCGCGGGAGACGCCGCGGATGGTGGTGGGGCTGGATTTCTGCTTCAGCTTTCCGGCGTGGTTCGTGCGCGGCGAGCTGGGATGCGCGGACGGGCCAGCCTTCTGGGAGCTGGTGGCTGGCGGCCTGAGCGAACAATGGCTCGCTCAGGGGAATCCAGACAGGCGCTTCTGGGGGAAGCATCCCAAGCCTGCGGAGTTCCGCGGCGATGGGCTGCACCGGATGCTGAGGGCGACGGACATCGACTGCAAGCTGGCGGCGCGGATTCCCGAGGCAGAGCGCGCGGAGAGAGTGCGCGGGATCGGGCCGAAGAGCGTCTTCCAGATCGGCGGAGCGGGCAGCGTGGGGACGGCGTCGCTGCGCGGAATGCCGGTGCTGCGGCGGCTGAGGGAGGCGGGATTTGCGATTTGGCCCTTCGACCAGCCTGCATTGAAGGACGAGCGGCCAATGGTCGTCGAGATGTATACGCGGCTGAATACGGGGCCGGTGCGGAAGTCGAATGCAGAGGCGCGGGCGGCTTATTTGCTGAAGCGGCGCAGGGAAGACGCGGCGTATGCGGCTCTGTCGCGCGGCGTGATGGAGCGGGCGCGAGGCAGCGAGGACGCCTTCGACGCGCTGGTGAGTTGCATGGCGATGACCGCGCGGCGAGCGGAGTTTGCGGGGCTGGCGATGCCGGTCGACCCGGAGTATAAGGTGGAGGGTTGGACCTGGGCGCCAGGAGTGCAGGCTCCGGGAGCAGGGGAAATATTTCAACTCGAGGCAGCGAAATGAAAGGCGGAGATTGATGAAGGCGAATGTGATTACGCTGGTGCTTATTGTGGCGATGACGGTGTGGCTGGCGGCGCAAGTGGGGAGTGTTGCGTGGACGCCGGTGAAGGGGGTGGGCGGGGTGATGGCGGCGGCGGGGGTTGTGTTGTTAATTGTGGCGCGGCTGCAGTTGGGCGCGGCGTTCTCGATTCAGGCGAAGGCGAAGAAGTTGGTGACGACGGGGATTTACTCGCGGATTCGCAATCCGATCTATGTGTTCAGCGCGGTGTTCCTGGTGGGGCTGGTGATTGTGTCGGAGCGCTGGCTTCTGCTGTTGCCAATTGCGGCGCTGATTCCGATGCAGATGGTTCGAGCGCGGAGGGAGGCGCGCGTGCTGGCCGCGGCGTTTGGCGAGGAGTACGAGCGGTACAAGGCGGGGACGTGGTTCTAGTTGAGACCAACCACACTCTGCGGAGAGCTACGCAGTATTTCTCTGCTGTCCGTGGTTTCGCCGATATACTGACTCTGCTGGTGCGATAAGAGGATGGTGAGCGCCGGAGGGCGTGTCGAGCAAGCGTTTGTCGTATGGAAGCAGCCAGGAGATGATGGGACCGGCATGAGTGAGACGGCGCAGACGAAGGTGAGTTTCTCCGGGCGGTTGCGGGCGCATCTTGCGATTGCGCGGCTGGACCACTCGATCAAGAACCTGTTTGTGCTTCCTGGGATTATTGTTCCGTTGAGCCTCTATCCACGGCTGCTGACCTGGCGGCTGGCGGAGACGCTGGTGTGGGCGTTTGTGGCGATCACGCTGGTGGCGTGCAGCAACTATGTGCTCAACGAGGTTCTGGATGCGCCGTTCGACCGGCTGCATCCGACCAAGAAGAACCGGCCGGCGGCGCTTGGGCTGGTCAACATTCCCGCGGCTTACGCGCAGTGGATTCTGATGATGGTGGCGGGCGTGGCAATCGGCTGGATGATCTCGCGGCCGTTTGCGGTGACGGCGCTGGCGCTGTGGTTGATGGGATGCGTGTACAACATCCGGCCGCTGCGCACCAAGGACGTGGCGTACCTGGACGTGTTGACGGAGAGCGTGAACAATCCGCTGCGCATGTTGCTGGGGTGGACCGCGGTGGCGGCGTGGCTGGTGCCGCCGCTGAGCCTGCTGATGTGCTACTGGATGATTGGCTGCTACTTTATGGCGCTTAAACGCTTCAGCGAGCTGCGCGAGATTGGCGACCGCGGCGTGGCGGGGGCTTATCGCGCAAGCTTCAAGCGGTATACGCCGGAGTCGCTGCTGGTGAGCGTGATCTTCTATGCGTCGACGGCAATGCTGTTCTTCGGGGCGTTCGTGATTCGCTACCGGATCGAGCTTCTGCTGGCGTTTCCGCTGGTGGCGCTGGTGATGGCGATCTACTTCAAGCTCGCGTTCAAGCACAATAGCGCTGTGCAGAACCCGGAGAAGCTGTATCGCGAGCCGGGGCTGATGCTGTGGTTTACCGCAGCGGTTGTGGTGATGGTGCTGCTGCTGTTTGTGCGCCTGCCGTGGCTGGAGACTATTTTTATGCCGACGCTGCCAGTGGTGCAGCCGACGAGTGTCGCAGCTCCGGTGTCGCAGGTGGCGCCGCTGCGGTTTGAGATGCGCGGCGCGGCGACGGTCGCCCTCTGATGGCGGACGCGGCAATGGATTCGGAAATCGCAAAGTGCAGGCTGGCGCGCGTGCTGGCGGTGGTGTTTGTGCTGCTGACGGCGGCGCTGGCGCTGACCTGGTCGCATAACAAGCTGATGTCGCAGGACGAGATGTACGCCTTCCAGACGGCGAGCGTACCGACGGTTGCGGAGTTGGTGCGGGTGCAGCGGACGTGGCCGATCTCGCTGGACCCGCTGCTCTATCCTCTGCTGGCTCATGCGGGGATGACGGCGTTTGGGGTGGGTGCGTTCGCGCTGCGCCTGCCTGCGCTGCTGGGATTTTTGCTGATGCAGGTCTGTCTCTTCTTCTTCGTTCGGAGGCTGGCGGGCGAGCGCGCGGGCGCGATGGCGGCGGCGTTCCCGGCGTTGACGGCTACGCTTTACTACTCTGCCGAGGGACGGCCGTATGGGTTGATGCTGGGGTTATATGCGCTGGCGCTGTTGAGCTGGCAGGTGGCGACGCGTGAAACAGGGAACAGGGAACAGGGAACAGGGAGCAGGCACCGGGGATGGGCGCTGGTGGGGCTGGCACTGGCGATTGCACTGACGATCAATGCGCACTACTTCGGGGTTCTGCTGCTGGTTCCGGTGTGCGCGGCGGAGGGGTTTCGCAGCATGCAGCGGCGGCGGACGGATTGGCCGGTGATGGCTGCGATCTATGTGGGGATGGCGGGGTTCGCGGCAACGATGCCATTTCTGAAGGCTGCGGGCGAGTTCCGCAAAAACTATTACAACTCGGGGTGGGTGGGGCTGCACGATATTACGCGTGCCTATCGCTCGATCTTCGTGGACTACACGCGGATGAGCATGAGCACACAGCATCTGTGGATGGTGGCGCTGGTGGCGTTTGCGGCGGCGCTGGCTTGGGGATGCGTGCGGCAGATCGTCGGGCGTGGGCGCGAGACGCGGATTCCGGCGGCGGAGTGGGTGCTGATGCTCGTGCTGGCGGCGCTTCCCTTCTGCGGGTTTCTGCTGGCGCGGCTTGTGACCCACTCGATCGAGGTGCGCTATGTGCTGGGCGCAGTGGTGGCGATCAGCGCGATGCTGGCGGTTTCGATCAGTCCGTCGCTGCGGCGCGATGGTGTATTTGCGGCGGTGATGGTGGTGCTGGGCGTGGCGATTGTGGGCACGGGCGCGGCACGGATTCATGCGGAGCAGCGCAAGACGGCCCAGAGGCTGGCATCACTGGTACTGCCGGCAGAGGTGAAGGCGGCGCTCGACGCAAACCCGGATGGGCGTCTGTATGTGCAGGACATGGGCGCGTTCGAGGAGGACCGCTATTACGAGCCGGACGCGGATGTGCGCGCGCGCATGACGCTGGTGTACTCCCGCGCCGAGGAACTGCGCTGGAGACAGCACGACACCATGGCGCTGACGGCGATGCACATCGGGCGCTTCACAGGACTGCCGGTGGTCGAGTATGAAGCGCTGCGCGCGCGACCGGGGGAGCATCTGTTCGTGCTCTATCACACGAGTTGGGACTGGACGGACCAGGCGTTTGCGGCAGATGGCGCGAGGGTGCAGCCGGTGGGACATGCGATGAGCAGGGACGTGGCGGCGGTGCGATTTTAGCAGGGGCCGCGCCTTCCGCTGATAGACTTAAAACCTATGGGATTCAGGTCTGGAAGCCAGATTCGCGAAGATTATCTGCGGTTTTTTGAGGGCAAGGTCTCTCCTGCCACGAGGCAGGGACACCGGAGGGTTCACTCGTCGTCGCTGGTGCCGGCGAATGATCCGACGCTGCTGTTTACCAACGCGGGGATGAACCAGTTCAAGGACGTCTTTCTGGGCGCGGAGCGGCGGGAGTACTCGCGGGCGACGACCAGCCAGAAGTGCGTGCGGGCTGGCGGCAAGCACAACGACCTGGAGAACGTCGGATTTACACGGCGTCACCATACGTTTTTCGAGATGCTGGGGAACTTTTCTTTTGGGGATTATTTCAAGAAGGATGCGATTGCGTACGCGTGGGAGCTGCTGACCTCGAAGGAGTGGTTTGGGCTCGATCCGGCGAAGCTCTACATCACCATCTTCGAGGGCGATGCTGCGGTGCCGCGCGACGAGGAGGCCTACAAGTTCTGGCTTGAGGTGGGGGTTCCGGCCGAGCGCATCTTCGAGATGGGCGTGAAGGAAAACTTCTGGCAGATGGGCGATACGGGGCCGTGCGGGCCGTGCTCGGAGATCTACTTCGATATGGGGGTTGAGGCTTCCCTGTCGGGCAAGGACCTGCCATTCCCGCAGGACGAAGAGCGGTACGTCGAGATATGGAACCTGGTGTTCATGCAGTTCGACCGCGGATCGGATGGCGTGTTGACGCCGCTGCCCAAGCCTTCGATCGATACGGGCATGGGCTTGGAGCGCGTGGCGGCGGTGATGCAGGGGGTGCTGTCGAACTTCGAGACGGATTTGTTTGTACCGCTGATAAAGCGCGCGAGAGAACTAACTGCAACCACGGATCACACGGATGAAACGGATAAGACAAGTGCTTCGCTGCGGATTATTGCGGACCATGCGCGGGCGGCTACGTTCCTGATCGGGGACGGCGTGGTTCCGGCGAACGAGGGACGCGGGTATGTGCTGCGCAAGATACTGCGGCGCGGGATTCGCCATGGAAGGCTGTTGGAGCAGGAGAAGCCATTCATGCATGAGATGGTCTTTGCGGTGCGCGATGAGATGCAGGTGGCTTATCCGGAGCTGAAGGAGAGTGCGGAGCGGGTGAGTAAGGTGGTGCTCGCGGAGGAGTTGCAGTTTGCGCGGGTGCTCGGAATTGGTTCACAGCATCTTGAAAACATAATTCAGTCGAAGAAAAATCTTCCACCGCTAACTGGTGCCTCAGTTCAGGCACTGCAAGAGGCAATGCGTCACCAGGCGTCATTGCAGGGATACGAGGCGTTTCGTCTGTACGAGACGTTTGGGATGCCGCTGGACTTTATGGTCGATGCAGCACGCGATGCGAACATCGAGTTTGATATGCCTGGGTTTGAGAAGGCGAAGGAAGAGGAGCAGGCGCGGGCGCGGGCGAGTTGGAAGGGCGGGTCGCAGAAGACGGCGTCGCCGGTGTATCGCGAGCTGGCGAAGACGGATTTTGCTGGCTACACGGCGCTGCGCGTAGATGGGGCACGGGTGTTGGCGCTGGTGAAGGATGGCGTCGGTGTGGCAGAGCTGCGCGCGGGCGAGGCAGGCGAGGTGGTGCTGGACGCGACGAGCTTCTATGCGGACTCCGGGGGGCAGGTGGGTGATGTGGGCTGGCTGATGAGCGCGGGGCACTCGACGACGGTCGCGGATGTGAGTGGCGCGTCGAAGCCGGTGCAGGGCGTGTGGGCGCATCGCGTGGTGGCGCGCGAGCGCATCGCTATCGGCGATACGATTGACACGGTTGTTGATGGTGAGGTGCGCGCGGCGGTGACGCGGAACCATACGGGGACGCACCTGCTGCACGCGGCGCTGAGGGAGGTGCTGGGGCGGCATGTGAAGCAGGCGGGCTCGTCGGTGGATCGCGCGCGGCTGAGGTTCGACTTCTCGCACTTTGCCGGAGTCGCCGAGGAAGAACTCGCGCAGGTCGAGGAGATTGTGAATCGGCAGGTGCTGGCGAATACGACGGTGGAGACGATGGTGGATGTGCCGATTGACGTGGCCGTGCAGGAGCTGGGGGCGATGGCTCTGTTCGGCGAGAAGTACGGCGACAAGGTTCGCGTGGTGAAGGTTGGGAGTTTCTCGACCGAGCTATGCGGCGGCACGCACACGCGGGCGACGGGCGAGATCGGGCTGATCAAGCTGGTCGGCGAAGGAAGTGTCTCGAGCGGCGTGCGGCGCGTGGAGGCGGTGAGCGGATGGGGCGCGCTGGGCGAGTTCCGGCGCGACTATGAGGTTGCGCGCGTGGTGGGGCAGATGGTGGGAGGCGCAGAGACATCGGGGCAGAGCGAAAGTGCGCTGGCGGATGCGTTGCGGGCGCGGATCGCGGCGACCGAAGAGGAGATGAAGAAACTGCGGCGCGAGCTGGATTCGGCTCGGATGAAGTCTGCTTCGGCGGCGGCGGGTGAGGCGAGCGCGGTCGAGGTCAAAGGGATAAAGCTGCTGGTGCAGCGCGTCGACGGGCTGGAGCGCGGGCCGATGCGCGATCTGGTCGACCAGATGCGGAGCAAGCTGGGGAGCGGCGTGGTGGTGCTGGGCGCGGCCTCGGACGGCAAGGTTGCGCTGATTGTGGGCGTGACGAAGGACCTGACGGGCAAGGTCCATGCGGGGAAGGTTGTGGGGCAGCTTGCGGCGCTGGTTGGTGGCAAGGGCGGCGGACGGCCGGACCTGGCGGAGGCTGGCGGAAGCGATGCGGGTGCACTCGACGGCGCGCTGGCAAAGGCGGCAGAGGTTGTGGGGGGATTGATCGGGTAGGGGTTCACTAGAAACAAGAGCGGGAGTTTTCTGGGAGAAAGGGTCGGTTGGCTGTGCTGCGTGGAGAGCATCGGGGTCCTTCGACTACGGCACTCGCATGAAGCCGCGAGTGCCTCCGCTCAGGATGACACCTTCAAATGGCAAGCTGGATTCTTCGGATGCAGTGCTGAAAGGCGCGGGGGTATCGGGGGGAGTACCGGGTGGTTTTTGCGTGGGGCGGTGGTGCGGCGCGACTTAAACTGAGAGAGATGTCTCTTGGGAAACAGATGCGGTGGGTGCGGTGTGCGGCGTACGTGGCTGCGCTGAGCTGTATTGCGACGATGTGCTGCGGCGCGGCGCGGGTGCGCGAGGCTGGGGAGAAAACCGCAGGTCCTTCGACTTTCCCTTCGACTCCCCTTCGGCTAGCTCAGGGTCGCTCAGGGTCCGCTCAGGATGACAGATCTATTGGCGGACGGCGGGCGACGAAGAAGGCGGTGGCGCTGACGCCGTGGGAGCAGGCGGAGCGCGGGCGGGAGACGCTGGAGGCGATTTCCGACGAGACACGGACACGAGCCGATTACACACAGGCGATGGACGCGTATCGCGCGATCTATCATACCGACCCGGCAGACGTTCATGCCTCGGCGGCGGTGAATGCGGTGGCCGAGTTGCTTGCCGAGCAGGGGCGGACGCTGCACGATGAGAAGAGCCTGCGCGCGGCGGTGGGGCAGTATGAGTTTTTGCGGACGCAGTATCCGGCGAGCTCGCTGGGGGTGCAGGCGCTGCTGGCCGAAGGGCAGATTGCGCAGAACGACCTGAAGGATGCGGCGACGGCGCGCGAGAGGTACAAGCTGCTGCTGAAGGAGCACGGCAGGAGCGAGCAGGCGGAAGAAGCGCGGGCGGGACTGGCGTCGCTGGTGCAGGGAACAGGGAACAGGGATCAGGGAACAGTAAAGACGGGGCAATCGGTTGCGGCTGGAATCCACGTCTCAGTGGCGAGACCCTCCGACAAGCTCAGCGCAGGCAGCGGAGCACCCATTTCCGTGGTGGACCAGCCCACTCATCCAACACAACCGGCAAAGGTGGCGGCGATCCCGGCCCATGGCGATGCTGCAACAAATGGGGCGACCAACGGCGTGCGTTCGGCAAAGAGCGGAGTCTCGTCGCTGCCAGCCATGGCGCAGACTTCGGGAGCGGTGGCGAATGGCGCAGCGCAGCAGCGCCTGGGCACGGCCCAGCCCACTCATCCAACCCCACCGGCAAAGATGGCGGGAACTCCGGTTCGCGAACCGACTGCAACGAGTGGCGCCGATTCAGTGGCCGGTGCGGTGGCTGGTGGCGAGGCGCGCAGTGGGAAGCCGGCGCTGGTGACCGGGATTCGTCACTGGTCGACGGCGACGTATACACGGGTGGCCATCGACCTGGGCGACAACGTGACGTATGAGGCGGCGCGCGTGCCGAACCCGGACCGCATCTACTTTGACCTGCATGGAACGCGGTTGGCGCCGGAGCTGGTGGGCAAGAGCTTCGCGGTGACGGACGATGGGTTCCTGAAGAAGGTGCGGGCGGCGCAGTACTCGGACGACGTGACGCGGGTGGTGCTGGATGTGAACGATGTGACGGAGTACTCGGCGTTCCTGCTGCCAAACCCTTACCGGCTGATCATCGACATCCATGGAGGAACAGGGAACAGGGGACAGGGAACAGGGGACAGGGAACAGGGAACAGCGAACAAAGACGACACGATTGTGCTGGCGGCAGGTGAGGCCCCGGCTCCGCGCGCGGCGGTTACGGTGAAGCCGACGGTGGCGCGGCCCGTGCCGAACAGCGTGGCGACGAAGAGCGCAACCGCGGCCAGCGAGGTTGCAGACCTGAGCCAGTTGCCGGGGAGAGTGGACGCTACGAGCAAGCCGACCTCGAAGCCGATCTCGGCGGTGGTAGAGACGGGGAACAGGGAACAGGGAACAGGGAACAGGAACGGCGGCGATTCAGTTGGAACAAGCGCAGCGGGAACAAATGCCGCGGATGTGTCACCGACCGATGCGGGTGCGGACACTTCGGCGAGTTCCGGCAAGAAGACGCGCAGGGGCAAGGCGAAGGCGGCGGGCGGCTCGAACTCCGCGGCTGCGACTGTGGCGGATGCAACTCCGGCGCGGGCGGCGGTGCCGACGGCCGATGGCGAGACCTCGCTGGTGCGCGCTCTGGGGCTGAAGATAGGGCGGATTGTGATCGACCCTGGGCACGGCGGGCACGACTCCGGAACGCTGGGCGTGGACGGGATCGAGGAGAAGGACGTGGTGCTGGACGTGGCGCTGCGGTTGGGCAGGCTGCTGCACGACCGGCTGGGTACGGAGATCATCTACACGCGGTCGGACGATACGTTTGTTCCGCTGGAGACGCGGACGGCGATCGCCAACAAGGCGCAGGCGGACCTGTTCCTGTCCATCCATGCCAACTCGTCGCCGGAGGCGAGCGCGCGCGGAGTGGAGACTTACTACCTGAACTTCACCAGCGACCCCACGGCGCTGGATGTGGCCGCGCGGGAGAACGCGGTGAGCGACCAGTCGATCCATCAACTGAGCGACCTGGTGAAGAAGATCGCGCTGAAGGACAAGATCGCCGAGAGCCGCGAGTTTGCCGGCGACGTGGAAGGCTCGCTCTACGCCGGATTGCAGAAGGGCAATGCGGGACTGAAGGACCGCGGAGTGAAGAAGGCGCCGTTCGTGGTGCTGATTGGGGCGAATATGCCATCGATTCTGGCGGAGATCTCGTTTGTGACCAATCCAAAGGACGCGGAGCAGTTGCGCGATCCGGAGTATCGCGAACGCGTGGCGGAGAGCCTGTACAAGGGCGTGGCGCGCTACGAGGGCGGGCTGAGCGGCGCGCGCGTGCCGACCGAGCGCGCGGCGGTTGGGCAGTAAAGCATCTGAGATGCGGTGACCCGGGGCAGAGTCCAACTGCCGACCTTCGCGTTAGGAGTGTGATTTCAGGCCTTCATGGTACTGCACAAGATTGCACGCCGATGCGCACAAAACCACTATAAACATTGGCAGGCCCATTCGATCTACCATCAGGCGGGTGCAGACACTGGGAGAGTATTCCAGTGGAACGTCAATCCTGTATCACTCAATGTTGCACTGTAGTTCCGCGGATTCTGAGCAAAAGGCACACTCCGGCTCTGAGGTTTTGCACAAGGTCGCAAGACTTTGGAGAACGGCTATCCAGCCAATCGGCGCTCTATGAACCCAGTCATTAAGTTCGAACAGACGGGCTTCATGGGAGCATGGCGGAACGAATTCATGTGCTTCCAGATGGACGTAGCCGCCCGGTTCAATATCTGCATCCAACCACACGGTAGGGCCGACAAGTCCATCGTTGGATGGCAAAGTCAGGCATGACGTGATGTGATCGGAAATAGATTGAGGTGATATCGATGTACTACTACTGGGGAATGCACACGTATTGGTGGATCTTCTGGGTCCTCCTCTGGGTCCTGTTCTTTTCCTTCATGATGCCGGTGCGGAGAATTACCTACCGGCAGATGCAATCGCCGCTGCAACTCCTGCAAAGGCGATATGCCGCAGGGGAGATCACAAGCGAGGAATACGAAGAGCGTCGAACCAAACTCCTGCGCGATTCCAATCAGAAGTAGGCATATCCCTTGGATGAGTTGCCGTTCCAGGAGAAGAAGTGTATGTGGCCCCGACGTACACTTGGATCAGGGCCTACCGACGTTGTTTGTTCGGCAGCAACGGCGATTATTGTCCGTCCGGACAGTGGCTATTCCGAAGGACATGATAAGCAGGCAGCGCTAAGACCCTCGGCTGAAAGACCTATTGCAAGCTGCTGCTGCACCTCGCTTCTATACCGCGATCCCGTAATTTTGCGTCGAACTGCTTGACGGGGCCACGGTGAGGAGTTGAACCGCAACGCAAGCGCAGTCGTCGCCAGAGGAAGAATGAAGAGAGCGGCACCGGTGACGACCCTATTCCTTGATGTCGGCGATGTCCTGCTCACCGACGGCTGGGACCATCTGGCCCGCCGTCGCGCGGCCAAACACTTCAAGCTGGCGTGGGCAGAGATGGAGGAGCGCCACGCGTTGGTCTTCGAGACGCAGGAAGAGGGAAGGATGACCTTCCAGGAATATCTGGACTGGGTGGTCTTCTATCAAAAGCGGCCGTTCACGCGGAGTCAGTTCCGGGACTTTATTTTTGCGCAATCGAAGCCGTACCCCGGAATGATCGAGCTGATTGCTCGTCTCAAGGCCCGGCACGGCCTAAAGATCGTTGTCGTCAGCAATGAATCCCGCGAGATGAACGCCTATCGCATTCGCGCGTTCAAGTTGGACCGGCTGGTGGATACTTTCATCTCCTCCTGCTTCGTCCACATGCGCAAGCCCGATGCCGCCATCTTTCGGCTTGCATTGGACGTCGCCCAGACGCCGCCGGCGCAGATCGTCTTCATCGACAACACGCCGATGTTCGTCCAGATCGCGGAAGGACTGGGCATTCGAAGCATTCTTCATGTAAATTTGAAATCCACCTGCGCAAAGCTGTCTTCCTTCGGACTACAGGCGGACGAAGTGAGCAACCAAACCTCTCGCCATTGAACAAAAAGGAGATTGAACCATGTCAGCCGATACGCTTCCCCAGGAGTTGCTCCACGAGACAGGCGAAGAATTGAGCAAGGAAGAGTCCGTTAAAGAGCCCCACGCGCTCACTCCGGAGCTGCTTCGCAAGATGAATGCCTACTGGCGTGCCGCCAACTACGTGTCGGTCGGCCAGATCTATCTCTATGACAACCCGCTGCTCAAGGAACCGCTCAAGCTGGAGCACGTCAAACCGCTGGTGGTCTCGCACTGGGGCACGACGCCGGGCCAGAACTTCATCTACGTGCATCTTAACCGGGCGATCAAGAAGTACGACCTGAACA
>Ga0224554_1000571_pt1 | contig 29609 bp, 30 predicted proteins | sample 714S22024metaG_FD_180666 | JGI IMG/M metagenome (GOLD analysis project Ga0224554, IMG submission 180666) | Peat soil microbial communities from Stordalen Mire, Sweden - 717 S2 20-24 | ecosystem: Environmental > Terrestrial > Soil > Wetlands > Peat | place: Sweden: Norrbotten County, Stordalen...
TGGCGGTGGTGGCGGCGGCGGATTCGGCGGCGGCGGATTCGGCGGTGGTGGATTCGGCGGCGGTGTTGGTGGCGGTGGCGGTGGCAACACAGCAGGCCGCACCACCAGCAGCGGCACCAGCCCATACAATAACAACGGCACCGTGGGCGTGGCGACGATCACCGTTGATCCGGATACGCACAACCTTGTCATCATTGCCGACCCGGTGACGATGGAACAAATCAGAAGTGTGCTGCTCAACCTCGACTCGGCCAAGCCGCAGGTGCTCATCAAGGTTGTCTTCATGGAAGTGGAACACAACAACGCCTCGGAAATCGGCGTGCAAGGCAGTTCCGCCGGCCTGACCAAAAGCTTCTCATCAATCAGCGGCTATCTGACCAATTACTCGTTGATCAATGGGGGCACCTCAAGCAACGCCTTTGTTCCCACCAGCCTGAACCCGATCCGGTCAAGCTACACCGCGAACAACAGCTTTGGCCTGCCGGCATCCTTGACGGGGGCGCCGGGTTCGGGCGGCGTTTATACAATTCTGGGCAATGATTTTACGGCGACGCTTCAAGCCATCGCCCAGGCCGGCAAATCGCAGGTGCTGTCGCGGCCATCCATCCTCGCGCGCGACGGCCAGCCCGCGCAAATTGTCGTCGGCCAGGAAGTTTATCTGCCCAGCGGCGTGGCCTATGCCTCGGTCGGCACCAGCGGCACGACCATTCCCACCATCAACGGCTCCTACCAAAACGTCGGCATCATCCTGACCGTCACGCCCTTCATCGGCGACCACGGCCTGGTGGAGATGATCCTCCAGCCGCAAACCTCGCAATTGGACACCTCGACTCCGGGACAGGTGATCACCTACGGCAGCAGCCTGCTGAACTCTTCGCCCGTTTATGCGCCGAACATCAACATCCGTTCCGCGAACACCGACATCATCACGCCCGACGGCCAGACCGTGGTCATCGGCGGCCTCATCTCAAACACCAAGTCCACCAGCGCCACCAAAATTCCATTCCTCGGCGACATTCCGCTGCTGGGGAATTTGTTCAAGGCAAACTCGAAGGCCGCCGCCAAGGAAGAACTGCTCATCTTCGTGACGCCGCACATCGTCGCGGCGCCCTCGCAACTGGCCATGTTGTCCGGCAGTGAAACACGCCAGTCGGATCTCATCACCAATTCAGTTTCCGAACAGGAGCTGGATCAGTTTCTGGAACGGGTGCCGGTGAAAAAAAATTGATCAACGCAGTTGTCTTTTCCGGCGGCAACTGCTAACTGAAGACCAGTCATGGAACGGAACCGCCGCAGCCCTTTGATTTACCTCCTCCTGCTCGGGGGCTGGGCGCTCATTGTCGCGTGGCAGATCGAGGAACACAGCCGCGTCCAGGAAGCGGCCAGAAATGACTTGCGCAGCCGGTCCACGGAAATCGGCAACACCCTCGGTGCCGTCATGCGCGCCTTGAGTTTTCGCGGCCGGCAGGTTTTGCAGGAGCGGCTCGAACCGGTGCTGAACGAACTCATCAACGGCCGCACCAACGAACTCGTCAGTTCCGGCGGGCTGATTTCCATCGCCCTGCTCAACACCGCCGGCGAACCCATCGTCGCCGCCGGCAACACCAACCTCATGCCGGCCGGGGTTTTGTCCGAGCGCGAATACTGGACGCACGACAGCGTCACGTTTTTGAATCCCATTGAGGGCGCAAGCGTGGAAAACGCGACCAACACCATGGTGGTCCTGCCGCCGCCGCCCGCCGATTTCACCAACGCCCCGCGCGGATTTCCACGCCGCGAACCGCCCCCGGATGAAACCAATTCCACGAACATCGCCAGCCTCATCCTCACCAACCCGCCCGGCACCAACGCCGTCGGCGGACAAGTTTCCAGCAACGAGCCGCCGCCTGATTTTGGGAACCGCCCGCGCGGAAGCGGGGCGCGCGGACGTCCGCCATGGTTGCGTGGAATGTCCGATGCCGATTACCGCGCCTACATTTCCAAATGGGAAATGCACGGCCTGGCGCTCACCATGTCCACGGAAAATTTCCAGGCGCTCTGCGTCCGCGACTTGTGGCTGCGCTTCATCATCGCATTTTTTGCGGGCATTTCCGCCGCCGTCGCCGGGCTGTCCTGGCGCAACACCATCAAGACTTCCGAGCTGCAGATCCGCCTCGTCCGCGCCAGCGAACTGAATTCGCACCTCAAGGAAATGAACCTCGCCGCCGCCGGCCTCGCCCACGAGACGCGCAACCCGCTCAACATCATCCGCGGCATGGCCCAGATGCTTTCCAAGGAATCAAGCGCGCCGCCCGAAATCCGCGACAAAGCCCGCGCCATCGTGGACGAGACCGACAAGGTCACCGTGCAGTTGAACGAATTCATCAACTACTCCCGCCCGCGCGAAGTCCGCCGCGCGAAGCTCGCGTTGAATTCCGCCATCGGCGAAGTGATGCGCGCCCTGGGCCACGACATTGACGAGAAGAAAATCAAGCTGGAGACCAAGGGCGATTTCATTTCCATCGAGGCGGACGAACAATTATTGCGGCAGGTGCTGTTCAATCTTTTGCTCAACGCCGTTCAAGCCGTCGGCGGCGCGGGCGAAATCCAGGTCGTCACCGGACGGCAAAGTGCGACGGAAGCATTTCTGGAGATCCGCGACAACGGCCCCGGTGTTCCGCCCGAACGCCGGCGGGAAATTTTCAAGCCCTACTTCACCACGCACCAAAAGGGGACCGGCCTCGGCCTCGCGGTTGTGCAACAGATTGTCCTGGCGCACGGCTGGGAAATTGAATGTCTGCCCAACGAACCCAAAGGCGCCGTTTTCCGCATCACCCACTTGAAGCTGGTCGCCTGATTTCCACGCGAAAAGGCGGCGGCGCTCCCCTCCCGTTTGCAACCCGCGCGCCGCCAAAATAAAAACGCAGTGGACATCCGCCGCCGTTTCGCTACATTTGCCGCACTGGTATGAAATCTGGCATTACAAACACAATCTTAACTTTCGCGCTGGGCGTGCTCGCGGTGGCCGGCGTGATTCTGGTGCTGCGCACGGTCATCCAGACGCGCGAACTGCGGGCAGTCACCATCCAGGCCGCCGGAGAAAACGCCTATCTCAACCAGGCGCAGTTGCTGCTCAACGATGTCACCGCCTTCAACCAAAAAACCCCCAGCCCGGAACTGACCAAAATTCTGCAGGCCGTCCAGGCCCGGCAGGCCGCCGCCAAATAATTTTTAACGCCATGAGCAATCCCGAATCCTCCCCGGCGCCCGCCGAAATTTCCGAGCAGATTTCCGCGCTCCAAAGCCAGGTTTTCACCCTGCTGCTCACCCTCGTCGTCGTCAGCGGCACGCTCGTGTTTTTTCTATATTACCAGTCACGGCAGTTGGGCAGAAACATTGACAACATCCGGCTGGAGGCCGCGCCCATTGCCAAAACCTTCGCCCAAAACCAGCCCGTCGTTCAATCCTTTGTTGACCAGTTGCGCACTTACAGCCTCACCCATCCCGATTTCCAGCCGGTTCTGAAAAAATACGGGATTCCCGCCACCGCGCCCGCCGCGCCGAAGAAGTAAATTGTTTCACGCCGCCTTCACGCCGCAGTTCGGGCAGAAGTTCGACGACGGCGGAATTTTTTTGCCGCAGCCGGAACAATCCGTGTGCGCGGCCTTGTGCCGCTGGTGGATGATGAGGTTGCGGATATACGGAATCCAGTTGAACGCGTAGGCGAAAATGATGACATGGTGCTTGTCGTAAAAAACCGCATACGAAAGGAACAGGAGCGAGCCCGCCAGGCTCAACCACCAGAACAAGGCCGGCACCGTGACCTGCTTCTTTTTTTCCGTGGCATACCACTGGACCAGAAACCGGGAGGAAAAAGTTGCGTTGGCCAGCCAGCCGATGGCCGTCCAGAAAATGGTCCAGTTCATGATGTGGCCACAGCTTAAACTGAAAGCTCAACCGCCCGCCACGATTTTTACGATTTCCAGCCGGTCGCCCGCGCGCAACTGCCGCCGCGAAAATTCCGACGGCGCCACGGCCTCGCCGTTGTGCTCCACCACGACGCTGCGCGGCAACAGTTTTTGCGCGAGCAGAAATTCCTCAATCGAGCACGGCAGTTGCGCCGCAACTGGCTTTCCGTTGGCGGTGACGGCTTCCATTCAGACCAGCGTAAGCAAACTGACTTCCGGGCGACAGTTGAAACGCACACCATGAAGATTGCCAACACCGCGTGTGACGTGAATCCAGCGGTTGTCCCAACGATACAAGCCGCCAAGAAAGTTTTTATCGCGCACCGGCGCAAACGGCGCTCCAAAAAACGGCAGGCAAACCTGCCCGCCATGAGTGTGCCCGCATAGCAACAAATCCCACACAAATGGTTTAAGCGCCGTCTTGGTGTCGGGATTATGCGACATGAGCAGCGTCGCATCACCACGATTGGCGGGCGCTTGTGCAAATGCTTCTTCGGGCTGCATTTCTTCCGCCCAAGAATCGCCCAAGCCGACGAGCGTTAGATTCCAGTCACGGATGCGAATCGGTTGCGCCGCGTTGTGCAGCAGCGTTACATTCGCCTTTGACAGCACGTTGCGGATAAATTCCGTGTCCTCATAACCGTGACCTCTGCCCGCCCAAAGTCCGCCATCATGATTGCCAAGGCAGGCAAATGTTGGCGCAGTTTTCGCCAGCGGCGACAATGCTTCCACATACCCGTCGAGTTGAGCGAATCTGTGTGTGATGAAATCGCCCGTCAGCAAAATCAAATCCGGCTGCTGCTTCAGTCCGAGTTGGATCGCTTCTTTGATGAAATTCAAGCTGACGACCGGAGAGGCGTGGAAATCAGAAAGCTGCAAAACTTTCAGCGGTTTTTTGACGCCGTCCTTGGACAAATGAATTTCATGTCGCCCGACATCCAGCCAGTGTGGTTCAACCCAGTGAACGTAAATCACGCCGCCGAGTCCGGCTAGGCCGACGGATGCCAGAAATTTTCTACGAGAGAATTTTTTCTTTGGACGATTCACAAAATTCAGACAATCAGAGCGCGCGAATTGCACAAACATTGTTTGTTTTATGCCGTCAGCGCCGCGTCCCAATCTTTCCACACCGGCTCGTAACCGAGTTTGCGGATCAATTCCGCCACTTCACCCGGCGAGCGGTCGTCGGCGATCTCAAACTGGCCGGTCGCGTTCGTCGCGTGACCGTTCGTCGCCGCCCATTCGCTCGCGCCGGACGCCAGCTCTTTGATGATGCCGCGCTCGGTGTGATGGATTTTTTCCTTGCCCGCGCCGGTGTAGCCGCCCGGCTCGGTGTGGCTGCCCGCGCTCATCATCGTCACGCCGAGCGGCAGCAAACCGTCGCGCAGCTTCGGCGTCTCGCGCGTCGAGAGCACGATGCCGACATCGGGAAACATGATGCGGAACGCGCAGACGAGCTGCGCGAGTTCGCGGTCGGACATCTGCGTGAGCGGCTGGAATTCTCCCGCGCACGGACGCAGGCGCGGCAGCGAAATCGTGACGGCGGCTTTCCAGCAATGACGCAGCAGATAATCCGCGTGCGCCGCCACGCTCAACGCCTCCAGCCGCCAGTCGGCCAAACCGTAAAGCGGGCTGATGCCAAGCCGGCGGAATCCGGCGTCGTAGGCGCGCTCTGGCGTTTCGAGCCGCCAGTCGAAATTCCGCTTTGGTCCGGCGGTGTGCATGTCGGCATAAATCTTGCGGTCGTAAGTTTCCTGATAAACCACCAGCCCGTCCGCACCGGCGGCGACGAGCGGCGCGTAATCGGCGGTTTCCATCGGCCCGATTTCAAGCGAAATGCTCGGCCAGTCGGCATGGAGCGCGGCGATGCAGTCGCGCAGATAATTGTTCGAGACAAATTTCGGATGCTCGCCCGCGACGAGCAGCAGGTTGCGGAAGCCCTGCGATTTTAATTCAGCCGCTTCCCGTCGAACTTCGTCAAGCGAGAGTGTGACGCGCAAAATCGGATTGTCGCGCGAGAAGCCGCAATAGGAACAATTGTTGACGCACTCGTTGGAAAGATAAAGCGGCGCGAACAGCCGTATGGTTTTGCCAAACCGCTGCTGCGTCATCGCGTGCGCCTTGCGCCCCATCGTTTCCAGCAGCTCGCCCGCCGCCGGGGAAATCAGCGCGGCAAAATCGGCCAGCGACAGTTTTGATTTTGCCAGACTTTCACAAGCGGAATCGGCTTTGGCGTCCAGTGACCGCTTCACCAGCGACGGCAGCGGCAACGAATTGAATTCAGCGACAAAACTCACGAAACACAATTTAACAGAGCGGCAGGCGAAGTCGAGGCGAGCTTGGCGTTGTGCCGCGACCAAAACGAGAAGTGATTAAAAATTGAATAAATCAATTGACAAGTTGAATAATTCAATATAATACTTGAACAAATCAATGTCGAAGCCCGGAAACAACCCGAAGAAGCTCATCACGCGCTGTCCGTTTTGCGGGGATCAGTTGGGCATCACGCGGCTTTCCTGTCGCGGCTGCAACACACAGATTGATTCGCAACTGGAAATTCCGCTGTTCTTCCGCCTGCCGCCGGACTTGCAGGATTTCGTGATGGTGTTTCTCCGTTGCCAGGGAAAAATCCGCGATGTGGAAAAGGAGCTGGGCATTTCCTACCCGACGGTCTGCAAGCGGCTCGACCTCGTGAACGAACTGCTCGGCAACACCAGCACGCCGGTCCGGCGCTCGCAGATTTTGGAACAGCTCGAACGCGGCGAAATCAATGTCCAGGAAGCAACCCAACTATTGAAAGAAAGACCATCATGAGCATCATGTTTATTCGCGCCTTGTTTATCTCGGCGATCATCGTAATAGGTTCGTTGTCGTTGACGGGCCTCTACCACCGATACACCGGGCTGAAGCTCTGGCAATCAGCCTTGCTGTGCATGTTGGCGGCTGGCGTGCCGATTGCATTGTTTATAGTTCTTCCAGAACTTCATCGTAGCGGGGAATCGCCTGACGCTAAACCGGCCATATCTGCCATTTTCTTGTCCTTGCTGGCGGTGCCATTTGTTATTCGCCTTTACCGCAAATGGATTGGCGGCCAATTGACCGAGGTGGAAAAACTGCCGGGCGTTGACGGCGTGCGCGCGTGGCTCGGCGTGGGCAATGTCATCTGCGCGAGTTTGATTCCCATTTGCATCTGGCTGGTTTTTGGATATTCACCCATTGGAATTTGGGCGCTCACATTTGGAGCATTGCTGGCCTATCCGCTGTTGAACATGGCATCAGACTCCGCCCAGCCTACGCCTGCTGCTCCCGCCGAAGATTTGTCCAAGGAACGGGAAAAAGTCCTGCAGCTTCTCGAAACCGGAAAAATAAGCGCCGCCGACAGCGCCGAGCTTTTGAACGCGCTCGCCCACAGCGCGCCGCCGCCGGCACCAAAGCCCGCTGCTGAAATCAATCCGCAGCGCAAACTGGTCCTGATCGGCGCCGCCATCCTGCTGCTCGGATTTTTCCTGCCGTGGTTTGCCATCAATCCCGGTGAGATGATGAATGAAGCGGCTTCCCAGCTTCAGCAAAACATGAACCAAATGATGCCCGGCAACGGTATGCCGCAAATGAACATTCCGCTGCAAACCGGAACTGCGCAGGTTCATGCTGGCGATCTGGCGCACGGATTGGGCTGGTGGATTCTGGCGCTGGGAATGGTTGCCGCCGTGCTGCCCTTTTTCGCCACCACTTTGGATTCGTCCATGCAGAAAAAAATTATTCTTGCGGCGCTGGGCGTCGGCGCGATTCTCCTGATTTACGTTTTGTCAGACGCGATCAAATATGCCAGCTTTGGCATCCTGCTGGTGCTGGCGGGCTATGTGCTGGAATTGGTCGGCACGCTGAAGGAACGCCCGTCGTCGCGGTGATTTTTCAGTGATGCGGCGGTTTCGGATTGTTCGCTTTGATGCGTTCCAGTTCGATCGTCTCCATCGCACGCGACTGGCGCTGGATTTCCTTTTTCAAACGCTCAAGCAACTTGCCCTGCTCGATGACGACGCCATTCAATTGCTCGACCTGATGTTCGAGGTGCGCGACGCTGGCTTCAAGTTTTTCGGCGCGCCGGGAATTTTCGTCTGCCATGAAATGATGTTGCCCGCGCCGCCGCCGGAAGTCGAGGCGGTGAATGACTTGGCATTGCGCGGCAGGCGGATTTGCGGAACAATTCCCGCGTCAATGATGCCGCGCAAAATTCCAGCCACCAAACCCGCCGCCAACGTGATGATCCTCGGCGTCGGCTCGTTCGCACACAGCATCGGCACGGCGCTGGCGGATGCCGGTGCCAATGTCGCGACTTATCTGACGCGCAATTACGGACATTATCCGCCGTCGCTCGTCGGCAAAACTTTTTCACGCGAGGCATTTTCAAGTCCGGTTCCGCTGATTCGCGAAAAGAAAATTGATGTCGCCATCCCGCAATCCATTGATTGGGCGACGCAGCCGTGGGCGGGCGACCTGGTTAAATCCGGTGTTGGCATTTTCAGCCCGACCGGCGAAGCGATGAAAATTGAACGTGAGCGTGACTTCGCCCGCGAGCTTTGTGCCAAATTCAAAATCCCGTTTCCGAAATCGTTTGTCGCGTCGAACCGGATTGAGGCGGAAAAAATTCTCGCAAAAAATCCACAGCCGTTCGTCATCAAAAATCCGCTCTGCTCGCCGACGAGTCCGGTGCACACGATTTTGTGCGAGACGGTGGCCGACACGCGGGCGTGGCTGCGGCACGTCAATTATGCCGAGGGCGTTTTCTTGCAGGAATATCTTGGCCGCGCCGAGGCCGGCCACATTGCGCTTGTCAGCGGCGGCGAGATTCATTCGCTCGTCACAAATCAGGAATACAAATACGCCTTCAACGGCAATCAAGGCATCATCGCTGGCGCGCCGCTGGGCGGGCTTGTTGAGCGCGATGAGAAAGATAAATACGGTCTGGCGCGCGAGTTGTTGCATCCGCTGCTGCCGTGGTTACGGAAAGTGAACTATCACGGCCCGATTCAGGTCACGGCGATCAAAGTGGCACAGGCGTCTCGCCTGTGCGATCAAGTCAAGAAACACACGGGCGGGACGCCCGTGCCACTGCCAGGCAAATGGCATGTCATCGAATACAACATCCGCATCGGCGTCACCTCCGGCCCGATGATTTTGCGGATGCTGAAAAATCCGGCGGAAATTGTTTTGCGCACGGCGCGGAATGAAAAACTGAAATTGGAGTTCAACGAAAAAATGAATTTCGGTTGTTCGCTCACGCTGGCGGGTTACGGCTATCCGTTCACGCAAGTGCGCGGGCCGCAATTGCCGCTGGAGGTGGACGGCAAATTTGATTGCGACGTGTGGTGGAACGAAGTTGCGCGCGGCGCGGACGGTAATTTAATTTCCACCGGCCACCGCATCGCGGACGTGATTGCACTCGCGCCGAAGCTGGATGCGGCGATTGCAAAGGCCTACGCGAACCTCCGCAAAATCCGCGTCGTGGGCAGCTATTTTCGAACGGACGTTGGCCTAAGTCTGTGGCCGCCGGGAAATGTTTGAATAAGGAAGCCATGAAACCAAGAGCCAGAATTGTTTTGTTTTTCCCTGGGTTCATGGTTTCCTCATTCAAATTTTCTGCGCTCTTTTTTTCGTGTGTTTCGCGTGTTTCGCGGTAAAACTTTTTGCTGTTCGATGAAATTAGATTCTGAACATTTTCCGCTGCGGCCGGCGTGGACCGAGATTGACCTCGGCAAGCTGCGCCGCAATTTGCAAATCATCCGCGCCGACCTGCCGCGCGCGGTGAAGCTTCTCGCCGTCGTGAAAGACGAGGCTTACGGCCACGGCGCGCTCGACGTGGCGCGCGTCGCTATCGAGGAAGGCGCGTGGGGCTTCGGCCTGAGCACGCTCGAAGAGGCGATGCACCTGCGCGAAGGCGGCATCACCGCGCCGCTGCTGCTGTTGGGCGAACGTCAGGAGGCTGAACTGGAATGGTGCGTGGCTCATGACCTGACGATTTGCGTGAACGAGCCGCACGCCGTCCGCAAGCTTGCGAAAATTGCGGCGGACTTCGGCAAGCAAGTTCCGGTTCACGTCAAAATCCACACCGGCATGAGCCGTTACGGCGTGCGCTGGAACGAGGCGCTGCCGCTCATCGAACAGATTGTCGCGGAAAAATCCTTGTCGCTCGAAGGCGTGATGACGCATTTCTCGCAATCGGATGAAACGGAAAAAACTTTTGCGAATCTTCAGTTCGCGCGCTTCAACGAAGTGCTGCAAGCGCTGGAGCAGCGGAAGATTTCCGTGAAGCTGCGCCACACCTGCAACAGCGGCGGCTTTCTCGACTTGCCGCACGCGCATCTGGACATGGTGCGGCCGGGCATTTTGCTTTACGGCGTTTTTCCATCGCAGGTCTGCCGGAAAATCGAAGGCATCGAACCTGTTATGTCGGTCAAGGCAAAGATTGCGGCAATCCAAAAATTAAAACCCGGCGAAGTCGTCGGCTACGGCATGCGCTACACGGCCGCGAGCGATCGGCGCATTGCCATCCTGCCGATTGGCTATGGCGACGGTTTTCCGCGCGTGCGCAACGAAGGCTGCGCGCTGATTCACGGGAAGCGCGCGCCGCTCATCGGCGGAATTGCGATGGACGCGCTGATGGTGGACATCACGGACATTCCACAGGCGCAGATGTGGGACGAAGCGGTCATCATGGGCAAACAAGGCGGCGAAGAAATCACCGTGCGCGACATCGCGAAGCTGAAAAATTCCGTGACTTACGACGTGCTGACAAGCTGGCGGCTGCGCTTGCGGAGAAAATCGGTGAATGGGGAAGCTGGGCGTCGGCACAAATTTGAAGCTCCGGTCACGACGTAATTTTCTGCTGCAACCGGGCCGGAATAATGTATCTTGAGGCTCATTCACATCACAGCCATGAACCCTGCGTTCTTGTTTTTGTCCAAGTTTGATTTGCACGGGTTTCTGCGCCGGTTTCTGTTTTTCTTTTTCTGGATGGCAACGGCGTCGGTGCTTTTGGCGCAAAATCCATGGCCGGACGCGGGCAGCGTGGCGGAGGCCATGACGCGCGCAAACAATTATTGGATCGCCAACAATTCCCCCAGCAACTCCGACTGGGCGCGCGCGGCTTACTACACGGGCAACCAGCGGACGGCGCGGGTGTTGGTGAACCGGACGTATGTGAACTGGGCGTTGCTTTGGGCCAGCACGAACAACTGGCTGATCGGCCCGTCAGGCCCCAGCAACCCGAATTCTTACTGCTGCGGCCAGACTTACATTGACCTTTACCGCATGAACCCGCAGCCGGTTGACATCACGGACATCTCGAACCGGGTCACGGTGCTGGTCAATTCTTCGGCCTCCAACCAGTGGACCTGGATTGACACTTTTTACATGGCCGGGCCGACGGTGGCGGGCATGGGCAGGCTGTCGGGCAACACCAATTATTACAACAAACTGTGGATCATGTATTCCTACCTGAAGGATCATCTTGGTCTGTATGATCCAACAACTTCGTTGTGGTATCGGGACACGAGTTACATTTATCCGGCAAAGACCGCCGCCAACGGCGGAAAAGTTTTCTGGTCGCGCGGCAACGGCTGGGTGTTCGCCGGGCTGGCGCGCGTGCTCCAGCAAATGTCCACCAACTCGCCGCATTACTCGGATTTCATCACGATGTTCACCAACATGGCGCCAGCGATCAAGGCCGTCCAGGGCGCGGATGGAATGTGGCGTTCGAGCCTTTTTGATTACGCGCAATATCCCAATCCCGAAACGAGCGGCACGGGATTTTTCACCTACGGTTTCGCGTGGGGCATCCGCAGCGGTCTGCTGCCGGCGGCTGACTACACCAATTCCGTGATTCTCGCGTGGCATGGGATGACCAATCTGGCGCTGAACGCCAATGGCCTGGTCGGTTATGTGCAAGGGAGCGCCGCCGCACCCGGCACCGACTCGGCAACCGGCACTTTCGATTACGGCGTCGGCGCATTTTTGCTCGCGTGCAGTGAAATCGAACTGCTCGCGACCAACGGCCCGGCCATCGCCCCGTGGGCCGGCCCGGATCAAATGCTGTTCAACACCAATGCCAGTCCCGCCATGCCGATGTCGGTCAGCCTGGACGCCTCGGCGACGGAAATTTATCGCGGGCCGGCGGGAAATTTCACCTGGTGGGAGGGCGCGAACCAGCTCGCCTCCGGCACGAACGCGCAGATTGCGCTGCCGTCCGGCCAGCACGTCATCACCCTGAAAATTCCCGGCGTTGACGGAATCACCTACACCGATTCGTTGACGGTCACGGTGGTCGCGACAGTTTTGGGGATGCAATTTGATTCCAGCGGCAGCAACCTGGTTTTCACAGTGAACACCCATAGCAACGCACTTTACATCCTGCAATCCACGCCCACCCTTTCGCCGCCAGACTGGACGCCCCTCGTCACCAACACCGGATCTGGCAATGTCATCACCAACAGCCGCCCGTTCAACTCCGGCGCGCCCCAGCAATTCTTCCGCTATCTGGTCCAGTAAATCCGCGCCGCCGGAATTAAAATTTTTTCCCCAGTTTCCTTCCCGCCCGTTTGCGTGTTCAACCACGGCAGAAACCGGCTGACGATGAAACTCCTTTTCTCCGAACAAAATTATCGTTAGTTTTCCCGCATGGTTGAACGCGCCAAAATTAAAATCTTTTGCAATGCCGTGGCGAAACAGTTTCGCCCGCGCAAAATTATTTTATTTGGCTCGTATGCCTACGGAAAGCCTACGGAAGATTCGGACGTGGACTTGCTCGTCGTGATGAACCGCACGCGCTATCGCGGCGAGCGGATGTCCATCCGCATCCGACTGGCCATGCAGCACAAGTTTCCGATGGATTTATTGGTGCGAACGCCGGCGGACATCACCAAACGCCTTCGCTGGCGCGACCCGTTCATTTGCGAAATCATGGAAAAAGGCAAAGTGATTTATGAAGCCGCTGACGCATGAATGGGTGGAAAAAGCTGAAGGGGATTTTTTGGTCGCCAGCCAGATCATGCGCCGAAAAAAGCAGCGCGTGTTTGACGCGGCTTGTTTTCACTGCCAACAAACGGTTGAAAAATATTTCAAGGCGCGCTTGATTGAGGAAGGTTTGAGTTTCCCAAAAACGCACGACCTCGTGGAATTATTGGAGTTGTTGCAACCCGTTGAACCTTTGTGGGCATCTTACGAAGCGGCGGCAAAAAAACTGACGGAATACGCCGTCAATCTTCGCTACCCTGGTGAAGATGCGACGTTGGCCGAAGCAACGCTGGCTTTGAAAAATTGCAAATCTTTGCGCGCGGAAGTGCGACGCAGCCTCGGGTTGAAAAAATGAAACTTCTTTTCTCCGAACAAAATTCCGACTACGAGAACTATCAGTTTCCGTATGCGGTCTGGGCGTTTCCCGAAACGGGCGAAACGCCGGCAGACATTTTCAACGCCGGCTTCCTGCCGTCGTCGCGCAATCTGGACCGGTTTTATTTGTGCCGGCAGGTGCGCGTGAACCTCGCGAAGTTCAAGCCGTCGTCCGAGAACCGCCGCATCGTGCGCAAGGGCGCGGGCATTGACGTGAAACTCGTGCCGCGCGACAAATTCGATTACACGCCGGAACGCCGCCAGTTTTTCAAGACCTACGCCGACATCAAGTTCGGCAAGGACGTGATGACCTTCGAGCGGCTCGACGCGCTGTTCACCTCGCCCATCATCTCGCATCTGCTCGTGTTCACGGATCTGGAAACGGAAAAAGAAATCGGCGTCGCGACGCTTTACGTCGAAGGCAAGTCGCTCGCGTTTTATTACTACGCGTTTTACGACCTGAATTATTACGCGCGCAACCTCGGCATGTTCATGATGACCTCGGCGGTGGCGCTGTTCGCGGAGCGCAGTTGCAAAAATCTTTACCTCGGCACCTGCTATTCGGACAACGCGCTCTACAAGACGCAGTTCGCCGGCGCGGAATTTTTCAACGGCTTCCGCTGGTCGGACGATCTGGATGAACTGAAATTCATCATCCAGCGCGACAAAAAGGATTTGTCCCAGCACCTGCTCGAAACGGAGGAATTCCGTGAAAAGTTTTACGGCGGCGATCTGGAAAAAATGACGGACGCGAGCGAGTTCCGGGTGAAGACCAAGTAGAAACGCGACTACTTTGTTTCGGCGTTTGGAAGTGCCTTTTGCGGTTCTGTTGTCGTTCCAAGTTCACGGGGCAATAAGGAATTACCAGCAGCAAGAGGCTTGGAAATGCTGTGAAAACGCTCTGGCAAGGCAGATCGCCGCGCTTCCGTTTCATTTGTTAAAGGAACAATGGTAACGGTCCTCTCCGGATTGCGGATGGAAGTGGTAAACATAACGACTGAATCAGAGTAATCGCACCGCCTTCAAAAGACAAGTTATTCTTTTGTCCATCCTTGACGGCAAGTAATTGGTGTAACTTGCGTAATACCATTAGGTTGTTTTTGACCTGAAATCATATAATCCCAGCTTGCGCAATCAGTGCGCTGGGCGCTTTCGACATAAGCAAGTTTGGCAGTTGCCCGAGGTGTAATTGCCGATTCACCGGGATTCAAGTTTGGGAACTGACTGACAAATTCCATAGCAGTCTGGAATGGTTCGTCGTTTTTCAGTTCTTTTTCATATTCCAAATAAAGTTGCCACATGAATTTCTCAACTTGTTTTGGGGGGAATTTGACCGTTGCCACTCCGATTTGATTTAGAGCCTCATGCCTGTTAATCGGATGACCGTGGTAAAAAAGTTTTGATGTGATGTTATCCACGATTTCATTTATCTTGTGTTCGTCTGTGCCCGAATCCATGTGCAAGCAGAGGAGTTTTTTTGCCATCATGCGAGACTGCGATAGGGAACGTTTTACATTACCCAAAGCCAACGGGTGAATTTTTTCAGGAAGCTTATTAAAAGCTTGCACGAGTTCGTCTTCGTGTTGAATGCCAACATCCTCCTTGATTAACGAAATGTAAGCGGTCACATCTTCCACACTGATGCCCACCAATTGTCCATTGGGATTGGCGGGATTAAATGGGTTCGTCACCGTAGGATCTGTCGGCCCAAGCATCGCCATTGGGTGCATCACGATACAGTTAGCTCCCAATGCGGTTAATGTCGCAGCACTGAAAGCTTTGAAAGGGACTAAAACAGAAAAATTCTTGGCATATTCCCTGATTAGCGTGACCAATCTCCAAGGAACAATCCCATCACCACCGTTGCTGTGTAAAAACAAATCGACATCGTATGTCTTTGGCGGTCTATCTATTGACTGAAGGTGTTCGTAGATTTTACGAATGGAGTCCATGGCCATTTGCACTTCCAAGTTCTCGCGCGTGCTCGTAACGTAAGAAATAACGTATGTCCCGCGTCTCTTTTGGAGTTCTTTAATAATTCTGATTCTGTCTGATTTTGCCATGCAACAAATAAACCAATTCCTCCAATTTTCATCAAGCATTATCAGTTCGTTCAAAACGCCGCTGGCAATTCCAAAGCTGCCTCCGAAACAGTAACCGGCTCAAGCGTCATCGGCTCGTCGTGAGCCAGATGAGTTTCGCAGACGCGGAAAAAATCCGCCGTGGTCGCCGCGCGGCGGATTTCGTGCAGGAATTTTTCATCCACGCCGTCGCCGATGAAGTTCATGAATTTTTTCATCCGCATCACCTGCGACGATTCCTTCACGCCGGGCGTGATTTCGTTTTCCCACAGTTCGCGGATGTAAGTCAGCACGTCGCATCCGGTTGGCAAATTTATTTTTTCGCCGCGAAACTGCGCGCGGATCTGGTCGAACAGCCACGGATTGCGGATCGCGCCGCGTCCGATCATCAAGCCGCGCGCATTGGTTTCGGAAATAATTTTTTGCGCCTGCGCCGCGCTGTGGACATTTCCATTCGCAAAAACCGGACAGCGCAACTCGCGCACCGCCTGCGCGATCAAATCGTAGCGCACGCCGGGGCGATACATTTGTTTGACCGTGCGCGCGTGGACGGTGAGCAGGTCAATCGGATGTTTTGCAAAAACTTTCAGCAGCGCGTCAAATTCCTCCGGCGATTCAAAACCAATCCGCGTTTTCACGGTGAACGGAATCGTCACCGCGTCGCGCAGCGCGCCGAGGATGGCGTCGATCTTTTGCGGCTCGCGCAAGAGTCCGCCGCCCGCGCATTTGCGATAAACGATCGGCGCGGGACAGCCGAGGTTCAGGTCGATCGCCGCAACGGGATAATGTTGCAACTCCTTCGCCGCGCGCACGAGCGACGGAATGTCGTTGCCGATGAGTTGCGCGATGATTGGTTTGCCAGTCGGATTTTCCGTGATGGATTTGAGAATCCATTTTTCCAGATGCGAGACGGCGTGGACGCGAAAGTATTCCGTCCAATAAACATCCGGCCCGCCGTAACGCGCGATGACGCGCATGAATTCGAGCGTCGTCACGTCCTGCATCGGCGCGAGCGACAGCACGGGAGTGTGGCCGTCCCCGGCCGCAGCAATGGAATTATGACCGGCAGCGTCCGAAGTTTGCGAACAACCCGAGGAATTGCACATTGCTGCGCCCGGAGACGGGCGCACTCCGGAACGGAGCAGATTTGAAAATGTTTCGGACGAAGTCATGCGGAATGGAAGTCTGCCGCAGGAATGCGACGACGCAAGCGTGCAGTCGGATTGCAAATCAAGCTGAACGGCAATTGCGCTCGACTTTCTGCGTGCGCCGCGTTTTCCTTTCACCAATGAAAATCCACTTCTTCGGCGCGGCGCGCACCACCACCGGCTCCATGTATTTCATCGAGGTCAACGGCAAGAAACTTTTGCTCGAATGTGGTTTGTTCCAAGGCCATCGCCAGGAATCGGAGGCGCTCAACAAAATTTTGCCGTTCGACACAAAACAGGTGGACGCCGTCGTCTTGAGCCATTCGCATCTGGATCACGCGGGAAAGCTTCCGAGTCTTTGCAAAACTTACGACGGCCCGATCCATTGCACGGCCGCGACGCGCGACCTTTGCGGCATCATGCTCTTGGATTCGGCGCACATCCAGGAACAGGACGCGCTCTTTGTTTCCAAAGTCCGTGCAAAAAAACATCAGCCGCCGGTCGAGCCGCTTTACACCACGCCCGACGCGCAAAAATGCGTCGCACAACTCGTCGCCCACGATTACGAAAAATCATTTGAGGTCGTTCCCGGCGTGACCGTGACGTTCCGCGACGCCGGACACATTCTCGGTTCCGCGCAGGTGATTTTGGACGTGCAGGAAAATGGCCGGAAATTTCGCCACCTGTTCACCGGCGACATTGGGCGCGGCGGCGATGAATTGTTGCGCGACCCGGTTCCGGTCGAGAACGTGGATTCTCTCCAGATCGAATCCACCTACGCCGGACGCGTCCACGAAGACCGCCCGGACGCGGACGATTTGGTCAACAAATACGTCGGTGAAACGCTCGCGCAAAAAGGCAAAATCATCATTCCCGCGTTTTCCGTCGGGCGCACGCAGCAGATCGTTTATGTGCTGCACGAATTGATCTGCGCCGGAAAATTGCCGCGCATCCCGATTTTTGTGGACAGTCCGTTGAGCGTGAACGCAACGGCCATTTACAAAAAGCATCCCGAATGTTTGCGGCCGACCATCTACGACACGCTCTGCAACCACGAAGACCCGTTTGGCATGAACAACCTCACCTACATCGCGAGCGCCGAGGATTCCAAGAGTCTCAACGACCGCCACGAACCGATGATCATCATCAGCGCATCGGGCATGTGCGAAGGCGGACGCATCCGGCATCATCTCAAAAACAACCTCGGCGACGCGAAGAACCTCGTGCTCTTCATCGGCTACTGTGCGGAAGGAACTTTGGGCAACCAGATTGTTGCCGGCAAAACGCCCGTGAACATTTTCGGCGAACCTTACCGCGTCCGAGCGAAAATCGTTTCGCTCGACACCTATTCCGGCCACGCGGACAAAAATGAATTGAAGCGCTACGTCGAAAAACTTTCCGGCGACATCAAAAAAATCGTCTGCATCCACGGCGAAGAAACGCAATGCCTCGCCCACGCGGAAACCCTGCACGCCATGAAACCGAAAGCCGAAGTCATCGTGCCGGCATACCAGCAGACGGTGGAGATTTAAGTTCAGTCAGGCGCCTAATTTTGCATCGTCTCGCCCGCACCGCCGCGATAAGCTGGAATCATGCTGTCGGAAAAACCGTGGCGGGCCGAGGCCGTGATGCAATTCATCGCGGCGCAAATCGCCTGCCTGTGCGCCGGCATCGTCGCCATCAATCTTCTGCACAAATCCGGCATCCACGGCTTCCGGCAGGATGAAAGTTTGGGGAACATCGTCGTCGGCACGCTTTCATTGCAAGGTGCGTCGTGGCTGCTGATCCCGCTTTTTTTGCGGCAGCATCAAACCGGCTGGCGCGAGGCGTTCGGTTTTCGCGGGCCGAAAATAAAACATCCCCTGCCTTTGACGCTTGGTTTTATCGTTGTGTTCGCCGTTGTCATGTTGTTGCAATGCTCGTGCATCCTGATGCTGAAAAAGTTTGGCTGGCCGGTCGAAGACCAGGCCGCCGTGAAACTTGTGACGGATGCAAAATCACTCTGGACGGTTGTTTATCTCGGCGTGTTCGCGGTCGTGATCGCGCCGGTCGCGGAGGAATTTATTTTTCGCGGGATGCTGTTTCCGTTCATCAAGCAGCTCGGCTTTCCCAAACTGGCCTGGTTCGGCGTCAGTTTTTTATTCGCGCTGATCCACGCTGACAAGACGATTTTCATTCCCTTGTTTGTGCTGGCGCTCGCGCTGACGTGGCTTTATGAAAAGACCGACAACTTGCTCGCGCCCATCACCGCGCACGCGCTGTTCAACGCCGCGAACCTCGCCGTGCTGCTCTGGCAAGTTCAACATCCCGACGCATGAACGAATTCGAACTCATCGCCAAGCTGACGCACACGCTGCCGGCGAACGATTCCGTCGTGGTCGGCGCGGGCGACGATTGCGCCGTGCTGGACTTGGGCGTGCCGGACAAATTGATTTTGTTCAAGACGGATGCGGTGGTTGAGGGATTTCATTTCACGCGTGAGACGCCGCCGGAAAAAATCGGGCGCAAGGCGCTCGCGCGCGGCTTGAGCGACATCGCGGCGATGGCCGGAACGCCGGTCGCCGCGCTGGTGACGGTTGCGCTGCCGGAAAAATTTGAGCCGGAGTTTATTTCAAAAATTTATGACGGGATGAATGTGCTGGCGCGCGAACAGGGCGTCGCGATTGTCGGCGGTGAGACGACGACGAATCCAGAGCGCATTTTGATTTCCATTTCATTGCTCGGAACCGTTGCGCGCGGGAAACAGATTTTGCGAAGCGGCGCAAAGGCCGGCGATGCCATTTTTGTGACGGGCGAACTGGGCGGCTCGCTCGCGGAAAAGCATCTGGACTTTGAACCACGCTTAATTGAAGCGCGCTGGCTCGCGGAACATTTTTCCATTCGCGCAATGATTGATTTGAGCGACGGGCTGGCCGGGGATTTGCGGCATATTTTGAAAGCGAGCGGCGCGGGCGCGGAACTCTTGAAAACGGCGGTTCCCATTTCCCGCGCCGCGAAATTGCGCGCCAAGGGAAGTTCCGCCGCGAAGCCCGCGTTCGCGGCCGCGCTGACGGACGGCGAGGATTTTGAACTGTTGTTCACCGTCGGCAGCAAGGACGCGGTAAAATTGCTGGATGTCTGGAAGCAGCAATTTCCGAAATTGAAATTGAGCTGTATCGGGAAAATTGTCGCAGGCGATGGGATTTTAATCCGCGACAAGAGCGGCTCGCATAAATTTAACGCCAATGGTTATGTGCATTTTGTCAAAACCTGAATTACTGCCCCGGAGTGCGCCCGTCCCCGGGCGCAGCAACAAGGTGGGACGGAGCGCGGTCGGGCTGGAGATGGTGCAGAGCAGTTTGTTCATTGCTGCGCCCGGGACGGGCGCACTCCGCTAATATAATGGCCATATTCATTTCGCATAGTCCGGCGGAGACGGAGGCGCTCGGCGAAAAATTTGGCCGCCTGGCGCGGCGTGGAACTGTTTTCGCGTTGTCGGGTGATTTGGGCGCGGGCAAGACGCAGTTCGTGAAAGGCCTCGCGCGCGGGCTGGGAATTTCCGCGCGCGTGCATTCGCCGACGTTCACGCTGGTGAACGAATACGGCGGCGGGCGGCTGAAGTTGTTTCACCTGGATTTATACCGGCTGGAAACACCGGCGCAGATTTTGTCGGCGGGCGTGGAGGAATTTTTGTCGCCGGACGGCGTGGCGGTGATTGAGTGGGCGGAGAGAATTGCGAATGAAGAATTAAGAATGAAGAATGAAGAAACAAAACCGGGAATGATTTCTGTGCGGATTGAGATTATAGGCGAGTCGGAGCGGAAAATTATTTATGACGATTCTGGCGCTTGAATTTTCCTCGCCGCAACGAAGCGTGGCCATCGCGCGCGACGGCAGCGTGCTGGCCGAGGCCACCGAAACTGGCGGGCGCGGAACAAATGCGTTCGGCCTGATCGAAAAAGTCCTGGCGTCGGCAAAAATCAGCCGCGAAGAAATCGAGTGTCTCGCGGTCGGGCTGGGGCCGGGTTCCTACACGGGCGTCCGCGTGGCGTTGGCCATCGCGCAGGGCTGGCAACTGGCGACGGGCGTGAAACTGCTTGGCATCGGCAGCGTGGAATGTCTGGCGGCGCAGGCGCAGGCGGAGAAATTTTTCGGGCGTGTAAATGTGGTGATTGATGCGCAGCGCGGCGAATTTTATCTGGCGGCTTATGATGTTTCTGCGGACGGCGTGAAGTTGGTTGAGCCGTTGAAAATTGTCGCGGCGGCGGAAGTTGAATCGCGCGCGGGCGCGGGAGAAATTTTGACCGGGCCGGAAGCGGCGCGGTGGTTTGCGGCGGGGAGAAATTTATTTCCACTGGCGGCGGCGCTGGCGGCATTGGCTGCGGGCCGCCGCGACTTCGCGGCGGGTGAAACGCTGGCGCCGGTTTATCTGCGGGCGGCGAATTTTCTGAAGGTTTCGGCGCAGCGGAAGAGGTGAGTGTCCCGGTGGCTGCCACGTTTCGGGACATTGGCCGGTTGCGAACGGCGAACCTATTCACACTTGCGGTGGTGGCACATGGCGTGCTACTTTCAGCGAGGAGTGGGCGGGTAGTCTGCGGCGCAAGCATCCGTATGTATTTCTGTTTTGAACAATCTGGCAAACGTCCGGCGCGCAAGCCGGCGGGGGCGTTCACGCTGATTGAAATCGTGGTGTCACTGGCGATTCTGGGGATAGTGATGTCGGGGTTGATTTTCGGATATGTGCAGGCCAACCGGATGTCGGAGTGGAGTTCCATGACCATGGCGGCGCAATCGTATGCCTCGCAGGGTGCCGAGCAGGCGCGGGCGGCGGACTGGCGTCCGCGGGATTATCCGGTGACTTCCGGGCCGGGGACGATGGATGAGCTGACCAATGGGACTCTATTTACAAATATTGATTTCATGGATATTCCGACCAAGGGAAGTCCGGCGACAACCAACTTCCAGTTTTGGGTGACAAATTACGTCAGCGTCACCAATCTTTCAATCAACCCGCCTTTGCGGGAGATCCGTTCGTATGCCCTGTGGAATTTTCCCGGCGGAGCGGGCTACATAACCTATACCAACTGGGCGATTCTCGACCGCGCCGGCGACCAATGAAACTTTCACCCGACATCAGCATGAAGGCGCGGTCACGGCAGATCGCCAAGGCGGGTTTCACGCTGGGTGAAATGATGATTGCGGTGGCGGTTTTTTCATTGGTCATCGCCGCGATGGTCTCGGTGCAGATTTTCGGGCTGCGGGTTTATACGCTGGCGGCGACGAAGTTGACTGCCACCCAAGGCGGGCGTGAGACGATGAATCTCATTCGCGACCAAATCAGAAGTTCGCAACAGGTTTATGTCGGAAGCTTTACTAATTCGATTTTCACGCAAGTTCCCAATGGTTCAAATCAAATCGGCAACGCCCTCCAAATTACTACGTCCACCAATTCATCTTTTGGAAACAATTATGTTGTCTATTATCAGAATTCAATATCAAACTCGCTTTTCAGCTACAATCCGGTGGGGCCGGTAGTAAATGACTTGGCGGATTATGTGACGAACAATCTTTGTTTTCAGGCCGAGGACTACCAGCAGAACATCCTGACCAATTATCAAAACAACCCGGTCATCCGCATCACGCTGCAGTTTTACCAGTGGGAATATCCGGTCGGCTTCGTCGGGAGCAACGCGGTCAACGCCTATGATTATTATTACCTGCGGTCGCGCGTCGCCCGGCGGGTCAAATCATTAAATTAAACCAGTGCCATGCGAATTTTATCAAGATCACATTTGAAGGGGCAATCCGGCTTCTCGCTGCTGATTGTCATGGTGTTTGTCGGCGTCAGCCTGGTCGTCTTCGGCAGCATGATGTTTTGGGTCTCGACGAATGCCAAAATAACGCTGCGCAACAATCTGTTCAACCAGGCCGAGGCCGCCTCCGAGTCCGCCGACGAATATGCCCTGGCCCCCATGATCCGCGACTATGTCTATCAAAGCCTCAATGCCGGGAACAACTACTACACCAACGTCCCCGCCCAGGCCGGCTGGCCGGGCGACTACCGATTTACATTCAGCGACCTCAACGGCACTAATGGCCAGATCAGTGTGAACATAGGACAGGCACCGACCACCTTGACGCCCTTGGGATCCCAATTTGCCAACCTGAAGGCTTATCAGCAATATGCCACCAACACCGCCATCGCCACCACCACCACCAACGCGCCATACAATGTCTCGGCCACCGTCCAGGAGATCATCAGCTTTGCCTCCATCCCCGTGTTTCAATACGCCATTTTTTACAACCTCGACCTCGAGGTCAACCCCGGCAACCAGATGACCATCAACGGCCCGGTGCATTCCAATAACAACATCTATACGACCGGAAACAGCGCGGCAAATAATCTGGTATATTCAAGCATCGTCGAGGCCGCCCAGCAGGTCAATCTTAACCGAAGCACCAACGATCCGAATGCCAGCGGCAGCGGACAATATGTGTCTTTCAGCGACACCACCAACAATCCGCTCAACAATGCCGACTCCTTGTCCATGCCCATCGGCACCAACAACAACCCCGCCGCCGTCGAAGGCATCCTGAACCTGCCGCCCGCCGGCCTGATTCCACCCAGCGCCGCCGCCTATTCGCCCACCGGCATGGTTTATCTTTACAATGCCGTTGACCTGATTGTTTCCAACAGTCCCGCCAACAACACCAACTTCGTCTTTTACGAAAATCCAAACGCCGCCTCCCAGATTGCGACGGTCGCGCCCGATTCGACAAATATTGTCGCGACCATTACCACGAACGTCGTCCACGGCGTAACAACTTACTCCACCACTTACGCCACCAACACCTACTATTCCTATGTGACCAACGCCACCTTCTATGACTATCGCGAGTCCGACACGGTGCAGGCCATCCAGATAGACGTGGCCAAACTGAACACCTGGCTCACCAACAACACCGCCACCGGCGGCGCCCAATACAACACCCAAAACAGCAGCGGCACCACCAGCAAGGGCCACACGATCAGCTCCATTTATGCCTACAACAGCGTGCCCTTGACCGCCACCACGCTTCCGGCGGTGCGGCTGGTCAACGGCCAGCAACTGCCGCCGGCCGGCCTCACCGTGGCCACGCCCCAGCCGCTTTATGTGGAAGGCAATTACAACATCCAGACCAATTCCAGCGGCACGCAGGCGCTCACACTCGGCTCGACCACCAATGGCGTGACCGTTCCCGCCGCGCTCATGGGCGACGCCGTCACCATCCTTTCCCCCAATTGGAGCGATGCTTACAATTCCGGCACGGCGCTAACTTCGCGCACACCTGTCAACACCACCATCAACGCCGCCACGCTCGAAGGGATTGTTCAATCCGCAACCATCAACGGCACCAAAAACTACAGCGGCGGCGTGGAAAACTTCCTCCGATTGCTGGAGAACTGGAGTGGCAGCACGACCCTCACCTACAACGGCTCCATCGTCGTCATGTTTCCCAGCCAATACGCGACCAATTTTTGGAACGGTAATATCTATGGCGTTCCCAGACGCCAATGGGGCTTTGACACCACCTTCTCACAATCAGGCAAACTGCCGCCGCTCACGCCGCAGGCAAAAAAAATCGTCCGCTTGAGCTGGTCTTTCTACTGACGGATTCCATCCCTTCCCATAAACTGTCCGCGTGAAAGCCGCCGTCCTCCACGCCCGGGAAAAAATCCTGGTCGAAGACCTCGCGCCGCCCGCCCTCCAGCCCGGCGAAGTCCGCCTCCGCATCGAGGCCGCCCTCACCTGCGGCACCGACCTCAAAGTCTTCAAGCGCGGCTATCACGCCAAGATGATCGTGCCGCCGGCGGTGTTCGGCCACGAGTTGGCCGGAGTGATTTCGGAAGTTTCCGGTAGCAGCGGCAGTCAGTCCGCTCAAATTGAAATGGCAGAAATCAAAATGAGCCGGCTCACGTCGGCTGCCACAAGCTGGAATGTTGGCGAGCGCGTGGTCGTCGCCAATTCCGCGCCGTGCGGCGGCTGTTTCTTCTGCAAAAACCATCAGGAAAACCTCTGCGAAGATTTGTTGTTCCTCAACGGCGCCTATGCGGAATCCATCGTCGTCCCCCCCCGGCTGGTCCAAAAAAATCTGCTCCGGCTCAAACCGGAAACGGATTTCCGCGACGCCGCGCTCACCGAACCGCTGGCGTGCGTCGTGCAGGGCGTCGAGGATTTGAACCTGCGCGCCGGGCAAAATGTGCTCGTCGTTGGCGCGGGGCCGATTGGCTTGATGTTTGTCGCGTTGGCAAAAAATCTGGGCTGCGAAGTCACGGTAGCCGGACGCGGAGAAAAGCGATTGCGGGCGGCGCAACGATTGGGCGCGCAAAATATATTTGAAGTCGGAAACGACGGCGAGGTCGTCGAGGCTGTTTGCGGCGGCGCAAAATCGAAAATCGAAAATCGAAAATCGAAAATTAAATTCGACGTGGTGATTGAAGCCGTTGGCCGCCCCGAAACCTGGGAAGCCGCCGTGCGGCTGGTGCGCAAGGGCGGCGCGGTGAATTTTTTCGGCGGCTGCCCGTCCGGCGCGGTCGTCACGCTGGACACGACGCTCATCCATTATTCCAACCTCACGCTGCTCGCGAGCTTTCATCACACCCCGCGCACCATCCGGCGCGCGCTGGCCTTCATCGAGGCGGGCGTCATCCGCGCGGCGGATTTTGTGGACGGCGAATGTCCATTGAGCCAGTTGCCCGAACTCTTCAAGTCAATGGCGTCCGGCAATCACGCGGTAAAAACTTTAATCAAGGTTCACGAATAAATTTTTTAACCGCCAAGACGCCAAGAACGCAAAGATTGAAAAAAATCGATCCGGCAAACAAACCCATTTCTTCGCGCCCTTGGCGTCTTGGCGGTTGGTTTCTTTACGGCTTCAGGAAGTTTTCCAAATCCATCTGCATCTTCTGCAAGTCCGGCAGATTGATATACATCATGTGGCCGGCGTCGAACTCGGCGTAGGTGATGTTCGTGCGGTAAGGCGCGGCGAGCGCCATGTGGTCGAGCGCGTAATGCACCGTGTCAATCGGGCAGACCAAATCGCACCGCCCGCCCAGCACCAGGATTTTCATATAGGGATTCTGGTTCATCGTCGCGGCAAGCTTGTCGCCCGCGCTGGCGTAATTGTTATGGACGCCGTAATTCCACGGCTGCACACCGGCGATGATTTCGTAGGGCAAATCGTCTTCAAACTTCAATTCACTGCGGACGTAGTTGTTGATTGCCGCCGAAAACGGCCCGCGCACCGCCGCGTCCGACGGATCAAAATCAGGAGCCGGCGCGGCGGCGTCATCGTCGCGCCCGGTGATGCGCGCGTCGTAGGCGCCGAGAATCAAACCTTCGTCGTGCAGCAATTGCTTTCGGAAAACGCCTTCATCAATCCGCAGATTGTTGTCCTCGATGACCTGCGGTTTCAGGCCGGTCAACCGCGCGAGTTCGGCGGCGATTTTTTTATGTTCGGCGGCGGTAAGCGAATCGCCTTTTTGCAAAGCCGAGGCATACTCGCCCTTCGCAAAATCCCGCGCCTCGGCCAGCGCCTTGGGCAGGTCGTTCTGCAAATCGTCCGGCAGTTTTTTGTGGAACTGCGCCGCCGCCGTGTAAGCAGGCAGATAAAGCGGATACGGCAGGTCGTTGCCCGCATTGTTCCAGATGGTCGCAAAATCCAAAACGCCTGAAACCAAAATCAAGCCGTTCAAATACATTCCGTAGCGCGAACGCAGATGGTCGGCCAGGCCGGCGGCGCGGAAAACGCCGTAACTTTCGCCGCACAAAAATTTCGGCGAGAGCCAGCGCTCGTGCCGCGTCGTCCAGAGCCGGATGAATTCACCGACAGAATCCAAGTCCGCCGAGTCGCCGAAAAACGCGTCGGCCTTTTCATCCTTCGCCGCGCGGCTGAAACCCGCCGCCACCGGGTCAATGAAAACCAGGTCGCTCGCGCCGAGGATGGAATACTCATTGTCCACCAGTCCGAACGGCGGCGGCGGCAGCGAGCCGTCGGGGTTCATCTTCACGCGGCGCGGGCCGAGCGCGCCGAGGTGCAGCCATACGGACGACGAGCCGGGCCCGCCGTTGAAACAAAATGTGACGGGCCGCGCGGATGTGTTCGTTTCACCAAGTCGCGTGTAGGCGATGTAAAAAACCGACGCGCTCGTGGTGCCGTCCGGTTTCAGGACCGGCAACATTCCCGTTTCCGCGACATATTTCACGCGCTGGCCGGCGATGGTGACGGTGTTGGTTGTGAAGACCGGCTTGTGCGTCGCGTCAGGAATCGTGGCCGCGTCGTTTTTGACGGGCGGCGAATTGGTGGCGGGCGAATTCGTCGGCGCAATCTCCGCCGCGCGCAGGCCGGCGGCGGCCATCAGCAGAATCCAGATGATGTTTTTCATGTCGTTTTTGGGAATTAAATTATCAGACCGCCGCCGCGATGGCATCGCCCATTTCGCGCGTGCCGATTTTTCGCGCGCCGGTTTCGTTTGCGCTGAAAATGTCGCCGGTGCGGTTGCCGGATTCAATCGCGTGCTGGACGGCGCTTTCAATCTCCGCCGCTGCGTCATTCAGCCCGAAGCTGTGCCGCAGCATCAGCGCGGCGGACAAAATCTGCGCAATCGGATTCGCCAAGTTTTTCCCCGCGATGTCCGGTGCAGTGCCGCCCGCCGGTTCATAAAAACCAAAAGTATTTCCACCCGTCGTCGCGCCCAAACTTGCGCTGGGCAACATTCCGAGCGAACCGCCGAGCGCGGCGGCTTCGTCGCTCAAAATGTCGCCGAACATATTTTCGCAGAGCATCACGTCGAATTGCGTCGGGCGCAGCATGAGCTGCATCGCGCCGTTGTCCACAAACATATGTTCGAGCGTCACGTCGGGATAATTTTTGCCCACGCGCGTCACAACTTCGCGCCACAAAATTCCGTTCTCCAGCACGTTCGCCTTGTCAATGCTCGTCAATTTCTTGCGCCGCAACTGCGCCGCCTTAAAGGCAACGTGCGCGATGCGCTCAATCTCCGGCGTCGTATAAACCATCGTGTCAATCGCGCGGAAATTGCCGCCGCCCAAATCTTCCGTTTTTTTCGGCTGGCCGAAATACATTCCGCCGGTCAATTCGCGCACGACCAGGATGTCAATGCCATCGCCCTGCCGTTCTTTCGCGAGCGGGCAGGCGTGCGACAAATTTTTTGGCAATTTCACCGGACGCAAATTGGCGAACAATCCAAATTCCTTCCGCAGCCGCAGCAGCGCGGCGCGTTCGGGTCGTTCTTCTTTCGGAATCGTCGGATCGCGGTCGGGCAAACCGACGGAGCCGAACAAAATGGAATCTGATTTTTTGCAGAGCGCGAGCGTCGCGTCCGGCAACGCTTTTCCGGCGGCGTCAATGCCCGCCCAGCCGACGGGCGCGGCGGTGATTTCCAGTTTGAAATTAAATTTCTTTTCCGTCGCGCGCAAAACCTTGACGGCCTCGCGCATGACTTCCGGGCCGATGCCGTCGCCCGCGAGCGCCGCGATTTTGAATGTTTTCATGAATTCAAGCGCACAGTCTATTTTTTCCACGCGCAGTGACAATCCTAAACGTAGGACAGGCGTCGCGCCTGTCTTCATCGTCGCGGTTTCATCAGGTCAGAGACAGGCGCGACGCCTGTCCTACATTGATTTCCGCGCTCGACATTCGCCAATCGAAATTCAAAATCCGCCAATGGCTTTGCCTTACAAAATCGCCACGCTGCTTTACGTTTTCAACGAGCGCGAAGAAATCCTGCTGCTCGAACGTGCGCAGGAGCCGAATCGCGGCTTCTGGAGTCCGTGCGGCGGCAAATTGAAAATGGACACCGGCGAATCGCCCTACGCCTGCGCGTGCCGCGAGGCCGGGGAAGAAACCGGCTTGCAACTCACGCCGTCCGATTTGCATCTGGCCGGACTCGTCAGCGAGCATGGTTATCAAAACCAGACGCACTGGCTGATGTTTTTGTTTGAGGTGAAGGTGAAATTAAAGACGCTGCCGCCGGTTCACGCGGAAGGCCGCTTTGAATTTTTCCCGCGCGAAAAGATTGCCTCGCTGAAAATCCCGCAGACCGACCGCGAAAAAATCTGGCCGTGGTTCTGGCGGTTTCGCGGCGGCTTCTTCGCGGCGCACTGCCATTGCCACGCGGACGGGCGGAATGACTGGACGCTGGAAGAGGCAAAGGCAGAATGAAGAAGGCAGAATGAAGAAAAAATTCAGCGGCGAGTTTGTGTTTTTCTTCTGCATTCTGCATTCTTCCTTCTGCATTTTCTTATGATTGATCTGCACAGCGACGATTATTTCATGGGCGAGGCGCTGCGGCAGGCGGCGCGCGCGCGCGCTGCGGGCGAGGTGCCGGTCGGCGCGGTGATCGTGCGCGACGGAAAAATCATTGCGCGGGCGTTTAATCAAGTTGAACTGCTCAAGGACGCCACGGCGCACGCGGAGATGCTCGCGCTCACGCAGGCGGAAAATGCCGCCGGCGACTGGCGGCTGACGGACTGCACGCTTTATGTGACCAAGGAACCGTGCCCGATGTGCGCGGGCGCGATGGTGCATACGCGGCTGGCGCGGGTGGTGTTCGGCGCGGGCGATGCGAAAGGCGGCGCGGCGGGCGGCGCGCTGAACCTGCTGCAATTACCGACGCTGAACCACCGTTGCGAAATTACCGGCGGCGTGCGCGCGGCGGAATGTCGCGCGCTGCTGCAAACATTTTTCGCGGAGCAGCGGGCGGCGAAGAAGAACGGGGAAAGTCCGCCAATGGAATCGTAGCGGCGGACGTGAGTCCGCTCCAAAGCGTTTTCAAAAATGCTGTGGCAGTCTTTTGCCGGCCAGCTTGAAAGTTCCGCGAGGTTTTGGACTGCGGCAGCCCTCTGCCGCTTTTCCCCCGCAGCACTGGCGACACAAAAGCGGCAGAGGGCTGCCGCAGTCCAAGACGCTGGCGCGCCAGCCGGCCAACCCAAGCCAACTTGTCGGCTACAGTTTTATTGAAACCGTCCAATCTTCTGAAATGAGCCGGCTCACGCCGGCTGCCACGC
>Ga0224554_1000572_pt1 | contig 29549 bp, 22 predicted proteins | sample 714S22024metaG_FD_180666 | JGI IMG/M metagenome (GOLD analysis project Ga0224554, IMG submission 180666) | Peat soil microbial communities from Stordalen Mire, Sweden - 717 S2 20-24 | ecosystem: Environmental > Terrestrial > Soil > Wetlands > Peat | place: Sweden: Norrbotten County, Stordalen...
TCGCATCCACAGTGTAATTACACATTGGCTAAATTTGTACAAGGCAAATCTTGCCTAGTAAGAGCTTGTCCATCATAGTCTTGCATCCAAAATGCCTAATCGAATTCCTATACGGCATTGGTCCTAGGATGTTGGCATTGATCGGGGAATTTTGGCTGGAAAATATATGGGCCGCGTCTGGTTGATTGTTTTGTCGCTCTTTGGAATTTCCCCGTGTTTAGGCGACGGGCTGGACAATCAACCATCTCCAAAATCGCCTTCGGAATCTTTGGATTGCATGCATGTTCCGCCCGGTTTGCGAATCGACATCGTTGCGAGTGAGCCATTAATTGAAAGTCCGGTGGCGTTCGAGTGGGGCGCGGATGGGAAACTTTGGGTGGTTGAGATGCGGGATTATCCGAATGCGGACCCAGACTCAACGCAAAGGCGCTATGACCCAAAGGCGCAAGGAATGGAATCCAGTAACGAAGGAATGGGGGAAGGACCCTCACCTCTCCCTTCCCATCTGATGGGAGCGGAGAGGGAAGGGAATATGGCAGCCAGCGCTCGGCCTACCTCGATGGGGTTGGTGGCTGGCGGGGGAAGTTCCCGGCATGGGCATAACGGCAGGATTGTCTTTCTTGAGGATACCAACGGCGGCGGCGTTTATAATAAAGCGGCGGTGTTTCTTGACGGGTTGAGTTATCCCAACGGGCTTTGCCCCTGGCGCAAGGGGGTCATTGTCAGCGCCGGGGGCGAGATATTTTACTCCTACACACGATACGACATCACCACGAAAGATGATCGGGAACTCAGCGGCGTCATCACGGCGGAGACGCCGGACTACGTGACCTTAACGCAGCCTGGAGGAGTGGTCGAAGCCCTGCCACGTCGCGATCTGGAGAAGATCGCAAGCTCGAAACTTTCTCTGATGCCCGATGGATTTGAAAGCGCCTTGCCCAAACAGTCGATGGCAGACCTCATTTCCTACATTGCCAACCGCCACTGATTGAAGCTGTGTTCCGAATCTCATCAAAGACAACATCGGGAGTCAAGTATAGCGGATTTTTCCCCACCTGACGACCTATGTTGTCTTTGACGCCCCCTTTGACCCTTTGCACGGCGCAAATGAAAACTCGCGTTGCTTTTTGGATTTGGTTTTACTCAACGGTGGATGAGTATTGATGAGAATTCGTGGCTTGAGGCGTTGAAGCGCCACTTTGGATTTCCTTCGTTTCGTCCGCTGCAGCGCGAGATCATCCGCGCCACGATGGAAGGGCGCGATGTGTTTGCCTTGCTGCCCACTGGCGGCGGCAAGTCGCTTTGTTTCCAATTGCCGGCGCTGATGCGGCCCGGCTTGACCGTCGTGGTTTCGCCGCTGATCGCGCTGATGAAAGACCAGGTGGATGGCTTGCAGGCGGGCGGGATTGCCGCCACGTTTCTCAATTCGTCGCTGGGCGCAGCCGACTCGCGCCAGCGATTGCGCGGGTTGCATCACCATGAGTATCGGCTGCTGTATGCCGCGCCCGAGCGGCTGGCGCTGGCCGGGCTGTTGCGCGATTTGCAACAGTGGAACGTGAACTTGATCGCGGTGGATGAAGCGCATTGCATCAGCGAGTGGGGCCACGATTTCCGTCCCGAGTACCGGCAGTTGGCGCAGTTGCGCGAGGCATTTCCCAACACGCCCATGATGGCCCTGACGGCCACGGCGACGGGGCGGGTGCGGGAGGACATCGTCAAGCTGCTGCAACTGCGGGAGCCGCGGTGTTTTGTGGCCAGTTTCAACCGGCCGAACCTGACTTACCGCGTCATCGCGAAGGCCAAGCCTTCGGCGCAGGCGCTGGAGTTCCTGCGCGGCCGTCCGCGCGACAGCGGGATCATTTACTGTCAGAGCCGCAAGGGCGCGGAGAAGCTGGCCGCGCAACTGGCCGGGCACGGCATCGCCGCCCGCCCCTACCACGCCGGGCTGACGGCGGGGGAGCGGAACACAAACCAGGAACTTTTTCTGCGCGACGAGGTTCGGGTGATTTGCGCGACGATCGCCTTTGGACTGGGCATCAACAAACCCAATGTGCGCTTTGTCATGCATTATGATTTGCCCAAGAACATCGAAGGCTATTACCAGGAGACCGGGCGGGCGGGGCGGGACGGTTTGCCGTCCGAGTGCCTGCTGCTCTTCAGCGCCGGGGACGTGGCCAAGCAGCAGCACTTTATCGAGGAGAAATCGCCGGACGAACAGCTCATTGCCCGCCAACAATTGCAGCAAATCGTGCAATACGCCGAGTCGGCCGGGTGCAGGCGAGTCGAGTTGCTGCGCTATTTCGGAGAGACTTTTCCGCCGGACCATTGCGGCGGCTGCGATAATTGCCTGAAGCCGCGCGCTACTTTCGACGGCACGGTCGCCGCGCAAAAGTTCCTCTCCTGCGTTTATCGCATCCGGCAGAAGAGCGGCTTTGGTTTCGGCTTGAATCATGTGGTCGAGGTGTTGACCGGCTCGGACTCGGAGCAAATCCGCCGCCGGCGGCACGAGGAACTTTCGACTTACGGCATTGGCCGCGAACACAGCCGCCCGCACTGGCAGGCGATGGGCCGGGAATTGGTGCGCCTGGGATATTTGAGGCAGCGGACGGACATGTTCAACGTGCTTGAGCTGACGGACACGGGCTTGGAGGCTTTGCGCGCGCGAACGCAAGTCACCCTGACCAAACCAATGTCCATTCCCTCCACGCCGGAAAAAGCGCCGCGCACGGGCGAAATCGCCTGCGACGAGGAACTCTTCGAGCGCCTGCGGCAACTGCGCAAGAAGCTGGCGGACGAACGAAATGTGCCGGCCTACATCGTGTTTTCCGATGTCTCCTTGCGGCAAATGGCGCGTTATTACCCCGCGACGGACCGGCAACTCACGGGCATCAGCGGTGTGGGCGAGAAGAAACTGCGGGAATTCGGCGCGGTATTTCTGGGCGAAATTGCGGCGCATTTGCAAACCAACCCGCGCCAGATTTTTGCCGACGATTCCTTCAGCGCAGCGCAGCGCGCCGCCCGGCCTTAACTTCGGTGAGTGGCAAAATTGGAGGAGGAGTGTATCGTCCAATGCAACTTGAATTCGAAGAATGAAGAGCAGGATGCGCAATTCGTTCGCGTATGACGTTGCCGTGGTGGGCGGCGGCAGCGCGGGATTTGCCGCGGCGCACGCCGCAGCGGCGGCGGGTCTGAACACTGTGCTGGTGGAAGGGGCGCGCGCGCTGGGCGGCCTTTGCATTCTGCGGGGATGCATGCCGAGCAAGGCGCTGCTCTACGCGGCAGAGGTCCTGCATCTGGCGCGCGCCGCCGGTACCTGGGGCCTCCGGATTCCAAAGGCGGGCTTCAATTTCAACGCGGTCATGGCCCGCAAGCATGCCATGGTGGAGGATTTTGCCAGATATCGCCGCCACGAGTTGAACAACGGAGAATTCAAGCTGCTGCGGGCGCGCGCCCGTTTCCTGGACGCGCACACTCTGGGCCTGGACGGGGTTTCGGGCCGCACACCAAAGAGTCTGACGGCAAAGCACTTTATCATCTGCACCGGTTCGAGGGTCGCGCCGCCGCCGATGCCGGAGCTGGCCGAGGCTGGATTCCTGACCAGCGATGATGCGCTGGCCTTGCCGCGACTGCCGAAGTCGTTGATTGTCCTGGGCGGAGGACCGGTCGCGGTGGAATTGGCGCAGTTCTTTTGCCGGTTCGGGGTTGGGGTCACGCTGATCCAGCGCGGCCCGCATTTGTTGCGCGATAGCGATCCCGACGCCGCCCGGGCGCTGGAAAAGGCTCTGCGGCGGGATGGCATCCGGCTGTTCACAGGGACGAAGTTGACAGGAGCGTACCGCAAGGGACGGGAGAAGGGCGTGATCTTCCAGTTCCACAAACAGACCAAACGGGTGGCGGCCGGGGAAATTCTCCTGGCGTTGGGACGGGCGCCCGCGACGGCCGGGCTGGGTCTGGAACAGATTGGCGTCAAGATGGATCATAGCCGGATCGTCACCAACGCCTTCATGCAGACGAACCTGCCGCACATTTATGCCGCCGGCGATTGCACGGGGCCGCATCAGATCGTCCATATCGGCATCGAACAAGGGGAGATCGCCGCCCGCAATATTGTTCATCCGGGCCGGAAGCAGGCCATGGACTACAGGCTGCAATGCAGCGTGGTGTTCAGCGATCCGCAGGTGGCGATGGTTGGGTTGACGGAATGGCAGGCTGCGCGGGAGAGCATTCCGTATCTGGCGGCGTCGCATCCGTTCAATGATCACGGCAAGGCCATGATTATGGAGGCGAAGGACGGTTTTGTGAAATTGCTGGCCCGCCCGCGCACGGGCGAGATTTTGGGCGGGGCCTGCGTCGGGCCGCTGGCGGGGGAATTGATCCATGAAATCATCGCGGCGATGAACCGGCGGATGACGGTGGGGGAATTGGCGGCCATGCCGCATTATCATCCGACCCTGGCGGAAATCTGGACCTATCCGGCGGCAGAGCTGGCAGGACGGCTGAAGCGCGGCGCGCGTTGACCTTCAGACTTTCCTGGGGGGCAGCTTGCCGTCCAGGCATTCGCGCACGACCTGCGCCAGTTTGCCCGGGGAATAGGGCTTGGCCAGGAAGTTGAAGCCTTCCAGGAGGGCGATGTCCTTGCCCGCCATGCCGGGGCTGTAACCGCTGGTGTAGATGACTTTCAGGCCCGGGTCGTCCTGGTGCAGGCGCTCGGCCAGTTGCCGGCCGGTCATGCCGCCGGGCATCATCATATCTGTCAATAGTAGCTTTATATCGCCGCGGTGCTCCTGCCAGGCCTTGACCGCGGCCGGCCCGGTCTCGGCCTGGTAAGTGCGGTAGCCGCAGAATTCAAGGATGTTGACCACCAGTTCGCGCAAGATCGGTTCGTCTTCCGCCACCAGGATGGTCTCAGTGCCGGAGGGCATGTTTTGCCGGGTGACGGTCTGGGTGTCCGGCGACGGGACGGGCGGGACCGCGCCTTTTCCGGCGTCGGGCAGGAAAAGGGTGAAGGTGGAACCGACGCCGACGCGGCTTTCCACGACAATCCAGCCCTGGTGCTGTTTCATGATGCCATAGACGGTGGCCAGGCCCAAACCGGCGCCCTTGCCTATGTCTTTGGTGGTGAAAAACGGCTCGAACATGTGGCCCAGGGTCGCGCTGTCCATGCCGCAGCCTGTGTCGGTAACTGTCAAACAAACGAAGCGCCCGGGGCGCGCCTCCGGGTTAAGGACCAGGGCGACGGGATCGAGGGTCTGCTGGGAGGTGCTCAACGTCAGGCGGCCGCCCTTGGGCATGGCGTCGCGCGAGTTGATGACCAGATTGAGCAGCACCTGCTCCATCATGCCGACATCGACATAGAGGGCGGGGAGGTCGGGAGCGGGGAAGAATTGGAGGGAGATGCTTTCGCCCAGCAGGTCCTGCAACATGGGGAGGAGATTGTTGACGATGTCGTTGAAATTGAGCAGGCGGGGTTCCATGACCTGTTTGCGGCTGAACATGAGCAATTGCTTGATCAGCTTGCCGGCGCGGCGGGCGGCGGCGGAGATCTGGCGGACGGATTTCTCGTTGGCCGGCTGCAAGGTGTGGGATTGCAGCATGAGGTCGGAATGGCCCTGGATGATGGTGAGGATGTTGTTGAAATCATGGGCCACGCCGGCGGCCAACTGGCCCACGGCCTCCATTTTTACCGTATGGCGCAGTTGGGCTTCCAGGTTCAACCGTTCGGTGATGTCGTTGACATAGCAATGGACGGTGTTGCTGACGGCGATGGGGATGAAAGACCAGGAAAGGGTGTGCTTTTGGATGGCGGTTTGCAGGTTTGTTTTGCTTTCACCCGTTGAAAGGCATTGCAGAACGAGCCCCTTGCTGTCGGCAGGCAGGATGGCGGCAACGTCCTCCTGGCCCAGGATCGTGGCAAGGCGCCGGGCGGCGTCGTTGTAGTAGGCCAGAGCGCCGTCGGCCGCGAATTCGAGCAGGGGATTGGGGCTGTTGCGGGTGAAGGCGGCCAGTTTTTGAATGCGTTGTTCGGTGTTCATCGGGCGGAACTGAGAGTGGGCGGGGCGGGGGCCGTTTCGGGGCGGAGGGCGTCATCCAACGCGGCGCGGCCGGGCCGGGCCGGGTCGTCCGGAAGGCTGAAAGCCGTCATTTGTTTGACAAGCGCGGCAATGCGTTCCACGCCGTGAGTGATCTGAGCGATGGACTTGACGGACTGATCATCCAAATCGGGCTTGTCCAGCAACAATGAGGCGTGGCCCTGGATGATGGTGAGGATGTTGTTGAATTCATGGGCCAGGCGTTCCTGGCGCACGGCCAGCTCCCGGCTTTGCTGCAGGGCGAGTTGGGCCGCATTGCGGGCCTCGATCTCCTGTTGGATTAATCGCGTCACCACCTCGTCGCGCTCGCGCAAGAGGCGCGCCCGCCATTGCCGCGCCCAGCGCCACGCGCCCGTCGCCGCCAGCAGGAGGATCAGGGCGCATAAGCCGGTAAACGCCCACGATTGGGAAAAGCGCGAACCCGCGCCGACATCGGCGGCTTGCAAAGGAAGACCTCCGCACCCGGCGATCAGCAACGCTGCCCGGAAAGACAAGGGCTTTTTCAGCCGGCCAAAACTTTCTTTCATCATCAAGTCGTCACAAGCCTCGGTTGGCTGCGAGCACGAAAAACAACGCAACCAGTTTACGACAAAGTGTCAACAGTTCAACCATAATTGAAAGAAAGGCGTGGGCGCGGGAGGGGAAAGGCTGAAGGCGGAAGGCGGAAGGGCTGGGGTTTTGTCTTGTTGATCAAGTCTCAGAGCCTGTTTTAAAAATCGCCCGGTCGCGTGCCCTCCCGCGGCGATGGGTAGTATTTATAGAACACGCTCTTAGCCGCAGCCATGCAGTAAGAATCCAACGCAAAGACGCACTGCAAAGCCGCAAAGTTGTGTCACAATCCTCCAGCAGAGCTGGAGGATTCATTAGGTATTGAGGGGAGTCTTCGCGGTTGACTTCCCCGGGCCGGCGTGGCTCAGTTCTCGTCGTCACGCGTCTCGAAACACTGACGGGTGCTGGAATGAAAACATGCTCATACTGCGGGGCCAAGTATCCCGACGACATGCCTCAGTGTCCCATTGACCATGAAGCGCTTTCTCCCAACCCCGCAGCATCCGCATCCGATTCGGCTCCAGCATCACGGTCGCAGCGGGATGCATTCGAGTTCAGCACTCTCACGGCAGAACAAAAGCAGCAGGACCTGGTGACTTTGGTGACATGCGGAACGCTGCTGTCGGCGGACATGGTTGTCTGCAAACTCCGCGCGGCGGGTGTGGAGGCGTTTATCCCCGACAAGATGGTGATGCAGACGGTCGCATTCAACTTCAACACGTTTGGATACGTCCGGGTCCAGGTCTCTCCGAAGGACTACAACGCAGCCAAAGCCGTTCTCTCCAGTTGATTTTTACAAAGACAACATGCCAACCACTCCCTCCGCCACCCCGGCTGAAACAAAAACCGGACCCTCCAAACCCTCCTATCCAAATCCGTTTCTGTGGGTGCCGTCCAGTTATCTGGCAATGGGGGTCATTTATGTCACGGTCGGCAGCGTGGCCAATGTCATGTTCAAAAACATGGGGATGGGCAACACCAAGGCGGCGTTCTGGTCGAGCCTGCTGGGATTTCCATACACCTTCAAGTTTCTCTGGGCGCCATTGCTGGAGCTGTACCGGACGAAGAAGTTCTTTGTGGTGCTGATGCAGTTTTGCATTGCCGCGAGCATCGCCTGCGTGGCGTTTGCCCTCAGGCTGCCCGGCATGACATGGTTCGTGCCGGTCCTGGCCTTGCTGGCGCTCTCGGGTCTCCTCGGGGCGACGCAGGACATCGGCGCGGACGGCGTCTATGTTACGACGCTGCCACCCAGGGAAATGGCAAAATATACCGGGTTCCAAAGCATGTGCTGGAACGCCGGATTTCTGCTCGCCGCCGGGCCGTTGATCTATTTCAGCGGCGTATTGCACAGACAAACCCAAAGTTGGGGGACATCGTGGATGGTGATCATGCTGGTGATTTCCGGGCTGCTGTTTCTGGCCGGATTGTATCACAGCCGCTTTCTGCCGCCCGGGGCCAAAGCTCTCGACGCGCCGAAAAGTTTCGGCGATGCCATGGGCACTTTCGGGCACGCCTTCGCGACGTTCTTCCAGAAAAAGGATGTCTGGCTGATGATGGCATTTGCCTTTTTTTACCGCTCCGGTTACGGCCTGATCGACAAGATGGGGCCGCTGTTCATGATCGACGATCGCGCCAAAGGCGGGCTGGGGCTTTCCAACGAAACGCTGGGCACGATCAACGGGACATTCGGCAACGCGGCCTTCATTCTTGGCTCGCTGCTGGGCGGCTGGTTCGTGTCGCGGATCAGCCTGAAAAAGTCGCTTTTCATCCTCTGCCTCTGCCTGAACGTGCCCAATGTCACCTTCCTGATTCTGAGCCAGACCCTGCCCACCAGCTACGGCGTCATCGCCACCATCGTCACCTTCGAAAAGTTCGGCTGGGGCGTCGGCTGCGTCGGCCACATGATCTACATGATGCAACAAATCGCGCCGGGGCCTTACCGGACGGCGCATTACACCTTTGCCACGGCGCTGATGGGCGCGTGCATGATGCTCACCGGCGCGGTCAGCGGTTACCTCGAGAGCTGGACGGGCTACCAGTGGTTCTTCATCATCGTGCTGTTTGCCGCCGCGCCTTCCCTTCTTGTCACTTTGTTCGCGCCGTTCCACAATCCCGATACGACGGGCCGGAACGCCGATGCACAACCGGAAGCGACGGAGGCCTCTTGAAATAATCCGGCTCTCGTGCAGAATGGCGGCTCGCCCGCAGACGGGGCCGGGACAATTGAATAAACCTTGGAAACCGAAAAACAGATATGCGTTACGGACACTTTGACGACCAGCATCGCGAATACGTCATCACCCAACCCAACACCCCCCTGCCCTGGATCAATTACCTCGGCTGCGAGGCTTATTTCGGACTGATCTCCAACACCGCCGGCGGTTATTCGTTCTATCGCGACGCCCGCCTGCGCCGCTTGACGCGCTATCGCTATAACAACGCCGCGTTTGACTTCGGCGGACGCTACCTCTATCTGCGCGACAATGACAGCGAGGAATTCTGGTCGCCCACCTGGCAGCCGACCCGCACCAAGCTTGACGATTACGAATGCCGCCACGGCATGGGCTACACCATTATCGGCTCCAGGCACCACAAGATCGAGGCGGAGACGTGCTACTTCGTGCCGCTGGGCGAAAACCTGGAGGTCTGGAAGCTCTCCGTCACCAACCATCGCAAGAAACCGGCCCGGCTCTCCGTTTTTTCCAGCATCGAATTCTGCCTGTGGGACGCGCAGGACGACGGCGCCAATTTCCAGCGCAACTTCAGCACCGGCCAGGTGGAGATTGTCGATGGGGTGATTTATCACAAGACCGAGTATCGGGAGCGCCGCAATCATTTCGCCTATTTCGCCTGTTCGAAGAAACTGGCGGGGTTCGACACCCAGCGAGACACGTTTCTGGGGGCTTACCGGAGCTGGGACAACCCGGCGGCGGTGGAGCGGGGCCGTTCCTTCAATTCTGTCGCGCATGGCTGGGCGCCGCACGGTTCCCACCATGTCAAGGTGAATTTAAAACCGGGCGAAACGAAGGACATCATTTTCCTCCTCGGCTACCACGAGAACCCGGTGGACCAAAAATTCAACCCCCCGAATTCCCAGACCATCAACAAGCGCATGGTCAAACCCGTCATCGCCAAGTATCTGGACGGCAAGAATGTCACGGATGCCTTCGAGAAATTGCGCCGTTACTGGGACAGCCTGCTCGGCGCTTACCACGTGGATTCGCCTGACATCCACGCCAATCGCATGGTCAACACCTGGAACGCCTGCCAGTGCATGGCCACCTTCAACATGTCTCGCTCGGCGTCTTTCTACGAATCGGGCATTGGCCGCGGCCTGGGCTTCCGTGATTCCAACCAGGACCTGCTCGGGTTCGTGCAGATGGTGCCGGCCCGCGCGCGCGAACGCATTCTGGACATTGCCGCGACCCAAATGGCCAGCGGGGGCGCGTATCACCAGTATCAACCGCTGACCAAGCGGGGCAACAACGACATCGGCAGCGGGTTCAACGACGACCCGCACTGGCTCACTTTGGGCGTGGCGGCCTACCTCAAGGAAACCGGCGAGTGGGGCATCCTCGACGAACCGGTGCAGTTCGACAACGCACCCGGTTCCGAGAAGCCGCTCTACGAGCACCTGCGGCGAAGTTACAATTACACCCTCGAACGCCTCGGGCCGCATGGCCTGCCGCTCATTGGCCGCGCTGACTGGAACGATTGCCTGAACCTCAACTGTTTTTCCGACACGCCCGGTCAATCCTTCCAGACCACCACCAACAAGGAAGGCAAAGTGGCCGAGTCCGTTTTTATCGCCGGCCTGTTTGTGATGGCGGCGAAGGAACTGGCCGCCATCGCGCGGAAGCTCAAGTTGAACGAAGATGCCGAACGCTGCCTGGCTGAAGCCGCCAAAATGGAGAAGGTCATTCTCCAGCATGGCTGGGACGGCAATTGGTTCGTGCGCGCCTATGATGATTTCGGAAAGCCGATCGGCTCGAAAGTCTGCAAGGAGGGGAAAATCTTCATCGAATCGCAAGGCATGTGCATCATGGCCGGCGTCGGCCTGCAGGACGGCAAGGCGAAACTGGCGCTCGAATCGGTGAAGAAGCATTTGGCCACCCCGCACGGCATCGTTCTTTTGAATCCCGCGTTCACAAAGTATTACATTGAGATGGGCGAAATATCCTCCTACCCGGAGGGCTACAAGGAAAACGCCGGCATCTTTTGCCACAACAACCCGTGGATCATCATTGCCGAGACCATGATCGGCAACGGCAACCGCGCTTTCGATTACTACACGCGCATCAATCCGTCCGCCCGCGAGAAGATCGGCCAGTTGCACCGCTGCGAACCTTACGTTTTTGCGCAAATGGTGGCGGGCAAAGACGCCCCCACGCATGGCGAAGCCAAGAATTCATGGCTCACCGGCACGGCGGCCTGGACTTATTTCGCCGTCACGCAATGGATTTTCGGCATCCGCACCGATTACGATGGTTTGCTGGTGGATCCCTGCATCCCGGCGAACTGGAAAGGATTCAAAGTCACCCGCGTTTTTCGGGATGAAACATTTGACATTGAAGTGCTGAATCCCAAAGGCGTCATGAAGGGTGTGCGCCGGATGGTCATGGATGGCGTCGAAATTCCGGACCAGTTGCTGCGGCCCAACGGCGGCGGACGGACGCACAACGTCCTGGTGGAAATGGGATAGCTTTGCGCGGGGTTGGAATCGGAGACAGGGATTCGATTTGGTGAGCGCTCAGGGACCATTATAATCGGCCTCGGAAAGGCTTTTCTTCTGGCACTCCGGACAAATCCCGTGGGTGAAGGAAGTTGAGGTCCGGCTGCTGATATACTTTTCGAGCTGCTCCCAGTATCCGCTGTCGTTACGGACCTTCCGGCACCACGAACATACGGGCAGCAATTCGCTCAAGGCGTTGATCTGGCTGGTCAAACTCGCCGTCCTGCGCAACGTGGCGAGGGCGTCCGCGCTCCCGCCCAAAAGCAGCGAGAACAGGCTGAAAGCGATCTCCTGGTGCGGAGGCAGTTCGCGCCGCAGCGTCCCGCAGAACATCCCGACCACCTGACTTGAAACTGCCAGCGAATGAAGCAGCCCCCGCTCCGGCTTCCCAGGGGTTCCCGCCTCGAAAAAGACCGGCGCACGTTGCCGCAGAGCCGAGGCAAAGCGGCCCGATTCGATTTCCCCGCGCAGCAACCCGTCCAGCCACTCACGATCCGACGGCGCGGAAGTCAGCGACATCTCGAAACCCAGGTCCACCGGATTCACCAGCCAGAAGCCGGCGGCGCGAAACAGCTTCAGGCGCTCGATATACTGCTGGCTGAGCCGCAAAATATCGTCGGTGTTTTTCTGGTCGTGGAGGTCGCGCCGGAAATGTTCGAGGGCGGCAAACAGCGCCAGCAACTCCCGTTGCGCATCGAGCAAACCCAGTTTCCCAAGCCCCGTCTGGAGCATGTCGGGATAAACGGAATCAAACCTGTCGCTTGCCTGGTCCATGCATCAATGCCTCAGAAAAGCCGCCAGCACGGCATCGATCTGGTCGTCCACCGCGCCGACGATCGACGAGACGGTTTCCAGCGGCAGATGCAGGCCCTCCCATACCTTCATGCTCAGCGGCGGCGCATATTGTTCGCCGGAACACCCGATTTGCATCGCATTAACGAGATAATCGCAGAAATGGACGACGGAGGCCTCCTGGCGGCCCACCTCCGCCATGGCGGGGTGATGATGACTGGCGACGGCGCCGACGAGCGCCACCGGGTACTTCCAGTGGCGCAGCAGCGCGCCGCCTATCTGCTGGTGGTCAAAGCCCAGCACCTTCATTTCGGCTTCCCGCAGGAGCATTCGTCTCGAGTTATAAAGCACAAACACCTGCTGCGCCGCGTCGGGACTCTGGCCGAGGAGCACCAACCGGCCCACGTCATGCAGCAATCCCGCCACGAAAAATTTATCCGGCTTGGGCAGCCGCAATTCCATCGCCACCACCCGCGCGGCAATGCCGCAGGCCAGACTGTGCCGCCAGAACGATTGCATGTTCACATACTTCTCCTCCACGCCGGAGAAGCGTTCAATGATGCTCGACGCTTGCAGCAGATCCTGCACGCGCTGGATTCCGATCAAACTGATCGCCTCCGCCACGCTCGTCAGCCGCGAGGTGTAACCGTAAAAGGGGCTGTTGCCCAGCCGCAACAGGCGCGAAGTAAGGTCGGGGTCCTTTTCGATCGCCGCTCCGACTGTGCTTAGACTGCACTGCGGCGACCTCAGTTCCGCTTCGATTTCCCGCAAAACCGCGCCGCACGATCCAAGACTGGAGGGAATGCCGTTGAGCAATTGTTCAATGGAAGGCGGCTTCATACTTTCGGCTCTTTCCGCGCCTGGCGCCAGAGCATCAGCTTGAAGATTTCGGCGAAGACCGGGTTGGATTCATCCGCCTGCCAGAAGCGGGCCTTGACCCCGGCGGTCAACTGCGCCACCACTTCCGGCGACAACCGGGCCAGCGGATCCTGGTTCTCGATAAGATCGGATGCTTCCACGTCAATCTCCGCCACACCCCAGGCTTTCAGGATGCTGATCTGGCGGCCCGCCAGTTGGCACTTGGCAGGAAGAAGCAACATGTCGTCGATGTTTTTGACATCTTTGGCGACAACCATTCCCTCTTTTAAATCCTCCGTTTTAACGCGCGGCATGATGTTTGGAGCGCCCAGTAGCGGTGAGCTTAAGAAGGCGTCTGCGCATTCAAGTTCCGTCGCGCCGCGCCGCCTGTCAAGGCCAAACGGAAGAAAGGAAGATTTGGGAAGCAAAAGTAATGATAAACAGGCCTGTCGCACCGCATCGCAGTCAGTTGCTGTGTTTTTGATGCTTTTGTTGGTGGACAGGATGGGCGGGGCGGGGCATTTTACTTTGCGCAATATCTGGCCCGGCTGCCGTAGCGGCGGGGCAAAAGACATTCGATCATGACAATAATGGAGAACGCAACAAGGAGCCTAAACTCAACCCCGGGCCATCTCATCCTCTACACCGCAATTTCCGCCGTGCTGTTCACAGCCGGTTGCGCCGGGGTCGCCAGCGCGCCCCCCGCCCTCAAGGATGCTTACAGCCAGGATTTTCCGATCGGCGTGGCCGTCAATCAAAGGCAGTGCGCCGGTCAGGACAAACGGGGCGATTCGATCATCAAAGCCAATTTTGACTCGATCACGCCGGAAAACGTTTTGAAGTGGGAATTCGTCCATCCAAAGCCGGCTACATATGCTTTTGCGGGGCCGGATCAGTATGTCAAATTCGGCGAGGAAAACCACATGCTCATCGTGGGCCACACGCTGGTCTGGCACAGCCAGACGCCGCGTTGGGTATTTCAGGACACCAACGGGCAGCCATTGGATCGTGAGGCCCTGCTCAAGCGGATGCATGATCACATCCAGACTGTCGTTGGCCGTTACAAGGGCCGCATCAAAGTCTGGGACGTCGTCAACGAAGCCCTGAACGAAGACGGCACCCTGCGCCGGTCGCCCTGGCTGAAGATCATCGGGGAGGACTACATCGCCAAAGCCTTCCAGTACGCGCATGAAGCGGATCCCGGCGCGGTGCTGCGTTACAATGATTTTGCCCTGGAATTTAAAGCCAAGCGCAAGGGCGCCATTGCGCTGATCAAGAAACTCCAGGCGCAGGGAGTGCCGGTCACGGCCATTGGGTTGCAGGGACACGCCAATCTAAACTGGCCAACCGCGGAGCAGGAGGATGCCGCCATCACCGACCTGGCCGGGCTGAAACTGCCATTGATGGTGACTGAGATGGACATCGACTGCTCCCGAGGCGGGCAGAGAATGACCAGCGCGGACGTCGCCGCCAACGCCCGCCTGCAAGCGGAGGGAAGGTCCTCCACCACCGTACTTTCCGCCGCCCTTCAGCAACAACTGGCCAGCCGTTACTCCGAACTCTTCGGAGTATTTGTCAAACACAAGGATGCGGTCAAACTGGTGACGCTTTGGGGCGTGACCGACGCCGATTCCTGGCGGGCGCGCGGCAACCCGCTGTTGTTTGACAGAAATGGCCGGCCCAAGCCCGCCTTCGGCGCCGTGATCAAAGCGGCGGGACAGTAGCCAAATCCCGCGGAAATCAGGCGCTTTCCAAAACGGCGGTGGCCGTGGCATGTTGGGCGGTGTGACTGAGACTGAGATGGACGATCCGGCCGCCCCGTTCGCGCAGGAGCGTTAGGCCCTTGCCGTGCAGCACGACAAAAGGTTCGCCGGAGTCCTTGCGGCATATTTCCATATCCTGCCAGCCCAATTGCCGTCCGATCCCGGTGCCGAAGGCCTTCGAGATGGCTTCCTTTCCGGCAAAACGCGCCGCCAGGAACGGGCCGGGAGATTTGTAGGAGAGGCAGTAGGCCAGCTCGGAAGGCCGGAGTATGCGCCGCAAAAAACGGGCGCCGAATTTCTCGCGGGCGGCTTCAACGCGCCGCACCTCGATGATGTCAATGCCGGTGCCGAGGATCAAGATGGCGGGGCGGGGTTCAAGGTTGGCTGGCTTCCTGCATGGCGAGCAGCATCTCGCGCACGGCGGTGGACAGTCCGACTACCACGGCGCGGCTGATGATGCTGTGCCCTATGTTCAACTCGACCAGATGGGGCACCTGACGCAGGGCGGGAACGCTTCTGTAATTCAGCCCGTGGCCGGCGTTGACCTGGAGGCCGGCTTGATGGGCTTGCGTGGCCGCCGCGGCCAGGCGCTCGAGTTCCACGGCCCGCTCGCGCTTGCGATGGAAGTTCTCCGCAAAAGCGCCGCTGTGCAATTCGACAAACTGGCTGCCCGCGCGCGCCGCGCCTTCGATCTGCGCAGGATCAGGGGTAACGAAAAGACTGACTTCAATGCCGGCGTCATTGAGTTTCTTGCGCGCCTCAGCGAGGGCCGGCCAATGGCTGGCCACATCCAGTCCGCCTTCCGTCGTCACTTCAGCGCGCTTTTCCGGGACAAGGCAAACAATGTCGGGTTTTATTTGCAAAGCGATGGACAGAATCTCGGGCGTGTTGGCCATTTCGAGGTTGAGCCGGGTTTTGAGGACCTGGCGGAGCTTCCGGATGTCGCGATCCTGCATGTGTCTGCGGTCTTCGCGCAAGTGGGCGGTGATGCCATTCGCGCCGGCCGATTCGCAGATAAGGGCTGCGCTGATCGGGTCCGGTTCCCCGCCCTCGCGCCCGTGGTAGCGCGCCTCGCGCAAGGTGGCGACATGGTCAATGTTCACTCCCAGCTTGAGCATAAGCCGTTAATGCGTTCGCGCCGGCATGCCCGACATGGACATCTTGGCTTGCGGCAGCAAGCTCCAGTCGAGCGGGCCGGCCGGCGCATCGGCCAGCCAATGCGAGAGCAAAACCAATTCCAGGCTCGACAATACAAAGGAGGAATTGCGAACGATGGTCAGCTCATTCGGACTGGTCCGGGTCACTTCCGTGACGGTGTTGGCCAGGAAGGGGGTCAAGCCCAGCAGCCACTGCCTTAGAGTGTTCAGGCGGGGATCAACACCAGGGGTGGCAGCCGTGTTGGCCGCGGGTTTGGCGGCTGTTGCCCCTGCAATGCCTGGCTCGCGCGGCCCTATGCCAAGCATCTGAAGGATCGGCGCCACTTGAGTCACGGTCAGCAAGCGCCGCACGCGCGGGCCGGTTAGTTCCCAGTCGTAATAAACCAAATTGGTCCGGTTTTCGATTTGCTCCCAAAGGGCCTTGGGCGCGGGGGCTGTCCCCTTGGTCAGCGTAAACAGGGTGGCGACAAGAAACTGGCCGTCATTGGTCGGCGCCGACTCGACAATAGGGGCGATTAACTCCCGCTTCAACCAAACAATCCGTGACTGCTTGGGCGCCCAGGCAAGTTTTGTTCCGTCGAACTGCTGCAACTTTGGATTCAGGGCGTCGATGGCTTGGGTGGATAATTTTAGCAACGTTTTGCCGGGATCGTTCACGGGCCACGCCACATAACTCTGAAAGGCCAGTTCGCTCATCGACCAAAAATAGAACTGATCGCTCAGTGGATTGGTGCAGAAGCGCGAGAGGGTTTCATCGGATTTCAAGTAAGGTTCCACATCCTGGCCGGTGGCAAAACTCAGCAGCGGTTCGCGCACCAGGTTGGTGGGAAGGCTCATCGGACGGAGCTGCCATGGAATCGACTCAGGATAAATCACATGGCCTGTCATGTAAAAACTCCCCGGCTCCGCACTGATGCTGATGACTGTGCGGGCCAGTTTCAGGGGGCAGGAGGTCAGCGGGAACCAGTTGGCCAAGCGAGGCCAGTCCACGTCCGCCTCAAACCAGTTGGTAGTCAGCTCCGGACCGGGCCGCCCGAATTGCTGAATCTGTTGCAAATAATCCGAGCGAACCGCCGCCAAATCTCCTCCCCGCCCCACCAGCAGCCAGTCCCGCGCCGACATCATCCAAAAAGAACCATCACCGCCCAAGTTCCATTGTTGGCCGGAGTATTTTCCAACGCGGACTTCCTCCCCCGGCCCGTGCAGGGCGGCCCTTAAGTTTTGCCGCCAGACTTGCGTCCGTTGGGGATCCAGTTGGACGGCGAGAATAAAACTGATGGGGTGGCCGGACGCCCCCCCCATGCCGGCCATGGACTCAGACTGCAACAGGTCATCCAGCAAAGGCCGCAGCAATGCGGCAGTCTCCCCGTTGGTTTGAAGATGCAGCGAGGCGGCAAGATTCGTGGCCAAACCGTTGAGAGCCAGATTTTTGAAGGCGATGGTCGATGGCTGGGCAAAGACGGCTCTGGCAATGGCAACGTTTGTGTTCCCGGCCAGCTCAGCGGCCCCGGCAAAATGATATCGAAGCGCGACATTATCCGGCTGGCCGGTTCCAACGCAGAGAAAAGGCGGGGCCAGCGCAACGGCGCATGGGCAAAGCCATCTGAAAAAAACCCTGAAAATTCGCATATAAAGTGCTTCTGTTTGCCAAAAACGCGGCTGCTTGGCAATTTTTTTCAGGTTGCTTTTACCGGGTCTTCACTGTTCTTTTGCATAATGTCGCGCCGATTTGCAACCCACTGGCTTCCTTTGTTGTTCTGGATGTCCGCCATCTTCAGCGCTTCCACCAAGCTGGGTTCCCCCGAGAACACGTCTCGTTTTCTGGTGCCGTTTCTGTTGTGGCTGGATCCGCACATGTCCTGGCAAACCATCGAGCATGTGCATCTTTGCGTGCGGAAAACCGCCCATGCGCTTGAGTATGCGGTCCTGGGATTTCTCATCTGGCGCGTCGTCCATTCCGCCGCGGTCCTGGCCGCGCAACGCACCCCCTGGCACTTTCGCCTCTCTCTTCTGCTTGCGGCCCTTTACGCCGCGACCGACGAAACGCACCAAATCTTTGTTCCTGGCCGTGAGGCGAGGGTGCTTGATGTGCTCCTGGACACCTGCGGTGCGGGATTCGGACTGGCTGCAACGTGGGGCTTCCTTCGGATGCGGAAACAAAAATAACCATGAAGTGGCCGCTTTGTTCAGTGGCGTTGCTTTATATTGGCGGCATTCTTTTGGGTCGTTGGTTCCACCCTCCTCTCCCCGTTTTGTTTGGGCTTTCTTTTCTGACCGCCGGCGCAGCCCTGCTCTGGAATCAAAGGCGGCTCTCCTTGTTGATGGCGCTCCTCGTGCTGGCTGGCTGGACCAATCTATCCCGGCGCATAGCGATCATTTCACCCAACGATTTGCGCTTGCAGGCCGGGCCCGGGCCTGAAGAGGTCATCGTGCGGGGCACTCTCCACGATTCGCCCATGCCGCGAATTTACGAACGCCAGGGGCGGGAGTTGTGGCATTCCTCCGTCGTCATCGACGCCGGGCAAATTCGCCGGGCGCATGAATGGCAACCCGTGCTCGGCAAGATCGTCGCCTACACGCCGTCGGTAATGTCCTCCAACTTCTTCAGCGGCCAGGGAGTTGAGGTCGCCGGCGTGCTCGACCTGCCGCCGGGACCACGGGCGGAGGGACTGTTCGACGCCCGTTCCCGCTATCGGTATGACGCCATCTATTGCCAATTGCGCACCGACTCGGAGGAAGCATGGAACGTCATCTCCCCTCCCCGCCCCATGCCGCCGGCGGACCGATTCTCCGCCTGGGCCAGAAAAACCCTCGCCCTGGGTTTGGAGCAGGAGGACGAGGCGTTGCGGCTGATTTGGACATTGGCGCTGGATTGGAAAGCGCCGCTGACCGAATACGTCGAGGAACCGTTCATGCGCGCTGGAACGTACCACATCTTCGCGGTGGACGGATTGCGCATTGGGCTCCTGGCCGGCATCGGGGTGGGCCTTTTGCGCGCGCTGCGGCTGCCCCGGGCGCTGTGCGGGCTTTTGGTGGTTCCAGTCCTTTGGTTTTACGCCGGCGTGACAGGCTGGCCGGCCTCGGCGGTTCGTGCCGCCATCATGATGAGCGTCGTCATTGGCGGTTGGGCCAGCCATCGGCCGGCAATTCTTATCAATTCACTTTTCGCGGCGGGGTTTATCATTCTGCTGTGGGACCCCTGCCAGTTGTTCCTGGCCGGCTTTCAACTTTCGTTCCTGGTCGTGCTCTGTATTGCCGTGCTACTGCCGCTGGTGCGGAACCTGTTTCGATCCTGGGTTTTCGAGAAAGATCCGTTCCTTCCCGAAACGTTGAAACCGCGCTGGCCGCCGCTGTTGCGCGCGGGGTCCTGCTTTGCCATCGACGTCTGCGCCCTGTCTTTGGCGGCATGGCTTGGATCCATTCCACTGGCGGCGGCTTATTTTCATCTCTTGACACCCGTCAGCGTTCCCGCCAATTGCCTTGTGGTGCCGATCACGGCGCTGGCTTTGATGAGCAGCATCGGCAGCCTTTTGGCGGGCGCATGGCTGCCCGGACTGGCGGTCCTGTTCAACCATTCGGGCTGGTTTTTCATGAAGTGCATCATTGCCTTGAGCCATTGGGCCGCCCGGTGCCCGGCTGGCGCCTTCAACATTTCAACGCCCGCGCCTGTCACGTTCGTTTTGTATTATCTGGTGCTTTTTTCGGTCTTAACCGGCTGGATCTTTCGTTCGAGATTCAAATGGGTGGCGGCCGCCGCGATCCTTGGCCTGGGTCTGTGCTGGCTGGGGCAGCGGGTGGCGGAAATGAAAACCGCCCGTCTCCACTTTCTTCCCCTGAACGGCGGTTCGGCGGTCTTTGCCGACCGCAGCGGAGAAAGTATGTTGTTCGATTGCGGCGACGCCCAGGCGGCCGAGTCCGTGGTCAAACCGTTTCTGCGCGCGCAGGGTGTCAATACTCTTGACTCGTTCGCGCTGACCGTCGGGCATGTCCAGGACGGCGGCGGGGCGAAAGTGGTCCTGACCAATTTCCCGGCGGGCCGCGTTTTTATCAACCCGGCGCAGGGCCGCTCGCCCGCTTATCGCGATGTTATTGATGACATCAAGCCAACCGCGCATTGGCAGGCGCTGCGGGCGGGCGACGATGCGGCGGGCTGGTCGGTGCTGAATCCGGGGGGATCCATTCCGTTCGGCAACGCCGATGATAACGCGATGGTTGTTTGGCGGAAAATCAATGGTCATTCCATCCTGCTGCTCTCCACCCTTGGGCGAAGCGGCCAGGACTCGTTGATCGAAGGGCACCCCGATTTGCGCGCGGACATTGTCGTGGCCGGATTGCCCGCGACAGATGAGCCGCTCTGCGAACCGCTCCTCCATCTGCTGCAACCGAAGCTGATTATCATCACTGATTCAGAATTACCGGCCACGCGGCGCGCCCCGGCCAAGCTGCGCCGGCGCCTTGCCGGCCAGGAAGCGCCGGTCATCTATTGCCACGATAGCGGGGCCTTGAAACTGACTCTCTGGCGCGGAGGCTGGGATTTGAAAAACGCCGGGGGGGAGGACATGAGTTTTCCCCGGCATTGAGATTATCGATGGTGGCGGCAGTTTTATCAATTTGGCGTTATAGCTTGGCATGGGCATAGTTTATCCATGAACAGATTGATTCTCTGATGAACGCAGCGGCAACATCGGCCATCCAAAAAGGGAATTGCCCATGAAGGACCGGAGCAATTATCCGCTGTTGCTGGCCAGCCAGTTTTTGAGCGCGTTCGGCGACAACCTCATCCTCATGCTGATCCTCGGACCGTTCCTGAACCAGTTGAAGGCCGGCGCCATCACGGGGGAGGCGCAGAGCATCGCCAACATCTATTACACCAGCCTCTTGTTCATGCCTTATGTCCTGCTCGCGCCGCTGGCCGGGTATTTAAACGACCGCTTTTCAAAAAATCGCTGGCTGCTCGGCGGGAACTTGATCAAATTGGCCGGCACCGGCCTGGCCGCGCTGGGCTTGGTCTCCGGCTCCGCCTGGCAGGGGATTGGGTATTTCACGGTCGGGATCGGGGCCTGTGTATATTCGCCGGCCAAGTACGGCATCCTGCCGGAGATTCTTCCGGCGGAGCGACTGGTCAAAGCCAACGGCTTGATGGAATTGCTGACGCTGATCGCCATTTTGACGGGCAACATCGGCGGCTCGGCGGCGTTTGGGCGGTATTCGCTTCGCTGGTGCTATCTTCTGACGATTGGTGTCTATGGGTTGTCGCTGGCTCTCAATCTTCTGATGTCCCGAACGCCCTCTTACCGGGAAGTGCGGCTGCGGGGCAGCATCCGGGAGTTCTTTTCCAACCTGGCGGAGTTATTTTCGCAAAAGCGCCTGGCGCGCATTCTGGTTGGCACGGCGCTGTTCTGGATTTGCGGGGCCATCCTCAAAATGAACTTTCAGCCCTGGGGCCAGCAGATTTTGCAGTTGACAACCATGTTGCAGATCAGCCTGCTGGGTCTCTGGCTGAGCGTCGGCGTCATGCTGGGCAGCGTGCTGGCGGGTCAGCTTTATGCCGTGGGCGATTTGCATGCCACGCGGCGTTATGGGTGGCTCCTGGCCGCGGGCATCGCGGTGTTGGGGTGCCTTGGATGGCTCCTGGCCCAAGGATTGCATCGTCCCCATGCGCTGGCCGCGGCTGTTCTGATTCTTACGGGCCTGATTGCCGGCCTGTTTCTCATTCCGCTCAACGCCGCGCTGCAAGCCGAGTCGCACAAGGACAAATTGGGCAAAACCATCGCCACGCAGAACGGCTTTGAAAACCTGGCCATGCTGTGCGGCAGCCTTCTGGCCTTCATCGACGTCAAGGTGGGATTCAACCCGTCGGAACTTTTCCTTGCCCTGGCCGCGTTTGCCGCCATTGTCGTAGTCTGGCTTAGAATTCCCGCAAAACTCTAAATGACTAATGCGACCCCGGAATAACGATCTGAGCAGATGGGCCACACTATGGTTTGCCCTGGCGGCGATCCTCTCGTTCCATCTGGCCTATTCGATTGAGCACTGCCAGATATTGATCGCAGTTTTTCTCTATTGTCTTTTCCGACTGGCAGATGTTCCCGCCAGCCGCAGGGCTTTTTATATTGGGATGGGAATCGGGTTGGCGGTCTATGCGCCTCAACTCAGTTTCTTTTGGACGATATTCCAAGCTGCGGCAATTCCGCTTTGGCTGATTTTGTCATTCTGGCTCGGCTTGTTCCTTCTGTTGGGCAGAGTTTGCCGGACACGGTTCGGCCTGGTGGTTTGGGCCTGTGTGGCACCTTTTGTCTGGACCGGCTTGGAATATTTCCGCAGCGAACTTTATTACCTGAGGTTCTCATGGCTGAACGCCGGTTATATGTTCTCCGACTTGGGCAGCCTGCCTTATTTGGCCTGCTACGGCGTGTACGGAATCGGTTTCATGCTCATGGCCTTGGCGGCCATTTTGGGAATTCATCGAACACTCGGCTGGTCAGGCAAAACCATTGCGGGAGTTTTGACCGCCCTGCTGCTATTATATCCGGCCATGGCTCCCGCGCCGCAAAAGTCCGCTCAACAGAGTTTTCGCGTAACCGGTGTGCAACTCGAATTCCCGATTCCGTCTGGGGCCGTATTAGGATTGGATCAAGCCATCCGCAAGTTTCCCGAGACTGATCTGTTGGTCCTGAGTGAATACACTGTCACTGGTCCGATTCCGGAACTCATCAAGAAATGGTGCCGCAAACACCAAAAATATCTGGTCGTTGGCGGAGAGGACCTCCTTTCGGGTGCGCAATATTACAACACAGCATTCGTGGTTGGCCCCAACGGCGAAATTGTTTTTCGTCAAGCCAAGTGCGTCCCTGTTCAATTCATGAAGGATGGCTTGCCTGCTCCCCATCAAGCTCTGTGGAATTCGCCGTGGGGGAAGTTGGGTTTCGCCATCTGCTACGATGCCAGCTACACGCGGGTGACGGACGAATTAATCCGACAAGGCGCACAGGGGTTGATTTTCCCGACGATGGACGTGGCGGATTGGGGAATCCACCAGCACCAACTCCACGCCCGGATTGCCCCGATGCGCGCGGCGGAATATGCTGTTCCGGTGTTTCGGTTGTGCAGTTCCGGCATCTCGCAGTATGCCGGCCCAACAGGGCAGGTGCTTGATTCAGCACCTTTTCCCGGACAAGGCGCGATAATAAGCGCTTCGATGCGCTTGGTGGATCACGGGCGGATGCCACCAGATCGGTGGCTGGCTCCTTTGTCGGTCGGCATCACGATTGCGCTCAGCGCGTGGCTGGCAATCGACTGCGTTCGGCACCGGCCCAAAAAATTAAGCACACTGGTGGCATGAAAACAATCCTCCGCTTTCTGTTGCGGCTGTTGTTCGGGTTTCGCGCGCACAACACAGCGGCGCTGGACGTGCCGGGACCCGTCATGCTCCTGCCCAATCACGTCTCCTGGTTCGACTGGCTGTTCGTGTCAGCCTGCATCGACACTCGGTGGCGCATCGTCACCTCCCGGCAGGCCGCGCAAGTCAGTTGGGTGCATCGGCTCATTATGATCAACCGCTTCACGTTCCCCGTGGATACCAACTCGCCTTACGCCGTCAAACGAATGGCGGAATACCTGCAGACAGGCGGAAAACTGGTGCTTTTCCCGGAGGGCCGCCTTTCGCGCACCGGTGCGTTGATGAAACTCTACGACGGCACGGGATTTCTGCTGTTCAAAACCCGCGCCAAAGTTGTCACCTGCTACTTGCGCGGCGCAAACCGGCTGCCTTTCTCGCCCAATCCGGACCGGAAGAAATGGTTCCCGCGTGTCTGCGCCCATTTCAGCGATGTCCTGACACCGCCGCTCCTGGCGGACATGAGCACGATGCGCGCGCGGCAAAAGCTCACCCTTTGGCTCCACGACGCGATGGCCAGGCAACAATTCGACATCGAGCTGGACGCGACGCCAAAGAACGTTCTTGCGGTCATTGTGCAAAAGGCGCGGCAATTTCCCGGGGTCGTGGTGTTGGAGGATTTCACGCGCCGGAAGCTGACGTACCGGCGTTTGCTGGCCGGGGCCGACGCCATGGCCGGCCAGTGGCGAGGCCGCTGGGCCGGGGACGACCCCGCGCGCATTGGCGTGCTGCTGCCGTCCTCGCTGGCCATGCCGGTGACAATCCTCAGCCTGTGGGCGGCGGGGAAGGTCCCGACGATTTTCAACTTTTCCACCGGCGTCCCCACCATGCTGGCCTGCGCCCGGCTGGCATCTGTCAAATATATTATAACATCCAGGATTTTTCTGGAGAAGGCCAAATTAAATGTGCAGGCCATGACGGACGCGGGCATCGAGTTCGTTTATCTGGAGGAGGCGCGCGCTCAAATTCCGCGCTGGCGGCAATGGCGCTCACTGCTGCGCGTTTGTTTGACCCCGCAGGCGCTTGTGCCCGCGTCGTCATCCGACGTGGCGGTGGTCCTTTTCACCAGCGGCTCGGAAGGCATGCCCAAGGGTGTGGAATTGACCCACACCAACCTGCTGGCCAACATCCGCCAATTGCTGGCCGTGTATGATTTGAACGACTCGGACCGTCTCTTTAACGCCCTGCCGCTTTTTCACAGCTTCGGCGTCATTGGCATGGCGCTGCCGTTGGTTCATGGCTGTTTCGTTTTCCTGTATCCTTCGCCGCTGCACTACCGGGTGATTCCGACGCTGATCTATGATTTGGATTGCACCGTGTTTTTCGGCACCAACACGTTTCTGAACGGCTACGCGCGCAAGGCCAACCCTTTTGATTTCCGTTCCCTGCGCCTGCTCGTGGCCGGCGCGGAGAAATTGCAGGAATCGACCGCCCACACATGGGCGCGGCAATTTGGCGAGCGCGTGCTGGAGGGATATGGCGCGACTGAATGCGGCCCGTGCATCACAGTCAACACTCCGCTGAATCCGCGTTTTGGTTCCGCGGGCAGGTTCCTGCCAGGAATCGAGTACAAGTTTGAGCCGGTGGAAGGCGTGGCCGAGGGCGGGCGATTGTGGGTGCGCGGCCCCAACGTCATGCGCGGCTATTTGAACGCGGAGGCCAATGCAAAGTTCCTGGCTGGCGACGGATGGTATGACACCGGCGACGTTGCGCGCGTGGACGAGGACGGTTTTCTCCACATCCTGGGCCGTCTCAAGCGTTTTGCCAAGGTCAGCGGGGAAATGGTCAGTCTGGCCGCCGCCGAAGAAGCCCTCGACGGCGCTTTTCCGCGGCACGGTTTGCGCTGCCAGGTCGCCGTGCTGGCCCGGCCCGATTCGGACCGGGGCGAAACTCTGATGGCAGTCTGCAACGAACCGAAATTGCAACTGGACGAAATCCGCGCCGCCATCAAAGCCAAAGGATTGAGCAATTTATATGTGCCAAGGGAGATCAAGTACGTGCGGGACATTCCGAAACTCGGCACCGGCAAGGTGAACCACCGCGAATTGCAGAAAATCATATCGGAGCACCAAACCGCGAAATAAAGTCAGGAACCGCCGATTCGCAATGGGAGCTTCGCCCGGATATCATCAGACGCCGCGCCCACTAGAATCTCATAGTCCCCCTGCTCCACCACATATTGCTTCCGGCCTGTGTCCCAGTAGCGAAGGCCCGTGACCGGCACCGCAATATCAACGCGGGCCGACTTCTGATGCGGCACCGCCACGCGCTGGAACCCGCACAACGCCTCCAGCGGTTGCGGCACGGCCGACTTGACATGCCGGAAATACACCTGCACCACTTCGTCGCCGTCGCGCGCGCCGGTGTTGGTCACGTCCAATATCACGTGGATGGTGTCGTCCAAGCCGGCTTGCGACCGATTGAGTTGGGCGGGGCCATATTTGAATTGCGTGTAGCTCAGGCCGTGTCCGAAGGCGAACAAGGGTTTGCCCTGGAAGTAGCGATAAGTGCGGTTGGACATGGCGTAATCGGTGAACAGGGGCAGGTCCGCCGTGGCACGGTAAAAGGTGATCGGCAGCCGCCCCGCCGGATTGAAGTCCCCAAACAAAACTTCCGCCAGCGCGTGTCCGCCTTCCTGGCCCGGATACCAGGCCTGCACGATGGCCGGCAGGTTCTCCGCTTCCCACGGCATGGCGATCGCGCTTCCGCTGCAATTGACAAAGACCAGCGGTTTGCCTGTGGCGCGCAACGCTTTCAGGAACTCCGTTTGCACCGGCGGCAATTCAACGCGCGTCCGGTCCCCGTAGAAGAATCCCTCGAACGGCACTCCCATGTACTCCCTTTCCAAGTCCGAGCAAATCCCGCCAAAATAGACAACGGCATCGACCTTTAGCGCCAGATCCAGCGCCTTGGCGCGGGCTTCATCATACATGGCTTGGTTGGTGTCGCCCACCCGCAACGCGAGCGGACAGCCCGGCTGGTAATACACTTGCGCGTTCGTGCCGAGGAGATTCAGGATGCCCCGCGCAAACGTCACCGGATGCGATGGCTCGCCCTCGTAGTTGCCCAGCAACGTCCCCACATAATTGGCGTTGATGCCCAGAACTGCGATCTTGTGAATTTTGGCGCGATCCAGCGGCAGCAAACCGTCGTTCTTCAACAGCACAACCGACTCGCGCGCCATTTGCAAGGCCAGGGCGTCATGCTCCGGCGTGTCGTACTCGTTCGTCGTTATTCTTGCGTAGGGCACGAGGGCGGGCGGGTCGAACATGCCAAGACGGAAGCGCGCCCCGAGCAAACGCCCCAGCGCAATATCGACTTCCTGCTCCTTCAGCAGTCCGTCCCGCACCGCGTCCGTCACCGCGCGATACTGCATTCCGCAACAAAGATCGCAACCGGCCTTGATGGCGCTGGCCACGGCCGCCTCCAGCGTCGGCGACCAATTGTGCCCCATGAACAGTTGATAAATGGCGTCGCAGTCGGACACGACATGACCCTTAAACCCCCACTGCCCGCGCAATAAATTGCTCAACAAGAGCGGACTGGCGCAACAGGGCGTGCCGAACAGCCGGTTGTATGCGCCCATCACCGCGCCGACGCGCCCCTCCCGCACCGCCGTTTCGAACTGCGGCAGATAAATCTCATAAAAATCCCGCTCGGGCGGTTCCGAATCGAATGAATAGCGCTCCGCTTCCGGGCCGCTGTGGACCGCGAAATGTTTGGCGCAAGCCAGGACCTTGTAGTATTTGGGATCGCCACCCTGCAAACCCTGGATAAACGCCACCGCCATGCGCCCCGTCAAGAACGGGTCCTCCCCGTAGGTCTCCTGGCCGCGGCCCCAGCGCGGGTCGCGGAATATGTTGATGTTCGGCGTCCAAAACGACAACCCCGTGTAAAGCGTGCTGTCACCGTTGTGCGCCTCGGTATATTCGCGGTTTTTTGCCCGCGCCTCCGTGGCGATCGCGTCGGCCACGGTGTGCAACAAGGGCGGATCAAAACTTGCCGCCATGCCGATGGCCTGCGGGAAAACCGTGGCGATGCCATTGCGCGCGACACCGTGCAGGCATTCATTCCAATAATTATAGGCCGGCAGCCCGAGACGCGGGATGGACGGCGCCTCGTTGCAAAGCTGCAGCGACTTTTCCTCCAGAGTCATGCGCCCCAGCAAATCACGCACACGAGCCTCCAACGGTTGTGTCGCGTCCCTCCAGACGGGGGGCTTGGCATCCGCCGGTTGATCCGCGGCATGGGCGGTCTGCGGCGGCAGCCACGCGCCGGCCAGCAGCAGCGCGAACACAAACGGATGCAAATGAAGCGCCAACTTCATTTGACCGGGGCTGGTTCGTTTCATCGACAAACGCACTGCCCGAAGCTTGTCCTGTCCCCGTCTCACAGTCAATCCCAGGCTCCGCGCCGGGGCGGGAGGCAACATTCCGGCCAACGAAATTGCTTGCCCCATTTTTTGACGGGGACATATTATCGTCTGGTGCTTCGAGGTGGTGGAAGCACCGGTTTTTGCGCGCTTAGCTCAGTGGTAGAGCATTACCTTCACACGGTAGGGGTCGCAGGTTCAAACCCTGCAGCGCGCACCATTTCATCCGCAGGAGTTTTAATTGGCGCGCCATGAAAATATCAGCGAGGTGAAGACCAAGTGGTGCCCGCGAGAGGATTCGAACCTCCAAGTCGTTAAACACTAGAACCTGAATCTAGCGCGTCTGCCAATTCCGCCACGCGGGCATGATGATCAACAATGTACAAACGAAGCATGGCCGCATTTAACGTTTGTATCCCGCCTTTTAAACAAGCGATCCTGGCCGCAGTCAAAAGGCAGACTAAACATGCCCAACTATGAGCCAATGGCAAGCTGATTTTTTAGAAAGTTGGATGTCCTTGCGCTAGATCAAAAATTTATTGCGTTGGCTTTTATTTCCCCCACGCTTTTCAGGCTTCGATTGGAGTTATCATCTCTACGTAATTTTGAGGCGATTGAACACGGGGACTTTGGCGAAATCCAGGAGGAATCCAAACACCACTGCCGCCGCGAATGCCCCTCCCACAACGACAACAGGCAGGGGAGTCATGGCGATCCCGCAAATCGCCAGAGTTGAGGCGATGAGCAAATCAACCACAGACGATCCGAGGAGCCAACGGCTGGGTCGAACGGATCCCAGGCGACGGCGTTCACGATTGGTATAGGTCGTAGCCTGATTGCCAAACACTATGACCACGAAGGCCAGAGTTCTTAAAGTTTCGATTCCAAAGCCCAGGCGGAATTTGCCGATGGCCAGAATGGCGGCGCAAAAGACCAGCTCGGAGACTCCCATGAAAACCCCTGCAATGGTCAATTGGCCGATTCGCCAGGCGTTGGGCTGCGGGGACGGTCGCACATTGTCTGTGGTTAACGACATGCCAAGGAGATCGCCGGTGAGCATTACAATAACCATTAGCATGGGGGTCAGGATCGCCTGTCCGGTCATGAACAGACCCACCGCCAGGAACAGCACTTGAACGGTTTTTTTGGTAACCGAATTCAGCGCATAGGTTTGGATGCGCTGGAACGTGGCGCGGCCTTCCTTTACGGAGGCCACGATACCGCCGAGTCCTGATTTGGTCAGCACAATGCCAGCCGCTGATTTGGCAACATCGGTGGCGGTTGACACCGCGATCCCCATTTGCGCCTGGCGAAGCGCGGGCGCGTCGTTGGCGCCATCGCCGCACATCGCAACGGTGTGGCCGCTCTTCTGGAATGCTTTGACAAGGTCGTACTTTCCCTGCGGAAGGACTCCTGCGAATACAGCGAAATCCCCGGTGCGAACCCCTTGGGGAATGGGGCCGGGCGGACAGACCACGCCGTCGAGGCCCACCGCGCGAGCCACGATCTGTGCCGTGGCAGGGGCATCACCCGTCACCATGACGGCGTGGACGCCCAACGAGGCCAACTCCGTGATGAGCGCCGCCGAATCCGTTCGAGGCGGATCACTCAGTGCGACGATACCGGCGAGCTTCATTGCCCCCGGCGGTCCCGCCGCAACCGCCAGCACACGGAAGCCCTGAGCCTCCAGTTGGTCTGCTGTCGCGGACGCCTCAGCCGTAACAATGCAGTTGGACTAGCGCCACCGTTTGTGGATTGATTGTTTTTGTGAATAAAAATGATCAATCAGCGGACACACGCCCGGCTCACCAAACGGTGGCAACGAAGATTCAATTCCAAAG
>Ga0224554_1000573_pt1 | contig 29533 bp, 20 predicted proteins | sample 714S22024metaG_FD_180666 | JGI IMG/M metagenome (GOLD analysis project Ga0224554, IMG submission 180666) | Peat soil microbial communities from Stordalen Mire, Sweden - 717 S2 20-24 | ecosystem: Environmental > Terrestrial > Soil > Wetlands > Peat | place: Sweden: Norrbotten County, Stordalen...
GACTCCCGAGACAAAGCAAACAGGCTTGTAAGCGCTTTTTTCCAACGATTCTTGGTCCAAATGTTGAAAATCGTTCGCGCCCAATTCTTCGCTTAGAAATCAGGCACCTGCGCAGAGGTTCCTTAGATGGGCGAGAAGGGGATATGGGCAATTCCTTTAGATATTCTGCTGAGTTGCGTGATCCGCTGGTAGAGCGGAACCGGGAATATTTGCTGCAAAAGATTCTGTTGATCGCGATCGCAGCGGAATTGAGTGGGGCCGGGATCTGGAACGACACTGCAACTTCGCCTCCTCACTTCAAGCTCACTCTCCCCAGGCAGCTTAATCACTCAAAATGGATGTCCACCTTGCCGATGGGACTCCACTGATCTTTGACCCCGTCAACAAGGGAAGACCGCAAGCTTACTTCCAATAGGTGAGACTGAAATTATCCAAGTACGTGGTATTCGACGATTGCTTGTGGTTTCCGTCCATTTGGTAGTTGGCGGTAATGCCCCACCAGCTAGCAGGAACGGAGAATGGCGGAGTGGTCTTGTTTATGTCGGCGGTCACGCCATTCAGCGATATCGACTCGTACAGAAGCGTATCGTCGGACTCCCGCCGCACTTGAATCGTCACATGGTTCCACCCGTCGCTTACGGGATTACAGGCAACGCCGGTTGGGACCCAGTGCGCAGTTGTGTCGTCCCAGGTATCCCATTCGTTTCCACCCGCAATGCGGCATTGGGTTCCCCATAACAGTCCGACGCCATTCATGTACATGTTGATGTCAAACTCCAGAACCTGCGTAAGCTCGAGGTTCGATCCGTAGAAGTAGGCATCGTAAGTGAAGTTGTGCAGGGTCGGGAGGAGCGTGTGGCGGGTGTCCGGAATATTTTGTGTTGTGTCCTGGCCGAGCACCGGAATCGACCAAAGGACATCGGAGTAGGGCCGGGTCCCACCGATTTTGAACTCGGTTGCATTTCCGCTCAAAGACGGTGAACTGACGTGCCGCGACATTGACCAGGTAACTCCGGAACACGGGGCGGAGCAGATGTCATAATTCGGGGCCAACTCACCCCAGCCGTTCCATCCGTCACTGGCCTGCAGGTTGGAGAGTACCTTTTCTCCGCCCTGTACCGTGACATTGACAGGTGCGTAGGATGCCCCACCACATTTGTCCCACTCTTCCACGACTGTTTGCTGGGCTCCCGCACCCAGGTCCACTTGGGTGTTCAGCCTTGCTCCATTTTCGATATACACAAGCTGACGGTTCACGTAGATGCCCATGGATGCTACGCCTTGGGAACAACTGCTCGTGGCTGTCGCTACGTATTTGGCAGGGGAGCTCACTGTACTGTTGTTTGCCGGCGACGTCACATGGACGCCGGCCTGGTTGGTGGCCGTGATCTCCATCGAGACGAAGGTAGCTCCTCCGCAATAATCCCACTCTTCTACAACGGTCTTGTGGCTTCCCGGATTGACGGAAAGAGTGGTCTTCAGAGCGGTTCCATTCACGGTATAGACCAACTCGTTGTCCACATACACGCCCATGGATGCTACGCCCTCCGGACAGGTGCTCGTGGTGGCGGTTGCCGCGTAGCTGACGGTTGAATTCACTGTCTCACCATCCGATGGACTGCTGACGACAACCGTTGCGAATGCGGGTACGGCAAAAGCCGGGAGGAGCAAGAGAACAGAGGAGAGGGTTTTCATGAATCTGCCTCGGCGGGAGATGAAAGCCCGCAGATGTTGAAGTTGCCGCAACACTCCTTCCGCTGCGACATGTGAGCAGAGGGGCCGACTCCGCTCGATTATCTAGATGGGCTGGTGTGAGCGACTCACGACGCAATGCGCCGGATGAGAACTCAACAACCTCTTTAAATTGAATAGTTTCGGCGGCTACAGAGGGTGTACTTCTCTATCATGCCCAACCGAAGCTCGGCTCAGGCCCAAGAGTGCTGGAGAAAATGATGAAGCGGCTATCCGGGAAGAATTAGCCGCTCAAAGTCTCCACATAACTCCCGAACATCGGCCGCCCTGGCAACAGATCAAAAGAACACTAAATCAAATTGTGCTAGGTCTCTGACCACTTGTTTTTGTACCAACTCTGTGCCCCATCCTTTCGCCTTTTTTTCTGGCGAAAAGGTGGGAAACCGCGAACCTTAAAGTGCGAAATCACGCGGTCAGAAACCTAGTTAGTAATATACACCTCTGCGAGCGCGACAAGCCTAATATTCCAAGATTGACAACCGCATTGCTGGTTGGTCGGATTCAGTGAGCAGAACAGCACACTTCATGTCAGAACGACTAACGAAGCACCCAAACCAAAGTCAGCGCCTACTGTGGCGCATTCTGCTGCTGTTCCTGGATATGCTGCAATCGCTGCAAAGTCTGCTGCACGCGCGTGTTGTTGTCCTGGTCGTCTTGCGACGGAGCCGGAGAGATGGCGCCCGGACCTGCTGCGTTCCAGGCCGATGGGTTCCTCTCCAAGTCTGGCTGCTCGAATTCGTCGCGGTCAGCGGAAAGAACGGGACGTGGATTGAGCGGCGTGAACGCCGGAGCATTGTTGTTCTGCGAGATGAGCAGCAGTTCGCGAGGGGTGCCGTCGCTAGCGCCGCCCACCATGATGAAGTTGTAGCCGGCGCCGACGAGGAGAGCGGCGAGAACCTCACGCGAATTACCTGGGCCGTAAACGCCAAAGACGCGAGGGCCGCCGTTGAGCCCGATGATGGTCATGGCGCAGGCACCAGCCAGATCTTGCAAGATTTGGGTTAGGTCGGAGTTGTTCGCCTCTACCGTTAGTTTTCCATTCCTGAGGCTCACCGTAGCGGGTTGTGTGGTTGCATCGGCAGGGGCAAGGAGTTTTCCTGTTTTCTCGCCAGGTGCGCCGTCCAAATGCTTGAGTCCAGTCGCTGAAGGCGTCAGTGCCGGGTGTGCGGCGTTCTTTGCCAAGGGCTCATGCGAGCCAGGGGGCAGAGTGCTGGGAGTTTGCGTCGCCTGCGCGCAACCGGCAGATGCGGCGCAGAGCCAAATGGCGCAGCAACCGCAAATCATTCCGCACTTCGCCAAAAGCTCTTTCACCCATGTCGAAAAACATTGGTAAGTTCCTCTTGGCTGCCGTGACCGAGCGACAGCCAACTTGCATCAAACATTATTATGCTGGCAAGAATTTGCGATTCGCCGGCCAGACCCCCACGGAAGGCTGCAGCCATGCTTTTGAGAACCCCTTACGTGCCACGCGCCCTCTTGTTGTTTCTGACCTTTGCGGGCGCGATGCTGTCCCTGACCGCGAGGGCCGCTTCCTGCAAAACGCAATCGCAAATGACGGCCGCACAACGCGATGCCCTGTCGAGTGCTGCTCGCACCATGGTTGGCGAGGTGCAAAGTGGGGATATGCAGGCCCTTCGGTCGAGCACGATTCCTGCGGTGGCGGCGGATTTCAGCGGCATTGCGGGTTCGGTCGACAGTTTGAAGCCTCTTGTGCAGCGAGCGGCCATCACCGTCGATAGCCTTTATGCGCTGGACGCTTCGACCGATTCTGCGGGCGCCGCTCGAACAGATTTCTACTGTGGAACGCCGGTCGTGGTGTTGAACTTTACCGATCTGCCGCCAGGGACGTATGCGTTGGCCATTCTTCACGCCACCGGCGTACCACACCCGCAGCAGATTTCACTGATTCTGTCTGAAACGGCTGAGCATCGCTGGATGCTTGGCGGCTTCTTCAGCAGGCCCATGATGGAGGCAGGTCACGATGGCCTCTGGTATTGGGTGTCGGCGCGTAAATACGCACAAAGGAACATGAATTGGGATGCCTGGTTCTACTATCGCATAGCCGCCTATTTTCTGGATCCGGTGGAGTTCCTGTCCAGTCCCAATCTCGAGAAACTGCAGCATGAAGAGGACAAGGTACATCCCGACAATCTTCCCGGCACAAAACCGCTGATGCTCGGTGCGCATGGTTCTGTTTTTCAGGTGACGGCGATTGACACCACAGCTGCATTTGACGCGCTGGACCTCGAAGTCCACTACACTCCTGACGCTGCCCAGACAGCCCAGTTGCGCGATCCGCCAACTGCGCGAAAGCAAGTGACCGAGGTGATGACGGCGCTGCTGGCGCTACACCCTGAACTGCATGACGCCTTCCATGGTATCTGGGTGCAGGCGGATCAGGGTTCTGCTTCTGTCTTTTCATTGGAATTGCCGATGGACCAGATTGTTCCCGGGACCCAGCCACCGGTGAAAAGTTCGGATTCTGCTACCCGCTAGGGGGGAGGGCTGCCAAGATCCCGTCTGGGGACGGATCTGTTACTCGGTGTGAAACACATCCGGTTACGCCGCGAAGGCGGCCTGATCTGGCGGTGCAAAAGAAAAATACTGCCAAACTCTTGCTTCACGGATGACAAACATCGCTCTCTTTGGCTTGCATCTGCATCATATTGATGTAGCGGAAAGTTCAATTGCCGGCGTTCGACCGCTTTTCTATGCACTCAAAAGGCTTCTCGATATCGCGCACCCTCTGGTCCATTGCTGTGGCGGCTCTGGTCCTGCTTGGCTGCAGTGGATCGTCATTACTCTGCCAGGTCCAGTCCGCACCGCCTGCGCAGGCGCAACCCACAATGCCCGCCACCATGCGCGATCCCACGCATCCTGAGGTTCAGCAGCGTCTGGATGTAGACCACGATCCGATTCCCTCGCCCGACGCTGAAGACAACGCGCCCGTGAGCACAGCGTCGCCTCTCGCTCCAGCCCGGCCCGGCGAGATTCAGAAACGGCAGGACGGTGTCTACACCATGCACCAGGATGTGGATGAGGTTCTGTTGACCTGCGCGGTGGTAGACCAGAAAAATCGATTGATCACGGATTTGAGCCGCGGCGACTTTCGCGTCTGGGAAGACGGAGTTCCGCAGACCACCAGCTCGTTTCTGCATCAGGACCAGCCCGTTTCGTTGGGCATTCTCGTCGATAACTCGGGCTCGATGCTCGACAAGCGTGCGGCGGTGAATGCGGCCGCCTTGAACCTGTTGAAGGCGTCAAATCCCCAGGATGCGACGTTTATCGTGAATTTTTCCGATCGAGCCTTCCTCGATCAGGGCTTTACTTCGGACATCGACGCGCTAAATCGAGGGCTCTCGCACTTCGATTCCAAGGGCACTACGGCCCTGTACGATGCGGTGGCCGCTTCTGCGGACGAATTGGCCAACCACGGAAAGCTCCCAAAGCAGGTGCTGCTGGTCATTACGGACGGAGCGGACAATGCGTCGCGCCTCGACCTGGAACAGGCCATCCGCCGTGTGCAGAACCTGGGGGGACCCGTGGTCTATACCATCGGACTGCTTTTCGGGACCGACAAGGAGGAAGCGGACCGAGCGAGGGCCGCTCTGGAGAGCCTGTCGCAGGAGACGGGCGGCATCGCTTACTTCCCGCATTCCTTGCAGGATGTGGATAGCATCGCAGCGGAGGTCGCACGCGATATTCGGGACCAGTACACCGTCGGCTATCGCTCCACCAAACCGGCCAGCCTGGGGGGCTACCGGGTTGTGCGCGTCGAGGCGAACGCAACCAAGCATGGCAAGCTGATCGTGAGGACGCGCAAGGGCTATTATGCCAAGAGGCCAGCGCCGCAACACACGCAAACCGCGAAAGAAGCCAAGCAGTGATGCGACAGCCAATCGTGCCGGCGATAGTCCAACGGGCGCGCCTTTGAGATATTTGCGTTGTGGGGCACGGCCGGGATGGAAGGCAAACTCACCGCCGGGCCAATGGGACGGTTGGATTTTCGTCCGCTGTATCCGCCCGTCGAATCAGGTCAGAATTGGGCAATGAAAAAGAGGAGCCGCGAACGGCTCCTCTTTTTCATCGCTGCTATGTGAATCAATGTAGATGGAAGTCCACTTCGACCAGGATCTGCACCGATACAGCATGTCCCTCGTACATGGCCGGCCTGAACTTGTACTGCCTCACTGCTTCGATGGCCTTTTCGTCCAACCCCATGCCGAGATGACTGACCAGGCGGACGTCTTGCGGGTTTCCTTGTGAATCGACAATGAGTTTGATCGAAACGCTGCCCTGATAATTCGCTCGGCGAGCGTCATCTGTGAATTCCGGCTCAACGGAATGGAGGACCTGCGGTGCGCTGACGCCTCCGCCCACACTCATCAGGCCGCCACCGTAACCGCCGCCGCTGCCCGGGCCCACTCCACCGCCGCTGCCCGAGCCAATGCCGCCGCCGCTGCCATGGCCGAATCCTGAACCGCTGCCACTGCCCTGCGAGGCCAGCGCGATCTGCGGCGACTGGGCCATGCCGAGATTGGGTAGATTGTTGTTGTCCGGCATCTTCACCAGCTCGGCTGGCTCAATCCCCAACTTCGGCCTATCGATCCTGATGATCTGGGCAGGCGTGATCTCGATCTTCGCAACCATAGTAGGCAGATGTCCCTTGCTGGCCTCCACCAGATCGTGCGCGCCGCCGCCGCCGCCGCCGCCCATCGCCTTTGCCACCGGCAAGATCATGGGAGGAATAGAAAGTTTGATGTCCACCGGCGTTACAATCGTGGCCGGCTGCAGCATCATGCTTGTGCGAGCTTTCACCGCCAGTGATAGAACCAGAGTGATAGCGACGACATGTATAACGAATGAGATAGCGCTCGATGTTTGGTCGCGCTTGAACGCCAGCGGATCGATCGCGAATATCGGCCGCGAAGTCGCCTTCATCGGCGCTAGCTGATTCGAGGAATATCCATCAGGCAGGTGTGACCCCATGGATGGCCATGTGGAAGCACCTGCATCCTGCATCATGCGGCTGGAACTCTTGTTAGATAGCGTACCGCATAAGATCGATTTGGGAGTCGTCGTTACCGGATTGCCCATATCATTTTGCCGGAGGTAGAAATCCCGGCATCTCCTCTCCTGGTTGACCACAGGTTGACTGGCAACGAAAGCAATCGAATTGCACGGCTCCAACATCGGATGGCCGAGCTTAACCCGCTGCCTTACCAAATGCCCTTATCGCTTCCAGTGATTCTTTGCCCAACCACAGCTGCTGTGGCAAGCCACGGCAATAAACTGAGTCGGGCGCCGTTCTGCAATTCCCGCTTTCGCAGTAGACCGGCAAGTTGTGATCCGTAGAGCTTAATGGATTGCGGCATGATCGGGACACGCAGAAAATCTCGGGCGTAGTAGACTTCATCGCCTCCAAAGCGCGCTGCAGTTATCACGAACTGCGGCAAATCAAGACCTGAGCCGCTGTACTTCTTCACGTAGTCCGACACAATCGCGAGATAAGTCGCAACCCCTTCCCAGATGCCGGCATGAGTCGCTGAAGAGCGCAGATCCCCGTAGTCAATGCCACCCGTTTCCGACAGCACGGCAGTATCGACAATGTCGCACAGCCGAAAGTAGAAATGGCGGTACATGCGCTGCAGCGTTGAAATCATCAGCCGATCCGACGTTGATGGAACTCGAAACGCCTGATTGCCGATCAAAACCCGTTGGGTACGTTCTGCGAGGCGCGAGGCAATTGTGACCTGTTCTCCAGTTTGTCCCAGACGGCCCATGTGAATCTCGACGGCCTCGGGTAGTCCGGGTATAAGAAAGTTCCATTTCCCCGCCAAGCGGTCTCCCCAGCTTCGCGGAGCAATTTGCGCGTCGAAGTGCCTCCTCAAAAGTTTGGCTATGTCTTCCGAGTTCGCATTTGTGTACAGATCGAGGTCACTGCCAAGATCGGGCCAGTGATCAAGCGATTTGATCACCGCGACGTCATACTCTTCGTATTCGAACGCGGCGCAAATGTCTTCGAGGAACGCTAGAGCCGTGGTGATACGCGCCCGCTCAGCAGCAAGGGCGGTCTGCGCCCATTCGGCACGAGTGTCATCCTTTGCCTCGCGCATCACATTAAGGAAAACTTCCAGCCCGCGCACAATCACGTGATTCAGGTTGGCCAATGTCAGTAAATCGTCGAACTTCTCCCGGCTGATGTTTCGAACTTCCGACTGCAGCCCCGCAACCATCGACGAAGCTGCATTATCGCCGTCCTGCGGAACCAGGAGCAGGCGAGAAAGGAGGGTCATCGATTGATGCGACGGAGACTCTGCCACGGGCTTGGTCATTTCAGCGGGATCCTTCTTGAAATCAATGAGGCTGCTGCGTCGCGGATGGGACTACCGCAGGCGGGACATTCGAGGGCGAAGGCTTCTCCGGCGGCACGTTGGAATCGCCGCCCGGCGTATTGTTGCGAAGTGTCAGTTCAATCGGACCTGCTTGCCGGCGACGATCCTGACTGTATTTGTCAAGCACGCCATCGACCTGGTGGTCGCTATCTGTGGCGACTGTAAAGAGCTTCTTGCCTTCGGCGGAACGATCGGTCGCAAGTCCGACGCGGGTGTTCGAATCGCCGGCCTTCCGGGCCTTCTCATAGAAAAACTGTGCCGTCTCGAGGTCGCCATCCCTCTCCGCAACATATCCACGGTTGTTGAGCGAAAACGCGCTGGCTGGATCGAGCGAGTAAGCATGGAGAAAGTCCTGCCTTGCCGCAAGCCAATCGTTCTGATTTGTCGCGGAAACTCCACGCAGGGTAAACAGGACGGCGCTCACCTCCGCACTGTCCATCTTCTTCATCCGTTCTTCCAATCGCTTGGCGCTCGCTGCAGCCATAGCACTGACGGATCTTCCTCTCCAAGAACGATCCAACGTGACGACTACGTGTTCCGAGGAGTGCGATTCAGCAGCCGCGCCGTAAGATCTCAAGGCGTTGTCGTAGTCTCCGATAGACTCGTCGGCTACCCCCAGATTGTTCAATGTGAAGGGATTCTGTGGATCCAGAGACAGTGCTTCCCGCAGAAGAGCAACGGCTTGAAAACCCCGATTTGTCGACAAAAGGTCCATGGCGTCCACATTCATGCGATTCACCCGCATAGGGACGTCCTGGAGACTCTCGAAGGCGTACTGCATCGGCTTTCCTTCCAACTGCTTCGCATTGCTCCGGTCGATGTTTGCATTGCAGCCCTGTTCCGATGCCAAGGCATAGAACTTGTGAGCCCGATCCAGTTCGCCCTGTAACTCGGAGATGTAGCCCAGGTTGTTCAGAGTGAAAGGGTCGGCAGGATCGTAAAGATATGCCTTGTAGAAAAGCGTTGCGGCTTTTTCGTACTGCTGTCTTTTGACGGCCTCAACGCCCTCACGATTGAGGCGCTGCACGGGGGTCAACTCGCTGCGCCTTGGGATAGTGATTGCCAGAACATCTCCTGCCCAGGCATCGTGAGGCCCGGAGACTGCGATGACCGCAATGACTGCAATTAAGCTTAGTGGCGTCTTGGACATTGTGCTCTTTTGACCTTTCTGTGCGGCCGACTGAGAATAGAGTCAGTTGGGCGCACTTACTTAGATGCGCAACACTGGATTGTATTGCCAGCATGCGAAGCAGTTTTTATTCATTTGAAGTCCTCCGCAGGCCACCCGGACTCACTCGACGCCATCAAACTGCTTGTATAACAAATTAGCATCGGCAATTGATGAGGGATGTGCTAAATGGATCATCTTCTCGCACTAGCGATACTTGGCGGCGTGGCAATTGCTCAAATGTCGGTCGCAGATGCAAAGTCGGGACAAAGTGCGGCCCCGCAGCCTGCGTTAAGGTCTGAAAGTTCGTCAGGCGATTTGCCCGCCTCGCCGCCCGCGCCCCACGGAAAGAGCACCATTTTAGGCGGCGAGATCCGGAGTGTAGATCCCGTGCGTGATGAGCTTACGCTGAAGGTTTTTGGTCAGCGGCCAGTGAAAATACTGTTTGACGAACGAACGCAAGTCTATCGTGATGGGAAAAAGATTTCTCTTCGCGATCTAGGTTCCGCTGACCATGCCTCGATCCAAACGGTGTTGGACGGAACAAACGTGTATGCGCTCAGCATTCATATGCTGTCGCGATCACCCGAAGGCGAGTACCAAAGCCGGGTACTGAACTACAACCCCGAAACTCGTGAGTTGACCGTTAGTTCCGTCTTGTTTCGTGAGCCCATCAAGCTACTCGTGCCGGTCAATACACCGGTCGCTCGCGTGGGACAGGCCGCATTTTCTTCGGCGCACTCTGGATCGTCGGATCTTGTCAGAGGCGCTCTCATCTCGGTCAAATTTGAATCGAACAGTAAGGGTCGAGGCGTTGCCAGCCAGATCGCGGTTCTGGCCACGCCAGGATCTGTATTTGTGTTCAATGGGAATCTCTCTGTGCTTGACATGCACTCCGGAATATTGACTCTGGTTGATCCACGAGACGAAACAAGCTATCAAATCTCCTTTGATTCCGCCCACCTCCCGACAAGCAGGAATCTCCACCTTGGAGATAACGTCATGGTGACCGCAGATTTCGATGGCACCCGCTACGTGGCCAGCGCGATTACCGTCAACTAAGCTCTCAAAGCCGGTGCGCCACGTGACCTCGTCGGTCTGCTTGGCCTGCCTGTCTGGGTCCGCAGCGGGAACGAATCTTTTATCTGGCCGGCCGATCCTCCTCCGCCCGAGCCTACTTTTGCAGTAAGGGCGCCACGCAGCATCCGCCGCGCCTTGTGCAGTTGGGACTTCGTGTTCCCGCAGGTGCATTTGAGCATGGAGGCAATTTCATTATGATCGAAACCCTGGACGTCGTGAAGGAGAAAGATGCTGCGATAACCGGGCGCCAGAGTAGCAACGGCGCGATCGATGGCCAGACGGTCAACGGCGCCGGCTTGTGTCAGATCGCGAGTGCCGAAACCGCGTCCAGCGCGTTGTTCAGGGAAGTTAGCCATCAGCTGATCGAGTGAAACCACAGACAGCACGCGCTTGCGCAGGTGCATCAGCACGGTATTGACGGCCAACCGGTGCAGCCATGTGGTGAAGACGGAGTCGCCGCGAAAAGATCCAAGCTTGCGGTGCATCTGAAGAAAGGATTCCTGCGTAAGGTCTTCGGCCAGCGATGGGTCGCGCACCATGCGCATGCAAATTGCGAAAACGCGCCTCTTGTGCTGCGCGTAAAGTTCTGAGAAAGCATCATGACTGCCGGCCTGGGCACGGGTCACAGCATCCGCCTCGCTGGATTCAGCCGGAGGCTGGAGACGTTCGCACCCCAAAGCCGGAATTGAAGCGGAATTCAGCAACGAAACGGGAAAGGTCGAGGTAAGCATGTGCCTCCATCATGGACTTGGGATTTACCCTTTGTGTCCACTTACTTGCGGCGCGCGTCTGCTTTGCTCATGGGTTGCGGTAAGCAGTCGAGTTGAAGAAGCAAAGTTAGGGAAAAAGTTGCGCCGCTCGAGCACATCGTTTCGCGATTATCTTGTGGCAGGCCACACGAGTCCTGCCGACTGGATTGGCAGATCCGAAGTTCCTCCGAGTCACGGTTTAGTTTCCCATTTATGTTGCCAGCCGTCTGAGCCGTATTGCTCAGAAATGTAAGGCGGTCAAATTGCGGCGGTTGGTGTCACGGGCGAGCTTGGTCGCTCCTGTAGTCTGTAAAACCCCGCACTCTTCCCTCTTTCTCTCTCTCCATGTTGTGCGGCGCGGCTTCACTGGCTGCGGAAAAGAGGGGGAGTGGCGAGCGGCCTCCCCCGAAAAGGCATACCTCACGGGCTAAAGCCCGCGTTGATTCTGCTGGCTTTGATGTCAGGGCTGAGGCCGTGGCCTACCAGTCCGGCCTGCCCGAAAGTAAGGTTTTTTGCAGCCTTTGAAGCCGCGCCCTTTCAATGCAAACGAATTCTCGGTCCCAAAGAGCTTTTCGCGGCCGCCTGTTACACCCCGCCTTTGCCGAGGAGTTTGCTAATGGCCTCGGTGATTGCGCCTTCTACGGCGCCGGCGACGGTCATCTCCAGGCCCGAGGACCACCAGCAGCGAACGGTGATGAGGGATTTGGCGGCGCGGGAGCTGCCGGCTGCCGCGTCGCCGGTTCCGGTCTCAAGCCTCTATCTCAAAGCACCTATCTCGGCACGACCGGCAGCACCAGCGCGCTGGGATGTCGTTGGTCGTGGAGGATGCTGTTGGTGGCCTTCACTATCGTGGCGTCGGTGCTCGAGTCTTTGCCGCTATTCAGGTTGCGGTCGAAGCGGGGGAAGTTGCTGCTGGAGACCTCGACGCGGATTTTGTGGCCCTTGAGAAAGACGTTGCTGGTGGACCAGAGATCGATCTTGTACTCGTAGACTTGGCCGGGGACGATGGGGCTGGCGGCGGCGGTGGATTCGCGGTAGCGGGCGCGCAAGATTCCTTCGGTCAGGTTCAGCACGAGGCCGTTGGGAGCTACGTCGACCAGCTTGGCGGTGAAGTCCGTATCCACTGCTGAGGATTTGGCGTAAAGGTTGAGGGTGACCGGGCCGGTTACTTCAACGTCCTGGTCGAGGGGCGGCGTGGAGTAGACAAGCACGTCGGGACGGGTTTCCAGCTCTTGTTGGTCGCGTGGGCCGGCAGCCACGTGGACGGCGTCGCAGCAGAGCGGGCCGCCGACGGTGGGAACGGGATTGGCGGGGTCGTAGACGTAGGTGTCGGCGGCTTCAGAGTGCGCGGAAGCGGCTGAGAGAGCGCCGTCGCCCGAGGCGGTGTTGGCCTTGCCGGAGGAGTGGAGGAAGTAGCTGGTGGGTTTGGCGCGCTCCAGGGGCCAGGTGTCTTCGTTGCGCCACTCGTTCAGGCCCATGACGAAGATCTTGATCGGCTTGCCGGTGGCGAACTCGTTCTGCTTTCCCTGAAACAGGTAGTCGTACCAGGCGAGGGTGGCGTCGTTCTCGTCAAACTCCGCGGCCGCGGGGCCGAAATCGACGGCGCCGATGGTGCGGCCGCCGCCGGCGTGGCCGCCGATGGTGACGAGAAGGTGTTGGCCGGTGCGGGCCGACTCCGAGCCTCCGTGAGCTTTGATGCCGATGAAATTCCGCAGCGACCCGCCCTGGAAGATGTCGTACCAGGCGGCGATGGTGAGCGCGGGGACCTGGATGTTCTGGTAGTTCTCCTCGATGGACCATTGCTTCCAGTAGCTGTCGTAGGCGGGGTGGTCGAGCCAGTCGAGGAAGTAGGGCGCGAGGGCGTGGGTGAGGGCCGCGGCGTTCTGGGGTGGGGGGATGTTGAAGACGGGGTACTGGTTGAGGGGCAGAACGATGCTGCCGACCCGGGCGTTGGTGTTGTCGCGGATCACCCGGTTCAGGGTGTCCTGGGCCAGGCCGGAGGTCCAGGATTCGTTGAACCACTGTTCGAATGCGCCGCCCTGGTAGGTCCAGTTTTCGTGGTAGTTGCTGGCGGTGACGACGGGACAGATTCCGGCCAGATGGGGGGGATGGCCGATTGCGGCGAGCATCTGGGTGGCGCCGACGTAGGAACCGCCGAACATGCCGACCTTGCCGCTGGAGTGGGGCAGCGCGGCGGCCCATTCGACGGTGTCGAAGCCGTCATCGGTCTCGTACTTGAAGGGATACCATTCGCCCTCGGATGTGTAACGGCCGCGGACGTCCTGGACGACGACCAGATAGCCGTGCGCGGCGGCGCGGCGGGCGAAGTCGGCGGCGTTGTCCTTGTTATAGGGGGTGCGCTGGAGGAGCGTAGGGTATTTGCCGTCAGCGGCGGGTCGGTAGATGTCGGCGCGGAGAGTAACGCCGTCGCGGGTCTTCATGGCCACGCCGTGTTCGACGACGATTTCGGGAGCGGTCTGGCTCCAGGTGGAAATGCACAGCGTCAGTGCGAAAGAAAGCAGGCAGGTAGTCTTCTTCAGCATGGAGTAGCCCATCCTCTACGGCGTCAAAAGCCACGATCATTCTATAGGTCTTGCTGCGCGAGTGGACAGATTTCGTTTCAGCGCAGGAAATGGCTGGAAAGGACGATCGCGCAGAACGTGGCAAAGCCAAGGAGGACGAGGCCGAAGATGGCGTTGACGAGGCGGAAGAAGACAGCGCGGGCGCCGTGGGGAATGAAGCGAACCGCGACGATGAGCGCCGCGAACCAGGTGATCAGGCCAGCACCGGTCATCAGGATTCCCCACCCAGGGGCGTTCGAGCCCAGGATTGGATCGGCGAAGAGGAGCCAGTTGGAGGTAACGCTGATCCAGTAAAGGATGGTCAAGGGGTTGAAGATGGTCAGTCCGGCCGCTTGGGCGGCTTCGCCGGCCAGATGCGCCGGGACGGAGCCTCCTCCCCAGCGCTTGCGGGCGCTGTTGAAGGCCTTCGTGGGGTCTTTGAGGGCGAGGGCAATGAAGTAGGCTCCTGCCGGAAATAGGAGGATTACGCCGATGGCCTCCAGGACAATCCGGAGAGCCGGATTGGAAAGGCCGTGAAGAAGGAAGTGTCCCCCAAGGAGGGCCAAGGCGAAGAGGGACAGATCACCGGTGACGGAGCCGACTCCGCAGGCCAGGGTGTGACGCCAGCCACCAGCCAGGCCGTGGCGCATGGCCATCATGTTGACAGGGCCCATGGGGGCTGCTGCCGCCAATCCCATGAAGAATGCGGCGGAAAGCACGTGAATGTTGGAGAGGGACGGCAGGTCGTGACCGGCAGGCAGCATAACCATGAAATTCCATTCGTGCATTCCGGCACTCCAAAACGAGGGTCTGCCGGCGTGAATGAGGCTGAAAAAGCCGGCTACATGCCCCCCTTGCCGAGCAGGATGCCGATGCCGTAGGTTACGGCTCCTTCCAGGGCGCCAACTACGGTCATTTCGAAGCCGGAGGACCACCAGGAGCGGACGGTGATGAGGCTCTTTGCGGCGCCGACGGCGAAGTGGGCGGCCAGCGAGATGACAGCGGCGGCGATGACAGCGTCAATGCCGGTCATGAAGAAGAAGGGAATAATGGGGATGGAGGCGCCAACGGCGGTGGAGAGCGCGCCGGAACTGGCCGAGACGAGGGGGTTGGAAAGGGCTTCTTCAGAGGAGCCGAGGCGCTCGCTGGCCAAGGCGCGGAGCAACTGCTCGGGGTCGCTGGCGATGTGGTCGACCATGTGCTGGGCGTCGTCGTCGGGAAGGCCTTTAACCTGGTAATAGAGGGCCAGGAGTTCGCGGGCCTCGGGGCCGTTCATCTGGATGGCTTCGCGCTCCCGGATGACCTCAGCCTGGTAGATTTCCCGCTCGCTCTTGGCGGCCAGATAAGCGCCGGAGCCCATGCTGAGGGCAGAGGCGATCATGCCGGAGAGGCCGGCCAGCAGGACGTATTTGCTGTCGCCTGCGGTGGCGCCGGAGACGCCGGAGACGATGCCGAAAATGGCGCCGAGGCCGTCGTTGACGCCGTAGATGGCGTCGCCGATCCAGGCGCCGGGCTGCTTGCGTCCCTGGTTGCGCTTGGCCAACATCTCATTGAGAACCGCTTTGACGTCGATTTTGTGAGCGCCGGCGGGGGCGGTGTAGTGGCCGCGGATGAGCGATCCCAGCTCGCGGTAGTGGTCTTTCTCGTCCTCAATGACGTGTTCGAGGATGGCGATGGAGCCCTCATCGCCGAGGGCCTTGAGTTGCTCGCCGTAACCTGCGATGGCGCGGCTCTCCTCGATCTCGAGACGGCGGAGGGCCATGCGGATGCCGCCGGCGCGGCCGGCCAGCGAGTCGGCCTCGCCGCCGGGCTTGCCGGAGTAGACCGGCTCGGCGCCGCCCAACTCGGCGATACGGCCGTGCCAGAGGGTGGCGTGCTCCCACTCGGCGCCGGCCAGATGGCGCAGCACCTGGGCGCGGACCGGGTCGGAGTCGCGCTCGGCCAGGGCCAGATAGGTGTGGTGGCCCTCCATTTCCGCTTGCCAGTTGCCTTCCAGGGCCGCGAGAACCTTCTTCAGTTTGGCTCCGCTCAACGTTGCTGTGGGCACGCGTGTCTCCTTGCTTTGCTTTGAGAATAACGGAATGCGGGGCCTGGGTGGTAGCCCTGAAACGGACCGCGGGATGAATTGCAGGCAGCCGTTGGGCGGGCCACTTCCCCAGTGCGGGGCTTTCCGTATAGTGTTGTGTGCAGCAAAAGGCCGGGGTTCCGGGCAACGGTAAACCAACTGACGGGGAGCACCGGCGGCCGTCCTGGGAAGGCTTTGCGGCCAGGACGCAGGCAGGAGCCCGAACCCAGGGCGAAGCTTTTTTGAGGAAGCGGGGAACAACACTCTATGACAGCCCAAAGGAAACAAGCGGCGGCGCTGACGTCGCCCGGATATCTTGTCCCGTTTATCACCGTAACCGCACTGTTTTTCATCTTCGGGTTCATCACCAATTTGAATATGGCGCTGGTGCCGCACCTGCGGGCCATCTTCACTTTGCCTTACAAATGGGCGATGCTGGCCGAGTCTGCGTTCTTCCTCGCCTACTTCGTCTTCTCCTCGCCGACTTCCAAGCTGATTGAGTCGATTGGATACAAGCGGACAATGGTGGTCTCGCTGTTTATCCAGGTGGTGGGCTGTCTTCTGTTTGTGCCGGCCGCCAAGATGGTGAGCTTCCCGCTGTTTCTTACCGCGGTATTCGTGGTGGGAGCGGGTGTCACCGCGTTGCAGACTTCCGCGAACCCCTATGTTTCGATTCTGGGACCCGAGCATAGCGCCCCCGTGCGGCTGACGCTGGCGCAAGCGTTCAACTCGATCGGCGGGACTCTGGCGCCGCTGGTCGCCGGAGCGTATATCCTCAAGGATCCGGACAGCCTTGCCAGCAAGGCGAGCATCGCCAACACGGTTCGGGGGCCCTATATCGCCATTGCCGCCGGGCTGCTGATTCTGGGGCTGGCGGTGGCGTTTGCGCACCTGCCCGCCATTACCGAGACGCAGTCGTTCCGCCCCGGCAAAGCGGGCGACGGCCTGTTGGGCCGCAGCATCTGGAGCTACAAACATACGGTTCTGGGAGCGTTGGGCATCTTCTTCTATGTGGGAGTGGAAGTGGGGCTGGCGTCGATCGCGGTGAACTACTTCAAGACGCAGGGGATGAGCACGGCCAAGACGGCGTCGTTCCTGGTGTCGCTCTACTGGTTCGGCGCAATGGTGGGACGCCTGCTGGGTTCCTGGATTCTGACCAAGGTGAAGTCAGGGAAGCTGCTGGGCATCTTTGGCTTTGCCGCGGCGGCGCTGATCGCCGTCTCGATGTTCACTTCAGGATGGGTTGCCATCTGGACGCTGGTGCTGTGCGGGTTTTTCAATTCCATCATGTTCCCCAATGTCTTTACGCTTGGGATTGTCGGGCTGGGACCGATGACGAGCAAGGGCTCGGGGCTTATCATGAGCGCGTGCGTGGGCGGGGCGGTGATTCCCTATCTGATTGGCGCGCTGGCCGACAAGGTGGGCATTCAGCACTCGTTCATTCTGCCGGTGATCTGCTATCTCTACATCGCCTATTACGGGCTGTGGGGCTCCAAGCCGACGCGGACTGTGACGGCGTAGGCTGGTGGTAGTCGATTGAAGGCCCTCCGGCGCGAGTTGGAGGGCCTTCGTACGTCTGAGGGCATTTACGATCAAGTCGCTGGAAAGGTCATTGATGCGAAGCAGGCATTCTCTCGGAGGCTGAAGCCCGGTTTCCCCTTTTTGCCCATTTAGTGGCGCGGCTAAACACGCTGCGCAACAACCCAATCTTCAATCCTGATTGCTTTCCAGCCGGGCGCTTCCTTTACCTTGTTGTCCAGCCGCGCGCTTCCTTTACCTTGCTTTCCAGCCGGGCGCTTCCTTGTATCAGGGCACGATTCGCCGCGGCGAATCGTGCCGTAACCGCCGCAAAATCAACGTGGGCTTTATCCCCTGAGGTATGCTTTCCGCACGCTAAGCTCGATTGAAGGTCTTCTTCCGCAGCCTGTAAAGCCGCGCCCTTTCAAAGCATCGCCAAAAGACAAAGGAATTCTTTTCATCGGCTTTCGCGCCATGGTCGAGAGATTCGCGGTAAGATGGGTTTCGCTCCGCATAGACCCGCCGTATGAGTCCCCAAAAAAAGTCGCGAACCCAGAGCTTGGTGCTGATGGGCATTGTGGCGTTTGCCATTCTGTTGCTGCTTTTGCGGCTGTTTGTCTTCGCGCATGGGCATGGGCGGCGCAGGTTTCGCGGAGCGGGGAGCGATGCGCCGGCTGAGATCGGCGCGATTCGCGCTGCGAGCTACGGGACGGGAGCGGGCTGGGCCGGACGGGGCTGGGGCGACCGGTTTGGGGATGGGACGCCGGATTTTCTGCGGCTGACCGACCCGGCGGACCAGGCGGCGTTCCGGCAGTGGTTTGCGGCCATTGCCGACTATCAGGCGATCCGGCCGCGGATGGAGGTTCCGGCGGAAATCACCGATTGTGCAAGCCTGCTGCGCTACGCCTACCGCGAGGCGCTGAAGCGGCACGACGACACGTGGTTCGCGGCTACGGGGATGGAGGTTGCGGCGCTGCCGGGGGAGATTCGCGCGTGGCGCTACCCGGAGACGCCGCTGGGCGCGGGGCTGTTCCGGGTGCGGCCGGGGAGCTTTGAGGCGGAAGACGCGGCCAACGGGGCTTTTGCGCAGTTTGCGGACGCACGGACGCTGGTGGAGCGGAATGCGTATTTTGTGAGCCGGGACGTGGGGCTGGCCGAGTCGGGGGATTTGCTGTTTTACCGGCAGTTCGGGCAGTCTTCGCCGTGGCACTCGATGATCGTGACGAGGATCGGGCGAGAGGCGGCGGTGGTTTACGATACGGGCGAAGATCATGGGCGCGCCGGGGAGTTGAGGCGGGTCGCGGTGGCGGAACTGCTCGACCATCCGCAGGCGCAATGGAGGCCGGTTCCCGGCAATCCTAACTTTCTTGGCGTTTATCGATGGAATATTCTGCGAGGGACTTTATGAGGCTGCGATACCGGGGAAGTTTTCCCTCAGGGGCTAAAGCCCGCGTCGATTCTGGAACCTCAACGTACGGGCTGAAGCCCGTACCCTTCAGCGGAGCCGGCTTCTCCGCGGCGTTTGCGGCCGTTGCAATTGCGCTGTTGTTTGTGGTTTGCGGGGCTCTGCCGGCCGCCGCAAAGGATGCGCCGCGGTCGTTTTCGCTTTCGACGACGCGGACGTTTGCGCCGGGAGAGAGCGTGAAGATTCAGCTCTTGGCGCGTAACGTGCCGGCGCTGGAGTTCCGCGTTTACAAGGTGAGGGACGCGGAGAAATTCTTCGCCGGGCTCAAGGACCTGCACAGCTTCGGGGTGCAGAGCTACTCGCCGGAGGAGAAGATCGACCAGCGGACGTGGATCGAGCGGCTGCACGACTTCAAGGCGCACCTGTGGTGGATGATCAGGCGGTTCTTCCGCGCTCAGTTTACTGACGAGGCGCGGGACAGCTTTCGCGAGCAGCAGGGCAAGCTGGGCAAGCGCAGCAGGGTGGTGGGGGCGACGGAGTTTGCGCAGATTCCGCTGCTGAACGAGAGCCAACTGGTGGCGCGATGGAAGCTGGAGACGCCGCCGGCGCTGGTGAGCGAGACGCAGCAGTTGCCGATCGAGGGCCTCGCGGCGGGGGTTTACCTGATCGAGGCTACTGACGGGACGTACAAGGCCTACACCGTGGCCATTGTGACCGGCATCGCGGTGGTGGAGCGGGCGGGCAACGGGCAGGCCAACCTGTATGTGGCGGACAGGAAGACGGGCGCGCCTGTTGGGGACGCGGACGTGGCGCTGTGGACCGGCAAACAGTTGCAGTCGTCGGGCAAGACAGGCGCGGATGGCCTGGTCTCGCTGACCATGACGGTGCGCGGGGGGGCGCAGGGCGCGGAGCCGGAGAATGTGTGGATTCTGGCGCGGCGCGGGGCGGATGCGGCGCTGGTAACGCCGTGGAGCTACGGCTTTGGGGCGGACCGGCAGAGCGATCTCTCGGCATACGTTTACACGGACCGGCCCGTCTACAGGCCAGGCCACACGGTGCACATCAAGGCGGTGGTGCGGCGGGAGAAGGACGACGCGCTGGATTTGCCTGAGGACGAGACGCTGCAACTGAAGGTGAGCGATGCCGACAACAAGGCGGTGCTGACCAAGGATTTGCCTGTCTCCGCGCATGGAACTGTGACGGCGGACCTGACGTTGGAGTCCGATGCGGCGCTGGGATTTTACAGCGTACAAGTTTGGAGGAGCGGCCACACCGTCGAGACCGGCATGGGCAGCTTCTACGTGGAGGAGTACAAGAAGCCGGAGTACCAGGTGACGGTGAAGCCGGCGTCGCAGCGGGTGCTGCAAGGCAACCAGATTCAGGCGGTGATTGAGGCGCGGTACTTTTTTGGCGAGCTGGTGGCCAATGCGAAAGTGAAGTACGTGGTGCACACTTCCACGCATTATTGGTGGGATGAGGACGAGGCGGAGGACAGCGAGGCGGGGGGCGAGGACGCCGGTGAGGGTTCCGCTGAGGAGTCTGAAGACACCTACGGCGCCGCCGAGCAGCAGGAGCACGAGGGGGTACTGGACGCCAACGGCCGGCTGACGGTGACCTTGCAGACAGCGATCGACGGCAAGCATGACGACCAGGACTACCGCATCGAGGCACGGGTGACGGACGCGGCCAACCGCGAAGTAAGCGGGCACGCGACGGTGCTGGCGACGTTTGGGTCGTTCCGGGTGAGCGTAGAGCCTACCAGCTATGTGTTCAAGAGCGGCGAGCCGGTGCGGGTGAAGGTGACGGCCCAGGACTACGACGGCAAGCCGGTGGTCACGCCGGTGCACATCGGGGTGAATCTGGAGAAGTGGGATTCCGTGACGCACCAGCGGACGGAGACGCCGGTGACCAGCCGCGATGCACAGACGGGAACGGACGGGACGGCGCTGGTGGCGTTGCCGGTGGGCAATGGGGGAAGCGGGAGTTTCGAGGTGACGGCTAGCGCGCAGACTCCTGAGAAACGAACGGTGGAGGGCAGGACGTTTGTGTGGATCTGGAACGGCGGAGGCGAGTGGTACAACCAGAACACGCAGGCGCAGATTGTGGCCGACAAGAAGAGCTACCAGGTGGGGGATGTGGCGCACCTGCTGCTGGTGACGGGGTTGAAAGAGTCATGGGCGGTGGTGACGGCGGAGGGGGATAGTGTGCAGTCGCGGCAACTGCTGCACGCGACGGGCGAGAGCTTTGCCTTCGACGTGCCGATTACCAGGCTGGCGCAGCCTAACTTGGTAATAAGTGCGGTGATCGTCCACGATAACCAGCTGATAACTGCGCAAAAGAGCCTGAAAGTGCCAACCGTGGAGCGGACGCTGACGATCACGGCGACCCCCAGCAAGGCGAAGTACTTACCTGGAGAAAAGGGCAGCTTCGACGTGCTGGCGGTGGACTACCAGGGCAAGCCGGTGGAAGCGGACCTGAGCTTTGGCGAGGTGGACGAGGCGCTCTACTCGGTGCGGCCGGACGAGAGCGGAAACATTGTGGCGTTCTTCTATCCAAAGCGATCGGTTTTCCTGAATCCGCAGACTTCGTTCGAGTTTTTCTTCTCCGGGGAGGCGGGGACGAAGAGTCCGCTGCTGGCGCAGTTGGGCGCGGGACTCTACCATCCGCGGCTGGCGCAAGTGAAGCCGGGATCGGACCTGGTCGTGCCCAAGGTGCGAAAGGCGTTTCCCGATACGGCGTACTGGAATCCGAATGTGCATACGGGGCCGGATGGGCACGCGCGCGTGGAGTTTAATTTCCCGGATGCGCTGACGACGTGGCGGACGACGATCCGGGCCATGACGGACGACGGCAAGGCGGGCGGGGTGGTGACGCGGGTTCTGGTGCGCAAGAACCTGATTGTGCGGCTGGCCGCGCCGCGGTTCTTCCGCCAGGGCGACGAAGTAACTCTGCGGGTGATTGCGCATAACTACCTGGAGACGGCCAAGGACGTAACCTTTGCGCTGGATGTTAGCGGGCTGGAGGTGGTGGGCGGCCCAACACCGAGCTTGCCGCAGAAGGTGAGCATTCCGGCGCGTGGCGAGAGCTTTGTGGACTGGAGGGTGAAGGCGCACGCGACCGGGAATGCGGTGCTGACGGCGAAGGCGCTGACCAATGAGGAGAGCGACGCGCTGGAGATGACGCTGCCGGTGCTGGCGTTTGGCGTGAAACAGCGGGCGGCGGGGTCGGGGGTGGTGTTCTCCGGAGCGGGGCAGGGCGCGTGGAGTTACAGCTATCCGGCTGGCTCAGACGCGGGGACGCGAGGGCTCACGATTACCGTGGCGCCGAGTGTGGCGGGGACGGTGTTCGATGCGCTGGATTACCTGACGAGCTATCCATGGGGGTGCACGGAGCAGACCATGTCCAGCTTCCTGCCGGATTTGATCGTGGCGCAGGCGGTGGACAAGCTGCATCTGAAGTCGCCGATCGACCGGGCTACTCTGAACGACGAGGTGAAGGCGGGGTTGGAGCGGCTGTACAGCTTCCAGCACGACGATGGCGGTTGGGGCTGGTGGCAGGACGATCCCAGCCGGGTGTTCATGACCGCCTATGTGGTGAGCGGGTTGGGGCAGGCGAAGGACGCGGGCTACAAGATTGACGGCGACCGGCTGAACAAGGGGCGCGAGTGGCTGAAGGCAACGCTGGCGGCGCATCCGGAGATGGTTCCGGACCTGAGGGCTTATTCGGTGTTCGCGCTGGCCACCACGGGCGGCGCGCCCAAGGAGGCGCTCGACAAGGCCTGGGAGAACAAGAGCAAAGTGAGCGACGAGGGTCTGGCGCTGGTGGGGTTGGCGCTGGATGCGGCGGGAGACGGGCGCGCGAAAGAGGCGGCCTCTCTGCTGGAAAAGAAGGCCAAAACCACCGATGCCGATGCGTATTGGGCGGGAAACTACGATGGGCTGCTGGAATACTGGGATGATACTTCCCCGGAGACGACGGCTTTTGCGCTGAAGCTGCTGGTGCGGCAGGATCGTGGGAGCGGCCTCTTGCCCAAGGCGGCCGAGTGGCTCGGCAAACATCGCGACGGGGATTACTGGTATACGACCAAGCAGACGGCGATGGTGATCGAGGGGCTTACCGAATACCTGGCGCTGAGCGGGGAGCTGGGCAACACCTCCGACGTGGAGGTGCTGGTGAACGGCACGAGCGTGGGCAAACGGCACTTTGGCGTGGGCGATGGGTTTGCGCTGCCGTGGAAGATCAAAGTTGCGCCGGGGCAACTTGCGCAGGCGGGCTCGGGCGGGCAGGTGACGATTCGCAAGAGCGGCAACGGGATTACCTATTGGTCGGCGGAGAGCGCGTGGTACGCGGCCGACAAAAAGCTCTACCAGCAGGAAAAGCTGGCGCTGAACATTACGCGGGACTACTACGTGCTCCAGAAGGACCAGCCCAAGCCCACCGATGCGATTACTTATGACCTGGTTGCGCTCAAGGGACCGGTGCACGTGGGCGATATTGTAGCGGTGAGGCTGGCGCTGAATGGGACGGACTGGAAGTATCTGCTGGCCGAGGACCCGATCCCGGCGGGGACGGAGTTCCTGCCTAACACGGGCCTTTACACGCTGAACAACAAGCCTGACTGGTGGGCGGACTGGTTTACGCGCGAGGAGTTCCACGACGACCGGGCAGCCTTCTTCAACACGGAGTTCAATGGCCGGCGGGAGTATGTGTACCTGCTTAAGGTGGTGAATCCGGGCAAGTTCGTCATCAGCCCGGCGCAGGCGGGACCGATGTATCAGACGAATGTGCAGGCGACGACCGACCCGTCAACTCTGGAGGTGCAGCAGTGAGCGAGGAAACCTTGAAGAATCTGTCTGGAAGGCTGGGGCGGGCGCGGGGCTGGGTTGTGGCGCAGTTTGGCGTGACGCTGCTGCTGATCCTGGCGGGGGCGGGATGGACGCGGCTGCCCGACAAGCACGTCTGGCAGGTGGTGCTGAGCCTGGTGATCCCGTTGCTGCTGGTGATCTCGGCGCTGGAGTTGCAGGCCGGGACGGTGCGGGGGCTGGCGGACGACGATGGGAAGCGGGTCAAGCTGGTGTGGGGCGCGGCGACTCTGCTGGTGTGGATCGCCGTGGGCGCGGCGGCGTGGGCGGTGCTGGACTGGTGCGACGACCAGATTCCGCTGTGGGCGGGGTACCTGAACTCGCGGGCTTCGGCTGGAGCGAGAGCTACGCTCTTCACCTATGATCACGTGCTGCGCTGGCTGACGGATCTGGAGTGGTTGCTGCGCTGGGTGGTGGTGCCGGCCAAGGTGATTCCGTATGGAGCGGTCACGGCGCAGTGGGGCTGGCGGCTGCCGTGGCGGAGGGTTCTGCGGCTGCTGTGGAACTGGCGCTGGTGGCTGGGAGTGGTGCTGGTGGCGGTGGTGGGCGTGGTTCTGCCGGGCAATTTCTTTGCGGGCGAGCCGCACGGGACGGTGACGGCGCAGGTGTGGGCTGTGGGGATGAAGCTCACAGTGGCCTATCTGCTGGCGGTGGCTTCGTGGGTGCTGCTGCTGGGATGGTGGGCTACCCTGTTTGGCCGGCAGGAACCTCCGGCCGAGGAGGTGCTGGTGGCCGTGCCGGTGTTGGCTGGGCCGGAGGAGGGGTCGCGGTCCGCGGTGGTGGAGATTCCACCGCCGGATGAGACGCCGCGCGGGTAGAACGGACGGCGGCGGTTTCCCACCCATTTCGCAGAAAAAAGCGAAAAGGGTGGGGTTGGGCCAGTTATCGCGCGACTTATTGCCGAAAAACACGAAAACCCGGCGGACTCACTCCTTGCCCTGCCCCAGCCGCCAGGCTTTGATGAACTTCCAGTGGATGTAGATGGAGTGGTTGATGTGCAGGATCAGGCCTTCGCGGCCGTCGAGAAACCCCAGGCGGAAAAAGTAGTTATAGACGAAGGTTGCGGCGGGATTCAGGACAGTGTTCCAGATAAATCCGGGGAGGGACTTGCTGGTGCGCCCCGACTTGACGAGGAGTTGGGCGATCTCCGAACTATAGCGGTTCATGTGTTCGAGATAGATGCCCATGGTGGGATAGGCGTAGTGGAGCATATCGCCCTTCAGCTTGCCCTTGGGGCCGGTGAACTGCGGGGTGCTGTGCGGGCCGACGCCTTCACTTAGCCGAGCCGCCCCGCGGCGGAAAAGCCTCAGCTTGCGGTCGGGATAGAAGCCGCCGTGGCGGATCCAGCGGCCGAAGTAGAGGTTCAGGCGGGGAATCCAGTAGGCGTCGTATTTGGGTTCGCGGCCGTCCGCGCAGGCCAGGAGCCGGCGGATTTCGTCCTGAAGGCTGGGAGTGAGGACTTCGTCGGCGTCGAGGAGCAGAATCCAGTCGGAGGTGCAGAGGTCGAGGGCGACGTTTTTCTGTTCGCCGTGGCCGGTGATCGCGTGGTAAGTGGTTTTGGCGCCGAAGGATCGGGCGATTTCCAGGGTGCGGTCTTTGGAGCCGGAGTCGACGAGGACGATTTCGTCGGCCCAGCGAACGCTCTCCAGGGTGCGGGGCAGGTTCGCCTCCTCGTTCATGGCAATCATGGCAATCGACAGGGTCTTGCGCATCGATGGAAGGATAAATCAGCGGGGCGTGCCGCGGATGGACGCGGGGCGTACGCGACGGATCATTGCAGGGCCGCGAGAGCGCTTGCCGGCAGGCCGGAGCGGAGCCAGGCAAGGACCTGGGCGCGGCCAAAGCGGTCGAGGAGGCGCGCGGCGTACCAGGCGGCGGCGCGATGGGCGGCCTGGGATTGGGCTTCGGTGGCGGCGTGGGCAAGGGCGCGATCGATCTGGTCGAGCTGGAGGGCGGGCGGCGCGGCGGTGGGCTTCGCGTCTCCGCTCCAAACTTCGACCAGCCCCTCGCGAAGCCAGAGCGGAGTATTGGCCGCGGCCTGGCTCTCGATCAGGGCGTGCAGGAATTCGTGGCGGAGGATGGGGACGAGCAGTTTTCGCGAGGCCAGCGTGTGGAGCGGCTGGGTGGCGATCCAGTCGCCCTCCGTGAAGGCCGCAACCCAGCCGGGGGCGAGCGTGGCGTCGCGAAAGGCGGGCGTGGAGCGGAAGGCGCGCACGGTGATGGGGTCCGTAACTTGCAGGCCGGAGCGGGATTCGGCCCCGGCGAGCGCCTGGCTGAGCTGGGGCAGATAAACGGCCTCGGCGGGGTCGAGGGTTTCAAGCGCGAAGCCCTGAGCGGGGAGGGTTTGCCAGGGAAGGCCGGTGGCCTCGTCGGCGGCGATGGCGCCGGGGAAGTACTGGGCTAGGATCTGGCTGGAGTCGCGGCCCAACGCGCCCATGGCGGCGGCGCCGGCCTGGCAAAGGCCGACGCCGTGGCCGGAGCCGCGGCCGTGGAAGAGAAATTGGCCGTCCTGGCGCGAGACTTCAAACCAGGTGCTCAAGATTCGGTTCCAGCCCAGCGCGCGGCCGACGGCGAGGCGGAAGTCTTCGGCGGTGATCTCGGTGGAGGCAGAGATTTCGGTCGAAGTGACGAGCAGGGTGACGGCGCGGCCCGACTCGCCGCGGCGGGCGACGGTGAGGGTTTTCCATCCAGGGCGAACGAGGCCGGCGGCGGCAAGGGCGCCGGTCAGATCGGCTAGAGAGAGGCTCGCGGACCACTCGCGGGCGCCGTTGGCGGTGCAATAGCTGTCAGTGCGCGAGGCTAGCCAGGGCATGGGCTTGCGAACTGGTCCTTTTTCAGGCCAGACCTCAGCGGGCGAGGCGGTGCGGCCGCCGCAGTTCTGGTGGAACCAGGCTTCGGCGCGCTGCGCATGAAACCAGAGGGTTTCGCCGGCGGTGGCGAGCGTGGCGGCGTGGGCGGCGTGGTTTCCCGTCCTTTCCGCAAAAGGCCGCGGAAAGGACGGGGCACCCAGCTTTTCTGCAGCATCAGGCTGGGGCTTTCCTCCCCAATGGAGCAGTTGGCAGTGGGTGGAGTCGCAGAGGTCGTAATCGGCGTGGCCGTGGGGCTGATGGAGGGCAAAGGAGCGGACCACGATGGCCAGAGCTTTGAGGGATTCGGGGGTGTCGGCAGGGCCGCTCTCGCTGGCCACGACGCGCTCGACGTAGGTTTCGACGGGGAGGGATACGGCGAGGATGAGCTCGCCGTTGCGGGCGGAGATGCGGAGGGGATTGCGCAGGGTGAGGGTTTCGCCGTGGGCGGCGAGGGTGATCGGGCCGGTGAGCCGGACGGATGCGGGTTGACGGTTGCCTGGGAGGGTTAGACCTGAGGCGGTGGCGCGAATTTGCATGGGGTGGTTGAGCGGGGATGCGGCGCAGGTTTCGCACGTGCGGAGGGTTGCGCCGGAGTCCGGAGTGGGGGAGATGGTAAGGTCCTTGTCGTGCCAGAGGGTCCAGAGGCCGACGCGGAGGGTTGCGGGAGGGTGCGGGGCTGGTTTTGCGAGCGGAGATTGAGCCAGAGCAGGGGCGACGGTAACGAGAACGGCCAGCAAGAGGGTGCGGGCAACCGCAAGCGGGTGGATTCTCATGGCTGCGGCTGCCTGAGGGGGCAGTGGGCGAGAAGGTCGGCGGCTACGCGGGCGGCGTCGGCGCCGTGGCCGGCGGGGAGGTAGACGACGATGATGGCGTGGGGCGCGTCAGATGGGGCCAGGCCGACAAACCAACCGTGACTCTGGCCGCCTGACGCGGGGCTGGCGGTGCCGGTTTTGCCGGCGATTGGGACTCCGCCGAGAGACGCCGCGCCGGCCATGCCGAAACTGGCTGAGTCTTGAAGGCCGTCGCGGACTACCTGCGCGGCGGCAGAAGCGGGCGGTCGCCCGGTACCCTCCGGGTGCGGCGCGGCAAGCCGGACAGCGAGCCAGCGGTAGGCTGTGGCCAGCTCCAGCGGAGTGACGAGAACTCCGTCTACGCCCAGCAGCGCGAGGCGGGTGGCGTCGGGAGTCTGCGGGTCGTGGAAGACGGCGATTGCCTCAGCGGGAGCCAGGCCGGTTTGGCTGAGCAGGCCGGTGGGGGCGAGCGGTGCGCGGAGCTGGCCGGGGGCGAGGGCGCCGGCCAGGGCAGCGAAGTAGGTGTTGCAGGACCAGGTGAGGGCTTGGCGGGCGTCCATGGGATCGGCGGGCGGGTGGGAGCAGTTGAGGGAGCGGCCGGCGATGCGAAGCTTGCGGGTGCAGGCGATGCGGCGGGATGGGTCCCAGCGGCCGGAAGCGACCAGGCTGTAAAGGACGAGCGGCTTGAGCGTGGAGCCGGGTGCGGCGAGGGTGCGGGCAGCTTCGGGCAGGTGGCTGGCGGCGAGCAGATGGCCGGATGCGATGTCGAGGACGACGATGCGGGCCTGGGGGGCAAACTGCGCCGCGTGGGCTGCGGCGGAGGGCCATGTGGGCGGAACCTGTGGGTCGCAGGAACAAGCTCCGGCCAGACTGGCCACAAAAATCGCCATGAGGATTGCGCTGCGCACACCACGAGTATCCATCATTGCGGTGGGGATTACGGAGGAATCAGGGTGGGGATTGGGCTGGGGATTATGCTTGCATCCAGGTGGGTGACGCGATGAAGGTGCTGGTGTTTGGCGCGACGGGGATGGTGGGGCAAGGGGTGCTGCGGGAGTGCCTTCGGGATCAGGAGGTGGAGCTGGCGGTGACCGTCGGGCGGACGGCGACAGGAGCGCGGGACGCGAAGCTGCGAGAGATTGTGCATGGAGATTTATCGAGCTATGCGGGGATTGAGCGGGAGCTCACCGGGTTCGATGCGTGCTTCTTTTGCCTGGGGGTGTCGTCGAGCGGGATGAAGGAAGCAGAGTACGAGCGGGTGACGTATGGGCTCACGCTGGCGGCGGCGGAGATGCTGAGCCGGGTGAATCCGGGAATGACGTTCATCTATGTTTCCGGCGCGGGGACGGATAGCTCAGAGCGGGGGCGGATCATGTGGGCGCGGGTGAAGGGACGGACGGAAAATGCGCTGTTGCGGCTGCCGCTGAAGGCGTTTATGTTCCGGCCGGGGCTGATCGAGCCGCTGGATGGGATTCAGTCGAAGACGGCTGTGTATAGGGTCTTTTACAAGCTTGGCGGGCCGCTGCTGCCGGTGCTGCGGTGGGCGCTGCCGAATCAGGTAGTAACCACGCGGGAGATTGGGCGGGCCATGCTGGCGGTGGCCAGGCGGGGGTATGAGAAGCGGATATTGGAGGCTAAAGATATTCGGGCCGTGGTGCGTGGCGAACCGTAAACAGCAGCGGCGTGGGAACAGAACAAAGAAAACGTCCTGATACTACAGCCGTAAATCGAAGATTCCGGAGGGAGCAGGGGGTTTTAACCCCCTGAAAGATGGCGAATTGACGTGGCCTTTAGGCCCGGGCCACTGCTGGTCTCCCAGGAATTGCGTGAAATACAACTGTAGTCCGGAGCGCACGGCCTGCCATTCGTTCTCATCGACGATCCGCCCCGGGTGTTTCTACGCCTTTATGAGCCTGGCGGCTTCGCCAGCCGCGCCGCCAAAACTGCAAAAGCGGGAAACGTCAGGTAGACCAGGCCAATCTCGGAGTAATAGCCGAGCGCGGTCATCTTCAGGGGTATTACCAGCGAGCTCTACGGCGGCGACTCAGAGATGCGGTTGAAACAGGAGATCGTTCTTGGTGTTGGCGGATGGCGTTTGTTGCGAGCATTAGGTCTTCGCCCTGAGGTATGTCATCTCAATGAAGGGCACGCGGCGTTCGCCACGCTCGAACGGGCCCGCTGCTACATGGAGGACCACAAGAAGCCATTCGACCGGAATTTCCATTTTGGGTTCACGACACGAACCAGTATACGTGCAGTTGCCTCCGCCGAGTCCGTTTCTTGCATCCGTTTCCATCCCAAAGGCTCGGGCAGACCGGAAAGGGCCGTCTCTGGGACA
>Ga0224554_1000575_pt1 | contig 29443 bp, 28 predicted proteins | sample 714S22024metaG_FD_180666 | JGI IMG/M metagenome (GOLD analysis project Ga0224554, IMG submission 180666) | Peat soil microbial communities from Stordalen Mire, Sweden - 717 S2 20-24 | ecosystem: Environmental > Terrestrial > Soil > Wetlands > Peat | place: Sweden: Norrbotten County, Stordalen...
GAATGCATTCCGTGCCACATCTCGCGAGCGCCGCGTTTTACGCGGGTTTTGAGCATTCGGGCAACACATGCCGCGCCTCAAAGTTAATAACAGGCTCTAGTGAGAGCGCAATGGCTGTCGCCCCCCGCGCGGGGGGCGTGGATTGAAACGTGACCACGTATGCGCCGGGCAGTGGAGACACGGTCGCCCCCCGCGCGGGGGGCGTGGATTGAAACCGGCCTGACGTGGATAACCCGACGCGCATCTGGGTCGCCCCCCGCGCGGGGGGCGTGGATTGAAACGCCAATGACACGCCGCGATCCTGAAATCATCGAAGGTCGCCCCCCGCGCGGGGGGCGTGGATTGAAACGTCATGTGAACTAGGCACTTGCAGAATAGCACAGGTCGCCCCCCGCGCGGGGGGCGTGGATTGAAACTAAACATCTCTGATCTGACTACCGAAGATTGGGGTCGCCCCCCGCGCGGGGGGCGTGGATTGAAACGAGTTGGCGCAGAGCGTTGATGTAGACGATTACGTCGCCCCCCGCGCGGGGGGCGTGGATTGAAACCACATTTTACACAGGTGGAGCTATTGACACGCAAGTCGCCCCCCGCGCGGGGGGCGTGGATTGAAACAATGATCCTTGCACAGTTTGGGACCGGCTTGTCTGGTCGCCCCCCGCGCGGGGGGCGTGGATTGAAACAGCAGACTTGTAGCTGTTTGGGTCTTGCAGGTTCCTGTCGCCCCCCGCGCGGGGGGCGTGGATTGAAACGTCCATATCGGGATTGTATGAGCAAAGCTGCTTTGGTCGCCCCCCGCGCGGGGGGCGTGGATTGAAACTATCCTATCCGCAAGGCATGGTGTATGCGCTTTGGTCGCCCCCCGCGCGGGGGGCGTGGATTGAAACAACTTTGGCTCTCATCGAAATTGCCGCGCAACTTGGTCGCCCCCCGCGCGGGGGGCGTGGATTGAAACGGATTGCGCTTGGCGACAATCCACTTGAGCGTGTCGTGTCGCCCCCCGCGCGGGGGGCGTGGATTGAAACCAGCATTCCACCCATGCTGTGCTCATGAGTCTATTGGTCGCCCCCCGCGCGGGGGGCGTGGATTGAAACTCCTACGCTCATCTCCTGGTGATGCCTGTAGGCTGTCGCCCCCCGCGCGGGGGGCGTGGATTGAAACTGCAATCCAATCCTCAGACTTGCACAGGCCGTCGCGGTCGCCCCCCGCGCGGGGGGCGTGGATTGAAACAGATGATCTCCTAGACGCTGCCGATGTGTGTGCAGGTCGCCCCCCGCGCGGGGGGCGTGGATTAAAACCCCGTGAGCAAGATGAAAACGGAGAGCCGTGCGGGTCGCCCCCCGCGCGGGGGGCGTGGATTGAAACCGCTTGCAATCCTCAGTTGAGCACATTGTAGTTGGTCGCCCCCCGCGCGGGGGGCGTGGATTGAAACGGTGTCAACGCGCCAACTATGATCGCATGGCTTGGTCGCCCCCCGCGCGGGGGGGCGTGGATTGAAACCAGCAGAACGCAGCGGCCACGACTTACACGGCGGTCGCCCCCCGCGCGGGGGGCGTGGATTGAAACAGGTGGGTTTCATCGACAGCGACCAGGCTCCGATGTCGCCCCCCGCGCGGGGGGCGTGGATTGAAACGAACGCCCGCCCCCGTGCAGCCCGCCACACCAAAGTCGCCCCCCGCGCGGGGGGCGTGGATTGAAACTGTGCCAGAGATTACCGTGTTGACGGCGTTCTCGTCGCCCCCCGCGCGGGGGGCGTGGATTGAAACCAAACACATAGGCTCCGGTTGCGATCACCGTGGGCGTCGCCCCCCGCGCGGGGGGCGTGGATTGAAACCATTGTCCTGGGCTCCTTTCCCATGCCCAAGTGGTCGCCCCCCGCGCGGGGGGCGTGGATTGAAACTAGTTGTTTCTCTGTATCAAGTAGAGGGGCTTCGTCGCCCCCAGCTGGGGGGCGTGGACTGAAACACAGTCGTGCGCTCCGCGGTCTCTGGCCGGTTCTCTTTTCTCCATCCCTCTTCACGGTTCGATTTGTTGTGATTCATTCGGCTTCATACCCTCGCCTTCATGCAATGAATCCACTACTCCCCTGGCGTTCCCTTCACGAGAACTCCTTTGGTAACTATCGGTTGCCGCATGGTCTTCCACACTCATACACGAGTGCTGTAAGATACATCACAACAAGGAGACCACATGCCAACTGCGAAGAAGGCCACAACCCGACCGAAGCGCAGGGTCGTTTCTCCCGCAGAGAAGCGCACTCAACTCCGGCTTACCATCGATTCCAAATTCACCAAGAGCCATTTCAACCAACTTTTTGCCGTGCTCAAAATCCGGAGAAAGAACGCCCTCGCCGAGCACATCATCATGAGTTTCAAAACCAAGGCCGCACAGTCGCAGCTTGTTGCGTTTTATAACAACCAGTGGCTGAACATTCCATTTCAGAGTATCGACACCGCTTTCGTGTTTCCTCTGACGTTCGAAATCGCCGATGAGCTGGAAAGAGTTGGCGGGGAGATTCTCGGCGGGGTGAATCGCTCCAAGGCATTTCGCGTGATGGTGGCCTATTTAGCCTTCGTCCATAAACTGAAGAATCAAACACAGACGACTCCCGCGTAGCCTCTTCAGCGCATCTTCCAAGCGAGAGGGCGCTGGCACTTTCGAGCAGCATTCGTACCCGAATGCCGATACTCGGACACGTGCGGCAGGTGTCTGGAAAAACGTCGCCGTGACGGAAGATTGAGCTGTTGGATGGCCTTCCTGCTGGCTATATAGATCCTCGAACGCAGTGCGAACAATCTTCGATCATCTTCGAACACTGTTCGACGTTGTCCGAATGTCGTTCGATCTTTGCGGATTACGTCACCATCGCTAAGCCGTCAGGCTTAGGGATGGTGTCTTCCTTCAAAGCGAGCGCAGCGAGAGTGTTTTTCTGCGTATTTTCTCCAATTGATGCTCGCAGAATCTGGCGGATTTGTCTGCAATGCGGGAAGATTACGATGTTGGATTGGCCTTTACTTCATCTTTACATTCAGCCCGAATGCCATGAGGATTTGCATGATGCGCTCTCCTGGTTGCTGCATTGGGGTGTTCCTCAGCAGGGTATGATGACTCCGGCTGTTGCATTCGGATTTCGAACAGGGTTAGCGTGGGGTTGTGCTGACTTTGCGGGCCATGACGGGTGGTGCTGGATATGCTCAACGGCATCTGGAACATAGCGACTATTACGATGAAGGCCGTCGTGTTCAAGGTGAATGGCATGGCCAGGGCGCGGAGTTGCTGGGTCTGCGTGGAGAGGTAACGCGGGAGCAATTTGAAGCAGTTCGAGAGGGATTGCATCCTGATACGGGAGAATTCCTCCGCGCTCGCCACAGTGCTGACCGCCTTGATGCAAATGGAAGCGAACAGAGCAAAGGCAGGTTCCTGTACGATCTGACCTTCTCCGCGCCGAAGTCGATTTCGATTCAGGCCCTCGTCGGCGGCGATGAGCGGTTGATTGCCGCCCATGACAAAGCTGTTCGTGAGGCACTCGCTGAGTCAGAGAACTATGCCGCCGCGCGCGTCCGGCTGAATGGTGCGAACGAGGATAGGGCAACGGCAAACTGGATTGTGGCCGCATACCGGCACGACACCAGCCGTGAACTCGATCCGCAACTGCACACCCATGCTGTCACGGCCAATTTGACCTTTGATGGGGTGGAGGGGCGCTGGAAGGCATTGCAAGCATCGGGACTGTATGAGCGCCGTGCATATCTGACGGAGATTTACCGGAACGCATTGGCGCGTGAGGTGTGTGGCCTGGGATATGAGATTGAGACGCGCCGCGATTCCAAGGGCAGAGATCACGGCTTCGAGATTCGCGGCGTCTCGGACCAGTTGCTCGAAAAGTACAGCGTGCGCAGCGCGCAGCGGGATGCCGCTATCGAACGATTCACCCGGAAGCATGGCCGCAAGCCGACTAACAACGAAGTCGCCGTGCTGGTCCGTGAATCCCGCGCCGACAAATTGGCCGAAATTTCCACGGAGAGATTGAGGAAACAACAGCATGCAAGGCTGTTGCCTGACGAACGCCATGCGCTGAAGCATCTGCATGAAGAGTCTGTTGATCGTGTCGGAGTAATTCCGCATGAACTCTTGCAGGCAGCGGAGTCGCTTCAACACGCAAAAGAGCACCTCTTTGAGCGCAGCTCAGTTGTGCGCGAGCACGAGTTGATGACGGAGGCCCTGCGGTACGGGCGCGGAAAGATTGATCGTCGTCAACTGCGCGGTGCTCTGGAACTGGAACAGTTGCAGGGTTCTCTTATCCGGGCCGGGAACAATCTGGCCACACGCGAAAGTCTGGAACGCGAACAGCGCATGATTGCAACGGTGGACGGTGGCATCGGGCGCTATGAACGCTTGGGTAGAGAGCGCGACTTCAGACCTTCAGAGCGACTGAGAGATGAGCAGTTGAGGGCCGTTCATCAAATCCTTAACTCGCAGGATTTTGCCGTCAATCTGCGCGGAGCCGCCGGTACCGGCAAGACCGCAACACTTACAGAAATCGCCTGTGGTTTACGCGGGGCTGGCCGGGAAGTATTGGCGGTTGCGCCAACGCGCGGCGCGGTCGAGGAGTTGCAGAAGGTCGGCTTTCGCGATGCGATGACGATCTCGCGATTGCTGGATGATCCAAAGGCGCAGACCGCGCTGCACGGCAGAGTACTGGTTGTGGATGAAGCGGGCATGGTCTCAGGGCGTCAGATGGAAGGCCTTCTCAAACTGGCGGAGCGCGAAGAAGCGCGGATTCTGTTCTCCGGGGACACGCGGCAACTTCAGAGTGTCGAGGCATCGGATGCCCTGCGCATTTTGGAGAAGGAATCGCAAATGAAGAGCGTGTCGCTTATGGCTGTGCAGCGGCAGACACAGGCTCAATATCGGGATGCGATACAGACACTGCGTCATTCGCCAGAGCAGGGGTTTGAAAAGCTGGAGAAGCTTGGTGCCGTCCGAGAGGTTCCATACATGGAGCGGGCGCAGGCGGTGGCATCTGCATATCGGACACTCACGTCGGATGCAAACCGTTCGGTTCTAGTTGTTGCAGGTACGCATGATGAGATCGGCAAGATTACCGATGCCATCCGTAAGGATATGAAGCAGCACGGCGAACTGGATCGCGGCATTGTCGCCGAGCGTTATGTGCCGCTGCAATGGACCGAGGCGCAAAAGAAGGACCTGGTGAACTACAAGTCAGGACAACTTTTGCTCTTCCATCGCTCTTCGCATGGGATCGAAAAACATGAGGCGCTCACCGTCGAGCGAATGGAAGAATCGGGCATCATTGCCAAGGACCAACATGGCATGGAGCGCACAGTGAGTCCAACACAGGCTCGCTCTTTCTCGGTACATGAACGTCAACAGATTGAGGTGGCTCCCGGAGACAGATTGCTGCTGACGGGCAATCGCGGCGGCGCGGCCTTCCGAGCCACTAACGGCGAACTGGTAAAAGTACGCGATGTCGATGGCGATGGCGGCCGCATTTACCTTGAAGATGGCCGGACGCTTCCGACGAATTATCACGAGTTCGATCACGGCTATGCGGTCACCGCGCATCGCAGCCAGGGAAAGACGGTGGACGCGGTAATCCTCTCCGCCGATGCGATGAAGCAGGAGCTGTTCTACGTCGGGGCCTCGCGTGGCCGAAAGGAAATTGTCGTGGTCACCAGTGACCGTGAGCAATTACGCAACTTGCTCGGCGTCTCCTCGGCACGGCCATCGGCAACTGAACTGGCGAGAGAGCAGACGCCGGTTCAGTCAGTGCCAAAGCGTGTTCCTGCGCAGTCGCTCTTCCAGACCATCGAACCGTCGGTGCTACGGAAAAAGGATGGCCATCGGCACGATCTGGCATTGAGCCGGTGATTCTTGGGAATCACTATAGCGTCTGAGCGTCACAGCAGCCCAGCAATGTACGATTATTTTACGCATTTCAAGAAGACTTTTGTCGGCGGACGGAGACCCAGGGTGAATAAAGTTGATGGTGAGCTTCCCGACGCTGGCGCTTCCCTCGTGGAAGTGCGACGACTGCGAGAAGAGAACTCCCGCTTGCGTAGCCTCTTGTTTGCCCATGACATACGAATTCCGGAATCCGCGAATTTCACTGATGATCCCCCTCAAGTCTCCAATTCTGCACGTGAGGTACGGAATCCTGTTGTGGCCACTGCAGAGCAGCGAATCGCCTTGTTCCGCAGTTTGTTCCGTGGACGTGAAGATGTTTATGCCATTCGCTGGGAAAATGCCGACGGTCGATCTGGATACATGCCCAAGGCAGATCGCGACTGGAAGTCATATCTAAGCGCCACAGCCGAGGATCGCAAGAAGGTTGATCGTCTGATGTTACTCAGAGGAGCATCTCAGGATACTCCACAGCCATTCGGTTGCTTCTGGATAGTCCTCGCAGTCGAGAACAAACTCCTGCCCGCGCGATACGGAAGAGAGTGTCACTCCACTTTCGCACCTTTGCCAACGGGATAAATCACGATGATAGCTCAAGATCGAGGCATGATTTCCAGGATGAAACCATCCTGGAAGTGACCATAAACCCGGACGGTTGGAGTCTGGAACTGTTAATTTTAGAAGCGGTGAAAATGAATGGAATGTTCCGGCGCCGGCGACGCCGAGGCAGTTCTTCCCGTGCAGCCTCAGTCGATCAGCAGCAACGTAAAGCACATTATTCGGATTTTCCTTACGCGCGAAGTGAGGATGATACTGAGCCCATCTGTCTGTAGTTGGCCAATCAGATACTGCGACTCGATCAGCGACTTGCAACCACCCGAATATTGTATGTATTGGTTTGCTACCCCGAATGTATTTCCACTCAGAACCTTGCATTTCTACGCGGCGGAATAAGCCGAAGAAGAGGAATACATCGCCCAAACCAACACTTTGGTTCCTGAGGTGACTTTCCGATGAACCCGCTTGTCCGAATATTGGTCGCCATCCTTCAGCCCTAGGAAAACTGCAATCGGAAAGATCGGGATCAAGATGAGCATGATAAGTTTGCGGGATTCCCGCCAACTGTTCCACAAGATCCCCAATAGTAGCCCAACTATTGCCAGTAATTTCGTTATATTTCACGATTGATGCTCTGTCAGGGATTGGCAACGAAAGCATCCTACCATCGGGGAAGATTGGGCTTGGCACTCCGCCCGAAGACGAATCGAATCCTTTTCTGCTTAGAATGATTTTCATCTGTTTGTCCCCGCACAACCGCCGCATACTTTCGTCCAAGAGTCGTCGCCGTCTCGCCACTGTCGAGGAATCGCACGTACGCCACCTAGGCCAATACTCTTGACGAAACGCAAAAATTCATACTTCACTTCGTCCGAAAAACAGCACTTATGTTTTCGTCCAACAATGAGAGAATCAAGCGATGCTGGTAGTTCCGGCGTTCTCGCGCCGAAATACGCAAATGTCTCAGATACTAGGATTCGTTTTCCTCTGATATCCGCCGCTTTTTTTGCAATATCCTCGACATCAGTCTGGCGATGTGAATGTATGGATCGGAGTTGTCGATATTCCCCATTACCTTGCGGTTCATAGATATTGTCGCCACACTTCAACACGACCGAGGCATCATATCTTGGCTTCTTTTTCTCGAACCTACTGTCGTGCCAGTACAAATCAAACGATAGGATGACTTCGTCGACTTGCATGAAATATGCGACGCGGTTCCCATCTGCTTTCGGCGTCAAGCCGACCACCCAGTCTCCGATTCTTGCAGTTCGGCGGATATCGGGCTTGCAGCAAGCCAGCGTGCAGTAGCCGAAGAACGGATTCGGAGCAAAGCCAGTATCATGCGTGACAATGTACGAGTAGAGCGTCCATCGAAATGGCTGGGCTATTTGTGCGGGCGATTCATCCATATGCATCATCCTTGAGAAAACACAATCTGCAACGATTTCTTTTTACATTGTATAGCTGCATCGGATTTAATGGAGGAATATGACGCAGAAACAAAGCAAGCAGGTAGTGGTTCACATGGATAATCGCAAACTGAAACCTGGACGGGAGACCAATCTCCCCTCCTTCAGCAAGGCGAAGCTGGAATCTCTGATCGAGGAAGCCATCGTCGATGCTTATGGCGACGAGGAGCAGACTGGAGGCTTCTTTACCATGATCGAGGAGCATCTTGCACTGTCTTTTACTGTGAGTATTCTCGGGGTTGAGGCCATTGTGGAGAAGGTGGATATGACGCGCGACGGGCGGATTGTCGCGGTTTGTCGGCGTGACGGAGTCAAGCAGAGAATTGAAATCCTCGATCTGCCGCTGCCCAAACCCGCACCAGCAGGCGCGGAGTGGATTGCGGCATACAGCCATTGGCGCAAAGGGTTCTAAATGAGCGAATACCAGTATTACGACTTCAAGGCAATTGATCATGCACTGACAAAAACCGAGATGGCCGCCCTGCGGTCCATTTCCACGCGCGCCGTAATTACCTCGACGAGTCTCACGAATCATTACGAATGGGGCGACCTGAAGGCTGATCCGCTCAAACTCCTGGCCACGTATTTCGATGCGTTTCTCTACGTGGCGAATTGGGGCACGCGAGAGTTTCATCTTCGTTTGCCGCAGGAGTTGGTTGACGCGAAACAACTCAAAGCAATGCTTCCGGGAAAGTCCGCGCAGGTGCGCTGTACCGGACAATTCGTGACGATCTCCTTTGAAAATGAAGCAGAACCCGACGATGACTGGGATGATGGCACTGGCTGGATGGGATCGCTGATCTCTTTGCGCGCCGATCTGCTTCGCGGCGACTTCCGCGCGCTCTACCTCGGATGGCTTTTCTGTGTGCAACACGGGGAATTCTCCGACGAAGTATTGGAGCCTCTCGTACCTGCCGGGCTGCGCGAACTGTCAGCGCCATACGATTCGTTGATTGAGTTTCTTGACATCGATGAGGATCTCGTCGAAGTTGCCGCCACTGCTTCGGAGCCGTTGAAAGCGGCACCGTCGCGCAAGGAGCTTGCGACTTGGATTCGAGGCTTGACTGAGAAAGAGAAGGATTGCCTGCTTGTAAGCGCGCTGACAGAAACGGAGGAACGGTGGAGGATCGAACTTCTGCGCCGCTTCGAGCATGAGAACGTCAATGTCTCAGATAGCGGAGCAGTTGATCGGCGTACAGTCGCTGATCTTCTGGTAGCATCCCATGCCCGCGCCGAGGAGCGTAAGCGGAAATTGAATGCGCAGCGAGCAGCGGAGGCAGCGCGAAAGAGGGCAAAGGAGGAAGCCGACCGAGCACTCTTCCTGGACCAACTAGCAAAGCGCGAAAAAGCGGTCTGGAAAGAGGTGGATGCGTACATTCAGAAGCGGCAGCCAAATGATTACGACCGGGCTGTGATGCTGCTATCGAATCTGCATGATTTGGCTGTTCGTCAGGGTGGTGAAGATGAATTCCATTTGACAATGGATGATCTCCGCAAGACCCATGCAGCCAAGGAAAGCTTTCTGCGCAGGCTGGCAAAGGCGAAGCTATAGCCGACGTTGGCCGAATTCACTTGCACCAACACAGCGCAGTTTACTTGTAAGCGCACGTCAGCATATACTTGCGATTGAGCGGCCCGGTAAACTTGTATTCGCCCGGAAAGGGGAAGGTGCAAATGGCGACACCGAACGAAAAATTGGCGGCATCTCTGAGCGTTCTCCAGGAACTCCAGAAAGACGGGCGGCGTGTTTTTCAATCGAGCGAATTGAGCCGGGTTCATCGGGATAGACTGCTGAAACATGGATTCATGCAAGCGGTCATGAAAGGCTGGCTGATCTCAGCCAGTCCTGGCGCGCGGCCCGGAGACAGCACGCCGTGGTTTGCGTCCTTCTGGGAGTTTTGCGCCCTATATTGCAACGAACGTTTCGGGAAAGACTGGCATCTCTCACCGGAACAATCGCTTCTGCTCCACGCTGAAAATACGATTATTCCGGCTCAACTGGTCATTTACAGCCCGAAAGGTCATAACAACACGGCCGAGCTGCTCTTTCGCTCGTCGCTGTACGACCTGAAGGAGCAGCAACTTCCATCACGCAACAATCTGGTTGTCCGCAATGGCCTGCGAGTGTTTTCTCCTGCGGCTGCGCTGATTCGAGTACCAGAGTCCTTTTATGTTCGCAACCCGATTGAAACCCAAGTCGTCCTGGCGGGCATCCGCGATGCATCTGAACTGCTCAGGCCTCTTCTGGATGGCGGGCACTCTGCTATTGCCGGCCGTCTAGCAGGTGCCTTGCGTCGTGTCGGCCGCGCGGGACAGGCTGGCGAGATTCTCTCGACGATGAAGGCCGCAGGGTATGACGTTCGAGAGACAGACCCATTTGAAGTTGCGCAGCGCGTATTCGCAATAGGCCCGGCTACGGAAGCGCCCATCGCTGGCAGGCTTCAGGCCATCTGGTCGGCATCGCGAGATGCCGTACTTGAAAGTTTTCCTAAGCCGCCTGGGTTGCCCAAAAAGCAGACGGCGTATCTGGATTTTGTCGATGGGATTTACCAGAGCGATGCCTATCATTCGCTGTCTATCGAAGGCTACCGCGTCAGCCCGGAGTTGGTTGAGAGGGTCATGTCGGGAGCATGGGACCCGGCGCATCACGAAGCAGATCGGCAAAGCCGGGATGCGCTGGCAGCGCGTGGGTATTGGCAAGCTTTTCAAAAAGTGAAGGCCGCCGTGTCCAAAGTGCTTGCCGGTAAGAATCAGGGAGCGATTGCCAGAGCGGATCACAAGCAGTGGTACAGAGAGCTTTTTGAGCCATGTGTTGTTTCCGGTCTGATCCCGGCCTCGGCCCTGGCTGGTTATCGGAATGACGCCGTTTACCTGCGAAATTCCAGGTATGTTCCGCCGCGTTGGGAAGCTGTGCGCGATGCTATGCCCGCGCTGTTCGATTTGATCGAGGCGGAACCGGAACCATCTGTTCGGGCCGTACTCGGTCATTGGCTCTTTGGCGATATTCATCCCTATCCCGATGGCAATGGCCGCATGGCCCGCTTCTTGATGAATGTTCTGCTGGCTTCGGGTGGGTATCCGTGGACGGTGGTTCGTGTTGAAGATCGCACAGAGTACTTGAAGGCTCTCGGTCGCGCGAGCATTGACGTGGACGCAAGACCCTTTGCAAGTTTCATTGCCGAGCGGGTCCGATGGTCGCTCAAGAAAACGAAGCGTTCCTTGGGATCATAGTCACAGAATAGTCTTTGGCACTACGGCTGGCGTTGAGATTTTTCCCTAGACGGGGATGTTATTTCGATTTCATAAAATCAAAAACTGCTTGCTCCAATGGTTCCTCAAAGAGCCTTCAGTTCCCTCCTGCGACCTGGCGCAACCTCTGTTTCCAACAGTGCCTTGGCGATTGTCGATACGGTGCAAATTGCTCCTCTGTGCAATGTAGACACACCCGACAATCGAATGCATCGTAGTAAATAGGAGTGTACGAACGATGTTCGATTACCGCCATGCTTTCCAACTCTTACTGAATAGCGAACAGGCTTCGGCCCGCGCGGAGGTACATTCCAAATCCCGACCGCGTCACGCGCTCACCGACCTCGTTGCCGGTGTGCGCGGCGGCAAGTTCTGGCGATTCCGAACATCGGGTTTCGATTGCCGGTTACAGAGCGCAGAGCACACCGCTATCGACTATCAACTCGAACAGCGGTACTCTGTTCTTAACCACTCGTGCCCGCAACAAAGGAGGAGGTAACCCTTGTTTGTTCGGACACGGTATCAATACGGAAGTTTACGGCTGAGGAAGCGCGAGCGCGGTCCTGATGTGTGGGAGTTTCGCTACTACGAGACGGACTCCCGGGGCGAGCGGAAACGGCAGAGTGTGATCCTTGGGGATCGCAACCTGTATGTGACGGAAACCCAGGCGCGGAAGGCTACGCAAGCTCTTCTTCTTCGACTCAATGAAGAGTCTCCACGAGCGGAAGTGGAGGCGGCAACTTTCGGAGCCTTGCTCGACCGCTATGTCGAGAAAGAACTCTCGGAACGCTACTCAACCCGGAAGTCGCATCTGTCGAATATCCGGGTTCACATCCGCCCACGTTGGGGGGAATACCCCGTGGACAAAATGAAGCCGATGGCAATGGAGCAGTGGCTGCACGATCTGCCATTGGCTCCAAAGTCAAAGACTCATGTGCGGGGAATCATGCACCTGGTTTTCAAGTGCGCGGAGCGGTGGGGCATTATCGAACTTGGTAAGAACCCTGTCTCTCTCGTGCGCGTGAAAAACGCAAGCAAACGGCTGAAGCGGCCACGGGTTCTGGATGTGGCCGAGTATTTTGAACTGCTCAAGCATCTGGACGAACCACACCGCACGATGGTTCTGGTCGCACAGTGCCTGGGCCTTCGGGTCAGCGAGATTCTGGGCCTGCAATGGGGCGACTTCAGTTTCGAGAATCGCTCGGTGCTGGTTCAGAGAAGCGTGGTGGGCGGCAGGGTGGACGATGTGAAGACGGAATATTCGAAGGACGATGTTCCGCTCGATGATCGTCTGGCCGAGGCGCTGTTGAGCTGGCGCGCTGCTTCATTCTTCCCGCGAGACACCGATTGGGTTTTTGCCAATCCGGTAACGGGAAGACCGTACCACCAGGAGAGCTTGCGAAAAAGGCAGCTCCAGCGGGCTGCCAAGCTCGCCGGACTGGGAGAGGACATTGGATGGCACACATTCCGCCATACCTATCGCTCCTGGCTCGACGAAACGGGTGCTCCGATGAAGGTGCAGCAGGAACTGATGCGTCACGCTTCGATCCAGACGACGATGAACGTCTATGGGCGGGCCATGACGGAAACGAAACGCCGTGCAAACAGTCAGGTTGTGGGACTGGTATTCGGCCCAAACTCGCAGCATTCACCTGAAAATACGGGTGTTGCGACCGTCCAATAAATGGCAGTTGTTCCTAATGGGGGATAACGGGGACTTTCCGAAAGTGACCAATTTCTGTAAGTTATTGATTTTATTGGTTGCGGGGGCTGGATTTGAACCAGCGACCTTTGGGTTATGAGCCCAACGAGCTACCGGGCTGCTCCACCCCGCACTTCTAGTGTACCAATATCCGCCGCGCCGGGTCAACGCCCAGTTTCCCCCGCCCATTCCCCCTTCGCCGCTGCCCTCGTCTACCCGCGCGAATCCCGATCCGGTACACTCGTGGGAACCCAGGTTTCGCCAGCGAGGAACCCCGCGAATGTCCCAGCTTTATGTTGTCGTTCTGGCCGTCATTGTCGTTGTGTTGCTGTCGGTTGCCATCTATCGCACCTCCCAGGTCAAGACCAAGGCCGACTATCTGGTGGCGGGCCGGTCGCTTCCTGCCGTGGTCCTGGTGCTCACACTGCTCACCTCCTGGATCGGCGCCGGCTCCCTCTTTGCCGGCGCGGAGAACGCCTACAGGAACGGATTTGCCGCGCTGTGGCAACCGGCCGGTGGCTGGCTCGGCTTGGTGCTCATCTACTTCATCGCTCCCCGCGCCCGAAAATTCGCGCAATTCACCCTCCCCGACCTGCTCGAGGCCCGCTACAACCAGACGGCGCGGGTGCTCGGCACCATCGCCATCCTCTTCGCCTATGTCGGCATCACCAGCTACCAGTTCAAGGGCGGCGGCAACGTCCTGCACCTCATCTTCCCTGACGCCGTTACCCCGGAATTGGGCGCCTACCTCATCGCCGCCTTCGCCGTTGTTACCACCGGCCTGGCTGGCATGTCTTCCGTAGCCTACATGGACGTGGCCATCGGCTCGCTGGTTACCGTCATCTGCATCATCGCCACGCCGTATCTCTTCCTGAAGGCCGGCGGGTGGGCCGGTCTGCACGCCGCACTGCCCGCCTCGCACTTTCAGGTGCTGGGCAACCTCACCCTGGTCCGCGCGCTCGAGTTCCTGGTCCCCACCCTGCTGCTCATGCTCGGCAATCAGGTCATGTACCAGAAGTTCTTCTCCGCGAAATCCGAAAATGCCGCGCGCGTTTCGGTCATCGGCTGGATTCTGGGCACTTTGTTGCTGGAGACGCTGATTGTGGCCATCGCCGTCTTTGGCTCGGCCCTCTATCCGACAGGAGAGGTGGCCCGGCAGCCCTACGAGATCATCCCCTACACGGCTCGCCATGGGCTGCCCGCATTCATGGGTGCCGTACTGCTGGGCGCGGTCTTCGCCAAAGTCATCTCCACAGCCTCGAACTACCTGTTCTCCCCGGCCTCCAACCTGATCGAGGACGTTTTCGTCCGCTATATCGCGCCGGGAGCCTCGAACAAGCAGGTCCTCATCATCTCGCGCCTGGCCGTGGTGCTGCTCGGCTGCTGGGCGCTCTACCAGGCCATCTACGCCCAGAGCATTCTTGAGAAGATGCTCTATGCCTACACCATCTACTCTGCCGCCATCACCCCGGTCGTTCTCGCCGCCTTTTACTCCAGGCGCGTCACCGCCTGGGGTGCCGTCGCCGCCATCGCCGCCGGCACCGTGGTCACTCTGGTCTGGAACATTCCCGCCGTAAAGGCGCTCTTTCCGCCCATCCTCGCCGCGCGCGATGCCATCTTTCCCGCGCTGTTCGCGGCCGTGCTTGCCATGGTGGTGGTCAGCCTGTTCACCCCAAAACCAACGCCGGAACAACTGGCGCAGTTCTCGGATTGAAAGTCTTCCGCCGCTTCGCCGGCGCTCTCAATTCCTGAGTCGCCTGTTGACCTTCAGCCGTTAGCTCGGTGCCGGGTGCCCCATCCTCTCGACTTCCTTTTGGCGAAAGCATGGGAAACCCATACACCCAATCAGCCGTTGGCTCGCTGCGCCCCCAGCATCGACTCCAGAATCTGATCCGACACATCTTTCACCGAGCCCGGTGAGTGAGATAGAAAGAGCGTGTTGGTCCTGTCGCTCTCGCCAATGGACTTCAGCGTGTCGAAGTATTGCGTCACCATCACCAGCTGCATGACGTCTTTCGGCGATGCCCCATCCACTACCTTCTGGAACTGTTCGATCGAGACTTGCAGCCCTTCGATGATCGCCTTCCTTTGATTGGCGATGCCCTGTCCCTGCAGAGCCTTGCTCTCCGCCTCGGCCTCGGCCTTCTTCACCACCAGGATCTTCTCCGCCTCGCCTCTCGCGTTGGCGGCCACCTGTTCGCGCTGGGCGGCATTGATATCGTTCATGGCCGACTTCACCTTGGCATCGGGAACGATATCGGTCACCAGCACATTCACGATCTCGTAGCCGAAGGTCGCCATGTCCGCATCGAGCTCCTGCTTGACCGCCGCGGCGATCGACGATTGCGAGGCAAACACCTCGTCCAGCGTCATTCCCGGCACGTGACCCAGGATCACCTGCTCGACATAGGACTTGATCTGCGCCACCGGATCGGACAGCTTGTAAAACGCGTCATAGACCTTCTCCGGACGAACCCGATTCTGCACCGAAATCGGAATGGTGACGAAGACGTTGTCCTTGGTCTTGGTCTCCATGGTTAGAGTGATCTGATTCACGCGCAGACTCACCACGCCCGACACGGAATCGAAGTACGGAACCTTCCAGTTCAGCCCGGCCTCGGCCACCCGCAGAAACTTGCCGAAGCGTGTGATCACGGCCACTTGAGCCGTGCTCACCGTGAAAAAGCTTCCCAGAACCAGGGAGAGAGCGATGATCGCGACGATCGCCAACAGAACCATGAAAAGTATGTCCATTTGAGTCCTCCGCTGCCCGCCGCGGCGGCCAACGCCCGATTATATAGGACCGCGAAGTCAGACGAAACAGGGCCGGCGTGGCAGCGCACTGGCGGTCCATTCAACAGGTAAGTTCTTCGCCAGAAAAAGTTTCCCCGGCGATTGCAAACGGTCTTACACTAGCGGTGTAAATTCCCGTGACGCCATGCCCGTCGCCCAACTCACCCTCGAAATCCGCATCGAGCACGCCCAGTCGCTCAAGGACCGGCGGCAGGTCGTGCGCTCGCTCAAAGACCAGTTGAAGCAGCGCTTCAACATCTCCGTGGCCGAGATGGACGAGGCCGTGGTGTGGCAATCGGCCACCATCGGCGTGGTGGCCGTCTCCCGCTCCCGCGACTACCTGCACGGGCTCATCGAAGAGGTCGAACGCGCCGCCCGCCGTATGCTCAACGAACTCGGCGCCGAGCTAGCCGACTCTTTCTGGGAGTATATCGAGAGCTGATGGGAGCGTGGCCACCGCGGCCAGCGGCTTCCGAATGAAATACCGCGCAATCCCACAGTCTTGGCAACCTCGCCTTTGTCGCTTTCGGCCGGGATCAGTGCGCCGCCGCCGCGTACTTGCCCGACTTCACCCACAGGAACTCGCCTCCATCGGAGAGCTTGGCGGGGTTCTTCACCACATCAAGCAACACCGTCTGTGGCGCGAAGCATTGCCGGTAGATCAGCGTCGAGCTCGATCCGGCATTGCCAAAAGCCGTCTCCAGGTAAAACTGCGCGGGAACGTCGTCGATGCGCAGGACCCCGTTGAGCATCCGCGAAGTTACTTCGTGCAAGCCACCTCCGGAGAACGTCGCGTTCCCATCCGGGCTCATGCCGATGATGTAACTCGGCGTAGGCTCGGTTGCCACGTCCAGGTCCACCGCCACCTGGAATCCACTGCTGATCGACTCCATGCTGCCGGCCTTCACTACCCGGAAAACCATCGTGCAGGAGTTCTTCGAGCCAGGTCCGTAAATGGCCTTCACAAATTCCCGCGGGTTCCCGCCCGTCAACGCGGCTATTGGCTCCGCCTCGGTGGGAGGCGGCGGAGCAGCGGCTTCCGCGGCGCAGTTTGCCGGGATCGCGAACACCGAAGCCGGCGGCGGCGTAAAGCTCACGTCCTTGACCTCGATGATGGTTCTCGGCGCCGCGCCCACCTCACTCACCTGCGCCTTCAACACCAGCCCGGTCTTCGCATCCACTCATGCCCGCATCGTTGCGTTCGGACTGGACGCTTCCACCACCTTGGCCGTGAATCCGTGGATCGTTTCCGTTCCCACCTGCCTGGTGCTCTGGCCGGCCAGTGCGTCCACGCTCCCGAAGGGATTGCCCCAATCGCCGGAGAAGGTTCCTGTGGAGCAGCCCGCGGAGCTGTCCGGCCAGAACCAGGAAAGGTTCCTATGCGTCTCCAGGTCAAAGAGGCCGCGCGTGTGTGCCGCCTTCGGGTCCGTCGCGTCGGCGGCGCTGACTGCGTCCAACAGCACCTTCGATCCCAGCCGGTAGGTCTTCACGACCTGGCCTGTGCCTGGGCCGAAAAGCGAACTGCTTACCGTGACGGTGTAAGCCGTCGGCGCCACCGCCATCTGCGCCCTCAACCCCAACCCGCAACCCGCCAGCAAAACCAGGCTGATCCCGCAAACAGCAACTCCACGCACCAACATCATTTCATCCCTCCACGCCCCGCGTTTCAACCCGGAAAACAGGAGCAATCACTATACCAGCGAAGGATCGTTGAAAGACCATCGAAATCTGCGCCAGATCAGCTCTCCCGCGAGTATCCGGAGTATGTGGACCGGCAGTTCCTCCGAACGCCGCTTCTTGCGCCCGCAGCAAGACCCGGTTCGCGGAATACACGCCGGGAGCAAGGCCGCGCGCGGTCCAATCGATCCGCCAGACCTGACCCGCCGGCTCACCTCTGCTATGCTTAACCGTTTACCTGTATCAGGAGGAGGGGCCATGCCGGAGAACCGAGCGCGCAAGCATCATCAGGACCGGGTGGCGGAGACGCTGCGGCTGGAGATCGGAGCCATGATCGAGGGGGAACTTGTGGATCCGCGCATACACTTTTGCTACTTGACCGAGGTCTCGCTCAACCCCGGCGGAAAATCGGCGCGGGTTTACGTGGCCGTCGACAGCGCGGTCGAAGACATCGCCCAGGCCGAAAAAGATACCATCGCCGGCCTGGAAGCCGCCAAGGGCTTCATTCGCTTCGAGTTGAAGGAGCGGATGGGGGTGCGCCACGTGCCGGAACTGAGCTTCCTCGCCGACCGCTCGGGCCGCTTCCAGGCGCGCATCGTCGAGCTCATGGACAGGTCCCGCAAACGGCAAAAAGTCTACGCGGAGCAAAAGATGCCAGTGGAGCTGGATGCCCCGACGGAGTAGCCGCGCATGAATCCCATTCCCCCCAGTCCGGCCGTCCCTATGCCCGAAAGTGGCCCATTTCTCCGGGAACGCGCTTGAGAGCCCTTGAGATTCCGGGCGAATCTGTTAGCCTTGACCCTGTCGAAACCGAGCACCATCCCCGCGTTGCTTTTTGGGCGCGGACCGTCTCCCGGTCAGGTCAGCTCCCCTCAGGCGCTCTGACCGAAGCCGGAATTGCTATTCTGTGCGGAACGCGCTGAGACCGCCCGCTTTGGAAATGATGGAACTGGAGAAGCGCTGCAAGTGGAGACTGCACTGGAATCATCTGCTCCGAACTCACCCGAAACCCGGCGCCATCGGCTCCCCAAATGGGCCATCGGCTACCTGGAACCTTTTCTCGCTCCGCCTGATCCGGACTCGCCCGGCGAACTGCGCTGGCGGCTGCCTCCCTCGGCGGGCGTCTGCGAGGCAGCCGCTTTTCTCCTTTTCACCGTCTTCTTTCTTGCCTATGGCCTCACTCCCCTCCTGGGCGGAGATGGCTTGGGACTGGTGGGCGCCGACGAGCCCCGCTACGCCCAGATCGCCCACGAGATGCTGGGCCGGTTCGACGCGGCGCACACCCTCGGCGATAAGCTCAGCGCCTGTGTGACCCCGTATCTCTACGGCCTTCCCTGGTTGGAGAAGCCGGCCCTCTACTACTGGCGTGCGATGGTCGTCTTTCAGGAATTCGGCGTCCACGACTGGAGCGCCCGCCTGCCCTCCACCACCTTTGCCTTCATCATGGTCGGCCTCATCTACCTCCACATGCGCCGCTTCCGCCCCGGAGGCCACCTCGATGCCGCTCTCATCACCGCGGCCTGCGCCGGCATCATGGGGTTTTCCCGCGGCGCTTCCACCGACATGCAGATGGCGGCGCCCCTGGCCATAGGGCTCCTCGGCTGGTACGCCTGGTACGAGACCGATTCCAAGTTCTGGCTCTACGACATCTACTTCTTCACCGGCCTCGCCACGCTGGCCAAAGGGCCGGTGGCGCCCTTTCTGGCCATCGTCATCGTCGCCGCCTTTGCCTTCCTGCGCCGCGAATGGTCCATCCTCCGCCGCTCCTTCTGGTGGCCGGGCGTGGTGCTCTACCTGGCTATGGTCCTGCCCTGGTTCATCGCCGTCCAGCTTCAGAATCCCACCTTCTTCCGCGAGTTCTTTCTCGAACACAACCTGGAGCGCTTTGCCACTGACCGCTACCAGCACGTCCAACCCTTCTGGTACTACTTTGCGGTCGTCCTGCTGGCCGTCATGCCCTGGACGGTGATCGCCGTCCGCGCCCTCGCCGACGGCATCCTGACCTCGGTGGCCGAATGGCGCCTGCGCCGCGCCAGCCTGTGCAAGCCCGCCCCTAACCGCCCCGGCGATGCCTTTCCTGAGTTTCTCGTCCTCTGGGCGCTCATCCCCATCGTCCTTTTCTCTTTCTCGCGGTCCAAATTGCCCGGCTACATCCTGCCCTCCATCCCCCCCATCGCCATCCTCACCGGAGACTACCTTTTCCGCCGCCGTCAGCCGGGCCTCAACCGCTGGGTCCTCGTGGGTCACGCGGCACTTTGCGGCGTTATGACCATGTTCGCCCTATTGCTGCCCTGGTTCGTGGCCCACGGCAACGCGATGCCCCCCCCTGACGCGCTCGCCATCGCGGCGTTGGCCGCCTCCGGGGCCGGGCTGCTCATTCTCGTCGTGGTCAAAGGCTACGGCGTGGCCAGGCTCAGACTGGTCACCACCGGCGTGCTGGTGGTGCTGGTCCTCTTTCTCTATGGTGTGGGCCCCTTCTTCGGCATTCCGGGGGTCGGCGCCACCAAGCGCGTCATTCACCTCCTGGACCGCTCTTACTCCGCGCGCCCCCTTGCCGATCAGCTCGCTGCCGACGCCCCCGCCGACCAGACCGTCGCCGTCTTTCGCGTCCGCCGCGACATCGAGTATGGCCTCTCCTTCTATCGCAATCGCGAAGTAGTCAATTACGAGGAGGACGGCGTCCCCGACACCCAGCATTTGCTGGTGGTGCGGGTCACCGGCCGCAACGGCATCGCCCTCAACACTCCGGCCATGCTCGATGAGTACCTCGAGGGCCGCCAGGTTGAACAGCTCTTCACCTGGCCGGAGCAGGGACTCGTGGTCTATCTTGTCGGCCGCCGATAAGCTGATAAGCTGAATTTCAAGTTGCACTTGGCCGCAACTCGTGGCAAAGTGACCGGAAGGGAGAACCCAGCACGCGTGTATTCTGGAGCTTCGCCAGACCCCTTGCCGGCTCCGCTTCCGCGCAGGGCTGGCTGCTTCCAATGGGAGAAGCATGGCAACCGGTGTTTCCATTGAGATCCTCGACCTGCGGCACTTCGCGGCGCCGGTGCTCCGCCCTGTGCTCGATGCCGAGGGCGAACTGTGGAAACAGCGCCTGCACTGGGACTATCGAACCTCGTCCAAACTTCTGATGCAGTATCTCGACAGCCACATGCTCCCCGGCTACGCGGCCTTCGAGGCAGGTCAGGTCACCGGCTATGCCTTCTGCGTCTACGAGGAGACCAAGGCCGTCATCGGCGACGTCTTTGCCTTGCCCAGCCATTCCGCCGGCTCCCTTGCCGCTCCCGGCTCCGGGCCGGTTCCAGCCCCTCAGACCCCACCGTCAGCCCACCAGATCGAGCAGACCCTCCTCAAGCATCTTTTTGAAACGCTGCTGAACTCGCCGCAAGTCGACCGCATCGAATCGCAACTGCTGCTGCACCCTTCAGGCGTCCACGCCGGCGTCTTTCGCGAGGCTGGTTTCCAGGTTTTCCGCCGCCTCTTCATGGTGCAGCTTCTCGATGGTCGCTGGAGCCCGCCCGCCGTGGATCTACCCCACGGCCTCGAACTCCGCGCCTGGCGCGACGAGGACCTCTCCTCCGCCGGCCGCCTCATCTCCGAGGCCTATCGCGATCATCCCGACAGCATCATCAACGACCAGTACCGCTCCGTCCAAGGCTCCCAGCGCTTTCTGCACAACATCGTCCGCTACTCCGGCTGCGGCACGTTCTCCGCGCAGGTCTCGCACGTGGTGGTCGACCGCCAAACCCGCGAACTCGTAGCGCTGATACTGGGCTCCCGCGTCAGCCCGCAGAGCGGCCACATCACCCAGGTCTGCGTCCGCCCCGACTACCGCCGCCGCGGCCTGGCCCGCATGCTCCTCTCCGTAGCCAGCTTCCACTTCATGCGCCAGGGCGCCACCGAGATATCCCTCACCGTCACTGAATCCAATACCCAGGCCATCGATCTCTACCTGGCCGAGGGCTACACCTGCACGCACAGCTTCGACGCCGCCGTCTGGCAGCGCGAAAACATCGTTTGAAACATATATCGAGGCCCGGCAAAGCTGCCCTGGCTCAGGCAAAGCTGCTCCGAAAGCGTGAAAAGTCCTTACGCTACTTTAGTTTCTTGATCTTGATATAGGCCAGCAAGCTCTTTGGAACCTCCCGGCAGGCGCAGTGCTCTTGATGTTCCTTGTGCCATTGGATCCTTTGTTCCAACGTCGCCTTCGCCGGCATCCTGTTCTCAGCGTGCCAAAGCTTGTTCATAGCGCCACTCCATCCAGCATGAGACTCATCCGCGATGCCTTTTGACAGTCGCGGGTTTATCCCACAAGCAGGAAACCGCAAAGCGCAGCCGGTTATCTATCGCGCGATCAGGAACATCAGCCAGCTGAGCACAATCGCCGAGCCGACGAACAGCACAAAGCAGTAGAGCCCGTAGTGAATCATCCGCCGCGGCGTCTCGCGCTGGGTGATGCCGAAAACCACCGACGCAAACAACGCGAACAGCACCACCGCCGCAAAATGAGAGGGCCGGAACACTAGGTTTTCCTCCCCGTGCGAAGGTTGTGCGCGTCCACGGCGGCAATCACGTTGAGCAGGCCGGCCACCACAATGAACCGCGTCCCATAGTCGGCCGTCGTCACGGTCACCTGGTCGGCGCCCCATCCCGCCGCCCGGCTCACCACATAAAGCAGCCCATTGCCCAGGTCGCCCGCCAGTCCCAGAAGCTCCAGAATGTCGTGCGCGCCTGCGTAGAGCTTGCCTTGCATGGCGATGCCGATGGCGAACATGCCCAGAATCGACGCCGACAGCAGCGCCCCGCGCCCCCATTTGCGCAGCAGAAAATGCCCCGCTCCGGGAAGCAGCCAGCCGGCGATCAGGGGAAGATAGACAAACCCTTGCTGTGAATCCTGTCCCGCGGCGTTCTTGTTCGCAACTGTTGCCATTCCTTTTTGACTATATCGCACGAGGGCAGGGGGCAGGGGTCAGGGATCAGGGGCCAGAGATCAGAGATCAGAGATTAGAGATCAGAGGCCAGAGATCAGAGATCAGGGGTCGGGGCGAGGGGCCGTTGATCAGTGATGTGAGAGTCGAGGGCGAAGGGAGCGCCGCATCGGTTGAGATCCGTGTGGCGCCGGGGATGCACTGATTTTGCGGCGATGGGGCTCAAAGGCGCGTGGTTGCTGGCGAGGGCACAAAACGCGCGAAGTGTTTGCGTAGAAATACACGGAATTTTGGCAGAATTGGACAAGAGAGCAAATTTCAAGGGCATCCTGGCTTGCGATAGCTCGCAAGTTGTCGATTTGCAGTTGAGCGCGTAGTGGTAGATGCGGACCTTTTTGTGCCTCTTTGGGTCCTTGTAAACGATTGTAACGCATTATTTTTGTTGGTCTTACGCGACATTCTCAGGAGACGTGCGGACAAAAACGACGATTTTTGCCAGTTTGGCGCCTGGAGGGCGAAATGCAGGGATATGAACGGGACAAATTGCGGCGGGAGCTGGACGAGGCGTTGCTGCCGTTCCGGCTGGCGCGGAAACGGAAGGGCGATGGGACGGGGTGGGGTGGGACGGGGTGGCTCAAGAGCATCCGGCAGGCGGTGGGGGTTCCGGTGGACGAGGTGGCGCGGCGGCTGGGGGTGTGCCGTTGGGAGGTTCACCGGCTGGAGGAGTCGGAGAAGAACTCCCGGATCATGCTGGCGACGCTGAGCCGGGCGGCGAAGGGATTGGGATGCGAGCTGGTGTACGCGCTGATACCGAAGGAGGGTGCGCTCGAGGACCTGGCGGCCGAGGAGCGGGCGGCAAGCAAGAGGGTGCTCGAGAGCAAGCGCGCGGAGCGGGCGGCAGAGAAGAAGCCGTGGCTGGAAGCGATCGGATGGCGGGAGAAGCTTCTGGGCTCGATGCGCACTTTGCTACGGCAGGAGGGGTTCCGGGTGCGTCCGCGGAAGACGGAGCGAGGCGTAGCGAAACAGCAGGCGGAGTTCGCGCAGACGGTGAAGCTGGCAGGCATGGCGAGGGTGATGGGGCCGCTGATGAGCGAGCTGGCGGGTCAGCGGGCCGGCAAGCCGGTGGGAGAGCGAGCGGAGGAGTGATCGGCGCGGCGGAAGTGGCGGTTCTTCGTGTTTTCCCACCAAGGGGCGTTTGCCAGTACCTTTCCTGTTGCAGTAGCGTAACCGACGTTTAATGAGTACTATGGCCGATTGGTGCAAACTAACATCAGGGTGGGAATTGGAGGCGGCTCCCGTCCGCGCAGACTGGATCATACCCTCGCCTTTACTCTCGTGATGAGCTAGGATCATAAACGATGGCACTCAACCCTCAAATTTTGACATGGGCGCGCGACACGGCAGGCCTATCGGTTGATGAGGCTGCGAACGCGCTCGGGTTCAAGGATACCCGTGACCGTACAGCGGCGGAGCGCCTGCGGGCAATGGAAGCCGGGAAGGAGGAGCCGTCGCGGAGCGTCCTACTAAACATGGCGCGGGCATATCACCGCTCTCTGCTCGTTTTCTATCTGAGCGAGCCGCCCCGTATGGGCGACCGAGGCCAGGATTTTCGCAGGGCTCCCGGTACGCAGCCCCCAGAATATGACCCTACGCTTGATGCACTCATCCGCGATATTCGTGGACGACAAGGCATCGTAAAAGACCTGCTCGAACAAACCGAACCAAGGGCGGTGGATTACGTCGCGTCAGTGACGATGGATGTACCGCCCGCAGAGTTGGCGCAGCGCATAACAGACAGGCTCTGCTTTTCGCTCGCTCAGTTCAGGCAACAAGCGACCCTGCAAACGGCGTTCAGCTATCTACGCGAGAAGGTTGAGACGTCGGGTGCATTCGTGTTGCTGCTTGGAAATCTAGGCAGTTATCACACAAACATCCCCAGCGGCGTTTTCAGGGGATACGCCATTGCTGATCCCATTGCGCCATTTATCGTCGTCAACGACCAGGACGCCCCTGTGGCATGGGCTTTCACAGTGCTTCATGAGCTAACGCATTTGTGGCTCGGAGCCACCGGCGTAAGTGGTGGCAGCATCGGCACGCAGATTGAGAGCTATTGCAACAGTGTCGCAGGAGAGATGCTGCTGCCCGGACCCGAGATGAACGAGTTGCGCTTTCTGCGTCGCGCTTCTCTTCAGGAGACTATCGAAGCGGTTGCCCAATTTGCCCGCATGCGGAATATCAGCCGCCCGATGGTTGCCTACAAGCTCCTGCGTGTGGACCTCATCACGCATGCCAGATGGCGAGAGTTGGACAAGCAATACGAGGATGAATGGATTGCAGCGCAAGCACAGCCAGCAAGCAAAGATAAGAACGATGGGGGTCCGAGCTACTATGTTGTGAAGCGGCATCGGCTAGGGCATGCCCTTTTGGACCTCGTGAAGAATTCACTTGTGGAGGGATTTCTCACACACACGAGAGCGGGACAGGTACTCGGCGTTAAACCTCGCAATGTGGACCCTTTGATCTACGTGCCTGGAATGCGAGGTAGCCAATAAATGCTCTACCTCCTCGATGCAAACGTGCTCATCACCGCCAACAGTACCTATTACCCGCTCGATCAAATTCCGGAGTTTTGGAGCTGGGTGCATCATCAGGCCACTTCAAACCGGATTAAGATTCCCCGCGAAATCATGGAAGAAATAAAGGCCGGCCGACAGGACGACGATCCGCTGCTCGATTGGATTTGTACCCCTGAGATCGAGGCCGCCTTACTGCTGGATGAGGCCGTTGATGCTGTCCTTGTTCAACGCGTCGTTGCTACAGGCTATGCGCCCGACCTTCACGACGACGAGGTTGAGAAGATCGGTCGCGATCCGTTCCTGATTGCATACGCGCTCGCTGATTCAGCAAACAGAGTTGTTGTGACCACCGAAGTATCAAGGCCGTCAACACAGCGGGCCAATCGCAAGGTTCCCGATGTATCCCAAGCCGTGGGCGTAGCGAGTTGCGGCCCATTTGCGCTGAACAAGGCGCTCGGCTTTAGAACAGGATGGAGAACATCCAGCTGAGCGTGTACCACAATCTCTTGCACTAATCTGAGTGTCTGATATCAGCTTCCCGAGAATCTTCCTCTCTTCTAATTAAACTCGATATAAGTCAGAGATAGATTCATCCTGCACGCTTACGCGGCGCGAGCTTTCAGAGTCGATAAACGCGCTTCGGTGCGGTGTTCTCTTGCGTCGTACCGTTACGCATTCTCGACGAACGCAAAACCGCCGAGTCACTCTTCGAGATCTGATCGATACCCCGTCGGCTTCTCGGAAGCAAGGCAAGAAGCCCCGAGGCGGGCGCGCATCGTTGCGCTCGCCTCTGCTTCCTGAGGCGCTGCCTATTCCCTGTTCCCTGTTCCCTGCCGTTTAGATTCTTACCAGCTCCCGCTGAATCCTTCCGGTGACCCACGCCTTGCCGGGCGCGGTGAGCATGTCCACCTCGCTGCGCACGCCGAACTCGGGGAGATAGATGCCCGGCTCGACGGAGAAGCACGTAAGCGGCAGGATGAGGCGCTCGTCGTGGGTCTCGAGATTGTCAAGGTGCGCGCCGGCGCCGTGCAGCTCGTGGGAGATGTTGTGGCCGGTGCGGTGGGTGAAGAATTTGCCGAAGCCTGCCGCATCGATCACCGCACGCGCCGCGTCGTCGCCCTCGTAGCCGCAGATCGGCCGCCCCTCCGCAAAGGCCTGCTCCACCGCCGCGATGGCCGCGTCGCGCGCGTTGCGCACGGTCTCAAAGACCAGTTGCTCCCACTCCGTCGGCTCGCGTCCCACCACCCCGGTCCAGGTAATGTCGTAGAAGACGCTGCCCGGTTTCTCCAGCCGGCCCCAGATGTCAATGAGCACAAAATCGCCTTCTTCGATGGACGCCGTTTTCTGCGCCGTAGGCTCATAGTGCGAGTCGGAACTGTTGGCGTTGGCGCTGACATTGGGGCCGTTCTCCCACACCAGCCCTTCGCGGCGCATGGCCTCGCTGAGCCACTCGACCATCTCAAATTCCGTCACGCTACCCGTGCCGCCGGCGGGGGATCGCAGCCGCCGCCCCATCTGCAGCCAGCTCTCGGCCAGAATCTCATCGATGGCCCGCTGCGCCACGCCGTGGCTCTCGACCTGCTCCTGGCTCAGAACCGCTTCGAACTGGCTTACGAGATCGGCCGAACTCACGATCTGCTTGCCCAGGCCGCGCAGGAACTCCACCGTCCCGGCGTCCACCATGGAGACGTACATGATGGCGTTGTTGGGGGAGTACTGCATGGCGACGCGGCGCGCATCGGAGAGCATCGCCTCGAGGCCGCCGGCGAGTTCCTGCCAGCTTGAGTACTGGCTCTTGCGGCCGGGGAGCGTATCCAGACGCCCCTGCTCGATGCGATGCACCAGCTTGCGCGGCTCGCCCACGGCGGGCACAAAGTAGTACCAGCGCCGCGTGATGTGCGCCTTTTCGTCCAGTCCCAGGATGCGCCCCGCAATGGGGTCGCGGTGATGGTGGTCGTAGAACAGCCAGCCGTCGAAGCCGGCCTCGCGAATTGCCGCCTGAATTGCGTCGAGGTTCATACCGGCCATTCTACGCGCGCAGGGGATGCGCGTCAGCGCCGTCTCTACAGCGCCGCCAACGCCTCAGCCTGGCTGGGAAACAGCCCGGCGTACTTGGTGATGCCCACCATCGTGAACACCTTGGTAAAGTGCGCCGAAAGACCGTAGGCGTATACCTTCTGGCCGGAGTTCGCGGCCTCGATCAGCAGTTGGATCACCAGCGCAATGCCGCTTGAATTGATGTAATCCACCTTGCTGAAGTCCAGCAAAATCAGCTTGACGGCGCCCTTGGGCAACGCCTGGTAAGCGCCCAGAACCGCGTCCTTTGAAGTGCTGGCAATATCCCCTTCAAAACGGAGGACGGTCACCGGGTGTCCGGCCGGGGAAGTGAGCTGGTCAACACGCGACTTGGTTTCGCTCTGCACGATCGATAGTCTCCGTATTCTCTCGGTTATCCCGCATCTTTATCCAGCCGGATCACCAGCCGGACGTAACTGCTCTTGCCGTCGGACCCGGCTACCCACTCCGCTTCGTCCACCAGCGCCTGGATCAGGAACATGCCCATCCCGCGCGGGTCTTCCTCGCCGTGCATCTTGCGGTCGATGTCCGGTTTGGCCGGCTGAGTCTTCATGCCCTTGCCGTCGTCGATGACCTTCACTTCCAGCGAGTCGACCCCTGCCGACAGCACCACGCCTACTGACAGCTTCTCGTTCAGCCGGTTGCCGTGCTCGATGGCGTTGATGCACGCCTCGGCCACCGCCGTCTTGAGGTCCTCGATGCGGTCGTCGCGGAAGCCCATCAGCTTGGCCACGGACGCAGCCGTGCTCATGGCCACCTTCTCGAATCCCATCCGCGACGGCAGCCGGACCTCCACGGTCGCGGTTTTTATCTCGCTCATGCCGGCATCTCCGGGTTACTCCTCCAGCGGCACAGCGCCAGTGCGGTCATGTCGTCTGACTGCGGGCCGCCTGAAGAGAATTCATCGAGCGTCGCCCACAATGCATCGAGAATATCATCAGCATTCTCAGACGGGCACTTGGAAAATTCATCTAAAAGACGTTCGGGCCCAAATTCCTCATCCCCCTTGAACACCTCCGTCAGCCCGTCGGTATAAAAAAGCAGCCGCGCCCCCGGCGCAAACCCGTGCCGCTCGCTTGCGTAGCGCATTCCCGGCAGCAGCCCCAGCGGCGTCCCTGCCGCGTCGAACTGGTGCGGGGTCTGGCCCGGCTCAATCAGGAATCCCGGATTGTGGCCCGCGTTCACCACCTCTACCTCGCCGGCCTCCGGGTGCAGCCTGAGGAAGATCGCCGTCACATACCGCCGCCGCGCTTCTTCGCCCTCGGCCCAGTGGTGCTGGTTCATCCGCGCCGCCAGCTCGTCCAGCGGCATTCCCGTCACCGCCATCGCCCTGAAGGCCGAGCGGAAGCTGGAGGCCATGATGGCCGAAGCCAACCCCTTGCCCGCTACGTCTGCCACCGCCATCAGCAGGCTGCAGTCCGGCTGCTCCACAATATCCAGGTAATCGCCGCCCAACTCATAGCAGGTAACGGAGCGGAAGCCCACCGAGTATCCAGGGATCGAAGGCAGCCTCTGCGGCAACAGAGACTGCTGAATCGCCCGCCCCGCATCCAGGTCCTGCTGCACTCGCGCGAACTCGACGTTGCGCTTGTGGTTCCGCGCATTTTCCAGAGCCACCGCGGCCTGCAACGCGAGCCCTTCGATAAAGTCCGCCTCGTAAATTGTCAACTCCCGCCCGTCCGGAGGCGCCACCACCAACTCAGCCATCCGCCTGCCGTCGCGATCCTCCAGCGGATAGCGCAGCGCCGCACCCGTGTCGACCGGCGGCTCGTCGCCATAAACCAGCCCGGCGGAAGGAAACGCCGCCCCGTCCATCTCCAGCTCTCGCACCACGATCCGCAGCACCTGCTTCAGCACTTCTTCCTCGCGAATCGTCGAGTGAACCTTCCGCGAAGCCTCCAGCAGCGCCTGCAACCGCGCCACCTGTTGTTGCAGGTCGATCGTCTCGCCGTTACCCGGGATCTCCACCCCAGCCGCCATCCGTCCTATCCTCCGTGGATTCTCACTCTATCACGGCAACAACATCCTTATCTTGTTTCACGGTTCATGGAGCTGAAGTGGCTTAAACTCGAGGCGTGGAGGTAAATATGGTCCTTTGGAAACGCTCCGTATTGCTCGGACTCCTCAGTTGGTTCATTCCTTTTGCCATCTCATTCGTTGCATTTCCCTTGAAGAAATCCAACGCTCCGCTCTTCGGCACGCTGATGTATCTCGTCGTTTTGCTGACCGCAGGAGCATTGCTCATCGGCTATTTTCGAGCCCGTCCTGTGTTGGTTGGCGAAGCCCTGGTCGTCGGAACGCTGTGGTTCGTGATGAATCTTGTGTTCGACTACCCGATGTTCGCCTACGGTCCCATGAAGCCCATATTTCCATTTTGAGTCGTAATTCTGAACCCTCAGAGCGTCGCAATCGTCAATGTTTATAAGGGTGCGAACGCGGTGAAAACGTTCTGGAGGTTAATACCCAATGGGTGAGATACAAAAT
>Ga0224554_1000576_pt1 | contig 29442 bp, 24 predicted proteins | sample 714S22024metaG_FD_180666 | JGI IMG/M metagenome (GOLD analysis project Ga0224554, IMG submission 180666) | Peat soil microbial communities from Stordalen Mire, Sweden - 717 S2 20-24 | ecosystem: Environmental > Terrestrial > Soil > Wetlands > Peat | place: Sweden: Norrbotten County, Stordalen...
TACGTCTTGGACACAGCCCTTGATCCACTTGGCAAGAGTGTTGCCAGCCGGTGCGGTGTAATCCGCACCGAAGCGGTTTCCACGCGCACCACGCTTCTTCTTTTACGCCACCGTATGCACCTGATCGTCAACCGTGGCGGCCAGGACTATCCGTTGCTCGCCGAGGACGCTGACCTTCTGGCTTTTGAAGGCGCACCAGATCAGGCCAGATGGCTGGAGCGCGACCAGGCAGAGTTACTCTTGCAGGCAGCGCCCACCGGGAATGTCGTGCCGGAGCAGGTCCGCTCCTTCCTTCAATCGGTGCTGGATGGTATGCCTCATCTGACCTCCCGGCTCGATCGGGCGTGTGACGAGCGGGCAGAGGCTCTCTTGGACGCGCACCGCCGTGTCCGTCAGGCTGCGAAGGCAAGAGGAACCATACGCGTTGAGGCTCAGCGTCCACCAGACATCCTGGGGATTTATGTGCTGCTTCCCATGCCAGTGAGGGGATTCTGACATGAGCCATCGCCAGCCTTTCCTCAACATCCGCACAGAGGGCGCACTGTTGCCCTCTGATATTCTTGGCCGCCTCATGGAGGGAGCAAATCTTCCCGGCCTCAAACCGGAGGACTACCACCTGGGCGCCGGAGAAAAGATCAACGAGGCGATCAGCCGATCTTGGACGCGCCTGCTGTCTCTATGGGCTGGATTTAGGAAGGCCAAAACTGCGTTGCCTGCCTCGGACCTCGGCACCACCCTGACTCGTGAGCGGTGGCTTCTTCAACTCTTTCAGGAGTTGGGTTACGGCCGTCTCTTTGGCGCCAGCCCTTTCGAGATCGACGGAAAGACTTACCCCATCTCTCACATCTGGCAGGGCCAGCACTACCAGGTTCCCATCCACCTCGTCAGCTTCCGGGCCGACCTCGACAAGCGCAGTGAGCAGCGCATCCAGGGAGCCAGCAAGGCCAGTCCACATGGAATGGTGCAGGAGTTCCTCAACCGCTCCGAACACCATCTATGGGCATTCGTCTCAAACGGATTGAAGCTCGTTATCCTGCGCGATAACGCGAGTCTCACCCGCCAGGCCCATGTCGAATTCGATCTCGAAGGCATCTTCGAGGCTGAAGCCTACTCAGACTTCCGTTTGCTTTGGATGGTTTGCCACCAGTCGCGGCTTGAGGGCACGGCAAAGGACCGTCCCGAAACGTGCTGGCTCGAAATCTGGTCCAAGCAGGCGCAGACCGACGGCCGCCGTGCACTCGATCAACTGCGCATCGGTGTCCAGAAAGCTCTTGAGAATCTTGGCACAGGATTCATTGCTCACAAGGCGAACCAGGCTCTTCGTGATCGCCTCCAGGCCGGCGAGTTGCAGAAGCAGGACTACTATCGCCAGTTGCTCAGGCTGATCTACCGACTAATCTTCCTCTTCGTCGCCGAAGACAGGGACTTGCTCCACTCTCCCGGCGCATCCGATAAAGCCCGATCGCGCTATGCTCGCTTCTATAGTGGTCAGCGGCTGCGTCGCATGGCGGAGCGCACGCGCGGAGGCCGGCACGCCGACCTCTGGGTCGCCATGCGGCTGATCTTTACCAAGCTTGGAGGTGACCAGGGTTGCCCTGAGCTTGGACTACCGGCCCTCGGCGGCTTCCTGTTTGGCGCCGAAGCCATGCCCGATCTTGAATCTGCCGAACTCTCCAACGAGCATCTATTGCTATCGATTCGTAATCTGGCACTGGTCAAGGACCGCAGCGCCTGGAGACTGGTGGACTACCGCAACCTGGGCAGCGAGGAGTTGGGCAGTGTCTACGAGAGCCTGCTCGAACTCAACCCCACCATGGAACTCGCCGCGGGCATCTTCACCCTCGGCACAGTTGCTGGCAATCAGCGCAAGACCTCCGGTTCCTACTACACGCCGGACTCGCTCGTGCAGTGCCTGTTGGACTCGGCTCTCGATCCCGTTGTCGAACAGGCCATCAAGGGCAAGACGGCCGCGGAAGCCGAAAGCGCCATCCTCGCTCTCAAGGTCTGCGATCCGGCGGTCGGCTCCGGCCACTTTCTGGTTGGTGCGGCGCACCGGCTCGCTGGGCATCTGGCGCGGGTACGTGCCCAGGCACAGGGCGAGAGTGAGCCGTCTCCACTTTTCTATCAGCGTGCTCTTCGCGATGTCATCGGACACTGCCTCTATGGTGTGGATGCCAACCCGATGGCCGCGGAACTCTGTCGCGTCAGTCTGTGGCTTGAAGCCATCGAACCCGGCAAGCCTCTCTCCTTTCTCGATCACCACATCCGCGTCGGAAACAGCCTGCTTGGCGCCACACCCGCGCTTCTCGCTGCAGGCATTCCCGATGAGGCGTTCACGCCCATCGAAGGAGACGACAAGGAGATTTGCAGTCGATTCAAAAAGGTGAACAAGACAGAGAAGATCGGATACAGGCGTCTCTTCGCGGCAACCACCGAGCCTTGGGAGCGGCTTGGAGACCTGGCCGCCAGCATGACCCATCTGGACAACGCCCCCGACGACTCCATCGAAGCCGTGCGCAACAAGGAGCGGATGTATGAAGCCATGGTTCGTTCCGGCAACTACGTCGATGGCCAATTCTGGGCGGACACCTGGTGCGCCGCGTTCGTTTGGAAGAAGACACAGGAGTTCAACCACCCCATTACTGAAGAGGACTTTCGCCGCATCGAGCATAATCCGCACGCTTGCGACGCATGGATGCGCGACGAGATCATTCGCTTGTCGGGGCAATACCAGTTCTTCCACTGGCATTTGGCCTTTCCTGACGTTTTCCATGTGCCACCGCCTGATAAGGAAGCAGAGAACGATCAAGCAGGATGGAATGGTGGGTTTGATGTGGTGCTTGGAAATCCGCCATGGGAGCACACCGAACTCAAGGAAAAGGAATGGTTTGCCGAGCGGCGCCCAGAAATCGCGGATGCTGGCACCGGCGCAGGGCGCAAGCTTCTAATCGAAGCGCTCAGGGCTGAAGATCCCAATCTGTACGTGGCCTTCAAGTCGGCACTGCGCGAACATGATGGAGTCAGCCATTTCCTTGGAAACAGCGGACGATACCCATTCTGCGGCCGCGGGCGCATCAATGTTTACACAGTATTTGCTGAGGGAATGCGGAATCTTCTCAGCCCTGCTGGGCGAGTCGGGTGCGTTCTGCCTAGCGGTATCGCAACTGACGACACAACCAAATTCTTCTTCCAAGATGTCGTGGAGAAGAAGTCGCTCGTCAGCCTTTACAGCTTTGAGAACGAAGAGTTCGTCTTCCCAAATATCCACCACGCAACAAGATTTTGCCTATTCACAGTTGGCAGTGGTGCCGCACCAATAGCTAGAGCAGCAGAATTCGTGTTCTTCGCGCGAAGTGTTGATCAGTTGTTCGAACCCGAGCGAAAGTTCGCCCTTTCAGTTGAAGACATCACACTCTTGAACCCCAATACCGGCACGTGCCCCATCTTCCGCTCTCGCCACGACGCTGAACTGACTAAGGCCATCTATCACCGGGTACCAGTGCTCATTCGAGAGGTGCAAAAAGGTAGGCCTGAAGAAAATCCATGGGGCATTACATTCAAGCAGGGATTCTTCAATATGACAGGCGACTCCCACCTCTTCCGCATACGGGAGCAGTTGGAATCTGATGGCTGGCGGCTGGAGGGGAACACCTTCCGCAAGGACGAGGCGGAGTATCTGCCACTGTATGAGGCGAAAATGATCCATCACTTCGACCACCGGTGGGGAACCTACGAAGGACAGACGGAGGCGCAGGCAAACCAGGGAAAGCTGCCAGAGTTTGACGAAACAATGCACGCAAATCCATATCTGCGTTCTCTCCCCAGATACTGGGTTGGGAGGGGAGATTTCGATGCAGCTATAGATCGCCTTTGGCAGCATGGATGGCTCATTGGATTCCGTGACATTACCGGTGCGACCGTTCTGCGCACCGTGATCGCATCTATGATGCCGAGAATCGCTGTCGGTCACAGCTGCCCAATTGTGTTTTCGCAGATCGATCCATTGAGATCGTCTCTGTTTGTTGCTTCACTGAGTTCATTTGCCCTCGATTTTGCTGCCAGGCAGAAGATCGGTGGTTTGCACCTCACATACGGCTACTTCAACCAGCTTCCGATATTGCCGCCCACGACATATGATCAGACAGTCCAATGGTCCGACGGTGCGCAATCCATCTCCGGCTGGCTCTTTCCCCGAATGCTGGAACTCACATACACAGCATGGGATCTCCAGCCGTTCGCGCAAGATTGCAACTATCCAGGCCCGCCATTCCGTTGGGATGAAGAACGCCGATTCCTGCTCCGCTGCGAGTTGGATGCCGCCTTCTTCCATCTCTACCTGCCCGCCGAGGCAAATGGCGACTGGCGTCCAGCCGAGAACGAAACGGCAGAAGATCGGGCGCGACTCAAGGCCAGCTTCCCCACTCCCCGCGCCGCTGTGGACTACATCATGGACACCTTCCCCATCGTGAAGCGCAAGGACGAAGCCAAGGGTAACGGCGATTACCGCACCAAGCGCGTCATCCTCGAAATCTATGATGCCATGGCTGAAGCCGTCCGCACCGGCATCCCCTACCAGACCCGTCTGTCGCCGCCGGCCGCCGATGCCGCCATCGCTCATCCCTGGCCGGTTGAGCAGCCGCAACAGGTGGTAATTCCCCAGAATGCGATGGACAATCTTGCGCAGCAGCCGGACAGCGCTTGGGAAACCATCCCAGGCATGGAGCCAAAAAGCCTCGTCATCCTTGCGCTTATCGACGTTCTACAACGCATGGGAACTCCTGTTGATGCCGAGAAGGTTCGTCTTGCCACATTCCTTGTTCGCAGTCCAGCACTCGCCACTGCGTTCATGGACGATGCTCACGCGGCAGAATGGATACGTGTAGTTGGGCAGGACGCTCGTCCACTCAGGAACGATGTTATTCAGATTTCTCAGTTTCAGAAGAACGCTATTGATTCTCCTTGGGAGGAAGCAGTGGCACATCTGAAGGGCACCAGGGGGCTGCTGATTTCTCCCGATGGAAAGTGGTTGGCAGGGGACAAGCTCCCCGCATCCTCCGGCGAGGAGTGGATCACCGGGCGGGCAGCCATTGCTGTTCATCTCATACAAACTGTGGTTCTGGCTGATGCAGAGCGAAAAGTCATTGCGTTCATTCGGAGCGTGGAAGATGGCAGAGCAAGCAGAGCTGTTTCCTGATCCAGAGGTGTCGATCATCCTCAATAAAGCGCGACACGAACCGCGCCTGTGGGTGAGTCGGCTTGTGATTTGGGAAAAACCGGGCGAGATGATTCGCGAGGTCCGCCTGCGGCGAGGTCTGAATATCATCTGGTCTCCCGATCCCGGTGCCGGCCAGGCCGAACTGGGGCGCGATGCAGGCAGCGGGCACGGAGCAGGCAAGACTCTGTTCTGTCGTCTGCTGCGGTATTGCCTGGGCGAAGATGCCTTCTCGAACGATGAGCAGCGGAGAAGCATCGCAGAGCGGCTTCCTGCCGGGCTCGTTGGTGCAGAGCTTGTAATAGACGGCAAACCGTGGGCATTGATACGTCCCATTGGCCTGACAAGAAAGCATCTGGCACGGGAAGGAGCGACACTCGAAGATCTCGCGCCAATGAAGGAACCTGGTGGAAGCATTCAACCGCTGTTGGATGCTTTGAATTCAACTCTCTTCCCAAAAGGCATTGAATGCTTTCTGCCTGCGGAGCGTGAAAACACTGCTTGGCTCTTCGCTCTGGCGTGGCTGTCCCGAGATCAAGAGTGCCGCTTCGACCATATTCTCGACTGGCGACACCGGCGCGCAGACACCGGCTCCGTTGCGATCGGCCCAACGAAGGATCAACTGCTGGTTGTCGTTCGAGCATTCCTTGGCATCATTGGGCAAGAAGAGGCGCTCCGGAAGACTGAGAGAGAGCAGATCGCCGAGAAAAAGCGGGCCCAGGAACGGGACATCGCTTTTTATCAGAGGCAAAGTAATCAACGCAGCACTGAGATTATGGAAGCACTTGAACTCGATCAGGCTACCGTTGGAAGTGACGAACTTGGGCTTGCCATTCTTGGTGACGCGGCAGAGAAACGGTTGGAGGAGAGTAAGAAGTTGGACATCTCCGGCGAATCTTCATCGCTGGAGTCCTCGCGCCAGCAGCGAGAAACCACATTGAAGGAAATGGCTGTTCTCGAAAGCGACATCACGAGATTCAACGCAACACGGGAGCTTCATGATCAGCAGTTGAAGGCGCTTCGCGGGGAACGTTCATATCTGGTTGCAAATGAAATCATTGCCCGCCTCGGCCCAAGCTGCCCGGTGTGCCTTGTGCCAATCGAACAAGCCATGACGGAAGGTTGCAAGCTATCGAATCAACCTTGGGACCCGACCAAGGTCCAGAGCGATAAAGACAGAATTGCTGAGCAATTGAAAGCCTGCGATGGTGCAATCAAAAGGGCCAACCAGTTTATAGCCGAGCATACAATTCAACTTCAGGGACTTCAGCAACAGGAAGCGAAGCTCGCGAAGGAAATTGATGCTCTGGACAAGAAGATCGAAGAAGCTAAGAGCCGACAACGACAGAAAGAGTTCAGCGCAAAGCAACTTGTAGGAAAGGTATCCTCCCAAAAGCTCGCGCTAGAAAGCATCAACAAAACAAAGAAGACTCTCGAAGACTTGGTCCGCGAAGATGAACGAATCGCCAATCTGGAGGCCAAGCTCAGAAGCCAGCATTCTGCAGCACTGTTGCGGTTGAGGGAGATCTTCTCTTATGTTTGTAAGTGCCTTCTTGGTAACCAAGTCAAGGCTTCCCTTATTCTGTCAGGCCAGGGACTCCAGGCGGACGTTGAGGTAGGAGGCATGGCCATGGAATCCCTCAAAGCGGTCGCATTCGATTTGGCTGCGATGCTGATGAGTATCGAAGGCCATTCATTGCTACCCGCGTTCCTTGTACATGACAGCCCGAGGGAGGCCGACCTTGGAGAAGCAATTTACCATCGTCTATTCCGGCTTGTCCGCTCTTGCGAGCGCCTGGGAGATGATCCACCTTTTCAATACATCATCACAACAACCAGCCGGCCTCCAGATGATTACTGCCAGCTGCCGTTCTTAGTCGCGGAACTTCAAGGATCAAACGCTGAGGAGCGGCTACTGCGCCAAAACCTGGGCGGATCGGCGACCTGACGCTTCTGGGTCAAGCCACTCGCAGATGAACACCTCTCTTTACCTGAGCACCAGGGATTTCTTCAAAGCGGCTGGCGGCTTCCTTGATCGCGTTGTTGCTTGGTTTGTCGTCGCGGATGCAGGCTGCCAACTGCTTTGATGTGACTTCTGGAAGGGCTGCAAGGATGGCTTGCCAGAGACGGCCTGGGACGCGAAGTTCCAGGTCGCGGAATGAGATCGGGACTTGATCGGCATCGGTGATCTCGATGGAGTCCTGGCTGTTCTTTTGCAGGCGCAGCGTGAACTCCTTGCCTTCGATCTTCTTGAGTCCTCGTGCGGCAAGGAAATAGAGCACCATATTCTTCGTTCCCACGATCTTCGCATCCGCCGAACGCGCGCGCTTCTGAAAGTGTTCTGCCTGTTGCCGGCAGTGTTTCAGTCGGCTGTCCATTAACGTCAGGAATCGGCCGATCCGGTCCACCTTTTCGCTCTCGACCTGACAGAACTGCTGGAATCGTTCCAGCAATTCCGGTGACGCGGTGCCGGTTATTTCGACCTCCTCTTCAATCTGATCGAGAAGCGAATCGAGTTCCTGGTCGATCTCGAACAGCGTGTTGGTCTCGCTCATAGAGGTCCCTCCTAAAGATTGACTGGCTGGCGACGCGGCCTGATTGCCATGCCGGCAAGTAGTGCTATGCGGCCATTCGTAGGCCGCAGCATTGGGTGCGCACGGCCTGGTAGGCGAGTGCGTCGGCTCGGGTCTGGAACGGATGCCGACTGTGCCCCCTGATCCATTGCCAGTTAATGTTCATCCGCACGTTCATCGCAAGCAGTTCTCTCCATAGCTCCTGGTGCTGTAACAGCGCGCCGCGGCTGTTGCGCCAGCCCTGACTCTGCCAGCGCTCGATGTGGAAAAGCATTCCACGGATAAGCAATTCGGAGTCTGAGTGGATCTGGACACGAGATCCGGTCGGGATAGCGCGCAGCGCCTCGACAGCGGCTAGGAGTTCCATCTCTGAGATGGTCGTCGATGCCATCGCGCCGGAGATCTCCCATCTCTTATCGCCGCTCATCAATACCGCTGCCCATCCGCCTGGTCCGGGATTCCCGATCACTGAGCCATCCGTAAAAACATGAAAGGTGTTGTCCATAACAAATCTCTGTCACTGCGCAAGAGCATTCCACTATGCAGCCTGCATGGGAACGACGCTGCCGAATGGAGCCTTTCGGCGCTCGGTGGATGCCCAGATCACCGGATACGCTGGTTCATTCTCAGGGAACGTGCCGCACAGATCAGTCAGAAAGACCAATGTCTGCGGCTGGATTCCATGCTCGTCCAGCCAGTCGAAGCACGGGCCGAAGTCCGTCCCTCCGCCGCCTACGGGATTGAGATGGACCGGCTCTCCGGCTTGATAGGTCTCCACTTTGTGTACTTCTGTGTCGAAGTACAGGATGTGAACGCACTGAGGTCGCTGGCCTTCGAGAATCGAGCAAACCTCAGCTTCAAACAGGCGCAACAGGCGGCCATTCACTGAGCCAGAGCAATCGACAGCGATGGCAATCTCGCCGACGCCCTCGCGCACGACACCAGGAAGATAGAGCCCGTTCCAGATGTGGCGGCGGTTGGGCCGCATCCAACTCGAATCGGCCGGAATGGTGTCCGACCAGAGCCGACGCAGCAATTCGCGCCAATCGACGGCTGCCTCTGCCGCTCCTTCAAGAGTTCGATCAAGGCCCACTGGAGTCTTGCCGGCTTGCTTCGAGAGAGTGACTGCCTGGTTGACTGCAACGCTCCACTCTCGTGCCTGCTCCTCAACACTGGGCGTCTCTTCGCCCGGCAGAGGTGCATCGAGAACCTGACCGATGCCACCTTCCGTGACTGGTGCAGTTGCCTCATTTGTGCTGCCTTGCTTTTCTGACGTTTCGCCCGATTCAGTTCCGGCACCGTCGCTTGCACTTTTCTGGCCGCCAGGTTGTGGCTGCGCTTCCGCCTCGCGGAGGTTGTAAATCTGCTCTGCACTCATGCCACGGAAACGATGATCGACCAGAATGCCATCGGGAAGACTGAGGCCCGCGTCGAGCAGTAGAGGGTTGATGGCGAAATCGCACGCCTCATTCCACCGCCTGGGATCGCGCTTGGAGCGCCTCAAGTGATGCTGCAAGGCAGGGTGCATGACCTCGTGGGCCAGCACCCCGGCCAGCGTCGCCGAATTCAGCGTATCGACGAACTCAGGGTTGTAGTAGAGCGAAGCCCCATCAGTCGCCATGGTTGCAATCGACCGGTTCTCCCGCCCCTTCAAGCGAAACAGGAGCGAGCCGAAGAACGGGTGGTCCAACAGAAGCGTGGTCCGCGCCTTCTGAATGCGATTTGTAGCCGTTGTCTCGTGTCTCATGCCGCTGCGGGCGCCTCCATGTACGCAGACATACGAGCCAGGATGTCATCGACGGTTGGAGCATTGGGAGTTTCCTCCGGTACGCCAGCTTCGCGATCACGTAGAACGCTATCAATCTCGGCGACGATCTCCGCGGCATCGGTTGCCGTGGCCACCCGCAGCAGATCATGTTTCTTCAGATCCTGGGCCGTAAAGCCACACAGCCGCTGCCGAATTTGATCTGCGAAGCGGTTCAGGTCGGTATCATTATTGACATTCAGATGGGGCAGCAGTTCGACCAGGTCAAAGACATTCGTGACCATCGTGGCGTGGAAGCGCGACTCCGGCTCATTCAAACGATCAACCATGTGCGAGACGACATCCCTGAGTCGCTTCCACAAGTCCTCGGTCCCGCGCGTCAGTGACTCACGCACATTCGTGTCGATCTCGCGGGCCACGCGCGCCTGCTCCTCGGCCGACATCTGGACGCGAAAGTCATTGCCGGTCGGGATCGGCAGTACCTCCAACTTGACGCCGAACTTCTTGCGCAGCTTTTCAGCCGCCGGATAATCTTCCTCTCGAAACAGGCCATTCAACTCCGGACGAACCTGCTCAATGTATTGCGGATAGACCTGAAGAAAGCCCTCCACACCTTGCTCAAAGCTGGCCTCGAACTCGCGCATCCGGGTCGTCAGATCGAAATAGAGGTTCGAAGGCAGCAGTCGGAATCCCTCATCGGACCACGGCAACGTGATCTTGTAGAAGTACTGCCGTACCTGCCCCGCCAGCGTGCGCAGTTCATCGAGCTTGTCGGCGCCGTGAAGCAACTGCTTGTTGTACCGGCCAGCGCCCTGGTGCGCTCCGTTCTGGTTGGCAACGTCGCGGCTGATCTTGCGGTCGTGTTTGACAGCCGTCCATATGCTGATGTGGATGGCGGCGAGCATTGCGCGCTCGGTAATCATTGGATGGCCTCCGAATGTTGCACGCCAAAATGAACGAACTCCGGCGTGTGGGTGATGGCGGTGTCGCGTGCCGCCGCGTCGCGCATCGCCATGACGCGCATCTCGGTCGGCATACGGTCCAGGTACTTGAGTCCCCTGGCCACGGAGTTGTCTGTCATTGCACGCCCCAGTGCCGTGGCGATTGCGATCTGCGCCGAGGTCTCCGCAGGGAGCGGAGCCGTCTCTGGATTGAGCAGAATCTCGTCAATCGACGGCAACTGACGGAAGAGCCGGAGGAATGCAATCAGCTCCGCAGCGGCGGCAGGCCCCACAGTGCCGTCGAGCAATTGAGCTTCGAACTCGCTCGCACCTGAAAGGAACGTGGTCTTCTGCCGGCGAGCGATCCCGCGCAGAACATTGGAGGCCATCTCCCAGGAGCGGGGAGTGGGCCAGGCATTGGCATCCGAGGTGGCGTCGGCGGTGTGCAGAAGGTCCGGCTTAAAGCGCAGGAATGCAATGATCTCAGCACGAACTCCGGCGCCGACTGCCCACTTGCACCAGTCGTTGAGGTCGGCATCGAGCGAGAGATGAACGAAGCGGTTGCGCAATGGCCGCGGCATCGAGAAATGTACGCCTCGCTCGGAGGCCGGGTTGCCGGCGGCGATGACTACCCACCCGTCTGGTAACACGTACTCTCCGAGTTTGCGATCGAGTACCAACTGGTAGCAGCCGGCCTGCGTCATCTGCGGCGCCGAGGTCAGCTCATCCAGAAACAGGATGCCTTTCCCGGCGGTGGGAAGGAACTTGGGCGGCACCCACTCGGTCTGATCCGCCTTGATCCGCGGCAGTCCCCGCAGATCGACCGGATCGAGTTGCACGGCGCGTACGTCAAGGAATTCATAGTCGAGATCGTCCGCGACCTGCGCGACGATCTGCGACTTGCCGACGCCGCATGCGCCCCAGATATGCAGGGGCACACGCTCGCCGATCAGCGCATGAAGCGCCTCGTACAGCTTGGATGGTTTCATTGGGATATACCTCAGGCGGAATACTGGTTCTGACGTGAAGAAAGGCAGGTTGGCCCTCTATTTGGGAATGCGTTGGATTGCCGTGCGGGCCGCTTTGGGGCGGAACAGCAACGACGATATAAACTGATTGCTGAATGAATCTATCAAGGGACCAGCAAATCGAGACGCTTCAGGCCGCGCTCAAGGCGGCCCGTGAGAATGAGAAAAGGTGGATGGAAATCTCCGCCGAGTTCTCCACGGATGCTGAACGGATGGAGCAGTGGTCCAGCACGGCGAAACTCAGGCGGCTCGAAGTCGAGCGGATCGAGGCGCTTTTGGCTGGTGCAGCAGAGCCTAGTGGCTTGACGCAACCGGGGTGTAAGGAGACGGTTGAAGCGAAACACAGAATGGGAGAGACGGCATGAACGAAGCGGAAATGAAAGCGGAATTGGAGCGCCTGCGTGCAGAAAACGAAAAGCTCAAGAGCAAGGATTCAGCAGGGTTGAGTCTCAAAGTCAGCGAGAAAGGGGCCGTATCCCTCTATGGAATGGGGCGTTTCCCCATCACCCTCTACAAGGAACAGTGGCTTCGCATTCTTGCCAGCGCTTCTGAGATCGAGGCGTTCATCCGAGAAAACGACAGAAAACTCAAGACCAAGGAGTAGCGACGTCCACAATATTCTTCTGTAACGCCCCCGAGTGGTAATGGGATTTTGCGTAAATCGAGAACTCCTCCAGGCGACATCGGCGTTTTGCGGGACGAACCCAGCCGGGCCTGCTAAATAAGGAACGCGGAAACGCTCCTTGGTTCTGGAAGGTGTAAGCTAGGTTCAGGTTGAGGCCCGCCGCCTCGATAGCGGATCGGACTTCTAGAGTCGCATCCCCTTTTGGTAGGCGCGCTATGCCCCCTGCGGTTGACGATTTTTCCGTTCTTCGAGTCTCACCTTTTTCCGATGCGATCGCGAAGTTTGAACAGCTAATCACTCAGAACAGGCGCGCATTTCTCCTCGGTGCGGGCGCCAGCAAGTGTGCTGGATTGCCGTTGATGTCCGACCTGACGACAAAAACGCTCGCCAGCCCCAAGCTAAGCGCACCTGACCAGGCCATCCTCACTGGACTTGTGTCATCTTTCATTGGGGCGAAGAATGCCAATATCGAAGACTATCTCAGCGAATTGATCGACCTACGAGCCATCGCTGAGAGACGAAAAGACCAAAACACTACGCTACAAACAGTGCAGATCGGTGGTCAAGACTTCTCCGAAGATGAATTAGGTAAAGCGGTTACGAACATTAAACTAACCATCGTCGAAGCCCTGACCTTCGCCCCAGATCTCGATGTCCACCGGGCGTTTGTTCGAGCTATACACAAATCCATCCGACCCGGAAAGTGGGCGACGGATCAATCCGTGGATTATCTTGTGCTCAACTACGACACTCTCCTCGAAGATGCTCTCGCGCTGGAAACGATGCCGTTTTCAGACGGATTGGACGGTGGATCAATAGGGTGGTGGAACCCGTCCACGTTTAGTCGGCCCGATTTGGTGGCCAGGGTTCTAAAACTTCATGGCTCAATTAACTGGTGCCAATTCGCTGGCGAGACCTTGCCCCGCCGAATCGAGAACAATCATGCCTCGACAACTCCCGGCACCGAACAGGTCCTAATCTGGCCGGCATCTACCAAATACCGTGAGACGCAGAGAGACCCCTTCGCCCAGTTGGCAGACCGGGCGCGAAAGGTTTTGAAACCGTCAACCAACAAGGATCTGGTCCTGATCATTTGCGGATACAGCTTCCGCGACAGTCACATAAATCTTGAAATTGACAGAGCGTTACACGATTCCGATGGCCAGTTGGCGGTGCTCGTCTTTACATCAGATAGTGCGCTTAGTGGCCAACTGAAGAGCTGGAACGGCGACTCCTATGTCAAAGACCAGGTCCTCATATTTGCCAAAGGCGGCTTTTTCCACGGTTCAACACACGCCACAGCCGGCGATCTGCCATGGTGGAAATTTGAGAACGTTACCCGGCTTCTTGGAGGTGAACGGTAATGTCGACTAACCGCGCTCCGTCTGAACCGGTTGAGAACCTCGCCATTGGCAAACTGATTGAGGTTGATGGCTCCCATATCATTGCTGAGCTTGACCCGGCTATCACAGAACTGTCTCGAATATATGGGGGCGAAACGTACCCGATTGGCCAGTTTGGATCGATTATAAGAGTCCATTTTGGGAGAAGAATCATATATGCCTTTGTAAGTCTTCTCAGAATGAAGGCTGAATACGAAGCTGAACGTGGAGTTGTTGCAGCCACCAATTCCGACGAGCGCATCGTCGAAGCGGACCTGTTCGGAGAGGGGGAGTGGGTTCGCAATTCAGCGGCACCCACAGCTCCATGGCAGCTTAAGTTTGAAAGAGGTGTGTCAACCTATCCTCTTCCCCAGCAGACCATCTACATGGTACCGAAATCGGAGCTTCGTCTTCTGTACAGCCAGACCGACGACGCGGCCGTGCAGCTCGGGGAGCATGTCGGAACTGGTGGAGCGCCGTGTTTCGCGAACTTGAACGAACTCCTTGGGAAACACACCGCTGTACTAGGTGCAACTGGAGCTGGAAAATCTGCTGCGGTCGCTGCCCTTATCCACAGCATTCTCGACTTCGGCAAGACCTCAAATCTGCCGAGCTGGAACCCCAGGATCATCGTTCTGGACCCTCACAATGAATATTGTGCCGCTTTTCCAAACCACTCGAGGCTCTGCACAGATGATGGGACCCTGGTCCTGCCATACTGGCTCCTCTCGTTTCAAGAAACGACATCTATTCTGATCGGGAAGACGGAGTACGTAGCGACCTCGCAGACGAACCTTGTTAAGGCTGCACTGTTGACCGCTCGCAAAGAGGGGGCTAAGGCCCTTAGCTTGACAGAAGACAACATTACAGTGGACTCACCCGTTCCCTATAGTTTGGCAAGGCTCCGCGCCTTGATCGATGCGGATAGGCAACTTCTAACACCCAGTAAACAGGAATCACACCTAAGCATTCTTAACAAGATCGACGTGCTGGTTAGGGACTCACGGCTTCATTTTCTGATGGCCGAATGCGTCCCCAGCCCTCCGGATCCGCTACCAGGTGTACTTTCCCAACTTGTTGGCGGCCTAGCTCAACCGAGAATTATTGATCTTTCGGGCGTTCCGAACGAGGTCGCTGGGATTTGCAGCGCGGTCGTAGCGCGGACACTGTTTAGCCTCAAGGTCTGGCAAACGGCAGAGGAGCGTAGTGCCGATCCCATATTGTTGGTCTGTGAAGAGGCACATCGTTACGTTCCAAATCGCGGCGAAGCACAGTATGAGGCTGCTCAGGAAGCAATCCGTAGGATCGCAAAGGAGGGCCGAAAGTATGGGGTAGGTTTGGTCCTTGTCTCTCAGCGCCCCAGCGAAGTCGAAGCAACCGTCCTTTCCCAGTGCAATAGTTGGCTGGTATTGAGGATTACGAACGACTCTGACCGTGAACATGTGCGCTCTATCCTCCCAGACTCAATGTCAGGCTTAACAAAAATGCTCTCGGGATTACGACGCCGGGAGGCCATTTTTGTGGGGCAAGCCGCCGTGCTTCCATCGCGAATCATGATCCGCGCGCTGAACGACGATCAGCTTCCACGCTCAAGGGATATTGATTTCGCCAAAGGATGGTGCTCGCAACCACAAACGGAGCAGGAACTCGGCGTCCTCAGCAACAGGTGGCGCTATCAACAGCGGTAAGGAAGGGACGGGAAGTCGACTTCGAACGGCCTCAAGCGAGACCGTAATCTTACGCCACGCTCGCAGATGGCGTTGGGCGTACCCCGATCAGCAGCGGCAGTGCTCCCAAACCGTGAGGCCTCTGAACTGTAAATGAATCTGCTAACCGCGCGTCCCTAGAATCCGGATAGGGGAAAATATGGTGGAAGTTCACGACAGGATCTACGTCGGCGACATGGCCGCCTGCCGACCGGGGAATGCTAAGTTTGCGGTTGTGCATGCGTGCAAGTCCCCTTGTCACCAGCAATCCGTCGGGTACGAAGGGAGCCTTCCGAACCTCCACCCGAACTATCTTGTTCTCAGGCGTTCTTACGACCTTTACCTCAACATCATCGATCCGCCAGTACCCCTCTTCAAAATCGAGACCTTCTTAGAGTTCTTACAATTCGCTCGCGAGCATTACGACGGCGGTGGCTCACTACTCATTCACTGTAATCAAGGCGAGTCCCGAGCACCCACGCTAGCGCTCCTTTTTCTTGCAAAGCACCTCGGCGTAGTCCCCAACAGCTCATTTTCTGCCGCCAAGGAGGTGTTCACATCCCTTTACTCAGGTTACCGACCTGGCAGAGGAATTCAGCAGTTTCTTGCTGCCAATTGGGGACTCGTGTAACAAGCAAATCGAAATCGACATTCGGAGTTCCTGTCGGCGAGTTCACCTTCCGATTCAACCGCCGCACATCCAATTCTCGCGACAAATTGTTCTATCGCCTGGCTCAGCAGGCTGTGCAGACAGGCCCAGCCCCGTTTTCAACCCTGGTCAAACCACAACCTATTGCGTCCGGTGGCGTCAAGTAAATATTCCTATTGTCATTGACCGCAGTCGGTTGTCTTCAGCGATTTCGAGCAGGATGTTTTGTTGGTCCGCACTTGTCCAAGACTCCAACGCTGGCTGCTCGTGCGGTTTGTCATCGCTCGTATGGATGATCTAAACTGTGGTCCAAGCTGCCAAGGTCAAACCAATGAAGCAGACTGCGGAAAGCGGCGGCACAGGCTGACGACGGACTCGCCGTTTCAATCTGGCGAATCGCAGAGACCGAGTGTGAGCTCTCGCAAATACCGAAGCCACATCACGTAAGGGCCTCAAACGTCCAGATTGCGACTCTCAATGGTTCAGATCGAAGAGTTGATCAAGCAAGCGAAGGCACAGCGCTCTATTTTAATGAGCTTCTGTGCGAGCATCACATTCTTTGAACGTGAACTCCTCGATGCTATCCAGCAGAATGGAGCTGGACAGGTAACGATCTTCATTGGAGAAGCTGATTATGTTTCTTCCCTCGCAGACTTCTCTCAGAGCGCTGGGATACGGTATCGCATTTGCCCGATCCGCTTGAATGATCCGCATCAGGCTTTTCATCCCAAGCTCTATTTTTCTGCATCTCATGACAAGATGGATCTTGTTGTCGCGAGTGCAAATCTCACTCCTTCCGGTTTCCGGTCTAACCTTGAGATCGTCGACCGTTTGGCTTTTTCTGCGGACGAACATTCTGATGCCAGGGCATTTCGCCAGTATGGGAATATGCTGAGTTCCCTTGTATCACTTGATCCTACATTGCCTTCCTCCGCAGCTCAGGCCCTCAACGGCGCAGCCGACGAGATTTCCAAGCGTCTAAGCGATCAAGTTGACGAGTCCGGCCCGCACTTCCTTCACAGTGTCGATGAACCGCTTCTCAACCAATTAGCTTCCCTGGTTAACCCTGAAGCCATTCGAGAGATTGTGTGCGTCTCTCCCTTCTTTGATCCGCAGAGCAAATCCATTACGGAATTCCTGAAGACGTTCAAGAATGCGAAACTGCGCCTTGTAAAGGATGGCTCACCAGACTCCCTGAATGGCGAGGCTCTCGCAGATTACTCCGGACGCGTTGTGGTCGATGAATTCAATCCGGCCCCGGAAGCCCACAAGAAAATGCATGCCAAACTGATTGCCCTTCATGGCAAGGAACGGAGTTGGTTGATAAGCGGAAGCGCAAACATGACGCGGCCCGCGTGGCTCGCATCCGCTCGATCCAATGGCCAAGGCAATGTAGAAGCAATTTTGCTTCGTGAAGTTGACAAGAAAACCATTAAGACTCTTCTCGACGACCTGCCTACAAGGAGAGTCGAACACGCGAATCTCCACTTTCTTAAGACGATAGAGGAAGGTGCGATCAAACGGGATTTGACGATTCTTGATGCTCAGCTTAGCAATGCGGTGATTACTGTCCTCGTCCGAGTGTCGGGCCAGGCTTCAAAGGACAAGCAGTTTCGATTGTTTCTTGAGCAGGGTGGCTGCCGCCAAGAGGCTGCTGTCACTAATGAATTAAAGACCGATGGGACCGTTGTTTTGCGATCAACTGAGAAATGGCGGGCACCGCGAGTTGATTCTCCTCTCCTTGCCATAGTGCAGCTGACCCTTCAGGGGAAGCAAATAGCGGCTCGGTCATGGGTGAACGTTCCATCCATGCTCTCTTTGAATGCGTCGCAGCGCAAGGCCCGGCACTCAGTGAAAGACGTTTGTGGCGAAGTGTTTGCTAGTGATGACGAAAGTGCCATCGTCGCGGAAGCCCTCAGCCGATTCCTGGACGGCGTGTTTAGCAGATCTCGATTCAAGGCTAGCGTCTCAACCCAGAAGAGCGAAAAGGATGCAGAGGGAAAGGAGATCGCCGAGGAGGACTTCATTATTCCGGAGGAGCAACTTGCCGGTGTGCACGCCTCGGCAGGCAGATCTCTGAATGACTTTGGACGGTTGGGCAAGTTTTTGAGGGAGCTACTCCTCGCAGAGGATGAGGACTCCGCGCCCAGCGATGCTCTACTGGAAGAACCAGAGGAAAATACTTCCAAAGATCAGAAACAGACTGAGCGTGGCGCAGATAAGAAGCAGGGCGGCGTGTTGCTTGAGAAAGTGACAAAGAGCTTTCTCTCCACGGCGTATGACGCGCTGTCTCAGGAAGTCTCCGAGGCGACTGTCCCGCTGGTCCTGAATCTCCCTCAGGCAGTAGTTGGGTTTGTTTTGATGCACCGAAGAGTCTGCAAGCGTCTGGGAATTCCCATTGATCACACGCTCACTCACGAGCTGCGGGAGATGCTGCGGCAGCTTCTTTCCATCGATGGTGTATTCGTCGGACGCGAGCACGGCTGGTTAATTCGAGCTCTGGAACCTGAGGCGTCCCGGATTCAGATAAGGAAGACCCTCGCTGACTCCGATTTCAAAAATCAGCTCTTGGCTTTTGTTGCGTTGGGCCTTGTCCTAGAGGGTCCGATTGGTGAGCACGATGCCGTCGCTGAAGCAATCCTTGGAGGCGCCCATTTCATCGTTGGAAACGCGCAGATTCTTGATCTCCAGGTTGACTTGGCCTCAAAACTGACGGAGATCGCAGGCGATGGTCAACAAGGGATTGGAGCGACCTTTTTGGAACGCGTGCTTTCCTCGTTCTCTCCCACGCATTCAAGGGTTTTGAAGAACGTGCGCCGTTGGACGCTGCTGAAACAACTGGATACAGCCCGAAGACTCCATGCCGACCTGACAGGCCTGCGAACCGAACTCGCTGCACTTTCTCCTGAACTGCTCCAGCACTATGATCGCATCTGTGAGAAATCCGCAAAGCCTCTTGCGCAAGTGCGTGCAATTGAATCTGGGATTTGCTGCGAACAATGCTGCATGTCTTTACTTCCGAACTCCGCATTGAGGCTCTTTGATCCTGAGGATCCCGGCTTGCAATGTTCTGGCAAGCAGCACCTGCTTGTTCCCCTCTCAGCGATGGACCCTGTCACGGAAATGGTCTATTCATGGCTACAGCCCCTTTCCGAGGTGAGATCATGAACGGGTTTCCAGCTTGGACCGAGTATCAAAGCTCCGAGATTGAGCACCGTGGCCTCGACCCGTTGGGGCTCACGAGCGTCGGCTCCAATATCGTTCAAAGAAGACTGCTTCCGGGGATTACAAACACGACGAGACATATCCGCTATTATTCCTTTTTCTGCTGGGTCTTTTGGAGCTTCTGGCAGCAGAACAAAGGCAGATCTAAACCATCCGAACAGAGGAAGTGGCAAGTGCGCTTGGAGCATGTCTGGCGGGCAGCGACACTTCTCCAGTTCCCTAGCACTACTGGACTAGTAGGGGTAATCAAGGCTCTGCGGGTGGACAAGCTGAAGCAGCAGACGGAGATTCGGCTTGACGACGACACCGTACCGACCGCATTTACTCCCGCCAACTACAGCGCCTCTTTTCGCGCACTTGGGTGTGGCCATTGGTCGTCTAAGAATGGGGCTAATCTGACCCCGTTTGCAGAGAAAGTGGCTCTGGCATTCGACTCTGAAGTTCAAAAAGCGGTTGGTAAGGGACAAGCTCTGAAATCGATATTGTCGAATCAGAAGAGTGTCACTGTAAAGAATATCCACGCAGTCGCAAGTTCGATTTGCATGCGCCCAGTGACCAACAACCAGCCAGAACAGCGACTGCTAATCGAACTCTTGCTCCGTATAGATCCCTCCAAAGAAGATACAAAGGCCGCCGATCAGCATCGCGCACGGTCGCGGTCTCTTGCTTTGCTGATGGAAGTAATAGAGCAATCGGAGGGTAAGCTGAACTCCGGTTGGGATCTTCATCGGGTGTTCGCTACTGAGATTCTCCCAAATCAGCGCCGCTTCATGCCTTCCCCGCAGTTCCAGAATGATTTTGAGCTTTGGAAGAGGTATCAGGAGAGGCAATACATCAAGATTGCGGTCTATTCCCTGTGGCATGAAGCGGTCCTCCTGCTCGGCTATCGCGCCACCAAGTGTGCAACTGCCCAAGAAATCCTGGGGCACTTGCTTAGCTCAGCCGCTGACTCAATATTTCTTAAAGAGCATATTGGTCCGGGAGGCCTACAGAAGGACGTTCGTTCCGTTTTAGAGAAAGTCAGAGAGAGCCTTCGGCATCGACCACGAGATTTCGGTAAGACCGCAGTCAGAGCCACAGAAATGCTCTTGGAAAAGACCACACCAACTGCAGATCGGGTAGGCACGGCCTTGTACCTCCTCTTCCTCTGCAGCTCATTCTGGTTGGAGAATGAAGGTCAACTGCCTCACGCTGATTTACATCGAGATGGCGGAAGGCGGGCACTTTCCTTGGCGGTTGTGTGCTCGGATCTTCAGCAGTTCTCTGATATCCCGACGGCCGACTACCTCTCCTGGATCATTGAGAACTATGTCTTGAAGCAGGCGATACGGGTTGCGATAGATAAGCTTCCAAACTATCGCTTCTTTATCATGCGGGATGAGGAGGGGTATCGCCTCGTAAAGACTCAAAACCCTGAATCCTACCTCGCATACGATATTTCTCGGATTGATAGCGGCTACAGGCTCATGGAGGACCTGCGCCTCACCGACACGAGCCAGGGGCTTCGGCTCACACCACTGGGTAGAAAGACATTGGAGCGGTTGCGAAACACTCACAGCTCTTCTCTTTAGCCGCAGAGATCCTGCTCGCTTGGGGTTGCGGGTGTAGGAGCTGAAGAAATCGCGTTGCCGCGCACATGCCGCGGGGTGCGCAAAAAGACCAAGCGCAGGGAAATACCGATTATTACGAGGGCACGGTTATCAAATTCGTAGAGTAGGCCACTGATTTGATGTAATCTCCTCAGCGGCCCCTCGTCAAACCGTGCATGAAGTTTTCCCTCACACGGCTTTCCAACTGTCTTCTTCTTGCAGCTTTACGACGGCGCCATACGGCCATACCGTTTCCCTTCGTCGCCGACTGCCGAAAGGCTGTACAACTTAAACAACCCCTGATAGTCGTAGAACCAGGACGGTGGATGGTCCCTCCATCCCTTAGACCGTTTGTGGTGCTTCTTCCGTAGCATGATACAAAGTGTCCAGACTGTGTAGTTGGCAATGCTCAAGAAGTGCTTCCTTGAGTTCCCAGTCTTGAAGTAGTTCCCCCAGCCACGCAGAATCGGATTGACCTGATTCTTTATGAGCCAAGGGAGATCAAGATGCTGCCCTGCACGGACAACTTCCTGAATCTTCTTCTTGACTGAGCGCATTGCCTTCGGTGAAGGATAGTAGAACGTTTTTCGTTTACCACTCACTTTAGAAAGCTGAACGGCAAACTTGTGCCCTAAGAAGATGAACGGTTCTTCCTCGGCATTCACTATCCGAGTCTTCTGCGCATTCAGCGTTAGGCCAAGATGGTCAATGACCCTTTTGGCTTCTGCCAGATATTGCTCTGGCCGCCGCTTGCACAAAATGACAAAATCATCGGCATACCGTACAAGATGCGCGTCGTGTATGCGTTCCCCGAATCCTTTCTTCACCCACGTTTGATCAAGCCAGTGGAGATAGAGATTCGCAAGCAAAGGAGAGATCACCCCGCCTTGCGGCGTTCCGGCGATACTCGATTTCACCTGCATATCTTCCATCACTCCAGCCTTGAGCCAAAGTTCAATCAGTTTCACAACTGACCGGTCAATGACTCGCGATCGCACAGACATCAGGAGTTTGTCGTGAGGAATTGTGTCAAAGTACGACTTCAAATCCGCATCGACAACCCATTGGCAGCCAAAATTCAGCCACTTATAGATTTCCCGCAAGGCCAGATGCGCATTCTTCCGCGGTCTGAACCCATATGAGAAATCCTTGAACATTGCCTCGAACACAGGTTCGATAACAATCTTCACTGCTGCCTGCACAACACGATCTGAAATGACAGGAATACCGAGTGGGCGTTGAGATCCGTCCGGCTTCGGGATATACACCCTCCGCACTGGAACAGGTCTGTAACGCTTGTGGATTAGCTGCTGACGAATATTGGCCAGAAATTGGTCAACACCAATGTTCTGTTCTATCTCATCGATTGTCTGATGATCTATCCCAGGAGCACCTTTATTGGCCTTTACCTGAGCAAACGCGTCTTGAAGCACATCCTCTCGACACACTTTGTCATACAACACTCCAAATTTCCGCTTTGGATTCGTCTTGGCTGCCAAGTATAGATTTCGTTGGAGTACTCGCACCTTTGAATTCGTGTTTATAGCTTTCGCAATCACGAAGTGCCTCCTTCCGCGAAAACTTGACAGATGTAGAGGTCCTTCCCTCCAGTGAGGTTGTAATGTCCTCACTATCTTCAGTACTACGACCTCATCCGACTCCTCTATCCCGCATTTCTTGGATTTTCGGTGGTTGCCTTATATCCTCAATTACGCGATGGGTTAAATCACGACAGGTAGAGGTCTCGTTCGTTCCGCTCAGTTCTGTATATACATCCCATCCTCTATACCCCGAGTTCCAATCCTGGCTTCGAATGATTCGTTCATCCACCAAGAAACACGGCCTTCGTCCCCATTCTAAAGACTCGGCGGAACCACCCTACACCGTGCTACCCCAGCAAAAACGCACGGCTGACATTTACGAGGCTGACCAGAGGTTCACTTTCGTTACGGGCTGTATACTTGCGCGCGCCCACGAGCTAGGTTTGGGGCTACGTTTGTCCGGCATCGTTTCCGCATATCAGTCACCATCAATGCGTATGCCATAGCTACACAGGCAACGAATCAACTCCTGTGGCAGGACTCACACCTGCAAGAAACCGAGCAGCAATTGAACTGATCCCTCACGGGATCAGTTCAATTCACGAACCACTCAGAATGGGATGTCATCGTCCGAAATCTCCGCGACTTCCGGTGCTGCAGGAGGCTTCGGTGGTTGCAATTTCACAAGGAAGTTTAGGTAGGCGGCGGCCATTTCGAGGGTCAGTTGCGCATACGCCGTCGGGACATTGATAACAGTTGCTCCCTGTCCATGACGTCCAAGCCGGTTTCCCATCGTTGGCACGCTCATCAGGACCTGCTCACCGAACGATGTTTTGAATTCCTCTGGTAGATCGTCGACGTGACCATCGGCCACAAACTGGCGAATCAATGTGCTCGCATTCCCTTTTTCGGTTCCAAGCAACGTCTTCAATGCGCTTTCGAAGGCCTTTTGGGCATTGGAGATGCAGCCCTTTGTATCGCCGGCCAGAAGATCCTCGCGAGCCTCTCTGAATTCTTCGTAGGTCCCGTGGAATGCTTTCTGTTTGAGGCCCTGTTCGGCCATCTCGGCAAGTCTTATTCCCAAGAACGTCTGATCCACGGCGAAGAATTCGCCGTCATCAAGACGCCAAGCGCAGGAAGCATCTTCAAAAATCTCGTTCACAGCGACAGTAAAAGGCCTCTGAGAGTCCAATCCGGCTAGACGATGCCAGAATGCCTCTACCACGTCGAGAACTTGCGACGGATAGCATCCTTCAAAAAACTCCTTCAACGATTTCACCGCGCCGCGGGTGCCACCCGGCAGACGTGCCTCCAGCTTATCCTCTCCGTATGCAAGTTGGAGATCGCCCATGAGCTCGGTGATAACATCGGTGTTTACTTCCCAACGATCGCCGGGATTAGGGCGCACGATGAAATCGAAGTTGTTGGTCTCAAGAAGCATCCAGAGCCGTCTTCGAAGACGGCTGGGAATGATAACGCTCAGTTTCTTTTCGACGATGGCTTTGTAGTACCGGTTAGAGAAAACGCGCATGCTCCCAGATCTCCTCTCCCTTTGCGTATGGTAAAGGACATTCCGGGCGGTTGACCGACTTCGGACATTGGGCTGTGTTGGAGAGAGAGCGCCGACGCTCCTGGCAAAGACTCGTAGGGGGCAGCAAACGGCTGAAAAAGCAAACCAAGTGGTTGATATTTAGGAGCTTAGGCATGTCAACGAAAGATCACTCCCCTGAAGTCGGCAACGGTTTACCGATTCTCCTGAGGCAACAACATCCCCTGCTGCCAACGGGCCATTGCGCTCATTGGGAGCGCTATCGGCATTTCCCCACAGGTCCCGGACGCGTGGCTGGCTATCCGAATCCCTCTTGAAGAGAGGAATGATGGTCGTCATGCCACCTCATCGAGTTCTTCGGATTCTTCCGGTTCGTCGTCGATCTCTGCAAATCCAGGGTCTTCGTCTGATTCGGCGGGCGTAACGGTAGTTATTGTCGCTGGTGTCGGCATATCGAAGAGGCTTGCTGACTTTGGCGGTGCGGGCTTCGCAGGCTCGGCGGGCTTGACGGTTAAGGCATTCTGAGTGACTTCCGTATTCGCCGGCGTCACCTTGGCGGGTGTCTTAGACTTCGCACGAGCCTCTGCCTGTGCCGCCTTGGATGCCGCATCCATCTCGGCCTTGGCCTTCTCCAATGTGTTCTTCATCTGAAGATGGGAACCTACGAAGCTGACGATGGTAGAGGACAACTCGGCGTCAAGGTCCTCGGCGGTGCCGGTTACGCTGAGAGGGGTGGTGAGAGCGTCATTGTCGCCGTCTTTGATCTTCTTCGGCACAATGTTCACCCGAATTTGATCTGCATCGACAAGAGTGACCGTGAGCAACACCGCGCGGTCGCGCAGGACTGGTAGAAGTTCTTTGAACATGATTTCACTCCTGGTGGAATTTGATTTCTGGATTATGGTCGCCGAGCGCGTCGCCGCGTCTGTGACCAGAGATGTGGGTCTACGGCGAGCGCTGTCATGTGTCCTGTCTGCGCGTTGAAAAAGCCTCCGTGGTACGCGAGCTTTCCGTAGCGGAAGAGCCGCGCCAGCATGGCCAGAGCGCTGGACGTAAGAGTCTGATTGATGAACGGTTCTTGGCGGTCCAGGGCCTCGACTGCGGAGCAACTGGGCAGCGGGTCTTCACCGGCCTCGGCGTCGATGATCTCCGGATACAACTCGCTGACGGTGCGCAGTCGGGCGGCCTTCCTGCGATTGCGCGAGTTCAAGGGTTGGCCCAGGACGAACTGCCCGCTGGCTGCGTTGTTGCCGAGATCGAGCCAATACGCAGTGCGGTTCCTGGCCTTGGTCAGTGCGCGTGCGATGATGCTTCGCGCCGCTCTGGTGTCCACGCAGCCGATCAGCAGGTCGATGGACCTGTCGTTGATCCGGTCGAAGGTCTGCTCGTCGAAATAAGTCGGCTCGGCCCGCCACCGCGTTCCCCAGAACAGGTTGATGCGATTGATGAGGACGGTTGTCTTGTTCTGCCCGATGTCGGAGATCGAGAATGGCTGGCGCACACAGTTCGTCTCAGAGACGGTATCGGCATCCATCATGACAACTTCCACTCCTGATGACCGGCCCCAGACCCGCATGGCCTGATCGAGATAGGGCAGGCCCATGACGATGGCGCTGCCGGTCCCACCCGCGCCAACAACCAATACGCGCACCGGTTTCTGGCCCAACAGATCGCTTGGAAGCGTGTGCTCGATGCGCATATCAGCCTCTCTCCCCGCGCACAAACTCCGCAAGCGTTTGCGGAAGGACGATGAGTGTTTCGAGTGGAAACTTCTGGCGCTTCCCAGTCAGTCCACTCCATAGTCCATCGAATCCACCGTCATGACGCGTGAGGCGGCCAATGTTGGCGTGCGTGAAGGCGCTCTCGTAGAAGCCGCGCTCCCAGGCTGGGATTGCAGCCACCGTGGCGCTGTCTGGGCGGCGCATCGTGCCGGTACAGACGCGCCCATCGTCTGAGAGATTCCAGAACGGTGCGACGGCAAGTTTCGTTGAGCCATCAGGCCGCTTGTTTTCGGTAAGTGCCCGGATGTTGAGTTCTCCATTCGATACCTTCCACACTAGAGGAGGCTGAGCGAAGATGCTGCCGTTCAACTCCTTGGCTTTGCCTTCGGAGTTTTCATAGAACATCTGGCGTCGTCGCGCCGGAGTCCACCAGACGATCATGCGGTCAGCCTTGGCAAGAATGTTCGCTGGCAGCACCTCGGCCTTTACACTGCCGCTGAGGGAGCGCATCAGTGACTCGATGAATGCCACAGTGAGCGGTTGCGCCGGACCGAGAGTGGGTGGCGCATCCTTGCGGGCGGTCACGTCGTGGCGGGTAATGAAACTGTTCTGCCGGTCGCGGTAGACCAGCAGAGCCTCATGCAGCTCGAAGCGATGGTTCTCCTCGATCAAGAGATGTACCTGCATAGCATTTCTCCCACGCCTGAACCTCCTCGATCAACTCGAAGAGTTCGCAATTGAGCGCAATAAAGCGATCCACGATCCGCAGTGCGTGCCGAACTTCATCTGCCCTGCGTGGCGAGAACACAACGCACACGGTCGGCTCGGCGGTGCCTTCCATCATGTATTGACCCTCTTCGTCGAAGCAGGCGGTGATGGCGTCATGCTCTTTGAATGTGACAAGCAGAGACGGCAAGGGAGGGTCATCGTAAAAGCCAAGTTCCAGATAGTCTCGCGACTGCTTGAATGGAAGCCGGGAGAGCCGCTGAATGCGCCGCAGCCGCTCGATCCATGAGCCATATCTTCCACTGCGGAACTTGCGCAGCAGTTCGCGATCGCGCCGTCTCCAATCAGGGCATTCGCGCTTTAGGGTCTTCCGAATGCACTCCGGCAATGCCTTTTCAACTTCGGGAAACTCGTACTGGCCGCGGTTCTCTTCTTCGTCCTGCTCGGCATTCTCCCGCATCCGCTCTTCATACATGAGCGCATCGTCGTGGTTGTAGATCCGCATTACGCGATAGAGCGCAAGAGTCAGTGCCCAATAGAACGCAGCACCCAGCCCCTCCGCTTCCGCTTCCAGCGCATCGATTGCCGGCCCGATCTTGAAATATCCCGACCCACCGCACTCGACTGTTACAACGAGTTGCCCGCTTTCGAGTTCCGAATCGTTGCCCGCACGGCCGAGTTGATCGCTCACTTCCAGGTGATACTCGACGTTGCGTTGAATCAGATCGCCGCGGTCAGCACCGATGCCGTTCATCAAGGCGTGCTTGGAAAATGCAAGCGCGTTGCCGGCGGATTGCTTCCAGGTCTCCGCAGTTCCAAGCCCCTCGGCTACCAGGGCGGCGCAGAGTTCATAGACGAGTTCAGCGTTGACCTCGTGGCTATACTCGTCGCGAACATCGGCGAGCGACGGCAATGCCTGGCCAAAGGCTGGAGCGAGTGTCGCTATCCCAGAGGGGGGAGCAACTCCGATGGTGTTGGAAGCCGGTAGCTCCCCGGAGCCGCATACTGCCGGATTGCCTCTGCGACGGCTTGTGCGAGATCGCAGGATTCTCTGCATCGGAGATGCCTCGCCAGAATGAGATTGGCTTCCGGAGGCGGTTCCGCGGCCTTCTTGAGAAACAGCTCTACCAGTTCTTCTTGCGACAATGCGGTCGTGGGCACGGCTCACCCCTTCGATCCGATGGCACGGTTGAAGGTGTAACGCAGCGTGGTCCCGGTGTCTTCCGGGCCGGTGAGGGTTGCTGTTGCAATTTCAGGATAGGTCGGCGTGAGCAGATCTCGAACCTGCTCAACGGTCATGTGCGGCGCCGGATCGGGAATGCGAACACCGTTGTAATTGAACTCACGCAACAGAACTTCTGCTTTGAGACTGGCCATTGGTCTATTTCTCCTTGTGGATCGTCATGGTTTGATTTCGGGCAAAGAGTGGTCGCCTGCTGGCTTCAGAAGAGGCTGGCTTGCACGGGCAACCTGGTGCTCTGTGCGAACTCTGGAACAGGGGATGAAGAGGCCGAGCAATCCGGTCCTTCGTCTTGCTGACGGTTGGCGACTGTTCGATACTTCGCTTCAAGCCGCTTGAGCGTCTCCATCTCGCCGGAACGCACAGCCTCGGCAGCGCGCAGTTCATAGCGGGCGAGGTAATTGCGCTTACGAATCTCTTGCTTGATGGCGCGCTCTACATCGCAAAACGTGTACTCTGGATCGCCCCAGCACGGCCAGGCGAGCGTACGACGCAAAAACTGAAGCCGGTCGGCATCCGATGTGAACCATGTCCCATAAAAAGTTGCCAGATCATAGTGAGCTATGTTGCCAAAGCACATCGAGAGGCGGTTGTAGAAGCTCTTGGAAAAGGCGGTTCGTGCCCACTCGGATTCGATGAAGTGCATCAAGGTGTTGCCAAAGTCGGCCTTGTCTTGCGCCGATGAGAACTTTGTTGGCACAAACTCTGAAGGAAGAAACGGTCCTTTCGGCATGGAGTGTCTCCACCATTGAAAAGGGCCAGCTTGCGCCGGCCCTCTGTGTTGCCTTTGATTGCGAACCGACTATCGCCGGTATCGCTGGAACGGTTCTCCCATTGGCTACGCTACCACCACTCGCAGCCATTGGGAAGTCTTTCGATCAACCGAAGCCAGGGAGAGACAACCTCAGCCGAAGAGGCTGAGTTGCACGGCATGGCCTGTACCTGTTGACCACGGCGAGGATTTCTTGTGGACTCTCGGGCCTACAGTGGGTTCAACAAGATGGATGCCTGCGCGCTCCGCCGGTAAACTGGTGGATTCACCGGCGGATAAGTCAAAGACAGGATTGTCATCTTCTTCGACCTTTACCGCCAGTGGCTGCGGCCCCATCTTCTCTCGTTCACGATATAACTCACGCCAGGCCGCATCGGCAGATTCTCCGACGCCAGCCTTCTCGACCAGTTCGCGCACCATGGCGCTCATCAGATCTTCATCAGTGTCGAGCGATTGCAACCCTTCGCCGGAGAACTTGCCCTCCATCATCAGCGCGACGAGCATCTTCTTGCCCATCAGGCGGAGGCAGGTCTCCTGCATCGTGCCCGTGTAGGTGACGAACTTCACGCGCACCGCCTGTCTCTGGCCGATGCGCCAGGAACGGCGGCTGGCCTGCCGCAACGTATGCAGCGAGTAGCCTGTCTCGTAGAAATACAGCGTTGGAAAAGCCAACAGGTCGAGACCTGTCTCCACCAGTTTCGGGTGGCAGATCACGACTTCAACTCCGGCCTTCAGTTGCCGCTCGTACCACTCTTCACGCTTGACGGTAGTAACCGAGGAGCGCAGCACGGCAACCCGGAATCCAGCCTGCCGCAGGACAGTTTCCAGCCGCAGCGTGACGTCCTTCTTGCCCGTGTAGGTCGCATACACCTGGCAGCGCCGCCCCTGCCAGAGTTCCTCGCGCACGTCGGCAATGAGCGCGCGTTCCTTCGCGTAGAGGCCGTCCTCCTTCAGGTTCTGCGGCGTCGTCACTAGGAATCGCACATACTCTTTGGTCTGTGGGTCAAATGCGCGCGCCCAGATCTCCTCGAAGCCGTAGGGGTGGTCGGGATAGAGAAGAAGCGTGTTGAGTAGAATGCTCATCAGGCTCTTGTTGCCCCGATGCGCCCGCATCGCAGCCCGGATGTCCTCTTCGAGTTCTTCGTAGGCCTTGGCGTGTTCCTCGTCCATCTCGACCGAGAGCACGCTCTCATCGTAT
>Ga0224554_1000577_pt1 | contig 29432 bp, 23 predicted proteins | sample 714S22024metaG_FD_180666 | JGI IMG/M metagenome (GOLD analysis project Ga0224554, IMG submission 180666) | Peat soil microbial communities from Stordalen Mire, Sweden - 717 S2 20-24 | ecosystem: Environmental > Terrestrial > Soil > Wetlands > Peat | place: Sweden: Norrbotten County, Stordalen...
CGTAGCGCATTCGACAGGCATGGCGGCTCCCGTGGTGCGGCTCCTCGGCGGGCAGCGTGGCGCTGTTTGACCGCTTCAGTTCTCTGGCATGCAGCAAGCGGATCGTGGTGCGGAAGAGCGAGCTGGTTAGGGCGGGGTAAGCGGCTGCTGCAGGGCTCCGGCGCATGCCGAGTCGCGGCAGCTCAGTACCAGAATTTGAAGTCCGGCCAGTCAGCAGAGTAGGGCCGCTTGCGGTGGCGCAGCCAGAAGTAGTGCTGGTGCTCGAAGTCCATGATCCACGGCGCATCGAATGGGCCGAGATCGATGACTTCGGCGTAACTATCGGTGTAGTCGTCGCGACTGTCGCCCAGCGTGAGCATTGATTCGCCCGTGTAGCCATTCCAGCCCCAGTAGAAATAGTTCTGATGGCCACTGATGGCAGTGGGAAGCCCGTATGCAGGCCCAAGCACGTTTACCGCGCTGGCTTCGCCGTAGTTGCGGCAAAAGATGCCGGTCTGGGCGCGCTCACTGGCAGGTAAGGCGTTGTAGCGGGCGGCAAATCCCTCGACCATCTGCGGCCAGCCGAAGCGGTCGGAAAGGAATTGGGGAAGCGGGCTGGAGAATTTTTCGTTCTTGGCGCCGGCGCCAGGGAAGTGGGAGACGTAGGCGCGATATTTCGCCGGCGGAAGCAGTGTGAGAGCGATGGGACCGGTGATGAAGCAAAGCGCGAGCGCGAGGACGGCTGTATAGCCCACGATGAGCCAGTGGCGGCGCGGGCGAAGGCTGATGGAGGCAGCTCCGGCGGCGAAAAGCACCGGATAGATGGGCGCCAGATAGTAGTCCTTAGCGTGCATCGCCATCAGCAGAACCAGAAAGATGAGGTAAGTGATCGCAGCGAAGCGCCAGGCCCTAGCTTTGCGCGCGAAGGCGAGCCACGCGAGACCGCTGATCCAGAGCGGAGCAGTCCCCGGAAACAGCGTGTTGCCCTGCTGCAGCAGAAAAGCGAGCGGCGGCAGCTTGATGTTCTTGTCGGAGTGGGCGATGTTGTTGAGCATTTCATAGGTAGGGAAATGATGAATCCACTGCCAGACTAGGTTTGGAAGAGCGAGCAGAAGCAGGACCGCGACACCGGCTGCGCACCAGCGCGACCACAAAATGCGCCGCCGCGGCGTAAGGAGCACACCCACAAGAAGCGCCAGGAGGAAGAAGACTGTGGAATGCTTGTTCTCGATGCCGAGACCGGCCAGCAATCCGAAGACGAGCCACGCGCGCGGGCTGGCGCTGCCGTCGGCGATGCGCAGCACGACGAACATCGATCCCATCCAGAAACACGGCTCAAAGGAGTTCATGGAGAGGAAATTTGAAGCGGCCAAGAAGACCGGGGTGGCCAGGGCGGCGGTCATCGCCAGTATTTGCGCACTGCGGAGTCCGCCCAATTGCCATGTGAGCAAGCCAGTGAGCGAAACCAGAACCCCACCGGCGGCGAAGCTGAGGATACGAATTCCAGTGGGCGAGAGGCCAAAAAGCGTCTCGGCGATGCGGGCCTGCAGGGCAACGAGCGGAGGCTGATCCACATAGCCCCAAGCCAGGTGATGCCCGCAGACGAGGTAGTAGAGCTCGTCGCGAAAAAAGCCGTAGCCGAGATGACTACCCCAAAGCGAGCTGACGAAATGGATGAGGAACGTAAGCGTGCCAAAGAGCGCGGCGAGGATAAGTGCGGCGCGCAGGGGAGTACGCGCGGGGACGGCAGGAATGGCATCTTGCAAAGCGGTGAAATCCTCGGTTATGGCTTACGCAATTCTACGCCGCCCTGTTGAATGCCTTATCGCGCCGGAAGCTCGGCATGGAAGTGCTGCCAGATGGTTTCGGCGGTTTTGCGGCTGACGACGGCGGCGAGGGAATCGGGCGTGGCTTGTTGCACGTCGCGCAGGCTGCCGAAGTGGGTGAGCAGGCGCTGGCGGGTTTGCGCGCCGACGCCGGGAATATTTAGAAGCTCAGAATTGCGGTCGCGCATGGCCCGGCGCTGGCGGTGGTAGCCGACGGCGAAGCGATGGCTCTCGTCGCGGATGAGCTGGACGAGATGAAGCACCGGAGAACGGCGGTCAAGGACAATGGGCTCGTCTTCGTTTCCGTAGAGGTAAATGACTTCTTCCCTTTTTGCAATCGCAGCGAGCGGCTGCGAGGTGAAGCCGAGGGATTCGAGGGCTTCGGCTGCGGCGTGAAGCTGACCGAGGCCGCCGTCGACGAGGATCAACGAGGGCATTGTCGTTGGTTCTTTGCTTGCACGCGATTTTCCTTCGGAGGCTAAAGCCCCATCTTCTTTGGCATTCTTTTTGGCACGACTGAAGTCGTGCCCTGACACTTCGTGCGTTTCCGACGCGCTTTTTGATGAGAGAGCGGAGCCGGCCGCGAGTGAACGAGACTGATCACCCGCGCCGTCGCGGATGCGGCGGTAGCGGCGCTCGACCACTTCGCGCATGGAGGCGAAATCGTCGACGCCGGCGACGGTTTTCACTTTGAACTTTCGATACGCTGACTTGTTCATCTTCCCGTCTTCCCAGACGACAAGCGATGCGACCGTTTCCGCGCCCTGAATATGCGAGATGTCGAAGCACTCGATGCGGCGGGGAAGCTCGGGGAGCATGAGCGAGTCTGCAAGCGCCTCTTGAATGGCCTTGCGCGAGGGCTCCAGCACGCGAAAGCGCTGCGTGTAGGACTGGTGGGCGTTCTGGCCGGAGAGATCGACGAGAGACTTTTTGTCGCCGCGCTGAGGAACGGCGATCTCGATTTTGTGGCCGGTGCGCTCAGTGAGCAGCGCGGCGAGGGCCTCGCGGTCGTCGAAGTCGACGGGGACGAGGATCGAGCGCGGGACGTATTGCTGGTCGATGTAGAGCTGCTTGAGGAGGGCTGAGAAGACGTGACCTGCGTCGAAATCCTTCGTCCCAGGCGCCCGATCTTTGACCTCAGATCCCTGATCTCTTTCATCTTCCGCTTCCAGCAAACTTGGCAGGTCTTCCCAGAAGAACTCGCGGCGGTCGACGATTTTGCCGTTGCGCATGTGAAAAAGATTCACAGCCAGGCTGCCGTCCTCGAAATGATAGCCGAAGACGTCGGCGTCATCGTCGAGCTCGGCAGTGGCGATTCGCTGCTTTTCCTGGAGCTGGTGCACGGTGGAGAGCTGATCGCGCAGGCGCGCGGCGGCCTCGAATTGCTCGGCCTCGGCGGCGGCCATCATGCGCGCGGTGAGGGTGCGCTCGAGCTCGGCGTGGCGGCCCTCGAGAAAAAGACGCGCGTCGCGGACGGCCTGCTTGTAGGCCTCTGGAGTGGTGAGGCCCTCGACGCAGGGGCCCAGGCAACGATGAATGTAGTACTGCAGGCAGGCGCGCGGGTGATAGCGCGAGAGATCGACCTTGCAACTGGGCAGCAGGAAGCTGCGATGAATGAGCTCCACCACGCGGTAGGCGAGGTTGCCGGGGAAGTAAGGGCCGTAATAAGCGGAGCCGTCCTTGCGCAGGCGGCGCGTGACGAACACCTTGGGGAAGCGGTCAGCGAGAGTGAGCTTGACATAGGGGTAGGTCTTGTCATCGCGCAGCAGGATGTTGAAGCGCGGCTTGCGCTGCTTGATGAGATTGTTCTCGAGGGCCAGGGCTTCGTGCTCGTTGGCGACGAGGATGTATTCGATGTCGACGGCCTCGCGCATGAGCGAGCCGGTTTTGGCGTTGGCCTGCGAGGCTTCGAGCAGATACGAACGCGCACGCAAGCGCAGGTTGTTGGCTTTCCCGACGTAGATGACTTCGCCCTCGGTGTTCTTGTAGAGATACACGCCGGGCTGGGTGGGCAGGGTGCGGATTTTTTCGTAGAGATCCATTGAGATTTCGTAGCGCGGGATCGGATCCGCAGTGAACCAGTTATCGGAATGCAGTGGCTCAATTCTTAGAATATCGAGAATCGACAGGATGCGCTGGCCGGGAACTGGCGCGGCTGTAGATTCGGCAGGGACGCGTTAAAGTCGCGCAAACCTTACCGGGAAGCGTAAAAATTACATGGTTTCGGGGTGTGCAGAATTGCTCAAGAAGGCCAGCATGTCATTATTTATCAATGTGTTGCATGGCGTCGTACGATTGGTTTGCGGCGTGCACTTGTAGAGGTGAAAACAGGAAACCCCTTCCTGGCGGAAGAGCGCGAAACGCGCCGGCAGGAAACGGAGAGGTGAGGAGTCATGAAAATGCAGCGATTTGGATTTGCGTTGACGGCAGCGGCGTTGATGGCGTTTGGAGTGGCGGGGTGCGCTACCAAGAATTATGTGCGGACTCAGACCCAGCCGCTGATTAATCACACCGATCAACTCGAGCAGAAGACCGCGGACAATAACCGTCAGATTCATGACGTGAACGACCGTGCAATGGCGGGCATCGCGCATGCGCAAGGCTCGGCAGATACCGCGCAGACAAACGCGCAGTCCGCCAGCGACGCCGCGAACACCGCCGACACGGCGGCCAACGACGTGGCGCACCGCGCCGATTCGCTGGACAGCGTGGTGAAGGGGCTGGACAACTACAAGCAAGTGGCCGCGGTCTCGGTGACCTTCGGCTTTGACAAGGCCGCGCTGACCACCGATGACAAGGCGCAGCTCGACAGCTTTGCCGGCCAACTCGGTACGGCGAAGAGCTACATCCTGGAAGTGACCGGCGGAACGGATTCAGTTGGTTCCGCGCAGTACAACTACGACCTGAGCCAGCGCCGCGCGGATGCGGTGGTGCAATACCTGGCGGCGAAGTATGGCGTTGCGCCGCATCGCTTCTATCTGATCGGCATCGGCAAGGATCAGTACGTGGCGTCGAATGACACGTCCGCAGGGCGCAAGGAGAACCGGCGCGTGCAGGTGCAACTGCTCTCGAATATGAACGGCGAATCGCAGAGCCAAACCACCACCTCGACTGGGCAGTCCAGTGCCCCGGCTGGTCAGGTTACATCGTCACCGGTTCCTGAATAAGACAGGAAGATTCCCCAGACCGCTATTTCTTTTTGAAAGCACAAAGGGCAGGCCCAAGCGGGTCTGCCCTTTGTGTTGGTTGGGGCTCCGCACTTGTTGGGACCGCGCTAGGAACTGGCGGCCAGCTGCTTCACATGCTCGGCGCGGACTTCGTTGGCAGTAAAGAGGCGCAGGAAGGGCGCGTTTTTTGCGGCGGCCTCTACTGCGGGGCGGCCAGCGGCCTCTTCGCGCTCGACAATGCAGACGACAGCGGCGACGATCATACCGGCTTCCTGCGCGGCCTGAATGGCGGCGATGGTGGAAGCGCCGGTGGTGCAGACGTCATCGACAATGACGACGCGGGCGCCTTCGCGGCAGAAACCCTCGATGCGGCGGCCGGTGCCATGAGCCTTTTCCGCTTTGCGCACGAGGAAGCCGTGGAGCAATTGACCCTCATGTTCCGAAACACTCCCAGCGCGTGCGGGGCCAATGGCGTTGAGAGCGCGCCACGCGCTCGCAGTCGCGACGTTCGAGACGATGGGGTCTGCGCCCATGGTCAGCCCGCCGACAGCTTCGGCATCGATCTTGTTGGTTTCGAGCAGTTCAAGGATGGCTTGCCCGGTGAGGCGGCCGCCCTCGGCGTGCAGCGTGGTGGTGCGGCAGTCAATGTAGTAGTCGCTGGTGCCGCCGGAGGAAAGCTTGAACTGGCCGAGCTTGAAACTGGTGCGGGCGAGGAGCGAGAGAAGCTGCTGGGCATGTGTGGGCATCGAGTTGATTGTAAAAGAGCGGTAGGCCTCCGCGGCCGTACGGGCTTCCCGTTGCCGGCACATTTGTTACGCTGGTCGCATGCGAGCCGAGGACGCCGTCGAGCTGATCAATCTGTTTGAAGAACACGGCATTGAGGTCTATGTCGACGGCGGATGGGCGGTTGACGCCCTGATGGGTCGCCAAACGCGCGATCACCGCGATTTGGATATTGCGTTGCCGCACAAACAAGTGCCTTTGCTGCGCGAAATTCTGGCCGCCAGGGGTTTTGGTCACATGCCCCGGCCGGATACCCGCGAATGTAACTTTGTTCTTGTCGATGCCAGAGGCCGTGAAGTCGATGTTCACTCGTACACCCTCGATGAGAACGGAAACAACATGTATGGCGTGGAGTACAGGGCAGAGCATCTCACGGGAACGGGATTCATCAACAGCCGAGCGGTCCGATGCATTGAGCCTGAGTGGCTCATCAAATTCCATTCAGGGTATGAACTCGATGAAGACGACCACCATGACGTGCGCCTGCTATGCGAGAAATTTGGAATTCCAATTCCCGATGAGCACAAGTAGCCGCAGGCGGCGGCCCGGTACTGTTTAGCAGGTTGCTCCGGCCTCAAAGAACTGCTGGCTGCCGGCGAAACCAATGCAAAGCTTGCCGTTCACATTTTGTCGAAGTGGCGGAAGCCGCTGGTGCCGATCAGCGCCAGAGCAAAAATGATGAAGTTGTACGCGGCGTGGACTAGCGTGCTCGCGGCGAGGGAGCGGGTTTTGAGGCGCACCGCGCAGAGAACCAGGCTGACAAGAATCAGGAGCAGAAACGGTCCCAGCGAATGGCCCTGCTGATCGACGTGAAGCAGGGCGAAGGGGATACTGGTGACGATGGAGCCGGCGATCATGGCGGAGATGGACCACTGCGGGTGGCCGTTGGCGTCGAGCGGAGGCGCGGGGTGTTGAGAGAATTGCTCGGCTGCCCAGTCCCATGCAGTACACAGCGCGGGCAGAAGAAAGCCGCGGAAAAACATCTCCTCAAAGAAGGGTGCGACGGTCGTGCCGAAGGCGAACATCAGCCACGCGGCTCCCGGGGCGCGCATCATTTTTTCGATGGGAGCGTTGGAGGGGCCGGGCATGAGCACTTCGTCGAGTGCGGCCAGCCCAGCGCAGCCCAGGGCTGTTGCGGCCAGCGGCCAAAATCTGTGCAGCGCAACCGCGCCGCGCCATTGCAGTCCGGCGAAGAACTTCTCATGCCAGAAGAAAGGAAAGATGAAAAAGCTAAGCGCAAAAGTGAAGAGATAGAGGATTGCTTCAGTGGCGAGGATCAGTTGGACGTTTGTGGCGGCCGCCTGGGGGGAGAAGCTCCAACCAAAGAGGTGGAAGCGCATGGGAATAAACAGGACCGCGATCGTGCAAGCGAAGGCGACGCCGCCGATCGGGATCAGGAGGCCGAGGTGGCCGAGGTGCGGGATGCGCGTGGGCGGACGGACCGGAGGCTGAGTAAACGACTGAAAGAGCAGATCGTCGGAACTGGGCGACGGACCGGGCGGCGCATACGAAACGAAACCCGGCACGGGCGCAAGCTGAATGGGTTCGTCGGGTGTAAAATCGGCAGGCTCGGGCTCGGTCCCAGCCCCGGCTCCGGCGCGCGTCGATTCGACAGGCTGTTCATCGGCGAGGCTGCTGGTTGGCGCTGGAGCGAGGCTCGCGGAATCGTCCTCCGGAACGTTGGCCGGCACGAGCTCGGGCGATTCATCCTCGGGGAAGTTGGTCATGGTTGCACCGGCCTCTTCTCGCGGCGCGTGGCTGCTGCCGCTGGATTCTTCTGCCGCGCACGCTTCCCGTTTTTTCCTGGTCCTGGTTGATCATCAGTGCTGGTCGGTCTGGACGCGGAAGCGCTGAGGGCGGTGCCGTCGGAGGCGGAAACAGGGAAGATATCTTCTTCCAGTTCGGCGGGCGCGAGGTGGCCGTTTGCAGCCATGAGCCGGCCATTCGTTGACGTGTAATAGCGCTTGAGGAACTGGCCGGTGTAGGAGCCAGGCGTAGCGGCGATCTTTGCGGGGCGGCCTTCGCCAACAATGCGGCCGCCGTCTTCGCCGCCCTCGGGGCCGAGATCGATGACCCAGTCGGCGTTGCGGATGACGTCGAGGTTGTGCTCGATGATGATGACGGAGTTGCCGAGATCGACAAGGCGATGCAGAACTTCAAGCAGCTTGCGTACATCATCAAAGTGCAGGCCGGTGGTGGGCTCGTCGAGCAGGTAAAGTGTCTTGCCGGTTTGGCGCTTGGAGAGCTCACGCGCGAGCTTCATGCGCTGCGCCTCGCCGCCGGAAAGTGTGGTCGCACTTTGGCCAAGGTGCACATAACCGAGGCCAACGTCGACCAGCGTTTGCAGCTTCTGGCGCACCTGGGGCACGTCGGTGAGCAAAGGCAGCGCGTCCTCAATTGTGAGGTCGAGAACGTCGGCGATGGAGTGACCGTGGAACTTTACGGCCAGCGTCTCCTGGTTGTAGCGGCGGCCGTTACAGACCTCGCACTGCACGTAGACGTCGGGCATGAAATTCATTTCAATGCGGCGCTGACCGTCGCCCTGGCAGGCCTCGCAGCGGCCGCCGGGGACGTTAAAGCTGAAGCGGCCCGGCTTGTAGCCCCGTTCGCGCGCCTCGGGCAACATGGCAAACAGATCGCGGATGGGCGAGAAGACCTGCGTGTAGGTCGCCGGGTTGGATCGCGGCGTGCGGCCGATGGGCGACTGGTCGATGCGAATGACTTTGTCGATCTGCTCCACGCCGGTAAGGTCGTCGTGCGCCCCGGGCTCCTCGCGCGAGCCGTAAATCGTCTTCGCCAGCGAGCGGTAGAGAATGTCGTTGACCAGCGTGCTTTTGCCGCTGCCGCTGACGCCGGTGACGACGGTCATGAGGCCGAGAGGAATGCGAAGATTCAGGTCGTGCAGGTTGTGCTCGCGCGCGCCGGAGATGGAGAGCCATTTGTTGGTGAGCGGCCGCGGCTTGGCGCGCTGCAGCATCGTTTCGACGCCGCTCAGGTAGCGCCCCGTCAGCGATCCAGGCGAAGCCATGATCTGCTCTGGCGTGCCTTCTGCGACGACGTTTCCTCCCAATCGCCCTGCTCCCGGTCCAAGATCAAGAACAAAATCGGCGTGGCGGATGGTCTCTTCATCGTGCTCGACGACGAGGACCGTATTGCCCAGGTCGCGAAGTTTTTCGAGGGCCTGAATGAGGCGGTTGTTGTCGCGCTGATGCAGGCCGATAGAAGGCTCGTCGAGGACGTAGAGGACGCCGCGCAGGCGGGAGCCGATCTGCGTGGCGAGGCGGATGCGTTGCCCTTCGCCGCCGGAGAGCGTAGCGGCGCTGCGGTCGAGCGAGAGATAGTTGAGGCCGACGGCGCATAGGAACTCGAGGCGCTCCGCGATCTCGCGGCGAATGCGCTCGGCGACCATCGCCTCGCGCTCAGTGAATTTGAGGTTGATGGCTGCCGAGAGCGCGCGATTGAGCGGCAGGGCGGTGAAGTCCGCGATGGAAAGGCCGCCGACTTTGACGGCGAGCGACTCGGGGCGAAGGCGCTTGCCGCGGCAGACGGGGCAGGGCGCGGCCGACATGTAGCTCATCATGTACTCGCGATAGCTGTCGCTGCGCGCTTCCTCGGCGTTGTCGCGCAGGTAGGCGAGGATACCGTGGAAGCCTGTGCGCGGCGCTTCGCCTTTGGGCGGCCCGTAGACGAGGATGTGCTGCTGTTTTGGCGGCAGGTCTTCGAATGGCGTTTTCAGGTCGATCTTGTAGCGATCGGCGGCGAGCTGGATGAGCTTGATGAGGTATTGCGAGGAGGAACCGGGACCGAGGCCGCCATCGAGCAGCGGTTTGGACCAGTCGGTGATGACCTTGGCAGGGTCGAAGTCGTAGAGCGAGCCAAGGCCGTGGCAGTTCGGGCAGGCCCCAAAGGTCGAGTTGAACGAGAAGCTGCGCGGCTCGAGCTTGGGCACGTCGAGGCCGCAGTCGGGGCAGGCCATGGAGGAGGAGAACAATTGCTCGTCGCCGGCGTTGAAGCCGACCAGGACGAGACCGTTGGCGAGTTGGAGCGCTTTGGCTACGGCCTGCTCGAGACGTTTTTCGACGGATGGCTTCGACCCCACGGACACGGACCTGTCCATGGTGGCCCCGGGCTTCCTCGCCACAGCTTTGGATTTCGCTTCGTTGCCGCCCGCCTTTACCGGGGAAAGCGGGGCTCCGGGAGCGTGTCCGGTTGTTGTGCCATCGGGCCTGAGCAGCACGCGGTCCACGATCGCTTCGATCGTGTGATTCTTGCGGCGGTCGAGCGAAAGCGGTTCGGAAAGGTCGGTGACCTCGCCATCCACACGTGCGCGAAACCCTTGCTGATCAAGATGATCCAGCAATTCCTTAAACTCGCCCTTTCGGCCTCGAACGATGGGCGCCATCACGGTGGCGCGCTCTCCGCGGCCCAGTTCGAGAATGCGCTGCACGATCTGGTCGGCGGTCTGGCGGGCGATGGGCCGGCCGCAGTTGGGGCAGTGTGGCGTGCCCACCGAAGCGTACAGAAGGCGGAGATAGTCGTAGATCTCGGTGATGGTCCCGACAGTGGAGCGGGGGCTGCGACTGGTGGTCTTCTGCTCGATCGAGATGGCGGGGCTGAGGCCCTCGATCGAGTCCACATCGGGGCGCTCGATCTGGTCAAGAAACTGCCGTGCGTAGGCTGAGAGCGTCTCGACGTAACGGCGCTGGCCCTCGGCGTAGATGGTGTCGAAGGCGAGCGAGCTCTTGCCCGAGCCGGAGAGACCGGTGACCACGGTGAGGGCATTGCGGGGAATGCGCACATTGATGTCGCGCAGGTTGTGCTGGCGCGCTCCCCGCACCGAGATGTGAGTGATGGGCATGGATGGGTTCTTCGAAGACGGTGGGTACTTTCGAGTATCGAGTGACCCCTACAGCTCAACTGAAAACAACACTCTAGGGGTATTCTATTTGTCAATAGAAACGAGGGTCAACGCGGCAAAACTTCTGCGACAATCGCATAGGCGATTGCGAGACTGACGCGAAATCCTTTCTGGCCACGCCGCGCAAGTTGCGGCAGGCAATTGCGATCATCCCCGAGGCGGCCCAAGGCGCCTCAAGGCGGTTTGGAATGGCGGATACTTTGAACCTGGCTATGTTGATCTGCGCCTCACTGGGCGCAATGGCCTTTGGAATTCTCTCCGCCTATGCTGTCTTGCGCGTGGGCTTTGTGCTCATGCGGCCGCGGAAGAAGCCCGCGCCGGTGAAGGCGCAAACCGAAGCCGCGCGCATCTCATAATAACCGGCTTTCAGCTCTCAGCTTTCAGTCATTCGCACGCAGCCCAATGACCGCTCGGCTGGTTCTGCGTCAGTTTTGCGGGTTTTGCTGCCCGTTTTGCGTCTGTTGTAGCTGGCGATTCCTCTCCTCGATCATCTGCTGCGGAGTGCGCAGGGGAACGGGTGGGGCGGTGCTGTTCGGCGGCGGCTGCTCCGGCTCAGTTTCTGGTTCTGGGGCCTGCTGGTCTGCGTCTGTGTCGTCGTTGCCGGTCGTGGGGGCGGTGTTCTTCGCGGTGCTTTGCATGGCGCCTCCGGCCTGGGGGCTCAGCACAATCCGGCGCGGCGTGCCCGCGCCGCGATCGCCAACCAACAGGACGTTGTACCCGGAGCCATCCAAGAGCTCTGAGAGCACGTCGCGCGCGGGTCCCGGTCCATAAGTGCCGAAGATCCGCTCATCCGCTCCTATTCCTTCCACCTTGGCGCCCGTGTCGGTGGAAACATCCTTCAGAATCTGCGCCAGGCTGGAATTCGACGCGACAATCAGCAGGCCGTGGCTGTCAAAGACCACCGATGCTGCGGCCGGAAGATCGTTGGCGGGCCAGTTGGGCGGCGGTGGCAGCACCGGCGCTGGCGGCGGAGCCGGCTGGGGCGCAAGCACGGCGGCGGGCTTTTTGTGGGTATGAACGGATTTGTGCGCGGGTGCGGCGGGCGGGGCGGAAGTCGAATTCGCTTGCGCGGCGAGGGACGCACCTGAAAGCGACAATTGCGCCGCGCAAAGAGCCCCGCATGCGGTCAACGACGCGGCAAAGCGCGCGGCTGACCGGCGCGCTACGAGCCCGGATCGCAGGAGCGACGTGCGCGCCCGCGAAGATTCCGCTTGCGGTGACGGCTGTGAACGCATCGGAATCGCCTCCATCGAGTCTATTCAACAGCAAGTTGCGGCCGGCTAATCGCGCGCTGGACTCGCCATTGGCCCGCGGCAATCCACTGCTGCTTCACTGTACTAGACTAGCAGTGGCCGATGGACGCTCGAAAGTAGGCGCGAGGAAGATTTCTTCAGGCAGAGAGGATGTTGGCGGGAATGCGCATCGGATTGTTTTTCTTGGGTTCGGTCATGGTGTTGTCACCAATGGCAAGCCGGGCGTCGAGCTGCACCGCGCAGGCCGAACTGGGCTCGCTGGACCGAGATGCGCTGGCTGCGGCTGCGGGCCGGGTGGCAACGGCAGTTATGGCGCAGGATTTCAACACTCTGCAGGCCAACCTGCTGCCGCAGGAGGCTTCGCAGTGGGATGGCATTCACGCCACAGTGGAACAGGCTGCGCCGCTAGTCAAAGGCGGGAGCTTCCAGTTGCGAGATGTGTACCTGCTGGATGCCAGCGACCAGACGGCGCCGGCCGACACGCAGTTCTTCTGCTCCAACTCGACGGGCTCGCTCACCGTAAGCATCACTATGACAGCACTGCCGCCGGGGCGATACGCCGTGGTGCTGGCCGATGCGGTGGGCTCGCCGCTGGCCGGCCAGATGGGGCTGGTACTGGCATGGGATGGCGCCGCAACCGCGTGGAAGCTTGCCGGGCTGACCGTTCGGCCGGGGAAGTTCGACGGACATGACGGCGTGTGGTACTGGATGCGCGCGCGTGAGTTGGCCGCGAACGAATCTTGGAGCGCGTGGTTCAGCTACGACGCGGCGCGCTACCTGCTGCTGCCGGTGGATTTTCTGTCGTCGCCGAATCTGGACAAGCTGAGGAAGGAGCAGTCGCTGATCACGCCTCCGCAAAACCAGTTTCCCATGTCGCTGCCGGACGGCGACCGCACATGGAAGATTGAGGCTGTGGGGCTCGATGCCTCTCTGCACGAGCCCGATCTCGGCGTGGCATACGACTCGACGGGAGTCACCGATCCGGCGGCGCTGCGCACCGAGGCGACCTCGGTGATGAGCGCGTTCCTGAAGGCGGAGCCGGGAATTCGCGCGAACTTTCATGGGCTGTGGGCTTACGCGGAGAAGGATGGGAAGCGAACGCCGGTGATGGAGCTGCCGATGAAGGAAATTCCGTAAGAACAGGGAACAGGGATTAGAAAGGCACGAAATCTTGGCAGCAATCATCGATCTGCGTTCGGATACCGTAACCAAGCCGACGCTTGAGATGCGCGCGGCGATGGCTGCGGCCGAAGTCGGCGACGACGTTTATGGCGAAGACCCCACGGTCAATCTGCTGGAGCGGCGCGCGGCGGAGAGGTTTGGCCGCGTGGCGGCGCTGTTTGTGCCCACGGGCACAATGGGCAACCAGATTGCGATTCGCACGCTGACGCAGCCGGGCCAGGAAGTGATCGCCGAGTCGCGCGCACACATTCTCGATTATGAGATGGCGACGACGGCGGTGTTCTCCGGCTGCCTGATCCGCGCCGTGTCGGCCGAGGGCGGGATTCTGACATGGAAGCACATCGAGCCGGCGATTACGCCGTATGGCGCGTTCCGCGCGGCAACGGGACTGATCGAGATTGAAAACACCGCCAACCTCGCGGGTGGAGTTTGTACGCGCGTCGAAGTTTTGGACGAAATTGTTGCTGGCGCAAAGGCCCACAAGCTCCCGCTTCACCTCGATGGCGCGCGCATTTTCAATGCGGCGGTTGCGCTGGGGGTCGACGTGAAGGCGTTGACGCGCGGTTTCGACACGGTGATGTTTTGTTTGTCGAAAGGATTGGGCGCGCCGGTGGGATCGATGCTGGTGGGCTCGGCGGAATTGATCGCCCGTGCTCGGGTTTACCGGAAGGCATTAGGCGGCGGCATGAGGCAGGTGGGCGTGCTGGCGGCGGCGGGATTGATTGCGCTCGAAGAGGGACCGAAGCGCCTCGGCGAAGATCACGCCAACGCGCGGCTCCTGGCAGAAGCTCTGGCGCATACCGAGGGCGTCGTAATCGATCTGGCATCGGTGGAGACGAACATCGTGGTCTTCCGGCTGAAGTCAGCGAAGGGCGCGGGGAGATTTGTAGCGCGGATGAAGGCGCGCGGAGTTCTGTTGAGCACGGTTGGGCCGCACACGATCCGGGTGGTCACGCACCGCGACGTGAGCCGCAAAGATTGCATTGACGCAGCCGAGGCGCTGACCGAGGAGATAGAGGCAGCCGTCAGGAATCCGGTCGCGTAAAAGCGAAAAGCCCAATCTCCCTCGCGAGAGATTGAGCTTTTGCGCATCGCTTCGAGTGGCTTAGAACAAATTCCACAGAGACTGGTTGTAGACCGCGTGGTGGAACTGCACTTCGGAGGCTTTGACGATGGTGCCCAGCTCGCGCGGCGAGCGGTTGGCGGCGGCCTCCTTCAGATCGGCATAGCGCCCTTGCACGTCGGAGCCAAGAACCTGCGCAATCCATTTTGAGGACTTGAAGTCCCGGATCGCCTGCTGAATGTTGTCGGGCAGGTAGCGGCCACCGGCACGCAAGTCCTTTGCCTTGGAGATGTCGCCGTCGAGGCCGGTTTTGAAGATTCCGTAGAGCGACAGGTACGGATTGGCGTCTGGCGCCACCGCGCGCACCTCGGTGCGCATGGAACGATGGTTGCCGATAGGCACGCGGACCATTGCGCCGCGGTCCACTGCCGAAGCGCGAATCTGATTGGGCGCTTCAAAGTGCGGATCGAGGCGGCGGTACGCGTTCACGCTGGAGTTGAAGACCAGGCAGAGATCGAGCGCGTGGGTCAGGATGCGATCGAGAAAGTCCCAACCGAAATTCGACAGCTGCTCTTCGCCCTTTTCGTCCCAGAACAGATTGGTTTTGCCCTTGGAGACCGAGACGTTGGTGTGCATGCCGCTGCCGTTTACGCCGACGATCGGCTTGGGCAGGAAGCAGGCCGTGAATCCCATATTGTTTGCGATCTGCCGGCAGAGCAGCTTGTAGAGCTGAATCTGGTCAGCAGCCGCCACCACCTCGGCGTAGCTGAAGTTAATTTCGAACTGGCTGGGCGCTACTTCCGGATGGTCCTTCTCGTTTTGGAAGCCCATGGCGCGCTGCACTTCGGCCGCGGTATCGATGAACTGACGCAGGGGATCAAGCGGCATAACGTGGTAGTAGCCGCCGGTGTTGATGAATTCAAACTTGCCCGTTTCGTGGTATTTTTGCTCCGCATCCTTACCCGCGAAGAGAAAGCCCTCGATTTCGGCGGAGGCATTCAGGGTGTAGTTCTTGTCCTTGAAGAGCTTGTCGGAGTAGTTCTTGAGCACGCCGCGCAGATCACCCGAGTAGGGAGTGCCGTCCTTGTCGATGACGTTGCCAAAAACCAGGACCTTGCCGTTGCCGAAGACGTCGGCGGGCACCCAGTAGAAGGCGCTCCAGTCGATGCCCAGGCGCAGGTCGCTTTCCTTTTGTGCCGTGAAGCCGCGAATCGACGATCCATCGAACGTCAGGTTCTCATAGGAGCCGAGCAGAAATTTCTTGTCGTAGTCGAGCAGATGCAGACGACCTTCGAGGTCGGAGAACAGCACAGTGACGGCTTTGATCCGCTTCTCGTCCGTCAGGTATTTCAATCGTTTTTCTCGGACGTCACCGGCCGGTGCGCGCTTGAGGCGGTCACTCTTGGCTTGCAGGTTCAGCGTCTCCAACTCTTCATAAGAGAGGGCAAGAAAATTCCGATACTCCTGAGGCATGGATCTCCTTTCGTACGCGCAGGAGCGTTGTGGATTGACGCAAATCCTGGCGTCACCAGCATAATGAGTCTGTGATGCTTTGGGTATGCCAGATGTGGAAAACGCAGCTCAGCGATGGCGAGAGATGAGAACCATGATGAGCAGAATGACGACCGGAATGAGGGCTAAACCGGCGTAATAGAGGATTTTGCGGGAAAGCTGGGATTTGCGTTTTTGCCAGTTGAGGAGTTCGGGGCGCTCCTCCACGCCGACCTGATCGGGGTGCTCAAGGTCGCGGATGAACTCCTTTGCTGTGGCATAGCGGTTCTTGGGATCGCGCTCCAGGGCGCGATAAATGATCTCCTGCAACTGCGGGGAGACAGTGGGATCGGCCACGCTGGGCGGAAGGGGATGATTCAGCAGGCGGTCGTTCATGGCCGCCAGTGGCGAGGGGCCGGAAAACGGGAGCTTGCCAGTGAGCATCTCGTAGAGGATGACGCCCATGGAGTAGAGATCGGTACGGCCGTCGCCGCGCTTGCCCTTCACCTGTTCCGGAGCGATGTAATCGGGCGTGCCCAGCATGGCGGTGAAGTTGGCATAGGTAAGGCGGCGCGAGGCCGTGTCGCCGGCAATGCCGAAATCGATCAGCTTGATGTGGTCGTTGTCGTCGACCATGATGTTCTCAGGTTTGAGGTCGCGGTGCACAACGCCGTTCGAATGGATGTAATCGAGAGCCTTGAGAACTTCGATGGCGATGCGGATGGCGCGGTCCCGAGGCATCCTGCCTTCTTCGAGAATTTTGCGCAGCAACCGCCCCGGGCACCACTCCATGACCATGTAAACGCGGGAGCGGCGATCTCCGCCGTAAACCTCCATCACGTTGGGATGGTGAAGGCGTTCGCCAATCTCCGCTTCGCGCTTGAAGCGGTCGGAGAGGATGGGATCGGCTTCCATGTCGGGATGAGGAATCTTGAGGGCAACGATGCGGCCGTCGCGCATATCGGTAGCGCGAAAGATCGTGGCCATGCCGCTTGTCGCGATAGGCTCGTCGATGCGGTAGGAATCCAGTTCCGTTCCCGGCTCAAGAACATCGAAAAAACTCATTGTGCAACACGCTCCATCCGGGCTTTCTCTACTGTATCGGGTGTGAGCCCCGGAAACAGAATCGACGCCCCAGAGGCGGGAAGGAAGGGAACAGGGATCGGCAACACGAGTTCTCTCATGCCGGCAGTCTGTAGGTGCGGCCGCGGTACATGCCGACCTGTTCAACGGAGCGCACGCGAATCACCTGCGCCGTGGTGTTATCGCCGCCGTCGATTTCGACCGCACGGGCGACGAGTTCATGGGCGATCTGAGAGGCATCTTTTTTTTGCGAAGCAATGCTGGCGATCTCGGCTTCGCTCATCTCGTCGTGCAGGCCGTCGGTGCATAAGACCAGGACGTCGCCCGGCTGCAGGCTGAGAGCATTGGTATCGGGAGAGACAAACATCTCCGGCCCCACGGAACGGATGAGAACGTGGCGGGAATCGGAAGAGGAAATGTCGCCGGAGGAGATCAGACCCATCTTGCGCTGTTCGTTGACCCAGGTGTGGTCCTGCGTGATTTGCCGGGCCTGGCCGTTGCGGACGAGGTAGCAGCGCGAATCGCCCACGTGCGAGACCACAGCCTGGTCGTAGCGCAGGGCGCAGGCGACGAGGGTGGTGGCCATGTTTTTCCCGCGGTATTCCTGCTCAAGCCTGCGATCATGCACCGCGGCGTTGGCGCTCTGGATGAGCCGGGGCAAAAGGCTGATGAGCATGGAGCCTGATTGCGCCTTGGCAAACTGCTCGGTGATGACCGAGACGGCCGTAGACGAGGCGATCTCGCCCAAATCCATCCCGCCCACTCCATCGGCAACGACGAAGAGAAAGCCGTGGGAACGTGCCTGCTGGCGGGTGGAAGGGATAAAGGAGCCCATGGCGTCTTCGTTGTTGGTGCGGACTTTGCCGAAGTCGCTTGCCTGGCCGAACTGTACGTCCAACATATGCGCCGCCGCGTAAAGCATCTCGCGCATCGCGTGGGGGAGATGCCGTTCTTAAACAAAGTTCAGGATAAAGCCACAAAAAAGCGATGGGTGGTTGCCTCTCCCCAGCCTCTCATAACGAGGCTGAGGAGAGGATCCACCCTGATTTTTGGGTTTAGTTTAAGTTTAGACCGAGTCTCTCGAGGTCAACAGCACCGTCTTGCCCTTGGTCTTGGACGATCGCAGGAAGAAAATCGCCCCATAGATGCCCCATAGAGCTGAGATGCCCAGCGCCGTAAGGGGTTCCATCTTTGTTCCGAGGTTGAAGAACGGCCCAGCTAAGTAGAAGCCCATGCAAATCAGATTAGCGAGCAAGCCGAATCCCGGAATCAGCGTGTGCTTGAGCAGGCTGTGGTCAGGCCGCCCGTGATACGCCACGATGCACAGGAAGCAGCTCAACGCGTAGAGGATGAAGGTGCCGAAGTTGGATGTGAGCGTGATGGCCAGCAGCGAGTTCGGCAGTTTGGCCAGGGTGTCGTGCGGCAGGTAGCCCCAACTGGAGAAGATGCCGTGAGGCAGAGCGGCGATGCTGGCGTCAGTGGGCGCGCCGGCGTCGCCGAACATCAGCGAGATGGCGATAACGCCGATAACCGCGGAGATCCAGGCCAGCGTCCAGATGGCTTTGCGCGGTGACAGGGACTCAGCGTGCAGCATGCCGAAGTGCTCGGGAACCTCGGCGTCCTTTCCCATGGCGTAGGTGACGCGGGCGCCAGTGTTCATGCAGCTCAGAGTCGTGCCGATGAGCGCCAGGAACACAGTAACGGCTTCAGCGAGCATGAAGTACTTGCCATGACCCTGCCCCAGCAGCGCGTCGCCGACGATGATCATCATGTCGCCGATGGGCGCAGCCGAAGTGGCCGCGGTCTGCATGGAATACCCCGAGTTGAGAAAGTAATTGGCACAGAAGTACTCAAAGAGGTAGCAGAACAACCCCTGAATCAACAGCGATGCAATGACAGCTATTGGAATATGCTTGGTCGGATTTTTTGCCTCCCCTCCCATCGAGGTGACCGACTCAAAACCGACGAGGATCAGAATGGCGACAGTGGCCTGAATAAAGACCCAGCTCCACTTATGGACTCCAATGACCGAAGCGGCGTTGGGATGGGTGAGCATGTTGCCGGTCGAGTCCGCGAAGGGATATGTGATGACATAGGGAACCGGCTTGCCGGCCGAGTCCAGTTGCGGCAGCGGGTTCCCGCCCGAGTCGCGCATGATGGAGCCGTCCTTGGCGGTGGCGAACTGATAGTTGTAAGTCGCCAGCGTTTGCGTATCGTATTGATAAGCGGTAGGGCCGGTGGTGCCATCAGGATGGCTGGTGCGGTAGCCGATGGCCAGGACGCTAAAGACCACCAGGGCTGAGATCTGAATCACGTTGATGGCGATATTGACCGCCGAGGAAGCGCCGGCGCCCTTGGAGGCGATCCAGGCGATGAAAAAGGAGAAGACAATCGCGACCAACGCCATGAAAACGGGGCCGGGGTTGGCGCCGCTCATGAAGTTTGGATAGAGGAAGCCGACCACGTAACCGCAGAAGACGCCGGTGACGGCAACCATCACGCCGGGATAGACCCAGTAGTAGAGATGCGAGCCCCAACCGACAATGAACTTGGCGACGCGTGCGTATTTGAAGGCCGCGTCTTTGGAGAGCATGGCCTGCTCCGCGTAGTAGTAGCTGGAGCCGGTGCCGGGATAGAGCTTGGAAATCTCGGCGTAGGACACGGCGGTGGCCAAACAGAGCAGCAGGGAAAGGAAGATGCCCAGCCACATGGATGGGGCGGTGGAGGGCTGGCCTGCGACGCCGGTGGTGGCTTGGATGAAGAAGGTGAGCCAGAGGAAGGCGCCGGGGGCGATGAGCGCCATTGCATTTGCGGTCAACTGGGTTAGGCCCAGGGTGGCCTGCATCTGAGGTGCTTTCTGATCTGCCATGAGCATTCTCCTGAGATTTTGAATTTCGTTATCGAGCGGTTTCAGAGTTCAAGTGCTCTCGTCAGCTCTGCGGAAGGCGGCATTTTCTTAAGGAAAATGCCGCTTGGAGTCAGTGCTTCCGACGTACTGCAACTCTGAAATCGCTGTTCGCGGCTCCCGGCGGCTTACTCCCGGGAATTAAATCAAATTTCAAAATGGGCGGCGCGCTCATCCGAGGCGGGGAACCTCTCGAGCAACGGCGCTGCTTGCTACGGGACCTGCCGGTGAGCCTGGTTAGGCTTTGGCCGGCCCCGGTTCAATTGTGGTAGTGCGAGTCTATCGGTCGTCCCATGAGGACAAAATCAGGAAATGGAACATTTCTAGCGCTTCGGTCCGAAGAAGGCGATGAACGCCACTGTGACCGTCTGTTGCTGGTCGGAATGCTGATTGGCCAGCTTGTTGAAGTAGCTCTTGTTAGAAGCGTCGCAGCGGTATTCGACGCGCATCAGCAGGCCTTCCACCCACTTGTACTCGTAGGTAAAGGTGCCTTCAACGAGATTCTGCGAGGTGCCGGTCTGAAAGCCATCCGGATCGGTGAAGTACTCGCCGCGCAGGGCAATGGCGTTCTTGGCGCTCGCCTGAACGTGAACGGCGCCGGCCGTGCCCCACCAGTCATGCAGCAGTGTGTCGCCCTGCGCCGCGATTGCGTCCCTGTTCAAGCCGTAGTCGTAGTTGATGTAGACGTTGGTCTTTCCCGGAGGCGTCAGCAGCAGCGTGGCGTCGATCAGGTTGCGAAGTCCGCTGGTGGTGTTGGAGTTCTCGGGACCGACCAAATAGTTCGCGTCGATGGTGTACTTCGGCTTCACCCAAGCGCTGGTAAACGCGCCGGAGACGCCGCCATTCGACTTGGAGACGTTATTCCAACCGTTGAACACCTGGAAGCCGATGGTCTCGAATTTCCCTGTGGGCAACGAGGTACGAGCGCCAAAGTGCCAGTAGGGAATCGCATTCACGAACAGCAGAGAGCGTGAATAGTTCCAGTTGCTCATCGCCTCGATGACTTCCGCTCCAGCCGAAGTGACCCACTTGCCGAAATCCAACTCAAAGCCCTTGGCCTTGGGCGGTTTCAGGCTGACGTATGCCTGCTCAAGGTATGGAAGCTGAGAGGGGCCGGCAAGCGTGGCTGTTGTATTGCTTGGGGCAGAATTGATCAGGTCGTTGGTGCGGCCGTAGATGAAGTCGACGTCAGCGCCCACCGGATCGGGAGCGTGGTTCAGCGTGAGCTTGGCCGCGCTCAGCTCGAACTGATCGGTCTTATCGTTGAAGTTGTAGAGCTGGTTGATCTGGTCGTATGTATCCGTGGTGTTGGGGCGGTTAAAGTTGAAGCTGTAGTAGCCGTCAATGAATCCGCTCAGATCCAACGGGCCAACGCTCCATGTGGGCGCGGCCGCTGGAGCTGCCGGAGCAGCGGGAGCCGCCGGAGCAGCGGGCGGTGCGGGCGGTGCAGGCGCCTGTGCGGGCGTCGCGGAAGACGAATCCGCGGGCGCAGGTGGTGGCGCCGGGGTTTGCGCACCAGCCGTGAGCGCGATCGCCATCGCGGCTCCAGCAATGGATCTTGAAATGACCTTTGTGTTCAGATACATCGGCTGATTACCTCCAAGAAAAAATTTGAATGACGCGAGATGAGATTCGGCCCAGGGGAGCAGTGAGACTTGTGCTTCGTAGCACCGGGGATTGTCCTGTTGAGGTTATGCAGCGATGAACACACGTATGGTCTCGATTGCCAGCTAAGAACTTGGCAATCACGCTGCCCTAATTGACGCCGCTGTTTGGGTAAATCGACCTACACCTAGTAATGCAAAGAAGGCATAAAGATTAAATGATGAAACCCAAAAGATTCTTCATCTCCGCTTTAGAACGTGAAATAGTTACAAAACGGCAGTAAAACGCAGCCGGTCGCGGCAAGCGACGGGCTGCAGCAAGGAAATCCGCAAACTTTGAATGCACGCTGTGAAGGGTCGGCTGGGCTATGGCCGCAATTCTGAGCTTGGTTCTTTTGGCGCTTCTTACGGCTACAGTGCTGGCGCTCTTGTGGTGGCAAGAGAGAAAGAAATCCCTGCGAGTCCGATTGCAACCCGCGCTGGCCATATTGGTTTGCTTATTAGCTTTGTGGTGTTTGTCGAGGTACGGTGATGCAGTGCTTCAATGGATTAGGCATTATTGGATCAGGCATTAGCGGATAGAAGTCTGTACTTACCCGACTTCCCTTTTACCCTCTCGTGCGATTGCATTTTCGTGCAGTTCGTCTTCTGCCATTCGGCTGCGCGGCAGTCTTTCCCGTGAAGAACAGGCGAAGAACCTGATAAACTTCTCTTTTCCCAGCCCAGTGCCTGAAACCTGACGGGCAGTTCGACATGGATTCGAAGCCCTGTCCTGAGATCCAGCCGGGCGGGGTGCAGGCGGCTGCACTTCGCGAACTTTCTCCCCCTGCGTGAAGTGGCTCTCCGCGGGTTTATCAGGAGTGGAAAGTGAGTGCCGCGTTGGCTCAGAATATTCATGGCCATCCCGTCTCGCGGTCCGGGCATTCGCGCGGCTCCGGCTTGCGCCTGCTCCTTTTCACGCTGGAGTGTGCGCTGGGAGTGGTGGCGGTGATTCTGGTGGCGGCGGCGCTGACGCATTGGTCCCCCCGGCTGCTTCCCGTGGCCGCGCTGCTTTATCTGCTCATCGTTGTTCCCACCGCGCTGTGGTGTGGGTTTTGGCAGGCGGTGATCGTGTCGCTCTCGGCCGTGGTGGCGCAAAGCTGGTTTTCGGCGCACCATCCGGAATTGTCCATGGCCGCCAACCCGGCCACGTCCGTCACGCTGTTAGTCTTTGTGCTGGTTGCGCTCACGGTGAGCAGGCTATCGGCGCGAGTCACCAATCACGCGCGGGAGGCCGAGTCTCGCGGCGGGCAGATGGAAGACCTTTACGAATTCACGCGGCGAACCTTGCAGATGGACCTGCACGTAGAACCGGGTCCGCAACTGGCCGAGCTGGTGCATGAAATCTTCAATCTTGAAGCGGTCGCGGTGTTCGATGCCGATCTGCACGACGTCTACACCGCGGGATTCTGGAACGTGGACCCGCAGGAGGTGGCCCAGAACGTCTATTACTTCGAAACATCGGATGACGATCCGGAGACTGGGATCGGCCGTCGCGTGGTACGGCTGGGATCGGTGCCTGTGGGGAGCCTGCTGGTGCGAGGGGACACCGGCCCTCTCACCAACAACGCCATTGCTTCGCTCATCGCCATCACTTTCGATCGCTATCGTGCCTTCGCCAATGAGAGCCGCATCGAGACCGAGCGCCGCACTGAACAGCTTCGCGCCACAGTGCTCGATAGCCTGGCTCACGCCTACAAAACTCCGCTCACGGCCATTCGCGCGGCTTCAACGGGATTAGGCGAGATGGGGCGCCTTTCCGCGGGCCAGGCGGAACTGGTGGGGCTGATCGACGAGCAGGCCGGCCTGCTGGGCGAGTTGACCAACCGCCTGCTGACAACGGCGCGACTGGACGCAGGCGAGGTTGCCATTCACGTTGCTCGAGTAAGCGTGGGCACGCTGATCGAAGAGGTTGTGGCCGCGCTCAAGGATCGGCTGGCGAGCATGAAGGTCGCCATCGAGATTGAGGACGAAAACCTGGTGCTGAGTTGCGACCAGCAGTTGATGAACATGCTTCTGACCCAGTACATTGACAACGCATGCAAGTACGCAAACTTTGGCAGCACGGTCACCATCCGGGTGCTGGTTACCGGCGCGGAAGCGATCTTTTCCGTGCACAGCTTCGGGCCCGTGATCCCCATGTCGGATCGCGAGCGCATCTTTGACCGGTACTATCGTTCTTCGACGTACGCTGACCGCGCCCCGGGCACGGGAATCGGACTGTCGGTGGCCAAGCGGGCGGCGCAGATTCACGGGGGCTATGTGTGGGTGACCAGCGATGAAGAGGAAGGCACAACGTTTTTTGCCGCAATTCCGCTGACAACGGAACGGGAGAGCACGTCATGATGCAGCCAGCGATCCGCATTCTTGTGGTCGACGACGAGTCGGCCATTCGCCGCGCGCTTCGGCCGCCATTGATGGAGCTTGGCTTTCAGGTGGCCGAGGCCTCACGCGGCGAAGAAGCGCTGCAGGCGCTGCGCAACGTTCCTTACGATGCTGTGCTTCTGGATATCAATATGCCGGGCATCGGCGGCATTGAGACGCTGAAGCGGATTCGCAGCTTTGCGCCGCGGCTCCCGGTGCTCATGCTGACCGTGCGCGATGACGAAGAGGACAAGGTTGAAGCGCTCGAATTGGGCGCCGACGACTACGTGACCAAGCCGTTCAGCACCCGCGAGCTGATCGCCAGGATCCGCTCGGCAGTGCGCCGTGTGCGCGCTCCGGCTCGGCCTGAAGATGCGCCCATCGAGATCGGTGAGATTCGCCTTGAGCCGGCCAAACGGACGGTGACCAAGCGCGGCACGCCGGTGAAGCTCACGCGCAAGGAGTTCGACATCCTCTACTGCCTGATGAGCCGCGCGGGACGCGTGGTGACCTACGCCAAGCTGTTGACCGCCGTGTGGGGCGCGGAAAGCCGTGAAGAAGTCGAGTACCTGCGCACGTTCGTCAGGCAGTTGCGCAAAAAGATTGAGGACGACCCGTCGAATCCGTTGTATCTGCTCACCGATGTTTACGTAGGCTACCGCTTCGCCGACGCGCAAATGTTCCAGGACGGATCCGCGGTGGCGGGTGAGGCGGAGGAGGATAAACACGAGCCAGAGGGCGAGCACGAGCCGAAAGACGCTCTCTGATGCAACTGCAGGCGACGGCTGCGATTCGAACGGCGCGCTCTATTCGTCGTAGTGCAGCAGGCTGAAGACGTCGTACTCACGAAAGCGCTCGCGGCCTTTCAGGAAGTCGAGCTCGACGGCAAAGCCCAGCCCGGCGATCACGCCGCCCAATTGCTTCACCAATTGCACCGTGCCCTCCATTGTGCCGCCGGTGGCGAGCAGATCGTCCACCAGCACGACGCTCTGTCCTGGTGCGATGGCGTCGGCGTGAATCTCGAGCGTGTCCGAGCCGTACTCGAGGTCGTAGGTGACGCGCACCACCGGCGCGGGCAGTTTCCTGGGCTTTCGGACTGGAACAAAGCCGGCGTTTAGACGATAAGCCAGCGCGGGGCCGAAGATGAATCCGCGCGCCTCGATGCCCAGCACCAGGTCGATTTTGCGCGCAATGTAGTGCGCGGCCAGCGCGTCGATCAGCTGGGCGAATCCCGTCTTATCCTTGAGCAGCGTGGTGATGTCGTAAAAAAGAATCCCCGGCTTGGGAAAGTCCGGCACGGTGCGAACCAGTTTCTTCAAATCCTCTACGTTGATGGGCTTTGCTGTGTCCGGCATGGCGGTGCTTGACTCCAGTTCTCGGATTTCAGTTTTCAGGGATCAGTTGTCAGTTGTCAGCTAACAGTTTATCGCCGGGGGCCGAATCAACGTCGAAGGCTCGTAAGGAAACAGGTGACGAGCTTGGTGCACCACAGAAGCCGAAATTCGCGGGATGAGAGGAACGAATCCGTCTGCGGCCTGATCACCGATTACTGACCACTGACCCCTGTGCGAGCGCTCTACCACGCACCATCGATCTGGAAAGAGCTGAGGTTTGAGGCCTCGTTCTCGGCGAGGCTGTGTTCGACGATGCGGTCCACACGGGCGCCACGCGGACCGCGGCGGAGACTGACGCGCAGTTCGTCGAGGTTACCGGCGTCGCCTGCCGCCACGACCTCGACATCGCCATCCTCAGTGTTGCGCACCCATCCGCGCAGCTCAAGTTCAGCGGCCTCGCGCTGCACAAACCAGCGGAAGCCGACTCCCTGCACGCGGCCTTGAATGAGGAAATGAAGAACCATGGAGACGGACCAAGGCCAGTGTTGCAGATGCGCGCGAGCGCGCGCAACCGATAGAGAGCCTTGGCCGGAATTCGCTGAAGGGCGCGTCGCGGAGATCGATTGCGGCGACGGATATAGCCCCGTAGCGCGCTACACTGGAATTCGACATGGTCTTCGTTCTCGACAACTACGACTCCTTCACCTACAACCTCGTTCAATACCTGGGCGAGCTGGGCGCGGAGGTCGTGGTGCGGCGCAACGACGAGGTAACGCCGCAAGAGGTTGAGGCCATGAAGCCGGAGCGGATTTTGCTTTCGCCGGGGCCATGCACGCCGCATGAGGCGGGAATTCTGGTGCCGCTCATCCGGCACATGGCGGGGAAGGCGCCGATTCTGGGGGTTTGCCTCGGCCACCAGGCCATTGGCGAAGCGTTTGGCGGCAAAGTCGTTCGCGCACACACGCTCATGCACGGCAAGACCAGCGCGGTAGAGCACGACGGCAAGGGCATCTTTGCCGGGTTGCCGACGCCGCTCACCTGCACGCGCTACCACTCGCTCATTGTGGAACAGAAGTCGCTGCCGGCCGAGCTTGCCGTCACGGCGCACACGCACGAAACGAATGGATCGGGCACGGGCGGATCAGGCGCAGGCAAGGAACCGGTCATAATGGGTCTGCGGCATCGCAGTTTGCCCGTCGAGGGTGTTCAGTTTCACCCGGAGAGCGTGCTCACCGAGGGCGGCCACCAGATGATCCGCAATTTTCTGGACATATAGCCGATGCGCGCCGCCCTAAACGCCGCTTTGAACGCCGTTCCGAACATTTCGACCCGCCGCGCGAATCAGCTCCGTTCGCAGAAGTTCGTTGCCGCACTGACTGTCTGCGTTGCGTTCTCTGCGGCACCCTTTGCGGCTCCCTTTTCATTGTCGGCACATGCGCAGGCACCCGCATCGCAGCCGCCCGCGCAGCAGACACCGGCCACACCTCAAGCAGCTCCAACAGCCCCGGCGGCTACGACCATGCCGGCGACCGCCCCCAGCGCGCCCGATGCAGCACCGTCGCAGCCGTCCCCGACAAGCGACACTGCTCCCAAGTTCAGTTCTCCGGCATTGGCCATCGTTCCGCTCGACAGCAAGATTCCCGGCTCCGCAGCCGAGGTTACCGGCGACCTGAAGGTCTTCAACCGCCGGGCTTTCGTCACGGGCAGCGGAACCATCACTGCCGGCGATGCGACAGCTCAGGTGACCATGCCCTACCGCGGCACGCTCCACGTTTGCGCGTCGAGCACGGTGAAACTCGCGGCAGATTCAAGTGCCGCGCCGGGCGAGGTTCCGCCCCTGCTGATAGCGCTCGATCACGGTGCAGTCGAGATCAGCTTTGCGGCCAGCACCGCGCGTGAGCGCAACGCCGACACGCTGCTCACGCCGTATTTTCGCATCATGATCGGCGGCCCGAATGCGGCGGATGTAAGCGTGCGGATGGGCGACTTTGGCGACACTTGCGTGGATAACGCCGGAGCGAACGCGCCATTAGTCGTGGTGACCAGCGTGTTCGAGGGAGGGCTCTATCGCGTGCAGCCCGGACAGCGAGTGATGTTCGAGCACGGCATCCTGCTGAAGGTGGTCGACCAGGAAAAGGAGCCGTGCGGTTGCCCTCCGCCGTCAAAGTCCGAAGCCAACGAGTTTCCGTTGGCACAAAGCGAGGGGCTGGCGCCGGCTTCGCCGCCAACAACCGAAGCAAATCAAACCCCGGGAAGCGGCCAGGCGGCGACAACGCTGGTGTACAAAGGCACCGAAACTGCGCCGCAGTCTGTCACGATCCCGCAGCCTGCTGCTTCGCCTGTCACGACAGGACCAGGAACTCCACCTGCGAAATCGTCAGGGTCGCAGAAAAAAACCGGATTCTTCCACAAGATCGGGCGTTTCTTCAAGCGCATCTTCGGCGCGGAGTGAGTTGCCGGTTCAATTACTGAGCCGGCCCGTTGGGGATGATTTGCGAGGTCGAACCGAAGCGGTGATAGTCGGTGAAGCTGACCTCATTGATGCGCCGAATTTCCCTATCGCTCATATCTCCTTTGGCTTGAGATTTGACCAAGGAGATCGCGATGCTGTGCACGGGACAGATGTAGCTCTTGCCGTCGATCTCGACGGGCCCGTATTGCACCGAGATGTCGGCGCGCATGATCGGGTCGGAGGGCTTAAGATCCGACTCGATAGTGACGCGCAAAACGGCGCCGGTGGCTGGATCGAGATACAGGTTTCCGCGGTAGCTGGGCGTTCCGTGGTAGGAGTCGGATTCTGAACTGGCGGATTTGGCGTCGATACCGTAGGAGATAGCGCCAGCGGTATCTTGTGAGCCCCTCACACAGCAGTAATTCACCCAATAATGCGAAGCTGCAGGCGGAACCTCGTAGTGGTAGACGGCGACCGGGTCTGCAGCAGACTGTTCCCAGTGGCCCCACTTCAGGGTGCCCTTGAATGCGTCGGTGAGGGTGATCCCCAGGGCCGGGCCAAACTCACCGATCGAGACCAACCCCGCAGGCAACGGCTCGTTCTTGGGCTTGGCGCCAGAGGAACCCGGCTGACGATCCAAGACCTCCTGTCCATTGCGATAGACGATGTGGTTGCTGAAAGTTCCCGCCAGATGCAGATCCGTGTGCGGAGACCAGCCGCTATGAGTCACCGACAGGGGAATGTCATCGTAGCTGTCGGTGATGCGCGTCGCCAGAAAATCCGGCATCTGGTGTAGAGAGACTCCGACAAAATTGATGGCCGATTTCAACATGGCCCGCTGCACGGCAAGCTCCGGCGGGGCTTTTTGGAGTAATTCGCCAGCTGGCGGCTCAAGAAACGCTGAGGAATCGGCGAGCAACCTCAAAGAGAGGGCGGTCTTCGGGCCGGGCTTGAACTCCGCCGTAATGCGGTCCAGAGTAGGCTGAGTCAATTGTTCGGTCAATTCCAGGGAGTTGAGCTGCTGCGCGCAATCGCCATCGTTGTTGCCGGACGTTTGCTGCGCGACCAGCATCTGTTTCAACTGCTCGATGGTAACACTCTGCACGGCAGCATAGCAGGGAGTTATCGTTGCCAATGACATTGCCAGAAGAATGAATTTCCGCATCTTCTCGCCTCGGCAATCCAGTTTACATCTCCCGCGCGCGCTCGATGGCGCGGAATAATTCTTTACGGGTTCAACTGCTGTACCGCGCAGGGAATGCGCCGAATCACGTTGCCCGGCTTGTCGAGCTGGAACATAAAGCTGCATTGCAACGCGGCATTCCCCGTGGTGGCTCCCTGATATACGTAAACGGTCTTCGTTCCCGGCTGATACACGAGCAGCGAACTCGTCGGGTTGATTCCGGTGAGTTGAAACTCGACGTCGCCTCCACCCGATTGGTAGCTCGACGCGTTCACCGTGCGACCTGCTCCAAGCCAGAACCCGGTGGCCAGCACTCCCGCGAGCGCCAGACCGTTTCTCGTCCAACCCCATGCCTTCTCCATACGTCCTCCTGTTGTGGATGTCTTTCTCCAAGGACGCAAGGAAGGTCGTTGCCGCTCGGGATTTCCGGAGCGGGCGCAAACGCGGAGACCGCGCTACATCTCCCGCGCGCGCTCGATGGCGCGGATGACGGCCTGCGCTTTGTTGAGCGATTCCTGATGCTCGAGCTCGGGCACGGAGTCGGCGACGATGCCCGCGCCGGCCTGGACCGATCCTTTGCCGCCAACGGACACCATGGAGCGGATGGCGATGCACGAGTCGAGATTGCCGGAGAAATCGGCGTAGAGAACCGCGCCTCCGTATGTGCCGCGCCGCGCGGGCTCCAGCTCCTCGATGATCTCCATGGCGCGGACTTTTGGAGCGCCAGAGAGCGTGCCGGCAGGGAAGCAGGCGCGGAGCGCATCGACGGCGGTCAGATCCGGGCGCAGGCGGCCTTCAATCGCAAT